>Ga0207009_1009_pt1 | contig 33734 bp, 38 predicted proteins | sample Alteio_BWMinCont_81_FD_153479 | JGI IMG/M metagenome (GOLD analysis project Ga0207009, IMG submission 153479) | Enriched cells from forest soil in Barre Woods Harvard Forest LTER site, Petersham, Massachusetts, United States -... | ecosystem: Environmental > Terrestrial > Soil > Temperate forest >... | reverse complement strand
CATGCGCATATCCTTGCGGGCCCTGACATCCCTGATAGCGGGAATTCTTCTTATAATGACGCCATTTCTTATCGCAGAGGAAGGCTATAGCGGGGCGGTTCTGGTCGCCGACGAACGTATAGGCCCTCCGTTCGATAAGGCCCTTATCCTTATTGATCGACATGATATCGAAGGTGCTGTGGGCATCATCCTCAATAAGCCTTTGTCTGACGGCCAGCAAGCGCAGCTTTCGGCGTTTATCCGTGATGCGGGCATTCCGGTTGGCTATGGGGGCCCTCTCGGATTTTCCGAAAGAATTTTTGTGCTTGAAGAAAAAAAACCCGCCAAACCTGGTGGAAAACTACGATTCGATCTTTACGACTGGGACGACGCCGTACGCACAACGCCCGATCTGCTCAACAAAATTCGCCAAAGCATCAAAAGCGGTGAGCAGCGTTACAGGGTTTTCACGGGTCTTTCCTCCTGGGCGCCCTTTCAGCTTGAATCGGAAGTCCTGGCGAAGGGTGAATGGCACACGGTTCCTGCGAGTCACGATATGATTTATCAAAACAACAGCGCCGTACGGTGGGATGCGCTGGAGCGGCAGGAAAAAACTAAAAAAACGCCCGATCAGAATCAAAGCTGACGACCAGCCGGTTTTTGCTATAAGACCGGTATGACTTTCTCCAATAACATGTTGTTTTTTCTTGTGCGGCGCACCTGGCGTTATGCTGGCGAGGCGCGTCCGCGTATGGCGCTCATTTACGTCATGTTTACGGTTGCGAACACCATAGCCGCTTTTCAGCCCGTCGTATTCGCGCGCATTGTGAATGCAGCGCAAAAAGGCGGCTCGGATGCGCTTCATGACGCGCTTCTATGGTCTGGCATTTATGGGCTAGTGACATTTTCATTCTGGATATTGCATGGACCCGCGCGTGTGGTCGAACGGCGGCTCGGCTTTATCGTATTCCGTAATTTCGTTACCTCGCTCTATCGCAAGGTGACCGAAATGCCGTTGCGTTGGCATCAGGATCACCATTCCGGCGGCACCATCAATCGCGTCAACAAGGCCGGCCGCGCGCTGTTTAATTTCGCGCAAGGACAATTCATCATCATTCAGTCGATTGTGCGTTTTTCCGTAAGCCTGGCCGTTCTGGCCTGGTATTCGTGGTGGGTGGCGGCGGTATCGATTGTTGTAAGCGTGGTCATTGTCGCCGTCATTCGCCGCTTCGACAAGGCGCTCATTCCGATCATACTTAAGGGCAACGAGCGCGAACATCATCTGAACGCAGCGCTCTACGATTACATCGGCAATATCATTACGGTTCTCACCCTGCGTTTGCAAGGCAACACGGCCGCCGAGATCGACAACCGGTTTGGCGCCATAAAATCCTCATTCTGGCATGAGGTGGTCGTCAATGAATGGAAATGGGGCAGCGTCAATCTTGTGATGATTGCGACGCAGGCCGTTATCGTGGGAACTTATGTTGGGCTGCATTTATGGCGCGGCGAGATACTGGAGATCGGCACGGTGGTGGCGATCTTCCAGTATCTTTTCATGATCATGCAGATTTTCTTCGCCGGCATGCTGATATTTGAGCAGCTCATGCATCAACAACTTGACGTGCATGGCATCGATGGGCTGCTTGACGATCATGCCCGGCTCTCAAAATCAGCGATAGCCGCCACGCGATCCTGGCGCGAGATTCGCATCGAGGGACTCACGTTCACGCATCAGGAGGGCGAGGATGTATTGCATACGCTGCGTGAGATCGATCTGACCATTATGGCACGGCAAAAGATCGCGTTCATCGGCCAAAGCGGCTCGGGCAAGACGACATTGCTCACGCTTTTGCGCGGACTTTACGACGCCCAGAACGTGCGGCTTCTGGTCGATGGCGAGCGTTACGAAAGTCTCGCGCCGCTCGCAGGCTTTACCACATTAGTGCCGCAGGACAGTGAGATTTTCGAGAACACCATACACTACAACCTTACGCTCGACACCGAAGTGCCGGATGCAACGGTCGAACAGGCGCTTTCGATAACAACCTTCAACGACGTTGCCGCCAAATTGCCACAAGGCTTGCTCACTGACATTCGTGAGCGAGGCGTCAATTTGTCGGGCGGCCAGAAGCAAAGACTGGCCCTCGCGCGTGGTCTCATCGCGGCGCGCGGTTCTTCGCTTCTCTTGCTCGATGAGCCGACCAGCAATGTCGATTTGCCGACCGAAGGCGTTATTTTCGATCGGCTGTTCGCGGCTTTCGGCGATAAAACGATCATCGCCTCGATCCACCGGCTGCATCTGCTGCCGCGCTTCGATCGTATTTGTCTGATGCAAAATGGATTGCTTACGGAGCAGGGTTCGTTTGCCGATCTTCTTGCCAAGCGCGGCGCGTTTTATGAATTATGGCAACATCATCTCGTACACAACATGTCGGCCGGAGACGGCCAGGATCGAGAAAACCAGTGACGCGCCGTATTGCCAAAACGGTTTCTGGATCTGACGACCGCCGTTATCCGGTGCGACCCGTGGCCGGTGTCGGCATTGTCGTCTGGCGCGAGGATAAACTGCTTTTGGTAAAACGCGGTAACCCGCCGCGTAAGGGCGAGTGGGGCTTGCCGGGTGGTGTACAGCAGCTTGGCGAGACCATCATGCAAGCCGCCGTGCGTGAAGCGCGCGAGGAAACCGGGCTCGACATCATGCCGCTTGGTATTGTCACGGCCATTGATGCGCTCACGCAAGACGAACAGGGCGAAGTCGAATTTCACTACACGATTATCGAAATCGCCGCCGAAACAAGCGAAGGCAATCCCCGCGCCGGGGACGACGTGCTTGAGGTCCGCTGGGCGACGATGGAAGAAGCAGAAAAGCTCTGCCGCTGGCCCGAAGTCATGCGGGTGGCACGATTATCGCTGTTGCAGAGAGCGTTGTGACGAAGGATGAAAGAACCTACGGCGCTGGCGGCGCCGTGCCGTCAGAAAATGGCAGCTGTGAGCTTGCCAACCAACGTTTTTCCTCCTCGAAAGAAGGATAGAACCCGTGACGATAGGGTAACTCTGGCAGATCGCCGCTTGGTGGACCTGCTCTTGCGGGCGTATTTACGGCGCTGTGTTCTCGGCTTCATGGTCTTACTCCTCCCTCCGTGTTGAACCTGTCTTTTGCCGCCCGCAGCGTGCCGAAAATGGCCGCCGGGTCGGCGTCATGAACGGAAAATCCGCTTTTAGCGAGCGCCTGCTGAAACGCAGGCTCATCGGCGCGTAAAAACGGATTGGTCTTTTTCTCATCGCCGAGCCGCGCCGGTAAAGTCGGCTTGCCCGCGCGCCGCAATTCGGCGGCCTGATCGACGCGTGCCTTGAGCGCCGGGTTATTCTTGTCGACGGCGAGCGCGAATTTCGCGTTTGCTTCCGTATATTCATGGCCACAGTAGATAAGGGTATCATCGGGCAGTTCGCGCAAAGCCACCAGCGATGCCCATAATTGCGCGGCGGTGCCTTCGAACAGACGCCCGCATCCGAGGGAGAACAGTGTATCGCCGCAAAAAAGGGCCTTGATCTGCGCAAAGTAAAACGCGATATGACCGGAAGTATGCCCATGCGTCTCGATCACCTGTCCGCGCAAGGTGGAGAAGGTAACGACATCGCCTTTTTCGACGCCGCGCGCCATATTCTCGATGCGGCTTTTTTCCTTGGTGGGACCAATGATCGGCGCGCCGTATTCGCGAGCAAGCCGCGCATTGCCGCCGATATGATCCTTATGATGGTGGGTATTGAGGATAAGAGACAAATGCAGATCGCGCTCCTTCAGCGCGCTCAGCACGACATCCGCGTCGCCGGGATCGACGGCCATCGCAAGTCCCAGGTCGCTGTCGCCGACCAGGTAGATGTAATTGTCCGTAAAAGCCGGCAGGATATCGATGTTGAAGCTCATTCACGCATGTTTTACCGGGTTGTGCTAAAAGAGGATTAACGATGAGGAGCCCCCGGAACGAAATGTATACCGATGTCGTCGATTTACGGGAATTTTACCAAAGCCCGCTCGGTCAGGCGGTGCGGCGGCTTCTGCGCGCGCGGCTGCGCCGTATTTGGCCGAATGTAAAAGGTGAGCGGGTTTTGACGCTCGGTTACGGCACGCCGCTTGTACGGCCGCTGCTCGGGGAAGCCGAAATTCTTATGGCCATGATGCCGGCACCCCAGGGTGTGGCTTATTGGCCACGCGAGGGACCGAATATTTCATCCCTGGTCAACATCGACAATTTGCCCTTGCCCGATCGTTCGGTTGATCGGGTGATCCTCATGCATGCGTTGGAAGGCGCTTCTTCGGGTGCGCACAATCTATTGCGCGAAGTATGGCGCGTACTCAAAGGCAATGGACGTGTGTTGATGATCGTACCCAACCGGCGAGGCATTTGGGCGCATAGCGATCGCACGCCATTTGGCACCGGTCAGCCTTATTCGGCCTTCCAGATCAAGGACACATTGCGCGATCACGGCTTTCTTGTTGATCGCATGTGGCGTGCCCTCTACATGCCGCCTTCACAATCGCGAGTGCTGTTATCGATGGTGGATGCATTTGAGAAATTCGGCGAGAAACTGTTTCCTGGTTTCGGTGGATTGCTCGTGATGGAAGCCGGCAAACAGATTTACGCGCCACTGATGCTCAAGCCGCGTCTCACGCGGCACCGGCTGATTTTGCCATTACCACTGCCTGCTTCTGCGGTGTAAGGCGGGTTTTGGCAGGGCAGTAGGGCAAAAAATCCCGAAAAATAAGCTCTTTCTAACAATGAACGCCGGAAAACTTGGACTTTTGCCCAGTTTTGGCCTAGTTTGGCTGACGTTGCTCTTTTATAAGGATACCAAAAAAGATGTCATCCATGGCCCTCAAAACCGTTGTCGTTAATCCCGACAAGCAAGCGCTTGCCGATTTACGCGCCCAGATCGACCGTCTCGATGGCGCCTTGCACGATCTTTTACGCGACCGCGCCGAGCTTATCGATCAGGTGCGCCGGTTGAAAGGCAAGCAACACATCTATGTCCGTCCGGGCCGCGAGGCGCAGATGGTGCGCGCGCTTCTTGCACGTCCACAGGGAAAATTGCCCGAGGGTCTCGTCGTGCGCGTGTGGCGCGAACTTATTTCGGGCTTCACGCTTCTCGAAGGTGCGCTTAAAGCCGCCGTCTACGCGCCGGAAAAAGGTCTCGGCCTCTGGGATCTCACGCGCGATCATTTTGGCTCCTTCACGCCGCTGGTCGAAATGCCGTCGGCTCAGGCTGCGATCAAGGCGGTACAGGCAAACAAGGCGACCGTTGCCGTGGTGCCGCCGCCCGCCGCAAACGACAAGGACGCATGGTGGCCGCTGCTCGCGGGCGACAAGAAAAATATTCTTACCGTATTTGCAAGTTTGCCTTTCGAGACCGTCAAGCCTGGCCGCAGCAATGCGCGGCTTACGCTGCCGATGGGTCTTATCATCGGCCGGCTTTATCCGGAACTGACCGGCGACGACCGTAGCTTCCTTGCCATGCAATGCGTGCACGTGCCCGAAGGTGAAATGCGCCGGCTGCTTGGCAAGGCCGGTTACAAGGTGCGGCAGATGCTCATGCAGCAGACCGGCCGCGGCGGTTCAGCGCCTACGGCCTTTCTCATCGAGGCCGAAGGCTATGTTGGCCGCAACGATACGCGCCTCGCCCGTCTGCGCGCGATGCTTGGCAGCCGCCTGCAGCACCTCGCGCCGCTTGGCGGCTATGCGGTGCCGCTCAAATCGGGCCGGCGGTAATTTTTCCGTATGGCGAAAACACGCCTAGGCATCATTGGCGCCGGCGCGTTCGGAGCATTCATGGCGCGGCATCTGGCGCCGCACTTCGATCTCGTTCTGTTTGATGCCTATAAGAGCACGGCATCGCTCGCGAAAAAACTACATGTTAACGCTGGTAGCTTACGCGACGCTGCCACCTGTAAAATTGTTATCGTCGCAGTGCCGGTTCAACAGATCGAACGGGTGCTGCGTGAAATTGCTCCATTGGTTAAACCGGGTGCGTTGGTGCTCGATGTCGGTTCGGTTAAAATGAAACCGGCGAAACTGATGCAAAAAATTCTGCCGAAATACGTCGATGCGGTCGGCAGCCATCCGCTATTTGGTCCGCAAAGCGGTAAGCAGGGCATCAAGGGTTTTAACATCGTCGTATGCAATGTGCGTGGCAAGCGGGCTTCCTGTGTGCGCCGGTTCTGCCAGAAAAAGCTGGGTTTGCGTGTGTTTGTGGCGACGCCCCGCGATCACGACCGCGAACTTGCCTATGTGCAGGGTCTCACACATTTGCTCGCGAAAGTCGTGGTGGCGCTTGATCTGCCGCGGTTTCGTTTCACCACGCGCACCTATGAATATCTGAACCGGATGGTGGAAACCGTGCGCTACGATTCGGACGAATTGTTCCGCGCCATCGAGCGGGAAAATCCTTTCACTAAAAAAGCCAAACGGGACTTTTTCGCTGCCGCGCGTAAACTGGAACAGAAACTATTGAGCCGGTGAAGTTGGCGAAGAAGGTACGCCCGTCTCGGGTGCGGCGGGAGACGTTTCTATCGGCGCGAACATTGACGGCAATGGTGTCGCCACCGGTTCCCATTCGATCTCCGGAAACTCGAATATGCGCACAGGACCGAGGAAAAGCCCGCCCAATTGTACCGTGATCGGCACATCGATGCCGGGCGTCCCCGCGACGGTCGATTTCTTGGCGAATAGATTGAGCGCCGAATCCAGCATACCAGCTTCATGTTTTGGGATGTAATCGTAGGTCATCAATGTTTTAAGAACTTTTTCGTGGTTGCCGATCTGGCTCGAAAAAACGCCTTCCGGTTGTAAATCGTCATCGAGCCCGAGCGTTCCCTTGGCGGCGAATATCAATGGGCCCCATGTGAGAAAAAATTTGTCGAACACAGTCGTGCCGGCATCGCTGTTCCATGCTGCAACCGATTCTTTCCGGCGCGGATCTGGTACCGGTCCCAAAACGTGCAACGCAATGTCGATTTTCGCCACGTTCGGTCCGAACGGTGCGGAAAGATCCTGAGGTAAGGTAAGCGTGTCCACCGATGCACTGAGCGTGAGGCCGGTTTCGTTGTGATTTTCGGGCGGGTGATCGGGCCGTGTGAGCGCAATCACAAAGGCCCCTGCACTGAAGAATGGCTCCGATCCCCAAAGCGCCCGCGCATTTGTCAATCTTAGATCGACAAATTGCCAATCGCCGTTGTCCCCAAGCTCCGTATGATTGTGTGCGGTTTGATCGGTGCCGATGAGAAGAATTTTGCTGCCGCCGAAGGGGATCGTCAGCTCAAAACCATGTTTGAGCTTCGCATCGAACCGCTCCCATTGCCAGGGAAAGGCCGATAAGGAAACGTCGTTGGCATGAATTCTGACGCCATCCGGATTCTGCAAAACAAAATTCGTGAAATGCAAGGAAATATCGCGTGGAAAGCCGACCGTTTCCCGGCGGTCATAGGTAACCTGATAACCCGGCATGCGATGCGCTGCGATCCAGCCATCGATAAATGTGCGGTATTGCGAAGCGGCGAGCGACCATAACATCCACCACATCGCCGTCATCGCCAGAAACATGACAGCGGCGGCAATGCTGAAGCGTTCAATTTTTGCGCGAGAGACGATCATGGCGGGGAATATAGGCGTAATGACTTTTTTTCGCAAAAAGGATAAGACGTGAACGCAAAGCGGCGGCATTTATAATGCAGCAAGACTTGATAGCGATTGACCAATACACCCGCCGCGTTACCCGGCTGCCCGACAGCATCCGCTATTTCTGGTATAACCAGCTCGTATCCGCGTCCCCCGATTGGTGTGTAGCGTAGAATTTGTCTAAAACAAAAATTGCCCCCAAACCGACTAATTTGAGTATGGTTGCCAATCTCCACCAGCGCGACTTATCAATTTTCCAGAAATATAAAATCGCAATCAGTACACAAAAAAGACTGCCCGGACCCCAAAGGTATTTTTGAGTGTTCGATAAATCGTCATTACCGAAAGCTCTAAACACTGCATTCAAAACAACTGCGCCTAAAAGCCCCCCTGACGACAAAGCCAGAATAAGTCCAATGACACCGAGACTATCTTCACTTGCGGTTGTAAATTTAGCATGCGGCGGCAGATCGACTTAAGCTGCAAAGACCGGCATGCAAACGACGGGGAAGGCGAGGAGGGCAGCGGCAAAAGTGCGTGTCATGGCGCCTCAATTTTATTTTACATTATATTTGCGGCTTTGCCACAATATCGATTTTCACCTCGACGGCCAATTTGACATACTTCTCATCGCTCCACTGGCCTTCGCCGACATGGAAATCGCTGCGCAGAATATCGGTCTTGCCTTGCGAGCGCCAGTGACCATCTTCCTGCACGAAGGTAAAAGGCAGCGTGGAAGGGTGCGCAATGCCTTTGATTGTGAGCGTTCCTTTGGCCACATAGGCGTTCGGGCCGGTTTTGAGGATTTGAGTCGAAACAAATTGCGCTTGCGGATATTGCGCGGTTGCGAACCATTCGGGTTGCGGCAGCATGCTGTCGCGTTGTGCATCGCCGGTGCCGATGCTGCTAATATCAATGATCGCGTTAATCTTGCTGGTTTCCAAGTGATCGGGATCGAAATCGACATCGACCTTGAATCGCTGGAACGACCCCTGAAAGGTTATCCCGCTCTGCGTGGCGTTGAAGCCGAGATTGCTTCTGGAATAATCAATCACCCACGGCTTCGCTTCGGCGTTGCCGGTGAACATAAAAAATATCGCCACGACGAAACAAATTCTCAAAAAGTGCAGCATTACTTCATGCCTCTCATGCGGTCGAGTAAGCGCGCGATAGGCCCTGGCGCCATACGCGTCAGTACGTCGTCGCGATCGATCCAGTGATGCTTATGGGCGGCCGCGACATGCAGGACCAGCAATCCAGCCAAAACATAAGCGCCCAAACCATGTATGTCGCCAAGTGTATGTCCTATCTGCTTTTTGCTTATGGGTTCAAGATCCGGCAAAACCGGCAAATGCGGCCAGGGGATTCCACCATAGAGCCACGGAATGTCCCGAAACCAGGAAATACCGCCATACAAAATCGTCGGCAGATTAAGCGGTGACACCGATACGATTGCCCAACCGGTAAGCGGCATGCCGATGATAAGCACGTAAAACAAGACATGGGTTGCACGCGCGGCAAGCTTTTCCCAACCCGGCATAGCGGCCGGCAACGGCGGAGCAGGATGCGTAAGACGCCAGACAAGCCGGAAAATGCTCAACAGTAAAATTGTAATGCCGATCGATTTGTGCCACTGGAAAAGCGGATATTTATAAGAGCTGTCTTTTGGCAGGTTCGTCATCGTCCAGCCGACGATGAGCATCGCGACGATTGCAAACGCGATGAGCCAGTGCAGCGTCTTGGCGACGGTCGTGTAGTTTGTCGAGAGCGTGGTTTTAGGCATGGAATTCATACTTTACGATGCACAGGGAAGCGTCATCCCGGAAATTTTTCTTTCGTCTTGCTGCGTAAGCCGAGAAAATTTTTCCGGGATGACGCTGCTGGTTACTCCGCTTTATCGAACTCTGCCTCGATCTCAAGCGTCACGTCGTCGCCGACCATCGGGACCAGGTTGTTCAGACCGTAATCCGAACGGCGGAACGTACCGGTCGCGCTGAAACCGAGAACCGGTTTTTTTATCATTGGATGCGTGCCGGCACCAACCAGCGTCACATCGAGCGTCAAGGAGCGTGTCACGCCCATCAAGGTAAAATCGCCGGTGACCTTGCCGGTGGCGGGGCCGGTACGCTCGATTTTCGTCGATTGAAACGACGCACGCGGGAATTTGATGACATCGAACCATTTATCGCCGCGCAGCTCTTCTTCCAGCTTCGTGTTGTTGGCGTCGATGCTGTTGGGATAGATGGTGACGTTCAGAGCGCTTTGCTCGGGCGCGGTGTTGTTGAGATTGAGCGTCGCTTCCATTTTGTCGAAGCGGGCTGTGTAACGCGAGAACCCGAGATGGTTGATTTTAAAAACAATGCTCGCATGATTTGGATCGAGCTGATAGGCGCCGCTGGGAATGTCCTTGATGTCAGGACTAGCGTCGGCGCGTGCCACAGGCGTCGGCGCGATGGCCAATGTGGCGAGCATCGCCATGCATGCAATAAAAAGCCGGGAACGGATCATACGGAACTCCTGGATGGAACAAGCGGGAACCATAGGCGATTAGCTGACGAATTTCCAGCCTCATTTTGAAGGCGGAACGGGTTTTTGCATATTTCTTGTGGAAAAATCCTCTTCTACGGCACATTCCGATAACGTTGGGCATCAATTGCATGAAGGGGTGCCGGTATCAGCATGGAACACGTCGACACAATCATTATCGGCGCCGGCGTCGTCGGTTTGGCGATTGCGCGAACTTTAGCGGTACGCGGGCGTGAGGCGCTTATCCTCGAAACCGAAAACGCCATCGGCACGGTCACCAGTTCGCGTAACAGCGGCGTTATTCATGCCGGTATTTATTACAAACCCGGCAGCCTCAAGGCGCGATGCTGCGTGCGCGGGCGCGACATGCTCTATACCTATGCGGCGGAGCGCAGCATCGCGCACAAACGCTGCGGTAAGTTGGTCGTGGCGACGGATGAATCGCAAATCGGGAAATTACATACCTGGAAAACGAACGCCGAACAAAATGGCGTTACGGATCTTCGTCTTCTTACGCCCGAGGAGGCGCGCGGCTTTGAGCCCGAGGTTTCCTGCGTGGCGGCCTTGTATGTTCCGGTCAGCGGTATTGTCGATGCGCATGAATTAATGCTGGCGCTGCTCGGCGATGCCGAAGCCGGGGGTGCGACGCTTGCTTTCCAAGCCCCGGTCGAAACAGGCGAAGTGACGGCGGATGGATTCATCCTCGATGTCGGAGGCGCGCAACCGATGCGAATTTCCTGCCGCACACTGATCAATGCTGGTGGTCTTGGTGCACAGCCTTTCGCGCATAACCTGCGCGGTCTCGATCCTTCGACGATCCCGCCTTTGGTGCTGGCGAAAGGGAGTTATTTCAGCCTCATCGGCAAACCGCCGTTTCGGATGCTTGTGTATCCGCTGCCGGTGCTTGGCTCATCGGGTTTGCATGCGAGCTGCGATCTCGGCGGCCGCGTGCGTTTTGGTCCCGATGTCGAGTGGATCGATACAATCGATTATCGCGTCGATCCGGCACGCGAACCTTTGTTTGAGGCAGCGATCCGCCGCTATTGGCCCGGCTTGCCTAAGGGCGCCTTGCAGCCCGATTACGCCGGCGTGCGGCCTAAAGTTGCACGCACGAGCCCGCACGATATGGATTTCATTTTGCAAACGGCGCGCGAGCACAAGATTCCCGGCTTGATTAATCTCTATGGCATTGAATCGCCGGGACTTACATCCTCGCTTGCATTGGCGGAAGAAGTAGCGAAAGCACTCTAGCGTCTTCCCGCATTTACCAAATTAGGGTAACGGCGATCTTCATCGAAAGCATGAATCTCACGTTTGTGCCTAACTCTTGCCATAGGTTGGGAGTAGAAACTAAGCGAGAGGTTTAAGGGGAACGGGATGCGCAAACTTCTAGTCCTATCAACAGCGGCGATGCTGGTCGGCGCATTCTGCGCGGCGCCAGCTTTTGCCGATGGCGACGGTGCTGTGATCGGTACGCTGGGCGGCGCTGCGGTCGGCGGTTTGATTGGCAACCAGTTCGGCCACGGAGCGGGACGCGACGCCGCCACGGCGGCGGGCGTCATTTTCGGTGGCCTCATCGGCAATAATATTGGTTCCTCAATCGATAACGAGAACCGCTATTACTCCAGCACGCCAGCCTACGCCTATTCATATCCGGAACCGGTCTACTATCAGACGACCTATGTGCCGAATTATGTCGCACCATCCGACCCGGAACCTTCGGCCGTGGCCTATTACGATAATTCCGTCGGCAGCTATTGCCGCGAATTCACGCAGGAAGTCCGCATCGATGGCCAGATGCAGGAAAGCTACGGCACTGCCTGCCTGCAGCCCGATGGAAGCTGGCGGGTTGTGCCATAATTGGAAGGCAGGTATCAGGGGATCAGAAATGAGAAAACCCGATGCCTGTTGTCCGTCCTCTGCCATCTGATCTTCGTACCGCGGATTTCGATTTCGACCTTCCGCCGGAGTTTATCGCGCAAGCGCCCGTCACGCCGCGCGATCATGCCCGGCTGTTGCATGTTGGTGCGCAAAAAGTTTCTGATCATCATGTCTACGATCTGCCCGATCTTTTACGCGCAAACGATGTGCTGGTGCTTAACGACACGCGTGTGATCCCGGCCCGGCTTTACGGCCAGCGCGGCACGGCCGAAATCGAAATCCTCCTGCATAAAAAACACACACCTCAAATCTGGCTCGTTTTCGCCAGGCCGGGGAAACGATTGCATGTGGGGGATCAAATCGTCTTCGCACCGGAATTTCACGCTGAAGTTCTTGAGAAACGCGAGGAGGGCGAAATCCTCATTCGCTTTTCGGTAGCGGATGAAAAACTTCCGGCGCTCTTGGAGCAGTATGGTGAAACGCCTTTGCCGCCTTACATCAAGCGCGGAAAAGGCGGCGATCCGGAAGACCACGCGCGTTATCAAACGATTTACGCCGCACATGCGGGCGCGGTCGCGGCGCCTACCGCCGGATTGCATTTCACGCCGGAACTTGTTGCGCGTCTTACCGCCAAAGGCATCGAATGCGCGACGGTCACGCTGCATGTCGGTGCGGGAACTTTTTTGCCGGTGAAAGTTGAATTTATAAAGGATCACCTCATGCATGCCGAATGGGGTGAGATCAGTCCCGGTATTGCCGGATATATCAATCAGGCGCGCAAGCAGGGACGGCGCATCGTGGCGATAGGCACCACCGCATTGCGGTTGCTTGAGGCGGCAGCGGATGACAAGGGCATCGTGTATCCGTTCACGGGTGAGACGGATATTTTCATCGCTCCGGGCTATCGCTTCCGCGCCGTCGATGCGCTTATCACCAATTTTCATTTGCCGAAATCGACGCTTTTTATGCTTGTATGCGCTTTCGCCGGTTTGGAGCGCATGCGCGAAGCGTACGCGCATGCCAAGGCGCGGGGCTATCGTTTCTATTCCTATGGCGATGCAAGTTTGCTGGAAAAATCCCCTCTTTAATCCCCGGTTGACGAATGCCCGGTTTTTCTTGATGCTAGGGGCCTGGACGCGTTATAGACGCAGCCTGATCGGTAACTTTCACAGGAGCATTCCATCGTCCGTCCACCCATAAGCCGGGATCGCAGCGAGGCCCCCCGGCGCGAAAAAGATGATGGCCCGCGTGTCAATGGCGCAATTACGGCGCGCCAAGTTCGAGTCGTTGATGCCCAAGGTGAAATGCGCGGTGTAATGCCGGTGAGCGATGCCCTGCGCGTGGCCGAGGAGGCCGGACTCGATCTGGTCGAAATTTCCCCTGCCGCCGATCCACCGGTCTGCAAGGTTCTCGATTACGGCAAATACAAATATGAAATGCAAAAAAAAGCCGCCGAGGCGCGCAAGAAACAAAAAGTGATCGGCCTTAAGGAGATCAAGCTGCGTCCGACGATCGACAATCACGATTTCGACATCAAAATGCGCAACGCCAAAGCCTTTCTCGAAGAAGGCGACAAGGTAAAAATTACCTTGCGTTTCCGCGGCCGCGAGATGGCGCATCAGGAAGTCGCCTATAAAGTAATGAGCCGTGTGCGCACGGTGCTCGATGCCGTGGGCAAGGTCGAATCCGAGCCGAGCTTCGAAGGCCGGCAGATGATTATGATTCTCGCGGCGAAGTAAATGAACACCGTCACCACCGTCCGCGACCTGCGCGCGGCGCTCTTAAAATGGCGCGAGTCCGGCGATACCGTCGGCCTCGTGCCGACGATGGGCGCGTTGCACAAGGGGCATTTGTCGCTTATCGATGCGTCGCGCCGGGTGACGAAACGCACGCTCGCTTCGATCTTCGTCAATCCGATGCAATTCGGGCCGCACGAGGATCTCGCCAAATACCCGCGCGCGCTGGAAGTCGATTGCGATCTTCTCGCTGCAGGCGGTTGCGATCTGCTTTATGCGCCCGCCGCGTCCGAAGTTTATCCCGAAGGCTTCGCAACCAAAATCGATCCCGGTCCTTTGGCGGCTGTCCTCGAAGGCGCGTTCCGGCCCGGCCATTTCGCCGGTGTTGCTACCGTCGTCGTGAAACTTTTATTGCAGACGATGCCCGATTGCGCTTTTTTCGGTGAGAAAGATTACCAGCAATTGCTGATCATCCGCCGCATCGTACGCGATCTCAATATCCCCACCCATGTCGTGACCGGGCCGATCGTGCGCGATACGGATGGCTTGGCGCTTTCCAGCCGCAATGCTTATCTTACACCCGAGCAACGCAAACAGGCGGCCGCTTTGCCAAAAACGCTCACGGAAACTGCTGTAAGGTTAGCGGAAGGTCAGCCCATCGATGCCGTGCTTAAGGAAAACCGCGTGAAATTAAGCGAAGCCGGTTTCAAGCTCGATTATCTTGAATTGCGCGATGCCGGAACGCTCGCTCCCACGCACGATCTTGCATTACCTGCGCGGTTGCTGGCTGCCGTGCGCGTAGGCCCCGTGCGGCTTATTGACAATTTGGCCATAAACAAGGCTTAACGCTTTAAGCTAGTACACGTCCGGAAATTCTTTCGAGCACGCGCAAGGGCGATGTTTCCGGATCGGCCATCGCCTCGACCGGCAGATAAAAAGTTTGTTCGAGCGCCGCATGGCCTTTCAGTGCCGCGTGCAAAACCTGATCGGTAAAACAAAACCACGTTGCGCCCGGCGCGAATTGCACATCGGCTTTCGGCGCGGCGGCTTGATACCCGCCGTCAAGCTTCGCGCCGTCATGCAAGCCGAGCATATAGTGATCGTAGGCGCTGCGGCGGCCCTTCGTGATTCCAAGCTGCTCGTAAATCCATGCAGTGCCGGGAACCGGCGCTTGCAGGCGCGGCATGAATTGCTGCGCAAATCCTGCGAACGGCTCGCCAACCCGCCAGTGACGCCTGGCTCCGTCATGGGCGGTATTGGTGAACAAGCGCAGGATGCGCTTGCCGCGCATCGGGCGGCTCGGAAAGGCGTCGATGTGCAAACGCTTGTCATCGTGGCGCTTTGAGTAAACGCGGCCTTCGATTTCATCGGGGCGGAAGCTGGTGCGCGCGAATTCAAGCGCAAAGGCGTAAGTTGGCAGCAAATCCCGCAAGAACCGCAAGGCCGATTGTCCGAAACGCTCCATCATTGCCTTAAGATGCGCGGCATCGGCGGCATCGCATGCCACATTGCCGATTTTTCCGGTGCGCGGATCGAGACTGATATTTTTACGCGCGTCGCCCGAAACGGAGGGATTGAGAAACTGCATTTCATCCGGTTCGAGCCGGAACGGCAAATCCGGCAACACGATCACCTTGCCCGCCTCCAGCGCCGCTACCGCGCGGCTCTGCATCCCGGGCGTGAATGGTCCGCGCCAGGCGGTGAGGGGAAGAGGTTCAAGAACATCGTTCTGGTTCATGGCGTTTGCTGTGCCGGCGTGCTGGACGTTGATATGGCCTGATAGGGCGTGGCCGTATTGAGTTGCCAGTCTTTCATGATTGTCTCGATCAGTGTGGAAAGCAAATAAAGCTGCCGCCCGACATTGTGCACACGGTCGAGTTTATAGGCGCTGGTGAAGATCGATTCCGGGGCCAGCTCGCCGGAGCCGTGGGCGACAAGAAACAAGCTGTCGTCCCGCAGACTCGCCCCTAAACGCCGATTGCCGAACAATAAGTTAAGCCTTGTCAGTTGTTCAACCACGTCCGGCGTGAGTAGTGCGCGCGCCAGCACCTGATCGTCGCTAAAAGCGCGGAAAACGCGGGTGAAATCCGGCGACGGGATGCCAACCTCCGTAGGCGCATCAGGTGCCGTGAATAAATGCAATTCGATCGCGCGAGGCTTGAGGATAAGGCGAAAAGGCGCCGGCTTTTGCAGGCGGATATGTATGGCGGCGCCCTCAAACACAATGGTGCGGCTTTTGCCGCTGCCGCGCGTAAGCGTCATTTCCGCTAAAGTGATGTGTGTGCCTTTCATGCTGCCGGTAATAAGATCGGTTACATCTTCCGAATCGTAATAGCCGACAAGACCGCAAGCGTTAAAATCTTGCCAGAAACGTCCGGTTTTAGGGGCATTCGGTAGCCAACTAAGATCGCCGAACAACCGCACCAGGACCGGCATCAAAATTTCCCGAGCCTTGTTCTTGTATGTCAGGATAGGGGAAAGGCTGACGACAATAATGGCAACCCAAGCAAACATAAGAAGCTTGATAATGCCTTCGCTATTAATATGCAGGATGGCAAGAATGCCGATGAACGTCGCCGCGGCGATAACGATGAAGCCGATGTGAAGACGGAACAGATAATTCTGCCGCATCGTCTCGAGCTCTTCGAGGGTTTTCCCTTCACTGCCGCCGACGATATTATCGACCTTGCGGTCGATGCCGGCGAGGATTTCCGGGTCCGCGTCGGGAGGCGGCGCCAGGCTCATGAGGAAGCGAACCTTTCCAGATCGGCTTGCGAAATATCGTAATTGCCGATGACGTTCTGAACATCGTCGTCGTCTTCGAGCGCGTCGAGCAGCTTGAGGAGTTGTTGCGCCGTGTCGCCCGTAACCGGCACCGATGTTTGCGGTTTCCAGGTGAGTTTGGCGCTTTGCGGTTCGCCGAATTTTTTCTCAAGCGCATCGCGCGCCGCGCCGAAATCGTCGACGGAAGTGACTATCTCATGCGCCTCCGCGCCGGATTCGACATTTTCGCCACCGGCATCGATCACCGCTTCCAGCATTGCATCGGCTGAAGCCACGCCGGCAGGATAGATAATTTCACCTACGTGATTGAACAAATAAGCGACGGAGCCAGTTTCGCCCAACGTGCCGCCGAATTTCGAAAGCGCCGTGCGCAGTTCGGACGCCGTGCGATTGCGGTTGTCGGTGAGCGCCTCGATGATGAGGGCGCAGCCGCCGGGGCCGTATGCCTCATAACGCACCTCCTCGTAATTGGCGCTGTCGGCAGCGCCCGGCTGCGCGGCCTTAATCGCGCGCTCGATGCGGTCGCGCGGCAAGTTGCCCTTACGCGCCGCGATAATGGCCGCACGCAGGCGCGGATTGAAAGCAGGATCGGGCAAGCCTTGCTTGGCGGATACGGTGATCTCGCGCGCAAGCTTGTTGAATATCTTTGCCTTCTTGACGTCACTCACGCTCTTCTGGTGCATGACGTTTTTAGCGTGGGAATGTCCGGCCATGTGTCACACATTAAATTTGAAGTGAAAAACATCTCCGTCTTGTACAATATAATCCTTTCCTTCTTGCCGCAACTTCCCCGCTTCGCGCGCGCCGTGCTCGCCGTTATGGGCGATGTAGTCGGTGTAGGCGATCGTTTCGGCCTTGATGAAGCCATGCTCAAAATCGGTGTGGATGACGCCGGCCGCTTCGGGCGCAAGGGCTCCACGCCGCACGGTCCAGGCGCGCGCTTCCTTGGGGCCCACTGTGAAAAACGTGAGCAGATCGAGCAGATGATAACCCGCGCGAATGATGCGGTTGAGTCCCGGTTCCTCGAGCCCCAGCGCGGCGAGAAATTCTTTCTTCTCGTCATCGCTGCCGAGTTGCGCCACTTCGGATTCGATCGCCGCGGCGATCACGACGCTTTCGGTGCCTTCGGCTTTCGCTTTTGCCGCCACTTTCGCCGACAACGCATTACCCTTGGCGGCTTCGTTCTCGCCGACATTGGCGACATACAAAACCGGCTTGGCCGTGATGAGTTGTAAAGTTTTGAAAATCTTTTTCTGCTCGGCGGAAAAGCCGCCCATTACCGTGCGCGCGGGCTTGCCGGCCTGCAGCACGGTAATCGCCGGTTCCATAACGGTCAGTTGTTCTTGCGCTTCTTTATCGCCGGTTTTGGCTTTTTTCTGCGTGTTGGAAAGCCGTTTTTCGAGGCTTTCAAGATCAGCCAGCATCAATTCGGTCTCGACCACATCGGCATCGCGCGCGGGATCGACCGAGCCTTCCACATGCACGACATCGCCGCCTTCGAAGCATCGCAATACATGAATGATCGCATCGACCTCACGGATATGGGCGAGGAATTGATTGCCGAGCCCTTCACCTTTCGATGCACCGCGCACGAGGCCGGCGATATCGACGAACTCCAGTTGCGTCGGCACGATCTTGGCCGAAGCTGCAATGGCCGCAAGTTTTGCCAGTCGCTGATCCGGCACCGCGACGCGGCCCACATTCGGCTCGATCGTGCAGAACGGATAATTGGCCGCCTGCGCCGCCGCCGTCGCTGTGAGCGCATTAAAAAGTGTCGATTTGCCGACATTCGGCAAGCCGACGATGCCGCAGTTGAAGCCCATACGCTTTATTCCTTCGTTGAAACGCGTTTAAGATATTCGCTCGTTTTGCCTTCCAGCAACAAGTCAAATTCTTTCGCCAGCATATTGAGCAGGGGATCAAGCCATTTATAATCGGCCTTCGCGAACGAACTTAGCACATAGTTCAGCACCGCCTCACCCTTGACGCCCGGATGCCCAATGCCGAGCCGCACGCGCCAGTAATCCTTGCCGATATGCGCGTCGATCGATTTAAGGCCGTTATGACCGCCAGCACCGCCGCCCTGCTTGATTTTCACCTGCCCCGGCAGAAGGTCGAGATCATCGTGGAACACGATCACGTTTTCAGGCGCGAGCTTGTGAAAGCGCATCGCCTCCCCAACGCTTTCACCCGATAAATTCATGAATGTGTGCGGTTTAAGGAGAAGAAATGAATCCGCGCTTGTCGCCATGCCTTTAAATTTTTTCTTCCACGAAGAAAGCTTATACCGCACGGCAATCGCATCGACGGCCATGAAGCCGATATTGTGCCTGGTGTCGGCGTATTCCGCGCCCGGATTGCCGAGACCGGCGATGAGATGAGTAGGGGACATAGGGATCAGGGGCCGGCATTCAGCATTCAGGGAATTTATACCTTATGCTCGCGTTCAGAAAGATATTCCTGAATGCCGACCTCTGAATGCTGATCCCTATTTTTTCTCTTTCTTGGCATCCGCGGCTGGAGCGGCGCCCTTGGCGCCGGCTGCCGCACCCTTGGCATCGGCGGCCGGAGCAGCACCCGGAGCGCCAGCTGCCGCAGCACCCGCGGCCGGAGCCGCACCCTCGGCGGGGACTGCGCCTTCAACCGGCGTTGCCGCCGCCGCCGCCGCTGCTGCGGCTGCCGCCGCTGCTTCTTCCTGCTCGGCGCGGATCGCCGACGGCACCGCGATGGTGGCAATCGTGTAATCTTTCTCATGCGTGGTGAGCTTGATATCGGCCGGCAATTTGAGCGCGCTCAAATGCACCGCGTCGTTGATCTGCAAGCCTTCGAGGCTCACCTCGAACTTCTCAGGAATTTTATCCGGCGAGCACAAAATCTCGATCTCGTGATGCACGATGTTGAGCGTGCCGCCGCGCTTGATGCCCGGCGATTTATCGGCATTGAGGAACACGACCGGCACGCCGACGCGCACAAGCGTTGTCGGCGAGACGCGCAGGAAATCGATATGCAAAGGGTGATCGCTGACCGGATCGAATTGCACGTCGCGCGGCAACACGCGGTGCTTTTTGCCGCCGAGCTCAAGATCAACGAGACGGATGAAGAAACCCTGCCGCTCGAGCAAACGCGTAAGCATATTACGGTCGATGGAAACAGTTACGGGCGGTTGCTTGTCGCCATAAATCACGCCGGGTACCCGGCCTTGGCGGCGAATTGCGCGGGCTGTCCCCTTGGTTGCCCGCTCCTCCGCCGCAAGCGTTGTCACTTGCGTCATAGGTCTCTCCTTGATTAAAGCCGGCCTCCAGGGGTGCCGACCGATGGGCTGCTCAGTAGCAGTTTATATGGGGTTTTGGCAAGGGCGGGTTTACCATTAACATTAACCAATGCGGTTGTTGGTGAAAGTAAAAACAGAATATGAAATGGGGTAAAAAAGAGTTATAAATAGCGTCAGGAATTCGCACCGATAGTTTAAATGCTATCCCCGCGGCACATGACGACAGTCGCGCAACGGGTTTTTTGAAAGGAAAATTTTTTACAATGTCTTCACCCGGTCAACAAGTTTACGATCACGCAATCATCGGTGGCGGCATCGCAGGCCTATTCAGCGCCTTTTTTAATCAAAAAAAGGCGCAAGCTGCGGGCATACCTTTTAATCAATTATTGATAACGGACAGGATTAACGTTCCGTCAAAATTCGGCACAATTTTGATTCCGGGTTTTGAGGGATGCGATTTGGAGCGTCTCGCGATAAGGGGTAAACCGGCTGTCGAACTGGTACGTCAATATTCTGGCCAATTAGGCAAACTCCTCGCGGAAAACAATATCGATGCCGGATATATCCCGGGATACCAAATGTTCGGCAATCATCAGAACATTGAAGAGGCTCGAGAAACACTCTTAACAATGTGGCGGATGACAAGCGGTGAACTTGAGACGCCGGCAAGGAAGAATCTTTTGCCATTTGCGGGGGTGACCGCTGGATTAATTCTCGATAAGGTCGCCGGGCAAATCAATGTTCCCCCGTTACAGTCAGGTTTAGTCAAAGCCATTGAGAATATGGGAGGTAAAGTAATTGCTGGGGAAATTTATACGGGGCATGAAATTGCTGGCGATAAAGTAACGGTCAAAACCGCCAGCGGCAATGAGTATCATTCCAAAAGGCTGCCATTGTTAGCGACGGGTGCGGAACATATGGCTGGTTTGAACGAGCTGCTTCCTTCACCCATTACTCCGGCATACACGATCGCTTTTCATGTGCGAGTGGATCACGATGACGCGCTAAGGATTTCACCAAAGCCAACAGTTTTTTGCGATACTAGCCCCACAAATGTTGTGTGCGGCGCTATTAGCGGAGACGATGTCCTTACATTCTGTGCATTGGAAAATGAAGATAGAAACGCCTTTGGCGAGATGCAAGAAGAATTGGTGGATTTATATCATAAATTAATGCCTTTCTTAGGGACGCGCTATGATGACAAAATGGATTTCTCATTCGGCGCCATGTCGATGACAAAAAATGGTTACCCGATTATCGGCCGTTTACCGAAATTCGACGTCATGACCGGTTTTTGTTCAATCGGAATTTTGCCGGCGCTTGCTGCGGCTAACGCCTACGCGAACCATGTAATTCTTGGCGATGACAGTGAGTTGCGAAGCTTTGAAACCCTCAACATTCCTCGCCGGATTGTTCGGTTAGGCGCCCCGGTCAGACGAATGTTGGCCTCTGAGCAAAATGCGGGCTGAATAGAACCGACTGCGGCGCACCGCCCAACGGTTTGCTCTTTCCAAAATTCGCACTAAAGTAAGCTGCCTTGTTACGCGCACCGCACCGGAAACAAGCCGACATGCACGCTTTTCTCATCCTCGCCGGCGTACTTCTCGTCGTCATGATCCTGGTCCATATCCTTTTCAGGGTCATAAAATTCACGATCGGCGTGTTTCTTCTGGGCGTCGCGCTCATCGCGGTGATTTATGTATTTCAGCAATATCTCGGCATCGATCTTGTCGGCGCGATTATCGGACACTCATAATTGCATTCCGGCAAATTCGCATTACCCAAACAAACTCGACACCGAACGTTCCTGGCTGATGCGCACGATCGCTTCGGCGATCAGAGGCGCTATGCTGAGCGGCTTGATTTTTTTGGATTCCACCACGGCCGGTGTCGCAGCGATTGAATCCGTAACAACCAGATATTCGAGTGGCGAGGCATCCACGCGCTCGACAGCGCCGCCCGAAAACACGCCATGCGTCACATAGGCCGCGACCGAGCGGGCGCCGGCTTTCTTGAGCGCGCTGGCGGCGTTGCACAGGGTGCCGGCGCTATCGACGATATCGTCGATGAGAAGGCACGTATGGCCTTCCACGTCGCCGATGATGTTCATCACTTCGGATTCACCGGCCTTGTCGCGCCGTTTATCGATGATGGCGAGGTCGGCCTCAAGGCGCTTGGCGATTGCGCGCGCGCGCACCACGCCGCCGACATCGGGCGAAACGATCGTGAGGCTTTCCGGCAGCTTGCCGTGAATCGAAAGGGTATCGCGGATATGACGCACGAACACCGGCGCCACATAGAGGTTATCGACCGGGATATCGAAAAAGCCCTGGATTTGTCCCGCATGAAGATCGAGCGTCAGCACGCGGTGCGCGCCCGCCACGGTGATGAGATTGGCGGTGAGCTTGGCGGTGATCGGCGTGCGCGGTCCTGTTTTGCGGTCCTGCCGCGCATAGCCGTAATAAGGCACCACGGCCGTGATGCGCCGTGCCGATGCGCGCCGCAGCGTATCGATGGTGATAAGCAATTCCATCAAGCTGTCGTTGGCGGGGAACGAAGTCGGCTGGATGATGAAAGTATCCTCGCCGCGCACGTTCTCGAGAATTTCGACGAACACTTCCATGTCAGCGAAATGCCGGATGCTCGATTGCGCGACGGGAATGCCGAGATTCTGCGCGATCGCTTCGCACAAAGGCCGGTTACTGTTGCCCGCAATCAGTTTCATCGCCGTAGCCGTGTCTGCGCCTGGGGACCGACCGACCCTATATCAGCCCTGACAGGGGCTTGTAAATAAGAGAAAAGAAGTTACCCTTTGAGGGAAGTTCCGGCATACAAAAATCAGGCAGCCATAGACGGATGATACTCACGACTCATCTCTTCTAAGCGAGATTTAAGGGGGCGGCTCGCCACGGCAATGGCTGGCAGCCGTTCAATCGCGCTTTCCATTATAGGTTGCTTAAGAGCGCGGCTCATAGTTGGTTGCGGTAGAATCGCTATATCTGCAACCGCGTGTACAAGTTTCAAACTGGCTCGTGCCGCCCTTATTGGCGCATTTAGTAAGCCCGTCACTCGCGCGGCTTGGCGAGGTGCCGGTTTATTACGTCGCGCAGGCTTGGGGCTGAGGGAAGATTTCTGCGTTTGCCAATCGTTGGCCATAAATTGTAATACGAAGAAGGCCAAAGCGTAGCTTGGCTTAAGCATGAACAAAAGGAGAAATAAAAACGCCGTTTGATCTTTTGCCGCGCTTGGGGAATCCGTCTGAATGCGCGTTTCTCTGTTCTCGTTGGTCACGATTAACGTAATGGGGTACTCCGCGTTCACCAGTTGCTCGGGGGCATCGTAGCGGATTATGTGACCGCCAACGGTAGCCGTGCGGGAAACGCCTTCATTGGCGAGATAGTTTGAATCTATCTTGTAGTAACGGTTGGTCGCCATTCGAATGCCCCAAATTTGGCGCTATCCAATCATGTTCGCGCCCGCGATGCAATGGCCGTAATACTTTCATCGCGAATTCTTGATCGGGGAGGCCGAATCTTTTGGTTAATTTTGCCCTGCTCGCGCGCGGCTTCCAGCGCCCGTTGCAACCGGCGGCGAAAGTCATCGTGACGGCCAAGTTCCAGATCGATCTCGAGCATCAGTGCGAGATCGTTGACGCTCACGGCAGGCTGACGGCGGCCGAGCCGTACATGCCGGACTTTTGGACGCTGCAGCCGGAAACGGGAAGCCATGAGCCACCTCGCGCGTGACGATGCGCCATAGTCCTACGATGGGATTTTTCCTATATCAAGAGGGAAAGTTACGTTTACGCAACATTTGTTGCCGGCGCCACCACGCACAAACTCAGCGGATTTCGCTTTGCAGGTAAGTTTTGGCGATGATGTAATCGTGCTCGGTGAGATCGGCGAAATCGCCGATCCCGATGCGGCTTTCAACTTCTCGGCGCAGAATGTCTTCATTCACGCCCTTGAGGCGGGCGGCATAGAAGACGAGGGCGTCGAGTTCGACCTTCTCATAGCGGGTGATGGGGCGGCGGGCTTCGTTGATCCATTCAGTGACGGCGCTACCGCCGAAAGCGGCTAACAATGTAGCGAAACACAGTACTTTGAACGAAAGCGGCGCCTTGATCGCCAGCTCCGGCGGCTCGGCGCTTCGTTCCGCGCGCAACATCTCACGCGCCAAATTCACAATTTTTTCACCACGGTCGTTCATGTTGCAGTGCCTGTCCCGTTAACCGGGAAAAAAATCTTCCGATGAATATACGTTTGAGCCTACCACCGAAATGCGCAACTAAAAACAGGTAATAACAAAAAACGGCAATTCAACGCAAATAAATTCCGGTTAAGGTTAATGCAGAGGTGGGAAATTAACCATATTACCGCCGCTTCTTCTGGCGCAGCATTTCGTAATCGAGTAAATCGTGAATCTGGGGCCGGATCGAGCCAAAGCTTTTATGACGCGTTTCGCTATCATGCATGCGGCGGTAAAGAGTCGCCGTCATGGCGGCAAAATCGCGCGGCGGCAACTGGCGATTATGCTCCTCGATTACTTCTTGCAGGCGGGCGATGATCTCGGTCAGTAAATCCAGATCGTCGGCAAATTCGGCTCCTTTTTGCGCGATTTCCGCGGTAACGGCCTTATCACCCATCAATGCCACTGGCGTGGTGCCGAGCGCCGCCGCCAATGCCCGCGCGGTGTCATAGCGCGGGAACTTGGTGCGGCCTTCCAGCATGTCGCGCACGGCGGTGGGATTAAGACCGGCCTTGAGCGATAAACTGCGCGGGTTGAAACCCCGTTGTTCCATCAAGGCGCGCAGATTACGCACCCAGTTCGGCGGAGTGATTTTGGCTTTCGGCATGCCACTCGTCTACCGCGCAGGGCGGGTCGCGTCAATGGGAAAAATACCATATCGGTGGAACACGTTTTGTACGACTGCGGCCGTGAGAACGCCAACGGCGCCGCCGGCCACGACGTCCGAAAGAAAATGCGCATTAACCATAACGCGGCTGAGAGCGATGACAATGGCGAAGACAATAAACCACGTTCGCCCGCGCGGCCACAGAGCCGTCAGGGCGAAGGCGACAGCAAACCCCGTCGTCGCATGGCCGGAAGGCAGCGCATTGTGTGCCGCCTGAAAAGTAAACGGATCGAAGCCATAATACCCTTGTCTTTCGAGCAACACGGGACGCGCACGGCCGAGAATCGGTTTGATGATGTCAGTAACGATGCCGGATAGAGCCACGCAGGCGAAGAAAAAACCAAATGCTTGCCAGGCAAAGCGGAGCATGACGCGTCTGTGCGCCGGAATTCTTTGCCAGTGCGACAGCATCAGGCATAACAACAGACCAACGAAAGAGGGCCATAAATACCATACCGATTTGCCGAGATCAGTGTAGGCGCGGAATGAGAAAATGAGCGCCGGATACTCGGCGTTGATGATGTGCAGAAATTGCGAGAGCGGTTTGTCGACAAAGGCGATTAGCACGGTTTCAAGCAGAACGAACAAAACGCCCGCCAGCGCGCAACACATTTTATTCGATCCGCATGCCGTCATGGCGAAATTTTCTCCTGTGGCATGAGAAACATCCCGATCTTGGTTCGACGGCCGCGCGGCAAAACAAATCCTTCTATAGCGGCGACGGGATACGGTTGCCGCTGCGCACCCGCGAACGACTTGAGAAAACTGTCGCGCTGGCTGTCCTCGACCACGCCGACGCGGCACGGGTCTTGCCGCAGGTCATTGGCGACTGCCGATCCGTCGGTGCGCAGGTTCGTCGCATCGCCGGCGAGGAATACGAGGCTCGGTTCGTTGTAGATGGACGAGATGCGTGCAGGGCCGGCGCACGGCTTGATGCTGTTTGCCACCTGCACAATCTGGGATGAAACCCACGGTTGTTGAAGGTGGGGCAAGTTGCAGGCGAACAGGCTTATCATAAAGACAAGATTGCCCGCAGCCATAACGATCACGCTATTTTCCCGCCGCTGAAAGAAAAGAGGCAGACTTATGCCTTGCGCCAGGAGAAGCAGCGCACCGGCTGCGATTTGCCCGGCATTCCACACATGGTCCAGCATATAAGGCAACAAGATCGCCAGCAGCACAACGCCAGTGCCGGTCATCAGCCACACGCCGATGGCGATGGGCGGCAACCAACGGAAACGGCGTTCTGCCAACGCTGGAAAACCGCCAAGCAATGCCTTCGCTGCCAGCATCGCAACGGCAGGATAAACCGGCAGTACGTAATGAGGCAGCTTGGCGTGGACAAGCTCGAACGCAATCCATGCGGGAATGATCCACCCAAGGCAAAACCGCATGGCCGGCTCATGACGGTCACGCCAGCTATCCGGTGCGGCGAGGATCGCCCATAGGGCAAAAGGAAAAAAGGTCACGGGAAACGCGACGAGATAAAGACCTGGTGGCGTCAAGCCACGTCCCTGATCCTGCCATAGTTTGCCGAGCAAATCGTGTCCGGCGGATTGTTCGAGAAACTGGCCGTGGCTCGCCAGCATAATCGCGGCAAACCACGGAACGATCAGCAGAAAAAGATAGGGAATACCGAGAAATGGCTTGAGCCCGTTAAACCACGCGAGATTTTTTTCCGTCACACGCAACCACAACAGTGTCGATAAAACAATCAGTAGAATAACCGGTCCCTTGAGCAGGATGCCGATTCCAAGCGCCGTCCAGAATGCCAGCCGAACGCCCCAGCCGATTTTTGCGCTTGCACGGCCGACATAGGCCCGCGCCAGCGCGTATTGTGCAACCATAATACTCCCCAGCAACGCGGCATCGGTTTTGGCAAGCCGCGCCTCGACATTAAGAAGTAGACAACCCGCCATCATGATTGCGGCAAGCAATCCCGTCATCGGTCCGAATAAAAGCGTGCCGAGAGAAGCGGTTATAACGACGGCCACCGTTGCGCCGATAAACGACGGTACGCGATAAGCCCAGATTTCGTCGAGATGTTGCGGATTGAGCAGCCATACGCTTGCCGACTGTAGCCAATAAATACCGATCGGTTTTTTGTAGCGCGGCACGTCCTGAAAACGGATATCGATATAATTGCCGCTTTCAATCATCTGTTTGCTCGCTTGCGCGAACAACGATTCATCGCGGTCAGTCGGCGGCAGGGTTGTAAAGCCTGGCAGGAAAAAAGCGAAACATAGAATAACAAGAAATACATAAGCATGCCAATTCAGGCGCTCGCCGTCGGGCGCAATAAAGCTCGGCGGAATGGCGATAAGGCGGTCAAGCATTTTAGGATTTAGATACGGCGCCAGACTTATGCCGCCAGATGAAATAGATATTGCGCAAGTAGATGAAAACGCCGAGTCCCTGGCCAAGAATAAACACAATATCCTCTTGATGGACCGCATACGCGAACACAATAAGACCGCCGCCAAGACTGAAATACCAAAAGGCCTCCGGCATCACACTTTTTCGCGCACGTTCGCTGGCGATCCACTGATAGATAAAGCGCATCATGAACAGAAACTGTCCGCAAAGGCCGAGCACCACCCACGCCGTCACATGCGTTTGCAGCCAAATGAAAATAGTATGCGGCAAATCGTTCATGGCCGGGCGTGACTGATGTTGCGACAGCAAGAGCGCGGCATAGTATGTTCGCTGATGTTCTTTGTCACGTTTCAAGGGAAACGAGGGATTTAGCGGCAATAACACGGTTGCCTTGGCGTCCCGATCTGTTACTTTATAACAAAGAACCGATAGGTCCCGATCTATGGTGGCGTTATGAAAAAAGGCCTCGTCTTCTGCTGCATTTTATTGCTTGCGTCTTGCATCGATGTTGATGATTACGGCGACTACTGGGGCAAAACGATCGTTGACCCCGCTCTTGCAGGCCATTGGGCAAAAATGTCCGAAGACGAGGACGGCAAGACGACCGGGCAAGAATATACGTTTATTGTAAAAAATGGCGCCTACGAAGTTCAGTCTTATAAAGACGGACAGGCTGACAGCGATGGCCCGATGTATCCCGTCAAAACGCTTAATGTCGGGCGCTACCGGTTTCTTGCCAGTGGGCCGCAAACAGGAAAGATTATCCGCTACGAAATAGCCAATGATACGGCCGCCTGGTACGTTCTCAATCCCAAAAGCGCCTGGGCGTTTATCCGCAAAAACTATCCAGATCAGCAAGGTTTTTACCGGGGCGATCCGGACAACCCCGACGCCTCAAATATCCCCGCCGACGAACCTGTTAGCATAAAACTTTTTGACGACGAGGTGTTCGCCATTCTTTCCGCCATTCCGGACAACGAAATTTATTGGGATCCAGACACGCAGCTCAAAAAGATTCCATGATGCGCTATCGTGCATCGATCCTCGACATGGGCGCGGCAAGGCGTCTCCTTGCCGCGGCGGCATTTGTCGCGCTTGTCTGGCTCATGGTTGCATGGGCGCTCACATGACGATTGCACTTGCCAATCTTTCCGTCGGTTATGACCGTCATCCGGCTGTGCATCATGTAAGCGGGATGTTTGCAACAGGTTCGCTCACCGCCATCGTCGGCCCGAACGGCGGGGGCAAGAGCACGCTTTTGAAAGCGCTCATCGGCATTCTGAAACCAATGTCGGGCACGATTAATTATAACGGCATTATGTCGAGCGACATTGCTTACTTGCCGCAGCAAAGCGAAGTCGATCGCAGTTTTCCGCTCAGCGTCGCCGATGTCGTCATGCTCGGCCACTGGTCGAAAATCGGCGCCTTTCGCGGCGTCAATGCCACACAGCGGGCGGAAGTAATGAGCGCGTTGGCCGAAACGGGTATGACAGCTTTTGCCGATCGGCCGATTGAGGCTCTGTCGGTCGGCCAATGGCAACGGGTGTTGTTCGCGCGGCTTATCGTGCAGAACGCGCGCGTCATTTTGCTCGACGAGCCTTTTGCCGCCATCGACAGCCGTACGGCTCACGACCTCACGCATATCCTGCAGCACTGGCAACAGGAAAGCCGTACGGTAATTGCCGTGATGCACGATCTTGCCTCGGTGCGTTTTCATTTTCCGCAGACAATGCTGCTTGCGCGTGAGCTGGTGGCGTGGGGCGGTACCGCCGAAACATTGCGCGATGATAATCTCGCGCGCGCGCAAAAACTTGCCGAAGGATGGGTCGAAAATGCCGACGCTTGCGAACGCGACGAAAGGTCCGTGGCATGACGGCATCGTTCCTGGCACCTTTCGTCGATTACGCTTTCATGCGCCGTGCGCTGATCGGTTGCGTGCTGGTGGCGATCGGCAGCGCCCCGCTTGGCGTGATGCTGGTCTTGCGCCGCATGAGCCTGATGGGCGATGCAATGGCGCATGCAATTTTGCCCGGCATTGCGCTGGGCTTTATTTGCGCCGGCTTGTCGGTATCGGCGATGAGTATGGGTGGGCTGATGGCTGCGTTTGTAGTCATGCTGGCAGCGGGCCTCACCACACGTTTCACGGTTTTACGCGAAGACGCGAGCCTCGCGGGCTTTTACCTGATGGCGCTGGCGCTTGGCGTGATGCTGGTATCGACCCACGGTACGGCGCTCGATCTGGTCAATTTGTTATTCGGCAGCGTGCTGGCTGTTGACGATGTATCGCTGCGCATGATTGCGGTGGCAACGAGTTGCACGTTGCTCACGCTGGCAATTATCTACCGGCCGTTGGTGGCGGAATCGTTCGATCCGGTTTTTATGCGTGCAGTACGGGGGCGCGGCGGCATTTACCACATGCTGTTTCTGGGCCTGCTTGCGCTCAACATGGTGGCAGGCTTTCAGGCGCTCGGCACGCTAATGGCCGTCGGCCTCATGATTATGCCGGCAGTGGCGGCGCGTTTTTGGGCGCGTGCGTTGTTCCGGGTGATGCTGGTCGCGGTTTTAATCGCGGTTGTTTCGGCGTTTGGCGGCCTCGTTTTGTCTTACAATTTTAATGCCCCTTCGGGCCCGGCGATTATTCTGGTGGTCGGTGGGTTTTATTTAGTCTCGCTGGTTTTCGGCCGCTATGGCAGCCTGCGCGCGCGTTATTTTCCATTCCGGCATTTGGAAATCTAGCGGTTATCTTTCATTGCCGCTTCCAGCTTCGGCACATTATTCTCGAACATGGCAAGATAGGTTGGCGCCGGGCCGTCCGGTTCCGACAAGGCATCGGAATAAAGCTCTTCACCCAATTTGGCCCCACCTTCCTTGACAAGTTGTTGGGCCAGGCGCGGGCTCGTCATATTTTCAAGAAACACGATCTTGATGCCTTCTTGCTTCATCTGACCGATCAATTTTGCAAACGCGGCGGCGGAAGGCTCGGCTTCGGTGCTAAGACCGGCCGGCGCCAAAAACTCAATGCCATAAGCGTCGCCAAAATAACCGAACGCGTCATGGCTGGTGATGATCCGGCGTTTGCCGGCGGGAATGGCGGCGAATTCTTGCCGGATTCGGCCATCAAGCGCCTTGATCTGTCCTTCATAGACTTTGGCGCGCGTCTCGATATTGCTCGCTTTTTCGGGCAAGGCTTCCTCAAGCGCCCGGGCGATGTTGTGAACATAAATAAGTCCGTTCGATAAATCCTGCCATGCGTGCGGATCAATGATTTCGGTCCCGCTTTGAGCTTCCTTTGATTTTTCCTCGGTTTTCATTTGGCGTGGCTTAACGCCTTCGCTGGCGACAACGGTTTTGCCTTTGAAACCAGAGGCTGACGCCAATCGTGGCATCCAGCCCTCGAAACCGAGGCCACTGACGAACAGGATCTTCGCGCCGGCCAGCGTTTTGGCGTCCGCTGGCGTCGGCTCATAAACATGTGTGTCGCCGTTGGGTCCGACCAGGGTTTCGACGGTCACGTCGGGACCGCCGATCTGCTGCACCATGTCGCCGAGAATGCTAAAGCTGGCGACCACCGGCAGCGGTTCGGCGGCAAATGCCGGAACGCCGGAGAACGTCAGAATCGCAAGAACGAGAAAAAGTTTTTTCACAACAGACTCCATCGTCAAAGATGGCCACCTGTTATATTATAGCGCGCAGGGGGGCAAGCTTTATCCAGTCTCAACTACGCCGACGCATGCGGCAATTTGCCGTCCGGATATTTAATTTCAAGAGATCCGTTTTGAGAGATCGAATCTAACCGGTAGTTCCAACGCGGCGCAAAGCTTCGACACGTTCGGGCTGATCGGCGAGTTCTTCGGGTATGCGATCGTTGGCTACGGCGCGAGCGAGTTCAGCGGCGACGCGCTTCAGAAGCGGCGATGCATCGCTTTCGATTTGCAGCTCATCGTGCACGAGGGCCAAGAGCGCCGTGTAAGCTGTTGTACTGAGTTCCACCACCACGTCCTAATTCCTTTCTTGATTGACGGCTGACGGCTTGTTATCGCCAGCCACTAAACCCAGCTTATTCGGAATTCATGAAAGCAAAAAACCTTTTCGACTGATTTTTTGCCGGAAGGCCATGAAAGTAATTCGAGGTGTCCAAAATCGTTAAGTCGTAGCCATTATTGGCTAATCACGGCTTGTTAACCATACCAATCCCAACCACGTACAACCCAAGCGTGCATATAAAGTACTATGCTAAACAAATCCTTAACGATGAATAGAGAGGAAACTGTAGAGGTCGGCATCCACCAACACCCGCAGCAAACGCGGGGTTTTGATTGTGCCTAGCCACGGTCGCAAAATGCGCAACTGACGGCTTTTGCCTAATTTTACACTCTAGAAGTATATGGCAAACGTCAGGAGCTCGACCCGCGCGTAATTCGTAAGAGCTTAATCGAACTTATAGTTCAGCCCAACTCGCAACAGATTTTCACTGAATGAAGTTGTTGTGGGTAAGCCTACATTGCTCGGCGCTTCCGTGTCGCCTAATCTGACATAAAGATATTCAGCCTTCATGCTCCAATTGCCGAAGAGTGCCATTTCGGTACCCGCGCCGGCAGTCCAGCCAAACTTTGTTTGATCGAAATTAACGCCGCCGGTACCAGTCTTGTTCCGGAAGCTCTGCACGTTCACTTCACCGACAGCAAGGCCCCCGGTTACGTAAGGTACAAAACGTCCCAGCTGATAACCAACACGCGGGCGTAGTGTTGCCAGCCAATCGCTGTTTGTTTGGCACGTGAAAGCCGGATTATCGCAGCTGGTGCCGCCGCCGATACTGCTGCCGGAAAAGTCTCCCTCGATGCCAGAGAGGATCGAGCCAAATTCCCGATTGTAGCCGGCCGTAACGCCTCCAATCACGCCACTGGTAGTGAAATCAGAGGTGCGTTCGTTTAAGGTATCCCAAGTTTTATAAGATGTACCAAAACCGCCGCCGATAGTCGCGCCGGTGTAAAATCCGTTCCAATCATAGGCTGGGGATGTGGGCAAAAACTCCGAGGGCTCCGCATAGGCCGGGACGGCTGTGGCCGCAAAAATTACCGCAACGCCGACGAAAAACATTTTCATTGTAAATTCTCCTGTAAATATTGTTCAACGAAGTTATCAATTTACGGATATATCGTGTCGGCTACTTACCTCCGGCTTCGAACAATAGCAAGTTTGAAAATCATTTCACGGGTATGGATTGGTTAAAGGAAACTGTATGGGTCAACATCGATGAGAAGTCTTAAGGATCTGGGAATTTTAACCATACCCAACCATTGTCTTAAGACTTGTGAAAGATTGATATTGCGCGGGGCTTGCACCAGAAGCCGATGCCGGTAACGTCCGCGAAGCATCGCGAAAGGCGCTGGCGCAGGACCCAAGATACGCAGTTTTGCATCCTGCGGCGCGGCGGCAGCGATCTCGTTGGCCAGCGCGATCACATGCTTCGCATCGCGCCCGCTTATCGTGACGCTCGCGAGGCGATTGACGGGCGGCAAATGATAAGCCGCGCGCTCTTTCATTTCGGCAGACATGAAGGCGTCGCGGTTGCCTTTGAGCAAGGCTTGCATCACCGGATGGTCGGGCGCAGTTGTCTGCAGAAGCACGCGGCCCGGATCGGAAGCACGGCCACTGCGGCCTGCTACCTGCTGCATAAGCTGAAAAGTACGCTCGGCTGCGCGCGGATCGCCGCCGCTCAGGCCCAAATCGGCATCGACGACGCCGACCAGTGTAAGACGCGGGAAATGATAACCCTTCGCCATGATCTGCGTGCCGATGAGCAGATCGAGTTCCTGGTTAGTCATTTGATGCACAAGTTCTTCGGCGGCTTTGGGACCGGACAGGGTATCGCTTGCCATGATCGCAAAGCGTGCCTTGGGCAAAACGCTTTTCACTTCTTCGGCGATACGCTCGACGCCGGGGCCGCAAGCGGCAAAGCGCCCTTCGGCGTTGCATGACGGACATTTGTCCGGCAAGCGCATCGTGAAATTACAATGATGACATTGCAATTTTCCGGATTGCCTGTGCTCGATGAGCCAGCTCGTGCAATTCGGGCAATTGAGACGGTGGCCGCAGGCGCGACACAGCGTGAGCGGCGCGTAGCCCCGCCGGTTGAGGAACAGCATCGCCTGATGGCCGTCCGCAATCGTTTGCTGCAAAGCTTCAAGCAGAGGAGGGCTGATGAAACTTTGTGCAGGCAATTTGAACTTTCGCAAATCGACCAATTCGATCTTGGGCATTGCCGCCTTGCCATAGCGCTCAAGCAGCGTCACATGATCGTATTTTTTCTGCTGCACGTTAAAGAGCGTTTCAAGCGAAGGCGTCGCCGAAGACAGCACAATCGGAAATTCACCGATCCGCGCGCGAACTACCGCCATGTCGCGGCCGTGGTAGATGACACCCTCTTCTTGCTTGTAGGCGGCTTCATGCTCTTCATCCACCACGATGAGTCCGAGATCGGGGTAGGGCAGGAATAAAGCCGACCGTGCGCCGAGAACAAATTTCGCTTCGCCTCGCGCAATCGCATGCCAGTTGAGCCGGCGTTGCTTCTCGGTCAATTCCGAATGCCATTG
>Ga0207009_1007_pt1 | contig 39683 bp, 38 predicted proteins | sample Alteio_BWMinCont_81_FD_153479 | JGI IMG/M metagenome (GOLD analysis project Ga0207009, IMG submission 153479) | Enriched cells from forest soil in Barre Woods Harvard Forest LTER site, Petersham, Massachusetts, United States -... | ecosystem: Environmental > Terrestrial > Soil > Temperate forest >... | reverse complement strand
ATTTGAGCAGTAAAACCGGTGTTGATTTTAATAAGGCTTATGTTAACGCGATGGTTGACGGGCATAAATCAACCTTAACGCTGATGCGTAATGAAGCTAAGAACGGCAAAGATATCGATTTGAAAAAATTCGCAGATAAAACGACTGTTATTGTACAAATGCACACCGAAATGATCACCAGGATCAAGAATAAAAAATAAAATTATTGCAGTAGTCCGGAGTTTTTATTTCGGACTACTTTAATTACCTCCTGTGGTTAATCGTATCAAGATATACCCCTGGTAAATTTATTACTGATAAATTTCTCTTTACTGCTATATTTAGCCATATCAAGTAATAAACCAATACCTATATGGCTTTTCATCAACGGGCGCTTCTTTTTGCTTTAATAAATTTTTTAATTACTTCGACTTCCGCGCAGGATTATAATATTAAACAATATGGTGCAATAAATGATACTTCAAAAGTAAGTACCACCGCCATAAGCAAAGCAATTGATGCCTGCTATAAAAACGGCGGCGGGCGGGTAATTATACCAGCCGGTAAATATAAAAGCGGTACGATAACTTTAAAAAGTAATGTAGAGCTTCATTTGGAGCGCGGTGCCATACTATATGCAAGCGCTTATCAAAGGGATATTCCGCAACAAGCAAGACCTGGATATCGATCTCAAAAAGATCCGGGAGGTTGGTTTGCACTTATTTATGCCGAAGGCGCACACCATATAGGCGTAACAGGCGATGGTGTTATAGACGGACAGGGAGCACTTCAAAAACCAAGGCAAGGTTTACAACAGGGCGGCGACCTGGACGGCCGACCAAGAAACATCCTTTTTATTTCGTGTAATGATGTTATGATTAAGGATATTACCATGCTAAATGCAGGTATCTGGAACCAGCATTATTTAAATTGTGAGGATGTGATAGTCGACCATATTAAAGTTTATAACCATGCTAACCGCAATAACGATGGTATAGATATTGACGGCTGCCGCAGGTTTGTATTGAGCAACAGTGTCATTGACTCGGACGACGATGGCATTGTTTTAAAAAGTACCGGATTGGCAGGATGTGCCGATGTGGTGATCAACAACTGCATAGTGAGCAGCTTTACCAACGCCATTAAGTGCGGCACCGAATCGACAGGCGGGTTTAAAAACATTAATATTTCTAGTTGTATAGTTAAACCATCAAAAAGCAATGTGCCACCCGTATTCGGCCGTACCAATATTGGGATAACCGGTGTTTCGTTAGAAATTGTAGATGGTGGCGTAATGGATGGTATTCATATTGATAATATTATAATCGAGAAAACGGAATGCCCAATCTATGTTCGCCTGGCTAACCGCGCACGTAAATATATGACCGGTGCGCCGGAACCACCATTAGGGCTTATGAAAAATATCAGCCTAACCAATATTACTGCTTACAGTGCAGGAAATTATTGCTCGTCTATTACTGGAGTACCCGGCGCTATAATTGAAAACCTGGTATTGAATCAAATCAATATCACTAACGAAGGAAATTTAAAACCTGGAGATTATATTAAAGACCCTGTAGATGTTAACGAGGATGAAAAAGGATATCCCGAGCCCACTGCCTGGAAAAACCTGCCTTCATCCGGCTTATTTATCCGTCATGTAAAAAACATATCGCTGTCAAATATAACTTTAGATTCACAAGGCATTGACCCACGCATACCGATTATAGGTATTGATATTGGCAATTTTATTTTAAATGGTGTTTATGATAAAAGTGGCAATAAAATTCAACCGCAATTAATTGATGTGAAAAATTTGAAATAGAGGTTTCTCAATTAACTTTTTTCCAATAATCCTCTTCAATAGTACCGTTAGGTAACCGGGCTCTTAAAATAAGTGAATCATGCCTTATGGTGTACCAATAGTGCACGGTTACACCTTTTAATTTGGTAGGTTGCGAGCTGTAGGTTTGGGTTTCTAAACAGGTATCGCCTCTTAACAGGTATTTACCACTTTCAAATTTTACCGGCTTCTCCCCTTTTTCCAGCAGAAAAGCATCGTATTGCGATGTTGTATATTTTCTTTGGAGGGTATATTCTTTTGGTGCGCCATCATGCTTACCATTAAAAATACTGCCCGCAAATTCCCAGGTTCCTTTAAGTGTCTTTTCGCCATCAAATGAGCAGAACGCAATTATTATCGCCGGTAACATTAAAAGCTTTTTCATCATTATACCCAATTAATGCCTTTTTTTAATAAAGATAAGGTCTTTTCTTCTTCGCTGCCAGGTTCGGGCTGAAAATTGTATAGCCATTTAGCTGTAGGCGGCAGGCTCATTAATATCGATTCAATTCGCCCGTTAGTTTCCAAACCAAATTTGGTACCGGCATCATATACCAGGTTAAACTCGGCGTAGCGACTTCGGCGCTGGTATTGCCATTGCTGCTGTTCATCAGTAAATGATTTATTACGATTCCGGTTCACTAATTCGCTGTAAATCGGGATAAACGAGCGACCTACCGCTTTTGAAAACTCAAATACTTCATTCCATGATAAATTGCCGGTTTCCGTTAGCTGGTCATAAAATATACCGCCTATACCCCGGGTTTCATCCCGATGTTTGATAAAAAAATAATCATCGGCCCACAACTTGAAGCGCGAATAGAATTCACTGTTAAATCTATCGCATACTGATTTTAAATAGCCGTGAAAAAAACGCGCATCATCATCAATAATATAATGCGGCGTAACGTCGATGCCACCGCCAAACCATCGTACCGGTTGCTGGCCCGGTGCAAATGACGATGGCATTTCAAAATACCTGATGTTCATATGGATGATAGGAACCATCGGGTGGTTAGGATGAATAACTATAGAAACCCCGGTTGCAAAAAAATCATCCTGTTCTACCTTCAAATCTTTCTTTAGCGAATCGGGCAATTGCCCATGAACAGCCGAGAAATTGACACCGCCCTTTTCAAAAAGGTTGCCATTTTGTATAACGCGTGTACGCCCGCCTCCCCCGCCATCACGTTCCCACCGTTCCTCTTCAAATTTCGCTTTGCCATCCAGGTTTTCCAGGGCATGGCATATTTCATCCTGTATAACCTGGTAGTCGGCGGCTATTTGTTCTTTTGTAATCATCGGGGCAAAGGTAGTGGATTGGTTGAATGTAAAAAACTATGTCATTTCGAGCGATAGCGAGAAATGATATTTTTACTTACGACGCAAAATTCTTTTCGTCTTCCACATAATCAAGGTCCTTGCTGAAGCTTTCCTTTAGCTGGCTTAATGAGAACAGCGCTATCGCGGTTAATATAAACATCATGATATAGCCGCTTTTTATCATGCCATAGTGGACCACAAACAAATTGAAGACAAAGTTTATCGGGATCAATGAGCCCCGCACAAAATTGGGCACTGTTGTAGTAACAGTTGAACGGATGTTGGTGCCAAATTGCTCGGAAGCGATAGTAACGAAAGTTGCCCAATAACCTACCGAAAATCCCATGAAAGAGCAAAGCCAGATAAACTCCTCGCCGGTAATACCTTTCGCGCTCAAATAGCACACGGCACTAACTACCGATAATAGCAAGAACACCATCATGGTCAGTTTTCTTGACCGGGTAAGCTGCGACAATACACCTGCAAATATACCACCGATAGATATGCCTACGTAGGTATATAGTACCCCTGTGCCGGCATTCAACGTTTCTGTTGAACCCAGGGCCTTTCCAAACTCGGGCGATTGGGTTACCAATATCCCTACCACATACCATAACGGGGCACCTATTAAAATACAATACAGGTATTTTAAGAACCGTTTACGGTTAGTAAACAGCATAAATATATTTCCTTTTGAAACTTCACTTCCGGCCATGTTTTTAAACATCCCTGACTCAAAAGTGCCTATACGCAATAAAAGCAGCAAAATACCCAGTCCGCCACCAATAAAATAGGCATCGCGCCAGCCGTAATCACTTACAATTTTTGCTGCCACGGCACCAAACAGGCCTATAACCGCTATTATGGTGGTACCGTATCCCCGGCGTTCTTTGCTTAGTGTTTCGCTAACCAGCGTAATGCCTGCGCCCAATTCGCCGGCAAGGCCTATACCTGCAATAAATCTTATTAAAGCATAGGTGTTCAAATCATGCACCATGCCGTTGGCAAAATTGGCGAGTGAGTATAATAATATCGAACCAAAAAGAACCTTAATGCGCCCTAATTTATCGCCTATTATGCCCCATATTATCCCACCTAACAGCAGGCCAAACATTTGCATGTTGAGTACAAATACACCTTGCAGGCGTGAATCCACATCCGGCACGCCTATATCGTGCAGGCTTTTTGTGCGGACGATGGAAAACAGCAATAAATCATAGATATCAACAAAATAGCCCAGTGAGGCAACAAGAACCAGGAATATGGCATTTCTTTTGGCTTTGGCCGAAATAGTATCAGTCATACATTTATAATTGGGTAGCTAAATTAATAAGATTAACAGGGAGATGAAATTTTTCGACAAAAAAAAACCCCTGATCACACAGAGGTTCTTTTAATTCAGTAGCGTAAGTTATATTTTTTTAACATTTACCGCCTGTAATCCTTTTCTGCCGTCTTCCACATCATATTCAACGTTATCGTTATCTTTAATGGCGTTTACGCCACCTTGTACATCCTTAAAATGTACAAAAAGATCTTTACCGTCATCGGTAACAATAAAACCATAACCTTTTTGTGTGTTAAACCATTTTACTTTTCCAGTTTTCATAATAAAAATAATAGTATTAAAAAATTAAATTAAGATTTAACCCCAACTGAATAAAGTGGTATTATAATCAGACGGAATAGATAAACCTGCTTTTCCAAATATAATAAATTATTATATAACCAAATAAAATTATTTATTAGGTTGAGGTGTAGTGCGCAAGTATGGTTTTATAGCAGTAAAACCTTTCGGAAATTTCGCCGGAATGTCTTCTGTCTTGATTGCCGGAACGACTACTACGTCCTCCCCATCTTTCCAGTCGGCCGGGGTTGCTACGCTGTAATAGGCTGTTAATTGCAGCGAATCAATAACCCTTAAAATCTCCTGGAAGTTTCTTCCCGTTGATGCCGGATAAGTGATAATTAACTTAACGGTTTTATCAGGTGCTATGATAAATAATGAACGCACGGTAGCATTTACCGATGCATTGGGATGTATCATATCATAAGCTTCAGATATTTTACGATCCGGGTCGGCAATGATAGGAAAGTTAACCTCAACACCCTGGGTTTCATTAATATCCTTTATCCACCCGTCATGTGATTCAACCGAATCAACACTTAAGGCAAGCACTTTAACATTGCGTTTTGCAAATTCATCTTTTAAAGCTGCAGTTTTACCCAGTTCGGTTGTACAAACCGGTGTATAATCGCCGGGGTGTGAAAATAGTACTCCCCAGCTATCGCCAAGATATTCGTAAAAATCAATGTTACCTTTAGAGGTTTTTGCTTTGAAGTTTGGCGCGGTATCGCCTAATCGTAGTCCCATGGTTGTATTATTTAAGTAAATTATAATAGTTTTTTTAAGCTAAGTTACCCCTATTATAGCAAAAGTCAAGGGTTTGATCAAAAAAAATCTACTAATTACATAGACATTACAAAATGGGGTCTACTAAAAAATAACTACAAACAAAAAGTCCCGGCTATCATCAGATAACCGGGACTTTTACTTTAATCGTTTAGTTAATTACTTAACTTTTTTGAAGAAACTAACGCCTTCGCCTGGTATAACTTTTACCAGTAATTCGCTATTAGCTTTTTTTAGATCAACAAAATAAGCTAATGTACTAACGTCTGGGTTTGAACCATCGCTTTCATACTTAATAACTTCAGCTACAGCATAATCACTGTACTTTTTAGCTATTTCAGTTTGTGATGCTTCAGGGATCGCTTTGAAGTCAACATCTTGTGTTGCACCCATATAGTCTCCTGATAGGTTATAGAAAGCGGTAACGTGAGCGCCATTCAATATAAAAGTAACCTTCTGGCAAGTTGGGGTAACGGTCCATGCTGGCATTTTAGCGTCCTTAAAGTCAGCGTTGAAATGATTCAACACAGCATAAGATATGTTTTCTTCACCCGTCACAGGTGCTTTAGCAAATGCAGTAACACTAAACATAGTAGCGATAGCTGCGGTGATAAATAATTTTTTCATGTTCTTTAAATTTTAAATCCACAACAAAAGTAAGGTGTTATTATCAATATTTATAATAAAATTGAATTTTTATAAATATTTCATAATTTATATGGATATATGATATAAAATTTAAATTATGATAATGTACTTAGTGTAATAATTACAATATGTCAATAGTGGAAATAGCATCTGGAAGCAAGAATCAAGAGCTGGGATAGGTTTGTTACCCATTAATACCCAGATTCTTAGGTTGAATATATAAGGAATTTAACCATGGCAGGTTTATTCTGCAACATCTTGACTCTAATATCTTGATTCTTTACTCTAATTAGCCATTATCAGCAAAACCCGGATATAAGGTCATGCCACCATCCATAAAAATGGTGGTACCGGTAATGTAGTCGGCTTCCTCTGATACCAGCCAGGCAGCCAGTTTGCCAATATCTTCAGGTTCCCCGATGCGATTATAAGGGATGAGTGTCAATAATTTAGCTAAAGCCTCCGGTGTATCCCAGGCAGATGTGTTAATAGGTGTTTGTATAGCACCGGGACCTATACCCACTACACGTATCTTATACGGAGCCAGCTCCTGCGCTATACTTTTCATAAACATACTGATGCCACCTTTACTGGTGGCATAATTAACATGGCCCGCCCACGGTATTACCTCATGCACGCTGCTCATACAGATTATTTTACCTGCGGCCCTGCTCCTGCCCTCAACCACTCCCCTGCGGATAAACTCTTTGGCTGCCTCGCGCGAGCATAAAAACTGCCCGGTAAGGTTTATGCTGATAACCGTGTTCCATTGCTCTAAGGTCATGTCCACAAACCGTGAATCGCGTTGCAGACCGGCATTGTTTACCAGTATATCTATGGTGCCATATTGCTGATACATTTCGGCAAACATGGCCTTAACATCGTCTTCTTTGCTGATATCCGCATGAATAGCATAGGCTGTGCCACCCGCGGCCGTTATTTCATCAACCGTTTGTTCGGCAACCTCATGAGCATCCACGTGGTTAATAATTACGTTGGCTCCCGCATTAGCTAAGGCGATTGCTACGCCCTTGCCAATACCGCTATCCGCGCCGGTTACTAAGGCTGATTGTCCTTTTAAAGTTAGTGTTGAATTCATAAGTAAATTTTGACTGTAATATACTAAGGAGAATTGATGAAAGTGGATTTATTTTATATAACTAATTATTTAGTTATATTGCAACCCTATTTATTTATTGTGAAGAAATTATTGACATTATTACTTTTCTGTTCGTTATCCCTACTTTCTATAGCTCAAGTTCAGTCCTTGAAAGTAAAAGGCGTAATTCTTGATTCGGTATCCAAAACAGCCTTAAGCTATGTTACAGTTGGTTTACAGGATATTAAGACGCATGTTTTCCTCAAAAGCACCCTTTCAAAAGATAATGGCGGCTTTGAATTATCAGCCCCTGCAGGTACCCATTATAATTTAGTAATGGCCTTCATCGGCTATCCCAGTAAAAGTATCTTTTTAAAAGACACTACAGGAATTATAGATGCAGGCAATATAACTTTAGCAGAAGCTGTTCATAAGTTAAAAGAGGTGGCAATTATTGCGCAAAGACCAATTATCAAACAGGAGGTGGACCGATTGGTTTATGATGTACAGGCCGATCCGGATAACAAAGTAATCACCGCCTTAGATATGATAGGCAGAGTTCCGTTACTTTCTGTTGACGGGATGGACAATATACAACTTCGTGGCAGTAATAAATATAAGATATTAATAAACGGCAGAGAATCTGCGCTAATGGCTCAAAACCCTTCAGACGTATTAAAGTCAATGCCGGCTTTAAACATCGAAAGAATTGAGGTAATTACTACTCCCCCATCAAAATATGATGCAGAAGGATTAGCCGGCATAATCAATATTATTACTAAACGCAATACAGATCAGGGTTATAATGTAAGTGCTAATGCGAGATACCTGAGCATATTTGGGCCGGGATATAATGCTACTGTAACAGTGAAGGAGGGAAAATTTGGCATATCGGCTTATGGCGGAATTAATTACCAGTTAGAGTCAGCTACAGCCTCCGTAATTTCAAACACCCAATTTTCGCCTGATAAAATCATCAACCAAAACAACACTGAACTATTTCATGGCAACAGAAGCTTTGGAAACGCCGACCTGAGTTATGAAATAGACAGCCTGAATTTAATTACGGCATCATTACAGTTTGCTCACGCCGGCTTTGACCATGGCGATGATCAAACTTCAAGACAAATAAACAGCCTCAATAATTTAACACAGGGCTACCAGTTATCCAACAGAGGGTATAGTTCGAATGAGCCGATAGATGCCACTATTAATTATGAACTGGGGTTTAAAAATCATAAAAATGAATTGTTAACATTCTCCTACCAATACAGTTATTCACCTCATAAACAATTTGATAATACTATTTTTACCGATAGGTTTAATTATACCCAATCGCAGCAGCCCGACTTTTATCAAGAGAACACCTCGGGAAGCAAGGTAAATACACTTCAAATTGACTATGTATATCCGCTAAAAAAGATAAATATTGAGTTAGGGTCAAAAGCGATACTGCGTCAAAATTTCAGCGACTTTTCAAGATATGACCTTGACTCGGCCACTAACAATTACCTGGTTAATAATAGCCAAACTGGTGAGTTTAATTACCAGCAAAATGTTTATAGTTTTTATAACGCCTATCAGGTAAAGTTAAATATGTGGGTACTTAAAGGCGGCTTGCGTTTAGAACGTACACAAATAAATGCGGTTTTTACAGGTACACCGTTAGACAGGAGTTATAACAACCTTATCCCGGCCCTGGCCGTCCAGCGAAGTTTTACAGATAACAGTTTCACTTTTGGCTATACGCAACGTATTCAAAGGCCCGGTATTGCACAGCTGAACCCTTTTGTAGACAGGACAAACCCCAATTTTATTAATACCGGCAACCCCAATTTAAATCCCGAATTAGATAATACATTTGAAATTACTTACAGTCATCACTCAAAAGGCTCAATATTAGTTAACCTTAATTACGCGTTTTCAAATAATGCTATACAAAACGTAACCTCGTTAACTGTAAATAACTTAGGGAATAACGTAAAAGATACCATAACCACTACAACTTATGAAAACTTAGGTAGTAACAGTAACCTGGGATTAAATTTAAGCGGCAGCTACCCTATCAGCAAAAAGTTATCCGTAAATGTTAATGCCCGTATTACACATGTTTGGTTAAAAGGAGCATTTAACGGCGAATTTTATACCAATGATGGCTATACCGGGAACGCCAACACTACTTTAAGCTATGTATTTGACAGCGGCTATCGCTTAAGCCTTTATGCACGGTATACAACCGGTAACGTAACTTTGCAGGGCAAGGACCCTAATAACTTTACTTCAACCTATACCGTAAGTAAAAACTTTTTTAATAAAAAGGTAAACGTCGCGTTCATAGCAGTTAACCCTTACAGCAGGTTTATAACGCTAAAGGCTTATACGCGCACTACGGATTTTGCACAAACAAACTACCTGCAAAATTACAACCGCTATTTTATTGTAAACTTAAACTACAAATTTGGCAGACTGAATAAGGATATTAAAAAAAACCAGCGTAATATCAATAATGATGATATTAAAGGGCAGTAGCGTTTGTTGATATGCTTAATATAAGCAAGTTAAATCTGCAAATAAGGTTCAGATTACAATGCCTTTATATAATCCAAAAACAAATACAAAGCTTTCTTCTTATCCTCATCCAGGTTAAAATCCAGTTTATGCATTAAATAATCTTCCAGGTCGAAATCGGGACGTGTGGATAATTCTTTCAATAATTCTATGCGGTGGTCGAGGCCGTGTTTGAGCGATTTGTTAAATGCTTCAACAAACGCCGGCGGGACTGGCTTATTAGCTATCCAGGCAGCAAATACAAATGGCAGCCCTGTAAACTTTTGCCACTCCCCGGCCAGGTCATATACAAACGGAAACTGCTTGGTTTTGCCAAAGGTACGGTCGCCGATTTGAACGAAAGCAGTATGCGGATCTTTTGAGGTTGAATAGTCACTCGCGCCTGCAATCAAATCAGGCGACGTTTTCCAGTAGTTCTTTAAAAGCACCCTTGCCAGGTTATTTGACGACCGTGATTCGGGATCGATCTGAATATATTTAGCTTCTTCAATAGGGCAATTGCTGAATATGAATACCGAATTAACCGGGCCGTTAGCGCCTATGCAGTAATTGGATACGATCTCCCAGTAAGGTAAATTTAACGCGGCAGCTACTGGTATTAAGCCTATATCTACCTTGTCATCAATCAGCTTTTGTGCGCAATCGGCAGGAATATCGAGGCTTAAGTCTATTTGATCAATAATATCGGTATGTTGTATGCCATATAAAAATGGTCTTGTATTCGTGTAGCTGACAGCAGAAATCTTTATTTTTTTCACAGAGGTAGTTCAGGAGTTTTTAGATGTGCGGCGTTATTAAAATCTACGATCTCAAATTTATCTCCGTCGTAAGTAACTTTATATAAAACCAGGTTTTGATGTGGGTAATTTTCCATTTCGGTAAGCGGCTTGCCGGTAAGTACGCAAAGAAACAGCCGCATTGCCCGGCCATGCATACAGATCAGCACCTCTTTTTCTTCGGGATGCGACATAATGATCTTTAAGGCTTCCAGTTGCCGCTCTTTTACCTCGTTCGGGCTTTCACCATTTTCAAATTTAACATCCAGCTTTCCTTCCAGCCAGTCGCGCATGATCTGCAAAAATGCGGCCCGGTTAGCAGGTGTGCTTGGTTGCCCCTCGTAAATACCCCAGGCCAATTCGTCTAATCCGGATAATTTTTCAAAAGGAATACCCAGGTCTATAAATTGCTGAACACTTTGTTGGGTACGTTTTAGTGCGGATACATAGATCTTATCAAAAGGTACTGTTTTATAAGCGGTATAAAACTGGCTGGCTTGTTTACGGCCCTCATCATTTAAGTCGGTGTCCCTTCCCCTGCCTTGTACTATCCCCTGTTTATTAAGATCAGTTTGTCCGTGACGAACGATGTATAGTGTTTTTAATATCATTCTTTTTAGTCGTTGAGTCATTTGGTCATTAAGTCATTAACAGCCACACCAATGACCTAATGAAACAATGACTTAATGACCTAATTAATAACCGGTAACCTGTAAAACTGTGGTTTTACTTCTTCCGGAAATTCGTAGTCATTATAATCCGTAACTACATTATATAGCGTATCCCTTTCAATAGGGTAACGACCAACCTGTTTAATCAGTTCAACCAGTTGCTTAGTGCTCATACCCGGATTTTGTTCTTCGGCACCAGCCATTGAATAAATTTTGGTGGTATCATCCAACGTCCCGTCAATATCATCCACCCCGAAGTTTAAAGATAATTGAGCAGTGGTGCGGCTAATCATCGCCCAATAAGCTTTGATATGATCAAAATTATCGAGATAGATCCGGGATATGGCATAATTGCGCAGATCTTCAACCACGGTCGATTCCGGCACGTCCGACATCTGGTTATCCTTATTACGGAACTTTAACGGAATAAATGTTTGGAACCCTCCTGTTTTATCCTGTAACTGGCGCAAGCGATCCATGTGGTCAATACGGTGCCAGTATTTTTCAATATGGCCGTACAACATGGTCGCGTTTGAACGTGCACCCAACTTATGCCATTCTTCATGTATGGCCAGCCATTGGTCGGCGGTACATTTATCTTTTGCTATTTGTTCGCGTATTTCCGGGTGAAATATCTCTGCTCCGCCGCCGGGTATTGATTCCAGCCCGGCATCCAACATTAGTTTCATCCCGGTAGCATAATCTATTTTAGCTTTCTTAAAGATATAGTGATACTCAACAGGTGTTAACGCCTTAACATGTAAATCGGGCCGATGGGCTTTTATCCTGCTAAACAATTCCGAATAAAAAGCAACATCATATTGAGGCAATACGCCCCCTACGATATGTACTTCGGTAACCGGCTCATTATCGTATTTCTTCACAATGTCCATCATTTCGTCCATCGTGTATTCCCATCCTTCTGATTTTTGTTTGATCAGCCGTGAGTATGAACAAAACTTACAATCATAAACACAAAGATTGGTAGGCTCAATATGAAAATTGCGGTTAAAGTAAGTGTTGTTGCCATGGCGCTTTTCGCGGATATAGTTGGCCAATATGCCCAGGTAGCCCAGTTCACCTTTTTCAAAAAGTAAAACACCTTCATCAAACGTGATGCGCTCGTGGTTAAGGACCTTTTCAGCAACCTGTTTTAAATCAGCAGCCAGGTCCGGATTCTGTAATAATACCAGTAAATTATTTTCAGCTTCCATTAAAATTTCTTTGAGCAAAAGTAGTAAATGTTAATGTAATGATGATGTAATATCTGTAGTTATAGGTGGTGGAGATAAATTTATTGTATTAAGATTATTTATAATTTACTTTGGTAACCCAAATAAAAAACATAAACTTTCGCTTATGGAAATGAAATCCTATTTAGAGAAATTTCAAAATAGTGTCAATCGGTTGGATAAGGTTCAATTTGATCAAAAACAACTAAATATTAAAGTTGGCCGTTGGTTCAATTCAATAGTTTTAAAAATTCAAAAAAAATCCTGGCTCAATCCGTCTTCAACAAAACCATTTGAAGAGTCTGTTTTTTTTTGTGTATGGATCAATGCCAAATCAACTGATGAAAACAAGTTGTTTTATAATATTCACGCTTTAAAATTAAGGCAATTAAAAAACTATGCTATCAAAAGCAGGGATTTTGCAACGGACTTTAGAGAGAAATTTAAAGCATTTGAACAAAATTGGCCCAACGTAAGTACAAATTTTGGCCCCCTTACCTTGATGGAGGGCTGGGTTGAAACTGATTTAAATAGTTTTGAAAATACGATAGCAGAACTTGCTAATAAATTTCTGGAGATAGAATTTATTATTGACGAACTGCTGGAAGAAAGAAAGAAAACTTAAAGATATATTAAGTTTGCAAAAAATAATTTCAATGAAAACGGAAACCATCGCCATACACGCCGGCAACCATGCGGATAAATCTACCGGGGCTGTTATTGAGCCTATCGTACTATCAACCACTTTTGAACGCAACGCCGAAGGGGGATATGATAGCGGGTATATTTATAGCCGGTCAGCTAATCCTAACCGTACCTCGTTAGAAAATGTATTGGCGAAGCTGGAGAATGGCGTTGATGCAGCAAGTTTCTCGTCGGGAAATGCGGCAGGCATGGCAGTATTTCAATCATTAAGCCCGGGCACGCATATTATTGCTCCTGATGATATGTATCATGGCCTGCGTAACCAATTAAAGAATTTATTTGCAGGTATTTTAGCGTTTGATTTTATTGATATTAACAATGAGGTGGTTCTAGCTGCTCATATTAAACCAAATACCGGCTTAATATGGATAGAAACACCCTCCAACCCGCTTTTAAAAATTACGGATATAAAGAAAGTGGTTAACATCGCGAAGCAAAAGAACATCAAAGTCGTTTGCGATAATACCTTTGCTACGCCGCTATGCCAGTTGCCTTTAGCTTTAGGCGCCGATTTGGTTATGCATTCATCGACCAAATATTTTGGCGGGCACAGTGACCTGATGGGCGGGGTTTTAATAACTGCTGAAAAAAGTGAATGGTGGCAGAAAATACGTCAGGTACAGGAAATGGGTGGCGCTATCCCTTCGCCTATGGATTGTTATATGCTGACAAGAAGTATTAAAACCTTACCCTACCGCGTTCGCGGACATGTGCATAATGCGCAATTATTAGCTGAGTTTTTAGAAAAACATCCCAAAGTTAAACAGGTAATGTATCCCGGCTTGTCTTCTCATCCACAGCACCAAATTGCAAAAGAGCAGATGACCGGTTTCGGAGGCGTGTTGTCATTCTGCGTTAAAGGCGGCGAAATAGAAGCCAGGCGCGTTGTAAATAGCCTGAATATATTTGCCCAGGCAACCAGTTTGGGCGGTGTTGAAAGCCTAATTGAACACCGGGCATCTATAGAGGGCCCTGACACCAAAACCCCTTTTAATTTATTAAGGGTATCTGTAGGATTAGAGCATATCGATGACCTGGTAGAAGATCTTTCGCAGGCCCTGGGATAGTTTTTAGTTATCTATTAAATGTTGGATTACGCTCGTTTGCCTGTAACCTGCGTAATAGAGGCACTATAACAGATGCTTTGGTCGCTGTTGCTGCATTTGCTTTAACAAACGGATGTATGGCTACATCAACATTTGTCGTGATGCCTGACTGATAGCCTAAAATACCAACCAATTTATTGTTTTTAATTACCGGGCCCCCGCTATTACCGGGATAAACCGCTAGAGCAACTGCAAAGTTTGAAGCTGATTTATTTGCTGTTGTTATTTTACCATTTGCTGTCTCTGCCTTTTTACCGCCCCGTAAAGCCGAAAAGCCGATTGTAAATACGTCATCGCCGGTACGGGTATCATCAATATTGGCAATGGCTTGTAAAGGAATCGGCATTACTCCGATTTGTTTTAAATAAGCTACCGTCGATTTATAATCATTTTTCTGAAAAGAAATTATGCCCAGGTCATTTTTATCACTTGATAAAACAAAGGGTTTAAACTTACTCAATCCGGTAGTTAGGCTCAATAAAGAAATTGTATTTGTTGGTTTTTCTGTCGCATCTGTCCTTATGGTTAACTGATCAGTTAATGTCTCCAGGCCGTTACTTAGCTCTGTTGCTTTTATCAAATGCTTTGCGGTAACCAGGTAAATTTTAGAGCCATCAACAATTAGCAAGCCTGTCCCACGAAGGGTATCCTTGATAGCAGCTAGTTCGCCGCGAATATCAGCGGTTTCATGCTGAGATATGACATGGCCTATAGAATCGAGCTTTTTTTGTAATAATACATCCAGTTGATCCGGGCTATAGCGTTGTTGTACACTTTCAATTTTAACAACTGCTTTTTTCCATTGATTGACGCCCGGTGTTTGCGCTAATAAACTGCTGCAAAACAGTGATACTATACACAGTGTATTTAAAAAATATATTTTCATTTTAGTTTTCGGTAATCGATTACAAATAAGATAAAAATTTATTAAATGATCTAAAATTTTATAAATGAAAGAAGAAACCCGGCGCGCAATCTGGACTAAACGCTTCTTTATTTCTCAAAATCAAAATATTGAAAATTAAATTTGGTTTATTCAAAATTATCGCACTACATTTGCAACATTATTTGGTAGCAATACTAATCGATCAATATCCGCACTAAGCGTATTTTGATTTATAAAGAAGCGGCGAGAGATCAGGCTCAATCACCCGCTGGCAACCCTTCAATTTTGAAGAAGGTGCCAATTCCTGGCCCGGTAAATATCCCGGGAAATATAAATTTATAAATATGGAAAATTTAGCAAATACCACGCCCAAGAACTCTATTACGCCTTTTAACGGCCGTTTATTAGCTTACAGCTTTACTGCCTGCTGTATGTGTTGCTGTTGTTGATCATCAGTAATACGTCTTCTTTCTATTACAGAAAATACGTGTTCTCAGTCAATAGATTTAGTTTATGCTGTATCTATTGCTTAAAACCCACAGGCCCAATCAAAACAATTTAGTAAAGCACTCTTGAAAGAGAAAACAATGAATACACAAACATTTAAATACACACAACCATTTGAACTGGAATCAGGTCATCAACTACGTGAACTGGAAATAGGCTTTCATACCTACGGCCGTTTAAATAAAAACCGCGACAATGTAGTTTGGGTGTGCCACGCACTAACGGCAAATTCGGATGTGTTGGATTGGTGGAAGGGATTATTTGGTAAAGAAAACTTCTTTAACCCGGATGAACAGTTTATCGTATGTGCCAATATTTTAGGATCTGCTTATGGTACAACCAGTCCGTTAAGTATTAATCCGATAACCGGTCAACCTTACTACTTGTCATTCCCGCAAATTACGGTAAGGGATATGGTTAAAGCGCATCAGCTATTGGCTAACCATCTTGAAATCTCAAAAATTGATGTTTTGATCGGCGGCTCTTTAGGCGGACAGCAAGCCGTTGAATGGGCCATAACCGAACCAGATTTTATTAAAAACCTGGTATTAATAGCTTCCAATGCGCGTCATTCTCCGTGGGGAATCGCGTTTAATGAATCACAACGATTAGCCATTAACGCAGATCGTACATTTTATGCCGGGGCACCTGATGGAGGTAAAAAGGGCCTAAAAGCGGCCCGCAGTATAGCCCTGCTCTCCTATCGTAGTTATAAGGCTTATAATATCAGTCAGCAGGAAGAACAAGATAACTTAACAGACAATTACCGGGCATCAAGCTATCAAAATTACCAGGGCGAAAAATTAGTTAACCGCTTTAACGCTTACAGTTATTGGTATTTAACCAAATCGATGGACTCGCATAATGTGGGCCGTAGCCGTAAGGGTGTTGAAAAAGCATTAAGCCTGATTAAGGCGCGAACCTTAGTTATTGGGATTAAATCGGACGTCCTCTTCCCTATTGAGGAGCAGCAATATCTTTCCAGGCATATACCGCAATCCGTTTTTGCCGAATTTGAATCGTTTTACGGTCATGACGGCTTTTTAATTGAAACAGAAGCATTAACAAATATTATCAAATCATTTTTAAAAACGGATGTGAAAGGAAAGATCATCCAGTTACAGCAAATTGCATAATGAGTAAAAAATTAAATATCGGCCTGTTTGGCTTTGGCGTAGTTGGCCAGGGATTATACGACATCATTAAAACAAAAAATCTGAACCTCGAGATCGTTAAGATCGCTATAAAGAATAAGGATAAAGAACGCTCACTACCGGCGCATTTATTTACTGATGACCGGGATGCATTACTAAACAATCCCAATATAAATACCATTGTCGAGTTAATAAATGATACGGAAGCAGCATTTGAGATAGTTTCAAGAGCATTAAGCTCCGGTAAAAACGTAGTATCAGCCAGTAAAAAGATGATAGCCCTTCACCTGGATGAGCTAATAGCCTTGCAGCACAAACATGGCACCTCCTTACTTTATGAGGGCGCAGTTTGCGGTAGTATCCCTATTATCCGTAACCTGGAAGAGTATTATGACAATGAATTATTGCATTCCATCAGCGGCATATTTAACGGATCATCAAATTATATCCTGTCTAAAGGATTTATTGAAGGTATGGATTATGATACCGCATTAAAACAGGCGCAGGACCTGGGCTTCGCCGAAACAGACCCGACTATGGATGTTGGCGGCTTTGATGCTAAATTTAAGCTGATCATCGCAGCAGCACACGCTTATGGTGTGGTTGTTAAACATGAAGAAGTATTAAATATCGGTATTCAAAATCTATCTGCAAATGATTTGCAATACGCCCGCGAAAAGAATTTGAAAATTAAGCTGGTACCGGTAGCCAAGGAATTGGACAACGGCCACGTAACCTTATTTGTGTTACCCAAACTGGTGAATGAAAAGGAGTTTTTATATAATGTGGAATATGAATATAACGGCGTAATTGTGCAGGCGGCTTTTGCCGATCAGCAATTCTTTTTCGGAAAAGGCGCAGGTGGTCATCCAACAGGCTCGGCGGTATTATCTGATATAGCAGCACTCCGTTACGATTATCAATATGAATACAAAAAAGCAAAAGAAAATAAAGGGCTAAAATTCACCAATGATATTGAACTGAATATTTACCTAAGGTATTCGGACGATAAGTTGGTTAAGGCACTGAAATTTATTCATATTCACGAAAGCTATCATTCGGATGGTTATAAGTACGTTATCGGGAAAACGAACCTTCAATCTATTATTAATAACCAACATTTAATTACTAATGATAAGGCTTTTGTGGCTTTCGCCGATCAATTGTCCGGTGTAAGCCTGGCGCCGATTAATTAATAAATAAAACTTATACAGGTAATAAAAAAGCTCCTTAATTGGAGCTTTTTTGTTCTTAATGTCATCTTTTGTAATATTTTTAATACTTACCATAATTTTTCTCTAATGCTATTCTAATGTCAAAGGTTTTCAATTATATTTGTAACGATTAAATTACATAACCCTAATTGTGTATAAACTTTTTGATTTAACAAAGGCAAAACCCTTTGTGTATGTGCTATGGTTTGGTTTAAGCCTTTTTGCAGTTGGCAAAAGTGTTGTGCTTGGCCATAGCCACATCCACAACAATTACTTTGTATATAAGTATAACTTTCTCAACGTTATACATCAGCATAATCTTTATGTTCATCAGCCCGAGTATTATTTCGATCTTAATCATTATGGCCCGGTCTTTTCTCTTGTTATAGCTCCTTTTGCGTTGTTGCCTGATGGCTTTGGTGTTATTCTTTGGGTAATGTTTAACGCCTGGGTGCTGCTTAAGGCAATTTCTTTGCTTCCAATAAAAGAAAATCAATACCTGTTGATCTTATTGTTATGTGCTCACGAATTAATGACCTCGGCGGCAAACGTTCAAAGCAACCCGATTATCGCCGCACTAATTTTATTTAGTTACGTCTTTATACGAAACAAACAGGATTTTTGGGCGGCATTAATGATCACTTTAGGCATTTTTATAAAACTATACGGCGTAGTTGGCCTGGCATTTTTCTTCTTTTCTGACAATAAATTAAAGCTAATTGGTGGAATGGTCTTTTGGTCGATAGTGCTTTTTATACTCCCCATGCTTATTTCGTCGCCTGCATTTATTGTGCAGACCTACCAGGATTGGTATGCCGATTTGATCCATAAAAATGCAACCAATATTATATCTACACGCGAAGATGTATCGGTTATGGGGATGATCCGAAAGATGATATTTCCCAACCTTTTAAATATAATGGTACTTATTCCTGCAGTTATTTTATTCGGTTTAACTTATATCAGGACTAAATACTTCCATAACTTAAATTACCAGTTATTGATCGTTTCATCAACGCTCATCTTCCCGGTAATATTCAGTACCGGTTCTGAGTCGCCGACTTATATAATTGCCTTTATCGGCGTTGCCATTTGGTACATAAATACTGCTAAACCAACACAATGGTTTGATGTGGTTTTACTTGTTTTTGCATTGCTTTTAACAAGTCTTTCTCCATCTGACCTTTTCCCAAGATATTTAAGAGTGAACTACGTTGAGCCTTACGCATTGAAGGCATTACCTTGTTTTATTATATGGATTAAAATTATTTATGAAACATTAACAAGGAGATTCACTCTAACAAAAGAAAGTTTAATACCCCGAAATTTAGTAGCTGCATGAAAAAGAAACTTAGTGTTGTAATACCAGCTTATAATGAAGAAAAGAATATTAGTTTTCTTATTTCCGAGTTGGTAAAGACTTTAAAATCAACCGAATATGATTTTGAGTTTATTTTAGTTGACGACGGAAGCAAGGATAATACGCTTAATGAGATAAAAATCCAGTCAGAAATTCACCACAATGTATTTTACATTGAATTATCAAAAAACTTTGGTAAGGATTATGCGCTGAAATCGGGCATAGATATGGCTACCGGGAATGCGGTGATAACCATGGATGCTGATTTGCAGCACCCTCCTTACCTGTTGCCAAAAATGTTAAAGTTTTGGGAAAATGGATTTGATATCATTTACACTTATCGTGAAGATGCGAATCCTCATGTTAAAGGCTATCAAAAGATGGCCTCGAAACTTTTTTATAAAGGAATAAACGCATTATCAGATATAACGCTTGAAAATGGAATATCAGATTTTCGTTTACTGGATGAAAAAGTTATCAGAGAATTAAGGAAAATAGACGAGTACGAGATCTTCTTTAGGGGAATGGTTAAATGGGTGGGCTTTTTACAAAAAGGTATTCCATATACGCCTGCTAAGCGACACACCGGCGAGGCAAGCTATTCTTTTTTAAACCTGGCTAAACTGGCGATTGGTAGTATTATGGCTTTTAGTGTGCGGCCCTTATATATCGCTACGGGTTTGGGGTTATTCTTTTCGTTGGCTTCATTACTATACATACCCTATATAGCTATCAGCTATTTTGCCGGTTATGATGCAGTTTCGGGGTGGGCATCATTAATTGCTACCATTTCATTTTTCGGAGGCATTCAATTATTGGTTTTAGGTATTATTGGCATGTATCTCGGCAAAATATTCCTGCAAACCAAACATCGACCTAATTACATTATCCGTTCCACAAACCTGAATGTTGTAAAAAATGATTATATTAGGATTTGACGTTGAGGAGTTTGATATGCCATTTGAATATGGCAAAACATTACCCTTTGATGAGCAGATATCTATTTCAACAACTGGTACACTTTTAATATTAAACCTATTGAAAGAAACGGGCATAAAAGCTACATTTTTTTGTACCGCTCATTATGCCATGCATCAGCCTGATATTATTTTAAAAATGATAAACGAGGGCCATGAGATTGCCTCACATGGTTATTATCATTCTGATTTTAAACCACAACATTTAGAACAATCGAAAATAGTGCTTGAAAAAATATCAGGCACCAAAATAACCGGCTATCGTATGGCCCGGATGATGCCGGTAGATGAGGCCGAAATAAAAAAGGCCGGCTATCTTTATAATTCGTCACTTAACCCCACCTGGATACCGGGCCGATATAATAATTTCAACAAACCCCGTTCGTGGTTTTTTGACCAGGGAGTTTTGCAAATACCCGCGTCAGTATCACCTATTATACGTTTTCCGCTCTTCTGGCTTACTTTTCATAACCTTCCGCTGTATTTCATAAAAAAAATGAGTGTGGCGGCACATCGAAAAGATGGCTACCTTAATCTTTATTTTCATCCCTGGGAATTTACCGACCTAAAACAAGCAGCTAAATTTGGATTTCCTACCTATGTTTCAAAAAATTCGGGCGATGCGTTTTTAGACCGGATCAAACAATTCATTGTTTGGGCACAGTCAAATGGGTACGAGTTTAGGAGAACAGGAGATTTTGCAGCGGCATTAATTAAAGCCCAGCTTAATAAATAATTTTCTTTTTCATATATTAGAGCAGGTGAAAAGCTGTGTGACTATGAATACCTGGTCATGAACAAATTTCATCTACCTCGAAATATGAAAAACCTGATACCTCGTTTCAAAATTTTCATACAACTATTTTTTCTATTTGGAATTTCGGCAGTTGCAAATTCGCAACAACTTCCCGGTAAAATGGAAGTCGATAGTAACATGGGCAAAACAGTAAGCAAACTCACTGTTTATACGGCTAATCATCCAATAGAAAAAATATATCTCCAGCTAAATAAACCGACTTACGACCGGATGGACACGATTTGGTTTAAAGTTTATACCGTGATAGGAAGCGCTCACCAGCTAAGCGCAGTTAGCGGAGTAGCATATGCCGAGTTAATGAAAGATGACTCTGTAATACGACATCTTAATTTAAAATTAGAATCAGGCATAGCAGCTAGTAATTTTATCCTGCCGCCAAACATTGAACCCGGTATTTATCACATCCGGACTTATACTGATTGGATGAAAAATGAAGGGCCATCAGGCTTTTATGACCAACCTGTAAAAATTGGCGACGGCCCTCCTATTGGCGGGGCGACGATAACAAGCACAAAAAAAATCGCTGCTCCTTTAACTAATACACCTGCTGAAGCGGATGTACAATTTTTTCCTGAAGGAGGTTACCTGGTAAATGGATCACGTAGCGTTGTGGCTTTTAAGGCCACCAATCCCGATGGCAGCCCTGCAATAGTAAGTGCAAATATCACGGATGCGGATGGTAATGATGTATCAGCTGCGGAAAGTGGTCATGAAGGCATGGGTATTTTTGCTTTTACTCCACAAGAAGGGAAGAGCTATAAAGCAAATGTACATTTCGGCAATAGTTCGGTTCAAACCATTGCATTGCCACAGGCCCTGGCAGAGGGCTATACTCTGACCATAAATAATCGTAGAAAAGATACGTTGGTTGTTAAAATAGCTGTTAATGCCTCGCTGTTAAGGAGCAAAGCCGGCGACGAATTTTATATGATAGCACAATCGGGAGGGAAAGTATATTATACTACCTCCAGTAAATTAAACGAATCCGTTTATAGCATCAGGATAGCCAAAAACCATTTCCCTACCGGTATTGTGAGATTCACCTTATTTTCGGGAATGGGTGAGCCTATGAATGAACGTGTTGTATTTATTCAACAGCCTGATAATTTAAATTTAAAGATCAATTCGGGTAAGAGCACCTATGCTCCCGGTGAAAAAATAAATTTAGAATTAACGGGAAGCAGTCCAACAAATCAACCGGTTATTGGCAGTTTTTCGACAGCTGTCATTAATGAAAGTAAAGTAGCTACTAACGAGGCTATGGAACCCACCATTTTTAGTCAACTGCTGCTTAGTTCAGAAATACACGGAACGATCAATGATCCGGGTTACTACCTGGCAAACCAGGACGACAAAACAATAGCCGACCTGGATATGCTGATGTTAACCCAGGGCTATCGCAAACTGGAATGGAAAAAACTTTTGGATTCTGTAATCAAGACGCCAAGGTATCCGGCATCTTCCGGCTTTACTATTAGTGGTGTCGTAACTTCGGCGAGTAATAACAAACCGTTGGCAAAAGCTAAAGTAACTATAGTTGTGGCCAGCAGCCAGTTTACCATGGATACATTAACTGATAATAAAGGGAAATTTACATTTACCAATCTTGATATAAGCGACAAGGTACACGTAATATTAAAGGCAAAAACCGCAAATAACAGCGATAATGTAAATATTATTATTGACCAGCCAGAAAAAATCCCTAATTCATTATCGTTTAATAAAAAGCTCCCGTCAACAATAACTGGTGGCACAGTGCAAAACAATAATCCAAGCGATGAAAAACCATCCAACGATAGTAAGTTACTAAAAGAAGTAAATGTTAATCAGCGTGTTAAAAACAGCGGACCGGATCTTTCCTATTCAGCTAATTTAAACGGACCCGGAAATGCAGACCAGGTTGTTATGGGTGCAGACCTGGTTAAGATGGCTTGTGTTACTATAGGCGAATGTCTGGCCAGCAAATTGGCTATGGTAAGCGTTAGAGGTAATGCGGTATATTATATAGGGCGGGGAAATGCATCTCGTGTGGGCGGGGCCTTGCCAATGACTGTATTTATAAACGGAGCTATAGGCTCGCTGGATAACATTGATGCAAATGATATTTACAGTATAGAAGTGCTTACCAGTGTTCATTATAAAGCCGTTTATGGGCATGATGCTGCCAACGGCTTATTATTGATAACCACTAAACGCGGTATACCCGGTTACGAGCAACCACGTGAAAAAACACCAGGGCTGCTTGGCTATGAATTTAGCGGGTATTATAAAGCAGGCAGCTTTTATACTGCAAAATATAATTCACCGGCTGACGCGCTTAAACACGATGCCCGGTCAGCCATTTACTGGAAACCTGATATTTTAACCGATAAAAACGGCAAAGCCAACCTGGAATTTTATAATGCCGAAAAAGGGACTTATAGAGTGGTAGTTGAAGGCATTGATGATGAGGGTCACCTGGGCAGGCAAGTGTTTAGATATACTGTAGAATAATCAAAAAGAGCCCCGGTTGGTAATACCAGCCGGGGCTCTTTAATATATATATGGAGTTAATAATTTTCTATTAAGCCGTTTGATGATCTTCATTTAGGAAGACAAACTGGTTGTCGAACATATCCAGCTTTATCTTGCTGTCTTTATCCACTTTACCAGCTAATATTTGTTTGGACAGCTCGTTCAGGATTTTCTTTTGTATTACCCGTTTTAACGGTCTTGCACCAAACTGCGGATCATAACCCAATTGTGCCAACCAGTCCAAAGCCTCTTCGGATGCCTCTATAGTAATTCCCATTTCGGCCAACGTTTGTTGCACATGTTTGAACTGGAGCTTTACAATATCGCCTATCTCATCACGGCTAAGCGGAGTGAACATAATGATCTCATCGATCCGGTTTAAAAACTCCGGCCGTATGGTTTTACGCAGTAATTCGAAGATCTCATTTTTTGTTTTAGCGATAATACTGTCGCGGTTATCGTCTTCTATTTCCTGGAAATTTTCCTGTATCAGGTTTGAACCAATATTTGAGGTCATGATAATAATGGTATTTTTAAAGTTTACCACCCGGCCTTTATTGTCAGTTAACCGGCCGTCATCCAACACCTGCAATAAGATATTAAATACATCCGGATGGGCTTTTTCAATTTCATCCAGCAACACTACGCTATAAGGTTTACGGCGCACGGCTTCGGTTAGCTGGCCGCCTTCATCATAACCTACATATCCCGGAGGCGCGCCAATTAACCTTGAAACAGCATGACGTTCCTGGTATTCGGACATATCGATGCGTATCAGCGCGGCTTCATCGTTAAACAGGTATTCGGCCAATGCTTTTGCTAATTCTGTTTTACCTACGCCGGTGGTACCTAAAAATATAAATGAGCCTATCGGTTTGCGTTTATCCTGCAAACCGGCACGGCTACGGCGTATAGCATCGCTGATGGCTTCTATCGCTTCCTCCTGCCCCGCTACACGCTTGTGTAATTCTTCCTCCAGGTTCAGTAATTTTTCGCGTTCGCTTTGAATCATTTTAGAAACAGGGATACCTGTCCAGCGTGAAACTACACCTGCAATATCTTCGGCGGTAACTTCTTCCTTCAACATGCGGCTGTCGCTTTGATTTTCGAGCAACGCCTTTTTCAAATCCTCAACTTCTTGTTGGGCTTTAACTATAGTTCCGTAGCGCAATTCGGCTACTTTACCGTAATCCCCTGCCCTTTCGGCCTGCTCGGCTTCCAGCTTGTAGTTTTCAATTTGTTCGATTTTAATATTTACGCCGTCAACCAGGTCTTTTTCCCCCTGCCATTTTGCACGTAATGAATCACGTTCAGATGAAAGATTAGCAATCTCTTCGCTCAGTTCTTTTACCTTCTTATCATCCTTTTCGCGTTTAATGGCTTCCCTTTCAATCTCTAACTGCATTATCCGGCGATCCAATTCATCTACTACCTCTGGCACCGAATCCATCTCTAAACGCAGTTTAGAAGCTGCTTCGTCCATCAGGTCGATAGCCTTATCGGGTAAAAACCGATCAGAAATATAACGTTGTGACATCTCGACAGAAGCGATAATTGCTTCGTCCCTGATACGCACCTTATGGTGTGTTTCATAGCGTTCTTTTAATCCTCGCAGAATGGAGATCGCATCAGCAGCATCCGGCTCATCCACCATCACTTTTTGAAAACGGCGCTCAAGAGCCTTATCCTTTTCCAAATATTTCTGATATTCATTTAAGGTAGTTGCGCCAATGGCTCTTAATTCGCCACGGGCCAGCGCCGGTTTTAAAATATTGGCCGCATCCATAGCGCCTTCGCCGCCACCTGCGCCTACAAGCGTGTGTATCTCATCTATAAACAGGATAATCTCGCCATCGCTTTGCGTAACTTCTTTCAATACTGCTTTTAAACGTTCTTCAAACTCACCTTTATATTTGGCGCCTGCAATAAGTGCACCCATATCTAAAGAGAAAACAGTTTTGGTTTTTAAGCTTTCGGGTACATCGCCTTTAATGATACGAAAGGCAATACCTTCGGCAATGGCTGTTTTACCAACACCAGGTTCGCCCACTAAAATCGGGTTGTTTTTGGTGCGGCGCGATAATATCTGTATCACCCGGCGTATCTCATCATCCCGGCCAATAACCGGGTCAAGCTTGCCCGATTCGGCATATTCGTTCAAATTGCGGGCGTATTTATTCAATGCATTATAAGTGGCTTCTGCATTCTGATCGGTTACTTTACTATCGCCACGCAAGCTGATAATGGCTTTCTTTAGATCTTTTTCGTTTACACCAAAATCTTTTAAAGCCGAGCTTGTTTTATCGTTTACAGCTAATATGCCTAATAAAATATGCTCTACAGATACAAATTCATCCTTAAACTCTTTAAGATACCCCTGTGCTTTTTGAAGCACTGTATTTGAGCTGGATGATAGGTAAACATCGCTTCCGCTTACTTTTGGAAATGCCGCGATCTGCTGATCCAGTATTTCGTTTAAACGGTTAATGTTGACATTTAATTTCTTTAATAAATAGGTTATTACATTTTCATCAACCAATAACAAGCCTTTAAGCAAGTGTGCGGGCTCGATAGCCTGCTGCTGGTTGCCGGTTGTAATTTCTGAAGCCTTTTGAACGGCCTCCTGTGCTTTTATGGTAAAATTGTTGAAATTCATAGTGCTTAATAAAGGTCAATTTACCTGCCAATAGTTACATAATGAAAAAATGTCATTTTTCTCTAATTTAATATGTCTTTTTGTCTTGCAAGTTATCTAAAAATTAACTTTTGTTTATTAATTAGTAAAGCATAACTTATTGATTAATAAGGATTAAATAAGCGTAATATTTACAAAATTATTAAGTTTTACTTAGTTAGCCTAATTGTATTTTTCTACTTTTGTTAGTCCTATAACTCACAATTTGGAAACGCATTTTCTTAGAAGCCTGCCCGGCAAATACAAAATTGCCTACCGCGATTACTATACCAAGCAGAACCTTTTTGCTGTGCGCACGTGCAGCCTGATTTTTTTTATTATTAATGTGCTGTTACGACTACTTGTCTGGATCATTCCTGAAAGCTTGACAAAGGCTGATAATTTCCCTGAATTTAGCTTTACCAACTGGATCTATTTAATCATAACTCCTTTTTTTTACTGGGGTAGTATTTTGCTTATTAAGCGTTTGAAGAAAAAAAGGAAAGCGGATATGGTCATGATATTTTTCGTGTTCCTGTTTTCATTTTATATCATCATGTGTGGTATGTACTCCAGCTTTATAGCCACCTCTGATCCGCGTAATGCTTTGACCATCTATTTAAGTGCGCTATGTGTTATCAGCGTGCTTTGTGTTTTTGAGTATGACGAGGCAATCATCCTGCTTATTTTAACGGAGGCCGTTTTTACCGCACTGTTATTTTACAGCCGGGCTGATGCTACAGAAATGTTGTATAACCAGATCATTTCAGTTATTCTTTTGTGCGGATTTTATATGATATCTCGCTATTTCTTTTCGTACAAAGCCAGCTATTATCAGCAGATAGTGGAAATCAGGGTGCAGAATATTGAAATTGAAAAAGCAACCATATTTAAAAACCAGGTATTGGGCATGGTGGCGCATGATCTGCGTAACCCTATCGGGGCTGTTGAATCGATAGCCATGATGATGGAACTGGAAGAAGTGAATGAAGATACCCTGGATAATATCAGCATGATCAAAGAATCCTGCGTTAAAGCAAGAAGTATTATTGGCGACCTGCTGGAAGCGGCCCGTAACGAAAACAGGAACGTTGTTGAAACCGAGAAAATTGAACTTAATGTGTTCCTGAAAAACCTGGTTGATGCATGGAAGATACAAAAGGATTTTAAAAGTAACGTCGTGTTTATCAGTACAAGCCAGAAGATGTATGCACTAATTAATAGCGAAAAATTTCAGCGGGTAATAGATAATTTGATCAGCAACGCGCTCAAGTTCTCGAAGGATACCGATAAAGTGTTGGTTAATTTAGATCAAACCCGAAGTGAAATCTCGATAAAAATACAGGATCAGGGCATGGGTATTCCACAGGATATGCTGCCGCATCTTTTTGAATCGTTTTCAAAGGCGGGCCGTGAAGGTTTACGGGGCGAAAAATCAACCGGGCTGGGACTGAGTATTGTAAAACAAATAGTAGAAAGTCATCGCGGTACTATTAAGGTTGAAAGTATAGAGGGAAAAGGAACTACATTTACTATTACTTTGCCGCAGATCGTTTAAATTAAATTACACAAAAAACTTCTCATTAAAATTAACCAAAAACAATTCATCGGTTGCGCGGGTGCAGGCGGTGTAGAACCAGCGTAAAAAATCGGTATTTACCATATCTTCTGTTAAATAACCCTGGTCAACAAACACGGCGTTCCATTGACCACCCTGTGCTTTGTGGCAGGTAATGGCATAGGCAAATTTTATCTGTAAGGCGTTATAATAGGGATTTAGTTTGAGCTCATTATGCTTTGCACGCTTATTGGCAATATGGTCATAATCTTTCATGGCTTCCAGGTACAAACGTTTTTGATCAGTAGGTAATAAGGCTGGCGATTCTGAATATAAAGTATCCAGTAAGATCTTACAATCCAGCACCGGGTCCTCGGCATAATCCGTAAATTCCAGTTGAACATCGGCAAACCTGAAGCCGTACATCTCTTCAATTTTGCGCACCTTCCTGATTTTAGCAATGTCGCCATTGGCAATAAAGCCGGTACTGCCCTCCTCCTGCTCCTGCAGCCAGAAATAATTGTTTTTTACGACCATTATCTGATCGCCGCCGGTCAATTCTTCCTCACGCCATAAAAGCCGTGCGCGTATTTGGCGGTTATATAAATTAGCGTTTTTGTTCGACCGGCAAATGATGAGCGTATTTTCGTGACCATGTTTGTTATATGCATATTCCAGGCCCTCTTCCAGTCTTTCGCCCGTCATGCGATAAACATCTTTATAGCCTTTGGTCACTATTTTAGGCATGGCTTCCTTGCCATCGCGGATCATATCCCTAACCCGCGTTACATTATATAATATGCCCGAGTCTTTTTGCTGGCGCAAAACATCGGTTAACTCATAGCTGTAAATTTTCAAACTGAACGATGCTTTCATCAGTTGTTCATCCAATGCCGGACTCTCATCCGAGCCAACGGGCGGAAGCTGGGCAGTATCGCCCACCAGCATCAGCTTACAGTTTTTCTTATTGTAAACGTATTTAACCAGGTCATGCAATAAAGTATCCCGGTTATTCCCGCTTAACTGATCGGACACCATGGAGGCTTCGTCGATGATGAATAGCGTATTTACAGCTAAATTATCAGCAATACTAAATGATTCATCCACATTCAAGGCTGATTTTTTACGATAGATACGCTTATGAATAGTATAGGCCTTACGACCCGAATAACTGGTAACCACCTTAGCCGCCCTCCCGGTTGGCGCCAGCAATACCGATTTATAATTATAATTTTTAAGCGCCTTTACCAATGCCCCCAACACGGTAGTTTTACCTGTACCGGCATAACCCTTTAATATAAAACACTCATCGCCATCCTCTTTCAATAAAAAATTATGCAGCAAGCCAAACAGCTCGGTTTGCTGTGCGGTGGGTTCATGCGGAAATGCCTGTTGTATATAATCTGTTGACACCTTGCAAAAATGCTGATAACTAACCTAATTAAGTAATTCAAAAAATATTACTTTTGTTAATTAGCATGAGCGAACAAACAAACACCTTCCGCGACGATACGCTTAACCTTGACCAGGCCTATTATTATGCCCTATTGTTACTGGTTGATGCCGACTCCTTCTCGTACGCCGTAACTTTCAAAACTCAACTATTGGCTTACGGTGCAAATTGTGCCCTGAGCGAATTGACAGAACCAGCGCAATTGAGGGAATTGCTAACTGCATCTTATAAAAAGATAACTGTTGGCTTAACCGCGAGTGCGTTCACGTTAGTACCTCAACCCCTATTCAGTGCGGATCATGTCAAAGATTTTGCGCGTTTGCTGGATGTAAAATCTAATGAAAGAGTTTTAGCACAGGTGCTGGATGAAAAAAACCACGTGGTTTATAAAGTCGATGAACAACGATTGGCTGCCACCACCCAATTTATTAACAAAAACCTGGTGTTTGGCGCGCAGGGATTGATTAAAGTTATAGCTCAAAACAATCCAATAAACAAAAACCTGTACCTGCATTTAACCGGCAACAGGGCCGAGTTTATCTATTTCAAACATAATAACCTGCGCTTTTACAATACTTTCGAGTTTAAAAACGCCAATGATGTAGTTTATTATTCGGCACTGGTAGCGCAGGAAATAGAGATGCTGCCTAATTATGCGGTGCTGGTTGTAAGTGGTAATATCAACATAGATGATGAGCTTTATACTAATTTAGCCGGGTTCTTTTCAGAAGTTATCCTGAACGAAGTTCCGTTACTGGAACTGCCCGCCCAACTTTCTTCACACCAGGTATTACAACTGGCAGCGCTATCGTTATGCGAATCATTGGAGGCAGTTTAAAAGGATTACGTCTTAATCCGCCAAAAAACCTGCCTGTACGCCCCACAACCGACCTGGCAAAAGAAGCCTTGTTTAATATTCTGCCAAACCAGGTAGAATTTGATACGCTAACCGTGCTTGACCTTTTTAGCGGCACCGGTAATATATCGTTGGAGTTTGCTTCCAGGGGAGCTATCAAAGTTATATCGGTGGATAGAAGTGTACAGTGTGTTCATTATTTAAATGATATGGCACGCCAACACAAGTTGGAGCAAATAAAAACCTATAAAGCTGACGTTTTTAAATATCTGCAGCTGGAAACCAATCAATATGATTTGATATTTGCCGACCCGCCTTATGATTTGAATCAGATACCTGAGATTCCGAAAATAATTTTCGAGAAAAACCTGGTAGCGCCCGGCGGTTTGTTGATAGTTGAACATCAATCGATGCAAAACCTTAGCCAGCATCCGGCGTTTGTTGAGCAGCGAAAATATGGGCATTCTTCCTTTTCGTTTTTTAAGGCATAAAACTTAAATCCTAAATCAAACATTCGAAATAAAAAATTATAGCTTTGTATTATGAAGATAGCCCTTTTCCCCGGTTCGTTTGACCCCGTTACCAAGGCTCATGTTGACATTGTTAAAAGGTCGTTAGGGCTGTTCGATAAGGTTTATATCGGTATAGGTGCAAACAGTAATAAAGCCAGCTTTCTGACTATTGAGACCCGTGAACAAATGCTGCGTGCCGTTTTTGAAAATGAACCCAAAATTCACGTTATAGCTTACGAAGGTTTAACAATTAATTTTTGCAGAAGTATTGGCGCAGGTTATATGATACGGGGCATACGTACCGTGTCCGATTTTGAATATGAAAAGGCAATAGCCCAGATGAACCATTCGCTTGACCCCGAAATCGAGAGTATTTTTATCGTGAGCAAGCCGGGCTATTCATCTATCAGCTCAACTATTGTACGCGAAATAATGAAGTATAACGGCGATGTAAGCCAGTTTATTCCGGCAGCGGCATTACAGTATCTTTAGCCAAATCCATTTTTACCAAAACATCCATGATAGATGGAAAAGTATTTTCAACAATAGTAGCTATTTTTCCCTTTTTAAACCAGCGTACATCTGTAATTCCTTCTTCTTTCTGCGGTTTTAACTTATCCTGGCCCACGCTGCGCATTTTAAACCAATGTGTTTTTTTAAGCACCACCTCTTCTCTGCTGATATAAACATGATACGTTTTACATAATTTTTTACCAAGCTTACTGACCAGTATACCACACTCCTCCTCTACCTCGCGCACGGCGGCCTGCTTAACTTTTTCGCCTTTCTCTATTTTTCCTTTTGGCAGGTCCCATCGATCATTACGATAAATGAACAGGTATTCGTCATTTTCATTTTTAACGATACCACCCGCAGCTTCAATAAGCGTAATATTTTCTATTATCTCCTTCAAATATTCACGGGTATTATTACAGATAACATAAAAGAAATTACTTTTATGTGCTATGACCCAGGTGTAAATTATTTTCAGGTCAAATAACTGAGCATCAATCTTTTGATACTGCTCTTTTAACTTAGGCTCTGATTCTGTAAGCAGGATAACCTTATCATTAATATAAATTCTGTATTTTTGAGCCATGTTTAATAATAGTGAGACAGAACAACAAGTAGCTGAATTCCTGCTGCAAATTAAAGCAATAAAATTACAACCTAATAATCCATTTACATGGGCATCTGGTTGGAAATCGCCTATTTACTGCGATAATCGCATAACGCTTTCGCACCCTACCATCCGCACCTATATCCGTCAGCAATTAACAGAAATTATAACAGAAAAGTTTGGCGCAGTTGGTTGTATAGCCGGTGTAGCAACTGCTGGCATACCCCAGGGCACATTGGTTGCGCAGGAATTGGGTTTGCCTTTTATTTATGTAAGAGCCAAAGCCAAAGAACATGGTACCGGCAGCCTTATTGAAGGTGATATATTAACCGGTAAACGCGTTGTGGTTATTGAAGACCTGATATCAACCGGCAAAAGCAGCTTACAGGCCGTGAATGCATTACGCGATGCCGGGTATGACGTAGCCGGCCTTGCTGCCATATTTACTTATGGTTTTGATGTAGCAACCGAAAATTTCGCCAAAGCTAATTGCCCATTTGTCACCTTGTCCAACTATGGTGCTTTAATAAAATATGCCGAAGAGAACCAGTATATTTTGCCTAAAGATGCTGAAGTGTTAAGAGAGTGGCGACAAAGCCCGTCGATCTGGGGACAATGATTTAATTTGCAGTGAAATTACTTAGCTTTTAAGATTACTTCAATTTTCTATTTCCAATGACTATATTTAAAAGTACAGCCACTATTAATAAAGCTATAAATGATGTCTATTCGTTTTTGGCCGATATGAACAACCATCAACAACTAATGCCCGAAGGCGTTACCAATTGGTCGTCGACTACTGACGGTGCTAGTTTTAATGTACAGGGGATGATTAAGTTGGTTGTAAAAATTGAAGATCGTGTTGAGAATCGGGAAATAAGAATAGTTCCTTCTGAAAAGCCCCCTTTTGATATGGAGTTAAAGTGGGTATTATCCCCTAACGGTGGTAAAACAGATGTTAGTCTTACTATCTCTGCTGATTTGAATATGATGATGAAAATGATGGCATCAGGTCCGCTACAAAAATTAGCTGATCATGAAGTAGAAACACTGTGTAAGATATTAAGCTAAAGGCTTATTAATTTTCTCGTGTTTATGGCTGGTGTTTTTCAAAACCAATATTACCACATTAATGGTAATCAAACTAACAATTAATGCTGTCATAACTACTTCTTTAAAAAGATGTTTTTCATAGATACAAATGTTATTCAAGGTAATAATCAGATGTATTGGTCTCTTGTACGCCTAAGCAGATAACAAAGTTTCAACTATTATCAATTTTTTTTTAATATTATTTAACACAATATTAATTTAAGGCGATAAACAAGTAGCTACAACGTCATATCATTATTAATATTACGTTTATAAGGGCATTTACCGTACTTTTGCAAAAAATTACAGTGCAGTATGATAACGGTATCCAATCTATCCTTACGCTATGGTAAACGTACACTATTTGAAGACGTTAACCTTAAATTCACACAAGGCAACTGCTATGGCATTATAGGTGCCAATGGCGCGGGGAAATCAACTTTTTTAAAAATACTCTCGGGCGAAATTGACCCCAGCAGCGGCTCGGTAAGCTTTACTCCCGGCGAACGTATGGCCGTATTGAGCCAAAACCATTATGCATTTGATGATTTTACAGTAATTGAAACGGTGATGATGGGGCATAAAGAAATGTATGCCGTGATGAAAGAGAAAGATGCCATTTACCTTAAAGAAGATTTTAGTGATGCCGATGGCGAACGCGCCGGTGAGCTGGAAAACCTTTTTGCAGAAATGGATGGCTGGAACGCAGAAAGTAATGCTGCTACCCTGTTAAGCAACTTAGGTATAAAAGAAGAATTTCATTACAGCCTGGTTAAAGATCTTGATAACACGCAGAAGGTACGTGTATTATTGGCGCAGGCGCTTTTTGGCAAACCTGATATTTTATTGCTGGATGAGCCTACCAATGACCTGGACATCCATACTGTAAGCTGGCTTGAAGACTTTTTGGCAAGTTACGAAGCAATTGTATTAGTGGTATCGCACGACAGGCACTTTTTAGACACTGTTTGTACACACGTGGTTGATATTGACTTTGCTAAGATGACCATATATACCGGTAACTATACCTTCTGGTATGAGTCGAGCCAGTTAGCCTTAAAACAACGTTCTGATCAAAATAAGAAGACCGAGGACCGGGTTAAAGAATTACAGGAGTTTATCCGTCGCTTTAGCGCCAATGCATCCAAATCTAAACAGGCAACCAGCCGTAAAAAAGCGCTGGATAAGATCAACCTTGACGAGATACAGCCTTCAAACCGTAAATACCCCGGCATAATATTTAACAACCAGGGACGTGAAGCAGGTGACCAGATATTGCAAATTGAAAATTTAAGCAAAACCCTAAACGGCGAGCTATTATTTGGCAATGTAAGGCTGATGGTTAATAAAGGCGATAAAATTGCCGTTTTATCACAAAATAGTTTAGCCACTACTGCCTTTTATAATATCTTAACGGGCCGTGATAAAGACTATAAAGGTGAATTTAAATGGGGTGTTACGATAAACCCGGCAGATATCCCGATCGATAATGCCGAATATTTTAAAGGAAAAGACGAAAACCTGATCGATTGGTTGCGTGAATACTCACCGGGCGAAAAGGATGATCAGTTTATACGTGGCTTTTTGGGCCGGATGTTGTTTAGTGGTGAAGAGGTATTGAAGAAAAGCAATGTATTATCGGGTGGTGAAAAAATGCGCTGCATGTTTAGCCGTATGATGCTGCAACAAGCTAACCTGCTACTATTTGATGAGCCGACCAATCACCTCGACCTGGAATCAATCACCGCGTTAAACAACGGCATGAAGGATTTTAGGGGCACCATGCTGTTTACCTCGCGGGATCATGAACTGATACAGACCGTTGCCAATCGCATTATTGAATTAACCCCGGGCGGTGTGATAGATAAATTAATGACCTATGACGAATATATTGAAAGCGATGCCGTACAAAAGCAGCGCGATGAAATGTACGCGATGGCTTAAGTGAGGTAAAGACTCAAGCAGAAAGGTTAAAGGTTTTTATTGCAGCAAGGTTTATGAAAAACATTGTTTTAATTGCGTTTATATTATTTAGTAAATACGCCTGTGCCCAACTATTAACCGGCACAGTAAAGGATGCTAAAACCAATGAGGCGCTACCCTATGTAAACATTGGTATTGTGAGCAAGGGAATTGGCACCGTAACCGGCGACAATGGCAACTTTAACATCAACTTAACTAATCACGATACTGACAGCCTGCGGATATCAATGATCGGCTATGAGCCAATGGTGTTGCTGGTAGCCGACCTGAAAAAACATGCCCGTCCGATGGTAACTATCGCGTTGGTTCCTTCTAATAAGCAATTAAAAGAAGTTAAAGTAACCAATCGTAAATGGAAACAAAGTATTTTAGGTAACACCACAAAATCGCAATCAACAAATGCAGGGTTTAATGATAACAGCCTGGGGCATGAAATTGGTGAAGTGATAAAAATAAAAAGCTCCCCTACCTGGTTAAAAGAATTCAACGCGTCTATATCAACCAACTCAACTGATTCGGTAAAATTACGTTTGAATATTTACAGCGTAAAAGATGGCTTACCGGATAAGAACCTGTTACAGCAAAATATATTTGTGACCGTTAAAAGGGGGGATAAAATGGTCACCATTAATCTTGAACCTTATAACATTATGGTTGAAGATAAATTTTTTATCAGCCTGGAATGGATAAAAAACACCGGTGGCCACGGACTAATGTTTTCAGCAAGCCTGTTAAGCAGCCCCATCATAGCGCGCGAAACCAGCCAGGATAAATGGGAAAAAATTGGCATTGCAGGTGTAGGTTTTAATGTATTAGCCGAATATTAGAAAAAAATTAAGGCTTGTTAGCAGATAGATGCTATATTTGCCGTCCCTAATAAAATAGATAAAATGACTTGGTAGCTCAGCCGGTAGAGCAACTGACTCTTAATCAGTGGGTCGAGAGTTCGAGCCTCTCCCAGGTCACGAAAAGCCTTTCAGCGGAAGTTGGAAGGCTTTTTTATTGACATTAAGTTGCTGTAAAGATTAAAACACTTTCAACCGCTGTTTGTAGCCTAAAGTGTATCATGAATGTTCGTTTTAAATATATCCTTATCAACCTGCTGTTATGCATTTCCTGCCAACATAAAAAACCCTTGACACCTTATGAAGCAGAGCATATTACCCACATCGAAACAGGGAAAACAAGGCCCGATTCACTCGTAAACTTTGCATGCTCCCTCGCCGGCACACCCTACAAATATGGCTCAACCGACCCTAAAAAGGGTTTCGATTGTTCGGGTTTTGTAACCTACGTATTTAATCACTTTGGAATTATGGTGCCGCGGACATCGGTAGATTTTACACCGGTTCAATACCCGATCCAATTGAAGGAAGCTAAATTGGGCGATCTCATCCTCTTTACCGGTACTGATAGTGCCACTCGGATAGTCGGCCATATGGGTATTATATCCTCTATGCCCGGCGAACCGCTCCGCTTTATGCATGCCACTTCCGGAAAAGCCCGGGGCGTAGTAGAAACCGATTTTTACACGTCTTACTATAAAGCCAGGTATATCAAAACGATACGAATATTTCAGGATGAACAGTCCCGGTAAAAACACGATGACCTGGTAGTATAGGTCGGCACATTTTTAATATCTTAGTGTGATTAAACATTAATAACTATGAAAAAGCTATCCGTTAGTATTTGCGCAATTTTATTAATTGCAATAACAAACACTTATGCCCAATTAACCCCGCAACCCAGCTCGACTGAAACTATAGTACAGGGATTTGGCTTGGGTAAAATTAATTTAACCTACTCGCGCCCAAATGTAAGGGGCCGCAAAATATTTGGCGGCATGGAACCTTACGGAGTTGTTTGGCGCACGGGTGCTAATTCGGCAACGGTAATTAAATTTACGGATGAGGTAACTATGGAAGGCAAAAAGATACCTGCCGGTGAATACGGTTTTTTTAGCATCCCGGGCGAAAATGAGTGGACAATCATTATCAATAAACAGCCAAATCAATGGGGCGCCTATTCTTATAAAGAAGCCGACGATTTTTTACGCTTTAAAGTAAAAACAGAACATCTGCCTGCTTTAACCGAAACCATGACGCTTGCTTTCACTAATGTAACCCCGGCTACCTGCGATTTGCAAATGAGTTGGGAACATAGCGGTTTCACTGTTCACCTGGCAACTGATGTAGATGCTAAAGTTATGGCGCGTATCGATTCGGCTATGAATACGGCTAAAAAACCTTATTATGATGCCATCATCTATTATTATAACAACAATAAGGACATGACTAAGGCCTTAGCATGGGCTAATGAACTGGAAAAGGACAAAGCACTTCCACCCTTTGTTCCTAAACTATGGAAAGCGCGCGTATTACTAAAGAAAGGTGATAAAGCGGCAGCCATAACTACCGCACAGGAAGGTGTAAAAATTGCTGCTGAAAATAAGAGCGACGAATATGTTCGGCTAAATAAGGAAGTAATTGCGCAGGCGAAGAAATAACAGGTAGCATCCGCAGTTTCATTTTCAAGAGGGCCTGCGGGAACGTAAAATTGTGTCAATCTTCACATTTTTAATTACTGAATCATCACCAAAATGAACATTTTCAATTTACCACAGGATATAACAGGCAGTCAAAACCATCCGAATGAGGACGTATTTATCCATCATTACAATGCCCCTATAGGATCGTTTAAAGGAAAAAGCATCTTACATAAAAATGCGGTTAGCCTGGTAATCAGCGGTACAAAAACAATGCATTTTGCCAACAAAACGGTAACCATCCGCGATGGTGAATTTCATTTCCTTTCGGTTGGCAACTGTATCGTAACGATGGATCTGGATAAAACAAAGCCATTTGAAAGTGTGCTTATCTTTTTTGGAAATAAAGCTTTAGCCGATTTTCATTTCAAATATCAAAACGAGATAGCGGACATCAAGAAAAACAACAAAATAGAAACTGAACCCTATATTGCATTTAAAAAAGATGGTTTTGTAGATAATTATATCGCGTTTCTTAAATTACTTATACAATCAGGCGCCGAAATTTCCAGTCAAATGCAACTGGTTAAATTTGAGGAGCTGATGCTCCATTTGTTAGAAAAGCACCCCCTGCAGTTCCTGGCCTTCCCATTAACGAAAAACGCGGAACTGGGAGATATGGAGATCAGGAAGGCAGTTGAGATAAATGTTGTAAATAATGTGAGCCTTGATGAACTGGCTTTTATATGTAACCTTAGTTTATCTACATTTAAAAGACGGTTTATGAAGATTTATGGTATTGCGCCGGGAAAATGGCTGCTTCAAAAAAGAATGGAGTTGGCGGGAGATCTGATCCTGAAAAATGGCGAGCGCCCAGGTGAAGTATTTTACAAAGTGGGTTATGAGAATCATTCCAGTTTTTCCCAGTCATTTAAGCAACATTTCGGCGTAACGCCCAAGGCATATCAACAGGAAAATTGAACTTTTGGCCACAGTTTTTGATTGATTAGCCCTAAAATAGCTTGTTTTTGCAAACTAAGTTTGTATCAACAAAAGCAAGATAAAAATGACTTACACTACCGAACAAAACAAAGCTGTGGTTATACGTTTCAATAAAGAATGTGTAGAACAGGGCCGCCCCGAATCTTTTACTGAATTACTGGCCGACAGCGTAATCAACCATGCGGCGCCTGATGGAATGCCAAACGGGCCTGAAAGCTTTTACCATTTTTTGAATGAGATTTTACGTAAGGGCTTCCCCGATTTGCAGGTTGAAATAATTGAGCAAGTTGCCGAAAGAGATTTAGTAACGAGTCGTAAAGTGATATCCGCGACACATACCGGTGAAATATTTGGAATAGCGCCGAGCAACAAGAAAGTACAGATCAAAGTGATCGATATTATCCGTTTAAAAGACGGAAAATACGCGGAGCACTGGGGTCAAAGCAATTTTTCAGATATTCTAAAGGAGATAGCGGAGGGCTAATTTGTCCTGGCAGAGCTCTGTCCCTGAGGAGTCAGCTAAAGAGTCTCACAATTTGAGGCTCTTTTTTGCAATTCCAGACAACGTTTTCAAAGAAAGCACAGTATAGTACTATGAAAACGCTGCCATATGAAGAACATATTTGTACTTGGTTTATTTGCCATTATCTTCGCATCCTGTAAACAGGGTCAAACAATTACGCCTACCCCACTACCGGGCAACAAAATAACCGGTAAATGGAATATTATCTCTGTAACCGTTATTCCACGCGATTCAACGGGGAAAGCTATTAATAACGGAGCCGTTTATATTGAACCACCTTATTATTATTTTCAGTTTAATGCTGACAACTCGTGGGTAGAGAACCTGGGCCCCGCGGCTAATTTTAGTTTTGGTGAAGGTGGTAGCTATGTTTTGCATGCAGACACCAGTTTTACCCTTGTAAACATGAATTTACCCTCAAGTCCGGAGGAGTGCAAAATTGCCTCTCTTACAGATACGTCGTTCATATTCAGCCACCAAAAAACCACCCTATTCAACGGTTTGACTCCTGGCTATCTTGAATATGTTTTTGAACTAAAAAAGTAACCTGGGGAGATAGCCATTCATAGGTATATATTGGTCAGATGAATTCGGTATTGCAAAGGAAGAATTAATGGAAGTGGTTAAGCGTGG
>Ga0207009_1006_pt1 | contig 41240 bp, 37 predicted proteins | sample Alteio_BWMinCont_81_FD_153479 | JGI IMG/M metagenome (GOLD analysis project Ga0207009, IMG submission 153479) | Enriched cells from forest soil in Barre Woods Harvard Forest LTER site, Petersham, Massachusetts, United States -... | ecosystem: Environmental > Terrestrial > Soil > Temperate forest >... | reverse complement strand
TAAAACCGGAACGGTATTGATGGTAACGGTAACGTTTTGCGGAGCGGATACGCAACCAGTAGCAATATTGGTTTCAGTAACAGTGTAAGTACCTGAAGTGCTTACCACCGAAGAAGCACCGCTGCTGTAGGTGTAAGCATAAGTTGTAGCATCATACCCGGTGATTGCATTTTTAAGGTCATAAGTGCCACCGCATTGCGCCGCCGGGCTGGTCACCGCTAAAACCGGAACGGTATTAATGGTAACGGTAACGTTTTGCGGTGCTGATACGCAGTTGGTTGTTTTATTAGTTTCAGTGATGGTATAAGTTCCTGATGCACTTACCACCGAAGAAGCACCGCTGCTGTAGGTATAAGTATAAGTCGTGGCATCATACCCGGTGATAGCATTTTTAAGATCGTAAGTACCACCACATTGTGCCGCCGGGCTGGTTACCGCCAAAACTGGTACGGTTTTAATGGTAACGGTAACGTTTTGCGGTGCTGACACGCAACCAGTAGCAATATTGGTTTCAGTAATGGTATAAGTTCCTGATGCACTTACCACCGAAGAAGCGCCACTGCTATAAGTGTAGGTATACGTTGTAGCATCATACCCGGTAATGGCATTTTTAAGGTCATATGTACCACCACATTGTGCAGCTGGGCTGGTCACCGCCAAAACCGGCGTTGGTTTAAGCGTAACAGTAATAGCCTGGGATGCTGTTTGACATCCGGAGTTTCTGGCTCCAATAATATAATAAGTACCCGATGTGGTAACGGTGCCAGGGGCAGCAATCGTATTCCCGTTATTATCCATGTATGAAAATGAATTTGTATTGCCCGTACTCGTTATTGCCGAACTAAGATTATAAGAAGCAGTGCCGCAGGTTATAGTAGGGTTGGCATTTACCGTAAAAGTGGGAGTAGTATGATCTCCAATAGTAAATGATGCCATTGTTGAGTTACAACCATTTGCTGTAACATAATAAGTAGTTCCTCCTCCACCAACGTTGACATTTGTCGGGTTCGTGACCACAGTATAGACACTGCCAGATTTTGTGTAAAAAGTATAGGTATAAGTGCTTTGGGGCCCTATGATAGCATTGTTAAGGTTAATTGTACTGTTATTTGTACAAAGAAGCGAAACTACATCCACTACTGGAGTGCTAAGGTTAACTGTAACTGTGTTTGTAGTTATACACCCGGTAGCCGGGTTGGTGGCGGTGATGCTGTAAGTGCCTGAAGTGGTTACTGTTGACGAGGCAAGTGTATGCCCCCCGCTGTCCTGGTAGGTATAATTATAAGTTCCGCCCGCGCCGCTTACAGCCGTACTCAGGTCATACGAAGCTGCGTTGCACAATGTAGGGTTGGTTACTGTAAAAGTGGGTAAGGGATTAATGGTAACATTAACTGTTTGCGTGTTTGATACGCAGCCCGTTGTATTATTGGTTGCCGTAATGGTATAGGCGCCTGTAGTGCTTACGACAGATGAGCCGAGTGTTGTTGCGCCGCTTTTATAAGTATAGGTATAAGTGGTGGCATCGTAACTGTTAATGGCATTTTTAAGGTCGTAAGTAACGCATCCCGCTACCGGGCTGTTTACAGACAAAGGCGGCGTGGGGCTAATGGTTATTGTAACGACTGTCGGGTTGGATGAACACCCGGTTACCTTATCCGTTTCAGAAAGCGTGTAAACGCCATCGGGAGCATTGGTAATTTGCGTTCCGGTAAGGATATTACCCCCGCTGTCCTTAAAGGTATAGTTGTAGTTGGTAGGGTTGTAGCCTGTTATGGTTTGGGTAAGATCATACGAGGTGACACCGCAAACATTAGCCGTTGCCGTTAGTGTCGGTACGGGGTTCATCGTTATATCGTATTGTTGCCTGTAAATTTCGGCAAAATTGATGTCGTCCACGGCAAAATCGTTACCATTGGCTACCCCTTGGGTATCAACCAGCGATATAGTCACAGTGCCGCTTAAACTGCCCGAGTTCCACACCGTATTAAAATACTGCCAAACCCCCACCGCGTCAGCTCCCGAAAGTGCTATTGTGCCCAGGGTAGTCGTGGTAGCACCGCTGGTAAGCGTAAATTGCACCGTGGCGGTGTTATAAACACCGCCTGTCTGCGTTAAGTCGGCCGCACTCGCATTAGCCGACCAGAAAGCAAAGATGTAATCGGTATTGGGCTTAACAGTAATGGTTTCTGACCATGCCGTTGTAGCCACGGTTGGCCCGCCGTTAACGATCAACATATTGCCGGTGCCTGTAGTATGGTCACCAAAAGATCCAAAACCGGTATGATAGTTATGCGGATTTGTACCTACAGCATATGTTTGTTCAGGAACAAGATTTGAGCCGTTGGGGTTCGCCGTTTTATCTGCATAACCACTGGTAAACCCGGTATCGCCCAAAGAAAAATCGCCGTTAGCAACCGAGCTGGCGGCAGTACGCTGCCAATAGTAGGTGCCGGGAGCAGTAACGGTAAGGGAGTTACCGGTTGAGCCGTCGCTCCAGGTGGGGCCGTTGGGATACTGGGCAATAATGGCTGGATTGCTAAAATTCGGATCAGCGGCGGTAGGCAGGGTAATAGGCGTAGTGCCGCATTGATTAATAATGATATCGGCCGGGTTGAAGCTAAAAAATGGCAGCGGCCTGTACTTTAATGAACTAACAGGTAGATGGGTATAATTATGTACGGCTGGTTTTGGCTTTACTATGGGAGGAACGGCAGACTTGTAAACATTTGCATAGGAAGATACCGCGCCGGACAATACCAGGAGGAAGCAACACCACTTTACAGATTTCGCCACTATAACTTTAAAAAATTTTCCACAGGCGCACATAAACCAGTTAATTAACAGGCCTCTACTTTTACGGCAAAGATTTAAACATGGTTGCGCGCTGTAGCGCCAAAAAGACGCTTTTGTGACATTACTTCACAAATGTTGAAAAGTAAGTTGGCGCGAACCCCCGGCAGCTTAACCATTGGTTAAACGAGGTGTCACAAATTTATAGTTTTAAAATGTGGAGAAAAAGTTTTGTCGGAAATATAAATTGTGCTTATAATCAAAAAATTAATATTATTATGCCGATTGTATGGTAACTATTATTGAGTAGCGACCCAATGCCTTTGCTTGAAATATATCAGCATAAAATAGGTTTGATTGGATTTTATCGAACTCAGTCTAATCCAACCCAACCAACAATTTGAACAACATTTGTATCTTAGCCTCAAGCTAATTACTTATGCAGTTTAAAAAAGCGGTTAACTTTATTTTGGATAAGCTGGAAAAAGAACTACCTAAGCAACTTTCTTACCATAATACCGACCACATAAAGGATGTTTATAACGCCGCCAAACACATTGGCCAAAAAGAAGGCATTTCGCCCCATGAAATGAAGTTGCTGCTTACAGCAGCAGCTTATCATGATGCTGGATTTTTGCAACAGCGCGAAGGGCATGAAGAAGAATCATGCCGGATAGCGGAAAAAATATTACCTGCCTGTGGATATGGCCAGGCAGCGATTAAAAAAATACAGGGAATGATCAGAGCGACAAGAATACCGCAGTCGCCACAAACCCACCTGGAAGAAATACTGGCTGATGCCGACCTGGACTACCTGGGCCGCGACGATTTTTTTAGTACCGGCAATAAATTGTTCAACGAATTTTTGACGGCGAACATCGTAAAGGATGAGGATGACTGGAACAGGCTGCAGGTGCGGTTTATGGAAAATCATCACTATTTCACCCAAACATCGGTCAACTTGCGGCAGGCAAAAAAAGAACAGCATTTAAACCAGGTAAAAACAAAACTGAACGCCTAAATTTGGTATATGAAAAGCATACAAATTCCCCACTGGTTAAAAGATATACTGTATGTTGTAGTGGGAATACTTTCCAGTGGTTTCGCGCTAAAGGGCTTTTTGATCCCCAATGGTTTTTTTGACGGGGGCGTAACGGGTATCTCCTTAGAAATTCATGAATTTTATCATTTGGATATCGCTTATGTTATTGTTATCGCTAACATTCCTTTTATTATCATGGGCGCTTTCCAGGTGGATAAAACGTTTGCCTTTAAAACCCTGGCCGCGGTGGTTGGATTGGGACTGTGCCTGTCGTTCATGCCTTATCCGCATATAACTTCGGATAAACTGCTGGTATCTATTTTTGGCGGTGTGTTTATGGGTATTGGCGTGGGCCTGTCTATCCGCGGTGGCTGCGCGCTGGATGGTATTGAAGTGCTGGCATTGTATACGGGTAAACGCGTCAGCTTTACGGTTAGTGAAATCATTTTAGGCATCAACATTATTATTTTCCTGATTGCTGCTTTGGTTGTAGGGCTGCCGACCGCTTTGTACTCTATTTTAACGTATTACGCCGCGTCAAAAACGCTCAACTTTGTGATAGAGGGTGTGGAAGAATATACCGGCGTAACCATTATATCTGCCGAAAGCGAAATCATTAAAGAAAAACTGGTAATGGAGCTGAACCGGGGTATTACTGTTTATAAAGGCGAGCGTGGTTATTTAAAAAGCAGCTTTGATATTCATCATCCTGTGGATATTATTTTCACCGTTGTAACCCGCCTTGAAGTGCGTCGCTTACGTAACATGGTACATGAAATTGACCCCAAAGCCTTTGTTTTTACCAGTACCATTAAAGAAGCGGCCGGTGGGGTTTTGAAGAAGCGGGCAAGACATTAGGAAGGGATTTCGAAATTCGAATGTTTGATTTCGGAATTGGGCCGAGGGATTCAAAACACGCAATGGGAAGTAAATCAATTTTACTTTTGTTAAATCGTCTTGTCATTCTGAGCGTTAGCGAAGAATCCTGAAGCGACAAGTAGCGCGTCTGCCTATCTATTCAAGATCTTCGCTAACGCTCAGAATGACAAAGAAAACGACCTTTTTCACTACGGGGCAAAAAGATGATAATTTATTCCGGTGTACTCTTATTAAACTCTTCAATCAACATTAATGCAGACTCCTGCTGATGGGCGTTTACCATAACGGTAATATTGGGCATGCCGCCGCTGTCGGCTAAATAGGGTGCTATGGTGCCTAAATATTCATTGTTTAAAAAGGCCTGGATATTATTATCCTCCAATATGTTTTTGATCATGGTAGCCTGCCAAAGTTCTCCGGCAAATACTTCTACTACTTTATCGTCGTTGCTCATGTATCAAATATAACTATAAAGGGTTTCAATTATTAACGGATAAAACAATATTTTTATAGCTTATGCCATCGCCAGCTTATTTAAAAAAGATCCGCCCGGTACAGTTAATTGCTATCGTGTTCTTTACGGTTTCGGGCGGTCCTTATGGATTAGAGCCGCTGCTAACCTATGCCGGCGATCATGGCGCGTTACTCGTGCTGCTGATAACCCCATTACTATGGGATGTTCCCGCCATATTTACTGTACTTGAGCTCAACGCCATGATGCCCATAACTGGCGGTTATTACCGTTGGGTAAAATATGCAATGGGATTAAAGTGGGGGTTTTACGAGGGGTGGTGGACCTGGCTCTATACGTTTGTCGACCTGGCTATTTACCCGGTGTTGTTTGTGCAGTATGCATCCTTCTTTTTCCCGGGCCTGGAGGCGTATAAAATTCCTATTTGTTTAATAATTATCTGGTCATCGGCTGGGTTGAACATATTGGGAATTGTTCCGGTGGGCAAAGTGTCGTTGTTTTTGAGTGCCGCAGTTTTAGCGCCGTTTATTGTGCTGTTTGGAGTGGCGTTTTATCATCATACAGGCGGGTTCAGTATCCCGTCGCCATCGTTAAAAGAGGTAGCGTTTCCCTCGTTGGGCATGGCGCTGTATACCGTAATGTGGAACTGCCTTGGCTGGGACAATACCACCACCTATGCCGAGGAGGTGGACAAGCCGGTACGCTCCTACCTCATCTCTATCTTCAGCGCTTTTGTATTGGTTATCGTAATTTATGTTTTGGCAATTTGGGTGGCACAGCAATCGGGCATCAATCATGATATCTTAACCGGCAGTGGTTTCCCGGCGTTGGGGACATTAATAGGTGGTCATTGGCTGGGCGCGCTGATCGCGCTGGGTGGTATGGCCAGTACGCTGGGGATCTATGCGGCAGTGTTATTATCCGTATCGCGCGTGCCGCAGGTAATGAGCGAGGATAACCTTTTACCCGAAAAGCTGAACAGGCTTCATTCGCGTTTTCAAACACCTTATATCTCCATTATTATTTGCTCCATTGTAGTCAGCCTGATGATCTTATGGACGTTTGCCGATTTGCTTATCATCGATGTTACGGTTTACGGCGCCGGGTTATCTTTAGAATATATCGCGCTGATCAAATTACGGATAAAAGAACCGGATACTGTTCGTCCCTTTAAAATACCATTGAATGTAGCCGGACTTTGTGGGCTGGTATTGCTGCCTGCAAGCGTTTATTTTATTGCATTGGCGGGCGCTGTTTCCTCAACCCCGCAAACCATCCGCCCAGCCGTATTTGCCATTGTTGCCCTGTTAAGTGCGGAAGTGGCCTGGTGGGTCATCCGGTGGACAAGACCGGTAAAGCTATCCTCATAGCTGTACTAAATATTGGGCAATAACCCTATTTTTGCCCGAACATCCGCTTGCCGCTTTCTCTCCTGTTAATTAAATGTTTCTAACGGCAATTAATATGCTCAATAACTGATAATTGCGCGCTGCTAAGATGTTAGCGTATTTGGCACCTGCTTTGCAAATGCAAATGTATTGCACATAATATATGAAAGTTTTTAAGGTAAAATTATTTTGGTACATGATGGCTGTAGCTGCAGCGGGTATTTTAAGTTCGGGATGTAATTCGCTCACCAAAACACAAAAAGGCGCTGCTATAGGCGCCGGCGCAGGTGGTACCATTGGTGCATTCATCGGCAAAAGCGCCGGTAATACAGCATTAGGCGCTATAATTGGCGGTGCAGTAGGCGGTACTGCCGGGGCCTTTATCGGGAAAAGCATGGATAAACAGGCTGCCGAAATCAAACAAACGGTACCGGGTGCCACAGTTATCCGCCAGGGCGAGGGTATATTGGTGAAGTTCGACTCGGGTATTTTATTTGATACGGACAAGGCTGACCTGAAACCCGAGGCGCAAACCAATTTACAAAACCTGGCTGTATCCCTCCAAAAAAACCCCGATACCAATGTTTTAATAGTTGGCCATACCGATAATTCGGGGGCGGCCGATCATAATATGGATCTCTCCATAAAACGCGCACAGGCAGTTAAGTCATATATTGCCTCGAATAATGTTGATCCTTCCCGTCTGTCAACACAAGGCAAAGGAGCTACTGAACCGATAACTGATAACAATACTGTTGAAGGCCGTTCACAAAACCGCCGCGTCGAGGTGGTCATCAGCGCTAATGATCAAATGCGCAAACAGGCTAAACATGCCATGTAAGTTCGATTCTTAACTCATCGGTTAATTTCTAAACAGAGAAATGACATTAGGCTTATTGATAATCTGATCGTTAAAGTCTAAGTTTGTGTAATGATAAAAAGGACAGGCGCGCTTTTATTAACCTTGTTGTATGTGATAACCACATCCGGCATTGTAGTTAATATGCATTATTGCGGGCACCTGTTGGTATCTGTACAGGTGAATTCCCCATCTAAGCGCTGTATTGGCGAAGGGATGATGAAAAACTGCACCGACAAGCAGTTTAAAGTAAAGGTAAAAGACGCTCATCAAAGCACATCTTTTTCATTCTCGCCTAAAATATTTGTTTTTGAAGCGCTGCCTGCCGTATTTGCGGATTACTCATTTGCGCAACAACACTATTTAGCAGAGAAACTTTTAGGCAGGGCTCCGCCCGATTTGCCTGCGGATAATATCCCCGCATTTATTAAAAACCGCACCTTCCGTATTTGATATCTATTGATCGTTCATTCTTTACGCGACAAACTGCCGCCTATTTATTTTTTACGATTAATTTTTATTCAAATGAAAACACTTAAAATATTTGTTGCCATACTGGCAATCTCCATCAATATAGCTTATGCACAATTTACAAAAGCCGAGGTACAGGTTAGCGGCCTAACCTGCTCTTTATGCTCAAAAGCTACCGAAAAATCATTACGCAGCCTCAACTTCATCGGGGATGTTAAAGCCGATTTAAACAGTAATGTTTTTATCCTCACTTTCAAAAAAGATGTCCCTGTAAACCTCGACCAGATTAGCAAAAAAGTGCAAAGCGCAGGGTTTTTTGTAAACAATCTTAAAGCCACCTTTAACTTTGATAATGTAAAGGTTAACGATAGCTATTTTAGCTATGCAGGTGATACCTATCGTTTAATTAACGGTACCAATAAGGTTATAACGGGGCCGGTTGCTTTGACCGTGGTTGACAAGGGTTTTGCTCCTGCCGGCGTGCTGAAAAAGTACAGCATAACACCGGATAATGTTAAATCGGGCAAAGTTTATCACCTGGCTATATAATCCGCATTAAGATGAAAATATTTGTATGGGTAGGCGCCTTATTGGCGCTTACCTTTCCTGCATTTGCACAGGAGTTATATGTCAATACTGAGCCAGCCAGCGGTATGGCAACCCATTTATTGGGGATAAGGTTAGAGAACCAGGGCTATTTTAACCCGGTGTTTAAAAACCGAACGGACCTGGATATAATGTATGCACCTATTAAAGAATTGATGGTGGATGGCAGTATTTACCAATCGGACTATTACCATAATCAACAACATTTTGAAGGGGCAAACATTTATGCCAAATACCGTTTTTTATCTATCGACTCGGTTCAAAGCCATTTTAGAGGAGCGTTTTTTGCCAGGGCCTCCAGCATAAATAACCCCATCCCCAACCAGGAAATTTCTTTGGAAGGGGATAATTCGGGCATACAGGGTGGGTTGGTGTTTACTAAGCTTATGCACAAGCTGGCACTGTCCGGTTCGGCAAGTTATTTGCGGGCCTTTGATAATACGGGCGGCAATTATTTGCCTGTAGGTAATGCCCGCGATGCGGTCGCTTATACCTTATCCGCTGGTTATTTGTTATTACCCAAAACCTATAAAAGCTACGACCAGGTAAATGTAAACCTGTACCTGGAATTATTGGGCAAAACCAATCCCGGCTACAATCAAAATTACCTGGATGCGGCCCCGGCGGTTCAGTTTATATTCAATAGCGTGTTTATTGTTGATTTGTCCTACCGTACCGCATTGTGGAATAACATGATACGGACATCTAACAACGTCTATTTTATCAGGTTGGAATACAATTTGTTTAATGTTTTTTAAGCGGGAATTATGAAAAATACCTGTAGACTAATCACCATCGTTTTACTAATCACATCGCCGGTATTTGCGCAGCAAATGAATAGGAAGCGCGATACAACAAAGAAGTCGATGAAGATGGATATCAAAAAGAAGGCTTCCCCCGCTATGGATATGGGCGACATGGGTGATATGCAAATGGATATGAGTACGCCCATGCCCATGAACAGCCAGTTTTCGCTCGACCTGCCCATGAGCCGCGACGGCTCGGGAACCTCATGGGTGCCGGATGAAACGCCTGTGTATGCCTACATGATCCATGGTAAAGAATGGATGACTATGGTTCATGGCAGCTTCTTCGCCCGATATAATAGCCAGGATCTGTTTAAATCCGGCAGCCGGGGCGGTGAAAAGTTTGATGTGCCCGATTGGTTGATGGCCATGACGCAACACAAAGTTGGCAAAAATGGCTTGTTCTCTATCAATACCATGTTTTCTTTTGATCCATTTTTGGTGGGCCCGGGCGGATACCCATTGCTTTATCAAACCGGCGAAAGTTACAAAGGCAAAAAACTGGTGGACACCCAACATCCGCACGACCTGTTTGCCGAATTAAGTGTTGCTTACACTCAAAAAGTTGCAAAAGATGCAGACTGGTCAACCTCCTTCGGCTATCCGGGAGAACCGGCATTGGGGCCGCCTGTATTTATGCACCGGTTATCGGCCATGAATGATCCCGACGCACCACTTAGCCATCATTACCAGGATGCCACACATATTACGTTTGGTGTGGCAACAACCGGGTTTCGTTATAAAGATGTGAAGCTGGAGGGTTCGGTATTTACCGGGCGGGAGCCGGATGAGTTTCGTTATAATTTTGATGCTATACGGTTTGATTCTTATTCGCTGCGCTTATCTTATAATCCGTCCAAAGAGTGGGCGCTACAAGTTTCTAACGGCTGGATACATAGCCCTGAAGAAGCTGAACCGCAACAAAATGTAACCCGGTTCACTGCATCAGCCATTCACACTAAAATGCTGGGCGACGATAGCTATATTGCTACCACACTGGTTTACGGGCAAAACCACTTTTCGGATAATGACAAAACCCTGCCATCTGTTTTGCTGGAAAGCAGTTTACAATTAAGCAAAACAGCTATTTACGGCAGGTATGAATATGTGCAAAAGGATGCGGATGAATTGGACCTCTTAAATACATTTGCTGCAAATCCCAATTTTAATATCAACGCGATAACATTGGGCGTGAACCATATTTTATCTACGGTAAAACAAGCTAATTTAACAGGCGGTGTACAAGCAACATTGAATGTATCGCCGCCGCCATTAAAACAATTATATGGCAGCACGCCGGTAGGGTTTGAAGTTTATTTGCGGATAACGCCGTCGTTGATGAAAATGTGATTATCAAAATATAAAAACAGCTTACAAAACTTACGAAGTTTTCAAAACTTCGTAAGTTTGAACGGGGCGTCTATACCTGTCAATGTGATTATTCAGACCGACACCACTTCTAAACAATCTCCATTACGTCTTTTTTCTTCTTACTGCGCATACGTTTGGGCACAAACTCCAGTATCTCGGCTTTTAAAGCGTCAATCATCCGGCGCTTTAAAAAGTTGCGCTGGATGACAATACTCACCTCCCGGGCAGGCTCGGGCGATTTAAAGTAGCGCACCCGGTCCAGTTGTTTATCAGTCAGGTCGGCCAACGCCAGCTCGGGCAAAATGGTAGCGCCGTTGTTTTGGTCAACCATTCGTTTCAGGGTTTCCACGCTGCCGGTATTGTATTCAAAATGCTTAAAGCCCTGCGTCGATTTGCGGCGCTGGCAAATGTTTAGCACCTGCTCGCGCATACAATGCCCCTCGTTCAACACCCAAATCTCTTCCATGTCGATATCTTCGGGGTTGATACTTTTCTTTTTAGACAGGTTGCTGTTTTTTGAGGTATAGGCTACAAAGTTTTCATAAAAAACGGGTATCTCGGTCAGGTTCGCTTCATGTAATGGGGTCGACAGGATGCCGCAATCCAATGTGCCCAACTTTAATTGCTGAATGATGCTTTCGGTAGTTTGTTCCCATACAATCAGTTTTACCTGCGGGTATTTTTCAACAAAGCCACGCAATATTTTGGGTAAAATATAGGGCGAAATAGTGGGAATTATACCAACGCGCAGCTCTCCGGATAATTCTTTTTGGCGGTCGGTTATGATTTCTTTGATTTTTTCGCTTTCTCCTAATAAAATTCGGGCCTGGGCTATGATAGCCACACCGATATCCGTAGGAGTTACCGGTTGCTTGCTACGGTCAAATAGCTTAACACCCAGTGTATCTTCCAGCTTTTGTACCTGCATGCTTAGGGTGGGCTGGGTTACAAAACATTTTTCGGCAGCGGCAACAAAACTGCGGTAAGTATCAACAGCTACAATGTATTCTAATTGTACGATGGTCATATAGATTCTATCTATTCAAATATAGTAATTATTGATTTTTTCTATTGGATTGTTTTGTTGAGATTTGAGTAAATCTAATAAATCATGGAAACTCCTAAGAAGAAGCTGACTACGGCATCGGGCATACCGTATGCAGAAAATGAGAACTCGCAAACAGTTGGTCCAAGAGGGCCTATCCTTTTACAGGATTTTATTTTACATGAAAAAATGGCTCATTTTAACCGTGAGCGTATCCCTGAGCGCGTGGTGCATGCCAAGGGCTCAGGTGCGTATGGCACATTTACGGTTACACATGATATTTCAAAATACACCAAAGCAAAGCTTTTTAATACCATTGGCAAGCAAACCAAAACATTTTTGCGTTTCTCAACAGTCGGTGGTGAGAAAGGTTCGGCTGATACCGAGCGCGACCCGCGCGGTTTTGCCTTAAAGTTTTATACCGAAGAAGGCAACTGGGACCTGGTAGGTAATAATACCCCAGTGTTTTTTGTAAAAGATCCAAAAAAATTCAGTGATTTTATTCATACTCAAAAGCGCGACCCGTATACCAATTGCAAAAGCGCGACCATGATGTGGGATTTCTGGTCGTTGAACCCTGAGAGCCTGCACCAGGTAACCATTTTAATGTCAGACAGGGGAACGCCTTACGGCTATCGCCATATGGACGGTTTCGGAAGCCATACTTTTTCTATGATCAATGCTAAAAATGAAAGGCATTGGGTAAAGTTCCATTTTAAAACCCAGCAGGGCATTAAAAATTTTACCGACGAGGATGCCGGTGCAATGCGCGGGATAAATCCTGATTTTGCACAGCATGACCTGCTTACGCATATCGACAATGGAGATTTCCCGAAATGGAAACTCAAAATACAGGTCATGACCGAAGAGCAGGCCAAAAACTATCGCTGGAACCCTTTTGATTTGACCAAAGTATGGCCGCATGCCGATTTTCCGCTGATTGATGTGGGTGTTTTGGAACTGAACCAAAACCCGGATAACTATTTTGCACATGTCGAGCAATCTGCTTTTGCTCCGGCGCACGTGGTTGATGGTATTGGTTATTCACCCGACAAAATGTTACAGGGTCGGTTACTGTCTTACCCTGACGCGCACCGGCATCGTTTAGGCGGCAATTATGAGCAGATACCTGTAAACCGGTGCCCTTTTGCGGTGAATAATTATGAACGCGATGGCCAGATGCGGGTTGACGGCAATCACGGGTCGGCACCCAATTATTTCCCCAACAGCTTTGATGATATTGAAGCTGACCCAGCTTACAAAGAACCATCATGGGACCTGGGTACGGGTATAGCCGACTGGTATGACCGTAACGCCGAAGGTGAAAACGATCATTACACGCAACCCGGCGATCTATATCGCCTGATGGAAGAGCAACAAAAACAGGATCTGATCAAAAACATTGTACACTCGATGAAAGGTATTGATGGCCCGAAGAAGGATATTATTACCAACCGGCAGCTTTGCCATTGGTTCAGGGCCGATATAGGCTTAGGAATGGCTGTAGCTAAAGGCCTGGAGCTTGATCTGAATGAAACCATGAAGCAAATGCCGCAGATGCAATAACTTATTTTAACAAATGTTATAAAAAAGGAGATGCTGTTCAGCATCTCCTTTTTTATTTTATAGTGATTAAAAATTATTCTACCGTTACAGACTTTGCCAAATTACGAGGCTGGTCGACATTACACCCACGCATAACCGCAATATGATAAGCCAATAGCTGTAGTGGTATAGTTGCAAGTAACGGTACAAAAGCTTCGCCGGTTTGCGGTATCTCTATCACATAATCGGCCATGTTTTTAACTTCGGTATCGCCTTCCGTAACAATGGCTATTACATGTCCCTTACGGGCTTTTACCTCTTGTATATTACTAATCACTTTTTCGTAAGACGAGTTTTTTGTTGCAATAAATACAACCGGCATATCCTCATCAATTAAAGCGATAGGACCATGTTTCATTTCGGCAGCCGGGTAGCCTTCGGCATGGATATAAGAGATCTCTTTCAGCTTTAAAGCGCCCTCAAGTGCTACGGGAAACGAGCTTCCGCGTCCAAGGAACAGGCAGTTATTGGTGTTCTGTATGGCGGCGGCAATTTCCCTGACACGATCGTTGGTTTCTAAGGCGTGCTCAACCAGGTCGGGTATTTCATTAAGCTCGGTTAAAAACTCAACCAGTTTGCCTTGCGTAATAGTGCCCCTTTGCTGCGCGATATAAAATGCCATTAACGTTAAAACAGTAACCTGGGCGGTGAACGCTTTTGTTGATGCTACCCCAATTTCTGGGCCAGCATGTGTATAAACACCGGCATCTGTAGCGCGGGGTATAGATGCGCCGACCACGTTGCAAATACCAAAAATGGTGGCGCCTTTTTCTTTGGCTAACTGTATAGCAGCCATCGTATCGGCCGTTTCTCCCGATTGTGAAATGGCAATTACCAGGTCCTTTTCTGTAATAATAGGGTTACGGTACCTGAATTCGGAAGCATATTCCACTTCTACAGGTACGCGTGCATATTCTTCTATCAAATATTCGCCTACCAGGCCCGCATGCCACGAGGTACCACATGCGATGATGATAATACGGTCGACATTTTTCAGTTTTTCGGTATATTCTTTTATGCCGCCCAGCTGCACCTTGCCTTCCTGCGGATATATCCGTCCCCTTAAACAATCGCGTATTGACCGGGGTTGTTCATATATCTCTTTCAGCATGAAATGGTCATAACCGCCTTTTTCAAGCATTTCAAGCTTCAAATCAAGCTCATGTATATAAGGTGTTTGAATAGTATTGTCTATGTTTTTTATTAACAGGCCCTCACGTTCAACATAGGCAATCTCGTTATCGTTCAAATAGATCACATTTTTTGTGTACTCAACAATAGGAGTAGCATCCGATGCAATAAAGTATTCGTCTTTGCCTACGCCAATTACCATAGGGCTTCCTTTTCGCGCAGCAATCAGCAAATCCGGTTCATCAGCGCTCATTATTACGATGGCATAAGCGCCAATTACTTTGTTTAAAGCTATCCGTACCGCTTCCCGAAGACCAACAGAGGTTTCCTTTTCAATGTCTTCAACCAGGTGAATCAATACTTCTGTATCGGTATCGCTTTTAAAAACATGCCCTTTTGCCAGCAGCGCCTCTTTTATGATACCATAGTTTTCAATAATACCATTATGAATGATGGTTAATTTTCGGTCGCCGGACGCGTGTGGATGCGAGTTGCGGTCGCTTGGTGCACCGTGGGTTGCCCAGCGGGTATGCCCCATGCCAATAGTAGCATCCAGGCTGATATCCTTTACAAAATCCTCAAGGTCGCTAACCTTCCCGGCCTTTTTGTATACTTTCAAGCCTTTACCATCTAATAAAGAGATGCCGGCACTATCATATCCCCGGTACTCTAACCGGTGCAATCCTTTAATAATTATGGGATAAGCATCTCTATAGCCTATATAGCCTACAATTCCACACATGATAATATAATTTAAAAGAAAAATGACTGGCATTGTTGCCAATCATTAAGCTAAATAACAAAAAAAACTTGAAACTGATTTTTATTATTTCGCAATCTTAGTATAGATGATATTTAATTTAATCCGGTACGGCGACGTTTTATCAGATCCTATTGCGAACGTACGGGCGCCTACTTGTGCGTCCGGTTGTAAATAACTGGCAGCCGTAATATCATTAGAGATATCAACCGGACCTATATAAGTACCATAATCTAAGGTATATCCGCGCATTAAATCAGATATATAGGCTGTTATCGTAAAATGATAGTTCTGAAGGCCAGGCGCATAAAACCCGCCAAATATACCGGATCCGCCGGCACGTGGATCTGTGGTTGCATCTTCTAATAAAGTACGCTGGCCCGAAAGGCTGGACTTATACATGCTTATCCTGGGTAAAGGCGCAAACGGAATAATTGAACTCGGATTTGGCGTAACTACCAACTCGGCACGGTTTATCACGACATCACTCCCGATAGTTTTAAAAATACTGCTAAGATATGGAAAACTAACCTTAGCTCTTAAGCCAGCTGTGCCCTGTAAATAAATAACATTCCTTGAACCCGTTGTTTTATTATTAAGTTCGGTTTGTATTGCAGCCGGATAAGTGTGTTTAATTTGAGCAGCATGTAATGTGCTTGGTAAAGATATCATGGTGGTATCAACAGTTGTACCGGCCGTGGACTTGTAATAAACATCTACCCTGGTATTAGAATCTAACGCCATCATAAAAGTGCCGCCCGCACCCGTTGTGCCTGTTTTGTCAAGGGTAACATATAGCCCGTTCACATTGTTTTTAAAAACAAGGTTTGACGCCAACTGCGTGGCGCTTGCGTTAAATAAGATATTATTGATAAAGTTTTTATCAAGCGGTATCCTAAGCTGAGGCGGCGTTTTTTGAATACTGTCTAATCCGCCCGGTACGATTACGGTAATACCAATAGTGTCATGTGTCCTGGAAAAAAATGATTTGGAACCTAAAAGAGTTCCGCTATTGTATTTCCATTGTTTGGTATTATAATAAGTGTTGTTTGAATATATCCGCTCATTTAGCTGGTAAACATTGGCTTTGTACCGGGATGCGAGCGAGTCGCCATAAAACCCGGGTGCATATCTTAATACTAAGATGGCTGAGTCAATTGTAACCGTTCCTGTTGGAATAGTATAAGCCGCACTGCCCGGTAAGTTCAAATCAAGAGCCAGGTTGGATTCTGTTGTTCCAAAAACAGGATCATTAAACAGGCCAAAAGGGGTTTTACCCAGGGCGTTTGTAACAACAGTATCCTCCGGGATAGTATTCACTATCACTGTGGACGTGTCTATTAAACTGCCACTCAATTGATTAGCCGGGTTAACACCTAATCCTATTGTGTCCTGGTTCTTACAGCTGTTCAAAATAAAAAGACTTATCAACAGCGTTAATAAGTCTAATTTGAAAAATTTCATATATGATCTCAAAGCTTATACAACATGTGCCAATTCTTCATTGACAATTTCGTCGTAAAAATTGTAATAATTTTCGAAATCTGCGGTAGAATTGAACTCTAAAACCGATTTATTGCTGTTTTTAACATTATTTAACACAACGTCGTCGATATTCTCGCTGCCTAACACCAGGGCGTCGCTATATTGAATAGCACCGGCATACAAAGCAGAATTTGTTCCCGGTTTGTAAACTGCGGTGTGTTTTTCACTCATATCGCCCATTACAGCTTTATGTGCAAAGTCAGCATTCATCTCGCCTGTAAAATCGTTTTCATATATAGAATAAACTACCTTTGAATTTTTAAAGGTAGGATCGTCCTTATACGTGGTTTTTAAATAAGCCGGAACCAATGCGCTCATCCAGCCGTGGCAGTGGATGATATCAGGGGCCCACCCTAATTTTTTAACCGTTTCTAACGCACCTTTACAAAAGAATATCATGCGCTCATCATTATCGGCATAAAACTTTCCGTCTTTATCCTCAAATACATGTTTACGTTGAAAATACTCTTCATTATCTAAAAAATATACCTGCATGCGTGCTGCCGGTATAGATGCAACCTTGATGATCAGCGGATTATCATTGTCATTAATGATAATATTCATTCCCGATAAACGGATCACTTCATGAAGTCTGTTCCTGCGCTCATTAATATTTCCAAAACGCGGCATCAGGATACGAATTTCGTAACCCTTCTCCTGCATTGCCTGCGGAAGCTGGCGTGTGATTTCAGAAATTTTTGTTAGATCAAGGAAAGGTGACATTTCATGAGTTATAAACAAAAGCTTAGATTTACCCATCTCCAAATCAATATTAAGTTATGTAAAGAACCCCAAAAATTGGGTTTGCAAATATAAGCATTATTATATCAATTAGCAATCAATTCTGCAAGTAGTTTTTGGTAGTTTTTAATTAAATGTGCAACTTCGCCAACTTTTTGTAAATAACTGTGAGTTGAAAAAATTTACCACTAAAACAGAAATGCAGCAATACCTTGCAACCATACGTGCCGAAGGTAAAACAATTGGCCTGGTGCCAACGTTGGGCGCATTGCACCAGGGGCATCTCTCTTTAATAAAACAGGCACAACAGCAAAGCGATGTAGTGGTATGCAGCATTTTTGTAAACCCAACACAATTTGGCGACCCGGCCGACCTGGAAAAATATCCCCGGCCAATTGACTCGGATACTGAAAAACTGGAACAGGTAAATTGCGACGTTTTGTTTAACCCGGCGGTTGACGAGATGTATGCCGGCAATGAGCAATGGCATTTAAATATTGGCGAGCTGGAGTTTTTACTGGAGGGCGGTTCACGGCCGGGACACTACCAGGGTGTTACACAAGTGGTTTTTAAACTGTTTGATATCGTAAAGCCCAACATTGCTTTTTTCGGACAGAAAGACTACCAACAGTTTTTAGTCATCAAACACATGGTCGACTTACTACATTTACCGCTTCAACTAATCATGTGCCCCATACAACGCGAACCGGATGGCCTGGCCATGAGTTCAAGGAACATTCATTTAAGTCCGGACGACCATAAACACGCACTCATTTTATCAAAAACACTCAATTGGGTAAAAGATAATTTTGATACCGATAAAATAAAGGCATTAAAAAGGCAAGCGGAAGAAATTATTAAGAATGAAACAGACGTTGACCTGGCTTATTTTGAGATAGCGGATGGGAATACCCTGCACCCGGCCAATGAAACCACAAAAAATATTGTTGCATTAGTAGCCGCAAAGGTTGGTAATACACGCCTTATTGATAATGTCCTAATTAAAGGTTAATAGCCGCGGATAGCAATTTTTACATTTAACCTATAAAAAGGAGCTAACCCCCAGTTAACTAATCACTAATTTTGCATATGATTATTGAAATATTAAAATCAAAAATACACCGTGCTACCGTAACACAGGCCGAATTAAGCTATGTGGGCAGTATCACTGTTGACGAAGATTTAATGGATGCCGCAAATATTATAGCGTACGAAAAAGTACAAATAGTTAATAATAATAATGGTGAACGCTTTGAAACTTATGTAATAAAAGGCGAGCGGGGCAGCGGGATCATCTGCCTTAACGGCGCTGCCGCACGACTGGTGCAGGTCGGTGATATTATTATAATAATGTCTTATGCCCATATGGAAATGGACGAGGCCCGGAAATACGAGCCGATTGCTGTTTTTCCAGATAGTAACAACAGATTGTTGAAACAATAATGTGTAATGGATGCTAACTTGCTTCTAAATACGCTTAATAGTATAAATATCTTGTCGCCGGCATTGCAGCTTCAAATAAATCAATACCTGGTAGAAGAAGAAGTTTCCAAAAAACAATTGTTGTTAAAAGCAGGACAGGTATCACAAAGAATTTATTTTATTAAAAAAGGGTTTATCCGCGCTTACTATTATAAAGACGGCGAAAAATTTACCAGCTGGTTTATGGGTGAAGGCGAGATTATTATCTCCGTATATAGCTTTTTCTCCCGGAACCCTTCATTTGAAAATATTGAGGTATTAGAAGATGCCGTTTTACAATCCATTAACTGGGATCAGTTACAAAAGTTATACTCAGATTTCCCGGAATTCAATCTTACCGGCCGGTTAATTACGGAGAAGTACTATATACGAAGTGAAGAGCGGAGCATTAGTTTACAAACCCTTTCGGCCAAACAACGTTATCAAGACCTGTTAAAAGCTTACCCCGGCATTTTGCAAAAAGCATCATTGGGGCAAATAGCATCTTATTTAAGCATCAAGCAAGAAACATTAAGCCGTATTAGAGCGCAGAATTGATTTTTTGACATAAGTCAAAACTATAGCAACAAACAGTGGTGACATTTACTTTATAATCATAAAGAAAATGTTGACCATTATTTTAATTTGTTTTGCTGTTTGCTTTTTAGTAGAAAAGCTTACGCCCGGTTGGAAATTGCCCGAAGTACCCACCTGGACCATTCGAGTGTTAGCCATTAATTTCGCTCAATTACTAATTGTTGTTTTTGCCGGATATAGCTGGGAGAAATGGCTATTGGCAGTTTCTGCATTTCATTTATCCCGTTATGTTCCCGGATGGGCTGGCGGCATAATCGCCTACTTTATAGCTACGTTCATTTTTTACTGGTGGCACAGATGGCGCCATGAAAGTGATTACCTGTGGCGTCATTTCCATCAAATACATCATAGCGCACAACGCATTGAGGTAATAACGTCGTTTTATAAACACCCTATTGAAATGACTGTAAACTCAATCATCGGTAGCCTGCTTGTATATTCATTACTTGGCTTAAGTGTTGAAGCAGGTGCGATATATACTTTATGCACCGCGCTTGGCGAGTTTTTTTATCATACCAATATAAAAACACCCAAATGGATAGGTTATATATTCCAAAGGCCCGAAATGCATCGCATACATCACGAGTATGAGAAACACACCAGCAATTACGGCGATATAGTTTGGTGGGATATGCTATTCGGTACTTACAGCAATCCTAAAGAGTTTACCACATCCTGTGGATTTGATATGGATAAAGAACTTAAACTCATGGATATGCTAAAGTTTAAAGACGTGCACAAACCTTAATGTATTTTTAAAAAAGTCAAAAAGTGGTGGTACAAATTTATTATATTAGTTGAAACTAATTAAGATGAGGTTATTGCCAACTATTTACCTTTTATTTTTATCAACTGTTTGTTTTGCTCAACGGCAGAATGTCTATTATTTAAAAGATAATGGAAAGTATGTTCAATCGAAAGATAGCGCGGATTATATACGTGTGGTAAGGGAACCTGATACCGGTACCGTGAACTTTATAGTTTTAGAGTATTATAAAAATGGCAAAGCAAAGCTTAAGGGCGAATCATCAACCATTGAACCACTTACTTTTGAAGGGTCAGCGATCTCTTATTTTCCGAATGGGAAACGTTCGGCAATAGAACAATTTAACCATGGGATAAAGAAAGTTTCGTATACCTATTACCCTAACGGAAAAGCCCAGGCAGTAAGAGAATACCCGGATGCTTTAGCCAACGCTAACAGGTATAAAAACTTTACGCTTACAACATATAATGATACAACAGGCAAGGCCCTTGTTACAGATGGCAATGGTGATTTTGCCGGTTTTGAAATTGAAATGAATGACCGCTATGCCGAAGGGAAAATTGTGAATGGAAAAAAAGAAGGTGCATGGAAAGGGAGTTATCCAGCTGATAAAGTAACTTTTGTTGAACAATACCACGACGGAAACCTTTTAACCGGGACATGTAATACAGAAAAAAATAAAAAATACCCCTATCATACCGAGGTAGCACTGTTAAATATTGGCTACCCGGAAGGCTCGACTCTGGATTTGGTCATATCATCAAACGTTGTGCCCGTATTCTCCGGGATAATGAGGGCAGAAACAACATCATCGGAGGCAGTTACAGTTACAAGCCGCCTTGTAGGTGTTCCGGCGGGAACGGGACCTCCTTCTTCCAGGATGAATATGCCAATGGGTGGTTCTGCACCAAACCTTACTAATCTCCAGGAACATGGTACAGTGGTAGTTTCATTAACCGTTGACAAAAACGGCAGAGCAACAGACATTAAAATCAAAAAGTCATTAAACGAGGACCTGGATAGAACAGCTCTAAAAATAGCAACGGACGGTATAATGAGAAAAACAAATAACACCCCTGCAATTTTATTGGGCAAACCTATTGAAACCCAATATACGATCCCTATAACATTTTGATACGGCATTATGTTACAATTTTAAAAAAGTCAAAAAAATACCTACATAAATCCTATCTTTGCATCCCGACGCTGAAATCGGGATTTTTCGCTTCAGCGCATAGAATTAGTTCATAGTTGATGGCTAATAGTTCATAGTAAATGATGCTATGAACCATAAACTATCAACCATAGCCCACAAAAAACTATGCCCAAAGATAACTCCATCAAATCCGTACTCATTATTGGTTCAGGCCCTATTATTATTGGTCAGGCCTGTGAATTTGATTACGCCGGCTCACAAGCCGCCCTGTCGTTAAAAGACGAGGGAATCTCCGTATCCATCATCAACAGCAACCCGGCTACCATCATGACGGATAAAGTTATTGCCGACCATGTTTACCTGCTGCCACTTGAGCCCGAAAGCATTGAAAAGATATTGCAGGAGCAAAACATCGATGCGGTATTGCCTACCATGGGTGGCCAAACCGCGCTTAATCTTTGTATTAGTTGTGCCGAGCGAGGTATTTGGGAAAAATACGGAACCAGGATAATCGGTGTTGATTTAGCGGCAATTGAAAAAACAGAGAACCGCGAAGCCTTCCGCCAGTTAATGGTGGATATCGGTGTTGGAGTAGCCACTTCAAAAATTGCCAACTCGTTTTTAGAGGGTAAAGAGGCTGCACAGGAAATAGGTTTCCCGCTGGTTATACGCCCAAGCTATACGCTGGGTGGTAAAGGCGCTGGCTTTGTACACAAAAAAGAAGATTTTGATGCCGCATTAAGTCGCGGATTGCAGGCTTCGCCAACGCACGAGGTATTGGTGGAACAAGCTGTTTTAGGCTGGAAAGAATATGAGCTGGAGCTACTACGGGATAATAACGATAACGTAATTATTATTTGCTCGATCGAGAATTTTGACCCGATGGGTATTCACACCGGCGACTCTATAACCGTGGCCCCGGCCATGACGCTAAGCGACCGTTGTTACCAGGATATGCGTAACCAGGCTATCCGTATGATGCGCGCTATCGGCAACTTCGCCGGTGGTTGTAATGTGCAGTTCTCCGTAAACCCGGTTAACGACGAGATTATAGCGATCGAGATTAATCCGCGGGTTTCACGTTCATCCGCATTGGCCTCAAAAGCTACCGGGTATCCAATCGCGAAAATAGCCGCAAAGCTGGCTATTGGTTATAATTTAGATGAGATTGAGAACCAGATCACCAAAACCACTTCGGCCTATTTTGAGCCTACGCTGGATTACGTGATTGTTAAAATACCGCGCTGGAACTTTGATAAGTTTAAAGGTGCCAACCGCGAGCTGGGCCTGCAAATGAAATCGGTAGGTGAAGTAATGGGCATTGGTCGTAGCTTTATTGAAGCGCTGCAAAAAGCCTGTCAAAGTTTAGAGATCGGTCGTGCAGGTTTAGGTGCCGACGGCAAACAAAGCCGTAACCTGGACGAGATTATGCATAGCCTGGAGCATCCAAGCTGGGACAGGTTGTTCCACATTTATGATGCGTTGAGCCTGGGTGTGCCTATCGAATCGGTTAGAAAAGCTACCAAAATTGATCGCTGGTTCCTGAACCAGATCATGGATATTGTTAACCTGGAAACAGAGTTGCGCCGCTATTCATTAAATAACATTCCCGAAGAGTTTTTATTCACCTTAAAACAAAAGGGATTTTCGGATGCGCAAATAGCTTACATATTAACTAATGTGAGTGAAGAAGATGTTTATCAGCGCCGCAAAGCGTTAGGTATTAAACGGGTATATAAAATGGTGGATACCTGTGCTGCCGAGTTCCCGGCAAAAACACCGTATTATTACTCAACTTACGAAGGCGAGAACGAATCCATCGTATCCGACAAGAAAAAAATAATTGTATTGGGCTCGGGCCCTAACCGTATTGGGCAGGGTATTGAGTTTGATTATAGCTGTGTACACGGATTGTTGGCAGCTAAAGAATCGGGCTTCGAGGCGATCATGATCAACTGTAATCCCGAAACCGTATCTACCGACTTTAACATGGCTGATAAATTGTATTTCGAGCCTGTTTTCTGGGAGCATGTGCGTGAGATCATCGAAATGGAAAAACCATACGGCGTAATTGTTCAGCTTGGAGGGCAAACCGCGTTGAAGATGGCCGAAAAAATGCACCAGCATGGTATAAAAATTATCGGTACCTCTTTCGATAACATGGATATCGCCGAAGATCGGGGCCGTTTTTCAGATCTGCTAAAAGAACTGGAGATTCCCTATCCGAGATACGGCGTTGCCGAAAGTGCTGAAGAAGCGCTGGAAGTAGCACATCACGTGGGTTACCCGGTGCTGGTTCGCCCCAGCTATGTATTGGGCGGACAGGGCATGAGTATCGTAATTAATGATGAGGATTTGGAGAAAGCAGTAGTGGGTTTGTTAAAGAACCTGCCGGGCAACCGTGTGCTGATAGACCACTTCCTTGACCGAGCTTCCGAAGCTGAATCTGATTCGATAAGCGATGGCGACGATGTACATATCATCGGTATGATGGAACACATTGAGCCTGCAGGTATTCACTCGGGCGATTCATTTGCGGTTCTGCCACCGTTTGATTTGTCGGACAATGTGATTGCTAAGATGGATGAATACACCCAACAAATAGCAAGGGCCCTAAATGTTAGGGGACTGTTGAATATCCAGTTCGCTATAAAAGATGAGAATGTTTATGTAATTGAGGCTAATCCACGGGCATCGCGTACGGTACCATTTATTGCTAAAGCATACGATGTGCCATACATCAACATAGCTGCCAAAATTATGCTGGGGGTTAATAAGCTAAAAGACTTTACAATTGTACGTAAGCTAAAGGGCTATGCGATAAAAGAGCCTGTATTTTCATTTGATAAATTCCCGGAAGTTGAAAAGCAACTGGGCCCCGAAATGAAATCAACCGGAGAGGCTATCCGTTTTATCCCTGATTTGCAGGATCCTTATTTCAGGCATTTGTACAAAGAGAAATCGATGTACTTGAGTAAGTAAATGCCCCCTAACCCCCCTAAAGGGGGAAACAGGTATAGCAGTGCAAAAAAACTCCCCTTTAGGGGCTGGGGGTTATTGATCTACAAACAATCCCTTCACCTCAAATGTCAGTCTTTTTTTAGGGTCAACGTTTATATGGTGTTGTTTTTTGCCGGTTACGGTGTCCCCGGCAAAATGCTGCAGGTCATCAGCAATAAATTGTTTTTCGGCTATGCCTTCAACTATTACTACACGGCCCCGCAAGTCGGTTGGGATAACGACAGCGTAATTTTCAAAATGAGCGGCTATAATTTTACCCTTGCCCGCATCCAGTTCAAACCATCCACCTTTGGGCTGCGTTACCCTGAGTACCTTACCCCTAACGGTGACGCTGATGCGCGTTCTTTTCCCCATATATGCCTCAATTCTTGAAGCGTCCATCATACCCGTTGTATTAGGTTTATCGCCAAATATTGATCCGTGTGGAAGCGGCACGTGTTTTTGTGCAAATGCATTTATAGTAGATAAAAGGACAAACAAAATGGACAGCACTTTCATGACGACGTTTATCCAGATACAACATGAAAAAGCAGTACTGGTTTTAAATATCCGGCTCGCCGGGCACTAAATTTGCCTTTTATATGTTAATATATGTTAAAAACAAGCTGCCGGGCCCAATTATTCCGCTAAATAAAAATTGAACTTATATATTTAAAAAATTTATGAGTATTAGGCTTAGTCGCTCAAATATTAGTTTAATTCAAAGCAGCAATAACATTATCTTTGCATCCGCATCAATGGTGCGTATCATTTTATAACACATGAGAAAACCGCTATCAGGCCCGATATTTTCAGTATTAATTTTACTGTCCGTTTTTATTTTAAACGGATGTTCTAAAACCCCCAGAGATAATACGATTACATCAATACCGTTTGTAGTAACGTATAATATTATAAGTACAGTAAACCAAACCAATGCAGTAAGCGGCGGTGTAACCACGGCGAATACTTACGGTAGTATAAGAGCTAACGGGGTTTGCTGGAGCTCGACCAACCAAATGCCAACAGTAGCTGATTCAAAAACAACAGACACTGTTGCGGCGATCGGAGCAGGCTTTAACAGCTCAGTTACAGGGCTTACAGCAAATACTACCTATTACCTGCGTGCTTATGCTACCAACGATGCCGGAACAGGATATGGTGCGGTAATAAAATTTACAACAACTAACACTCCCGGAACATTAACAGGAACCGTAACTACAATTGCCGGCAATGCCAACTATGGCCTTGCGAATGGCCCGGGTGCATCGGCTTTATTTAACGGGCCGCAATTTATAAGCTTTAACCCGGTTGCTGGTAATTTGTATATATCAGATAACTTTAATAATCTAATCCGGACGATGACTACATCCGGAACGGTATCAACGCTGACTAATCCTACACTGGGTTATGTTAACGGCCCCCTTTCAAGTGCTTTATTTTACGGTATTGCAAATATAGCATTCGATGCCCAGGGCAATGCCTATGTTGCCGAACTTGGTAATGACCTTATCCGAAAAATTACAACAGCTGGTGTGGTAAGCACCCTGGCCGGTAACGGAACAATTGGCTACGCAGATGGCGCAGGTACTATTGCCGAGTTTAACGGCCCGCAAGGGTTGACAGTTGATGCGCAGGGCAATGTGTACGTGACCGATAAGATCAACAACCTTATCCGAAAGATTACAGCTGCTGGCGTTGTAAGTACATTTTGTGGAGGCGTTGCCAATCCGGGTGTCGGACAGACAAACGTTGCCGGTTATGCTGATGGGTCAACCGGTGCAACAACATTATTTAATAAGCCAAGTTCAATAGCAATTGATGCAACGGGCACTAATTTATATGTGGCAGATGTGGCAAACAAAGCTGTTCGCGTTGTTACTATAGCAACCGGAGCCACAACTACTTTGGCTGGTACCGGTGTACAAAAGAAATTATTGGGCGCCCCGGTTGCATTGACGGTAGATGGACAGGGAAATGTGTTTATAGTAGATCAAAGCGGGCGCATATTGGAAATTACAGCAACAAAAATTTTGTATGTTTTAGCCGGCGCGCTAAACACCTCGGGCTTTGTTGATGGCGTAGGTGCTGCTGCCCGCTTCAATGACCCACAAGGTATAGCAGTAGATGCACAAGGCAATGTATACGTAGCAGACTTTGGCAACAATAGTATTCGTAAAATTGTAGTAAAAGCTCAATAAACAGATCCAAATAACAAAAAGCCCGGTTTACTTTAAATAAACCGGGCTTTTTGTTTTATCGGCGATTATTATCCAAACAATAGGCCAAATACTTCTTCAATACTGGATACGGCTTTGATATCGATCTTATAACGCGACAGATCCATCTTCTTTTTATCCTGTGTGGAAGACGGAAGATTATATTTTGAAATAAATATCTGCTCAAAGCCTAATTTTTGTGCCTCGGCAATGCGTTGTTCTACCCGGTTCACTGCCCGGATCTCGCCGGATAGGCCAATCTCTCCTGCAAAACAGGTTTTAAACGGAATGGGGATATCTTCATGAGATGATATGATGGCCGCGGCCAGCCCCAGGTCAATAGCCGGGTCTTCTACCCGGATACCTCCTGTTATATTCAAAAACACATCTTTGGCGCCTAATTTAAAGCCACAACGCTTTTCGAGCACGGCCAGCAACATACTCATGCGTTTGGTATCAAAACCGGTAGCGGTACGCTGAGGGGTGCCATAGGCTGATATGCTTACCAATGCCTGTGTCTCAATCAACATAGGGCGCATACCTTCCAGTGTGGCCGAAATAGTAATGCCGCTTAAAGGCTCGTCACGTTGTGACAGTAGTATCTCGGATGGATTGGACACCTCGCGCAGCCCTTCGCCCAGCATTTCGTAAATGCCCAGCTCGGACGCCGAGCCAAACCTATTTTTGATGGTGCGTAAAATGCGATAAACATGGTGCCTGTCGCCCTCAAACTGTAAAACAGTATCAACCATATGTTCCAGTATTTTGGGGCCCGCAATCATGCCGTCCTTGGTTATATGGCCAATCAGGAACACCGGTGTTGCACTTTCTTTGGCAAAACGCAGCAACTCGGCAGTACATTCCCGCACTTGCGAAACACTGCCGGGTGTTGATTCAATATGAGATGAATGCAATGTCTGAATAGAATCAACCACTACCAGGTCGGGCTCCAGCTCTTCAATTTGTTTAAATATGTTTTGGGTAGAGGTTTCAGTAAGCACGTAACAACCTTTACCAATTTCGGATTGCGGAATGTTTAATGCGGAATTTAAATTAATACTTCCGATTTCGGCATTCCGATTTCCGGTTTCCTTCAACCTCTCCGCCCGCATTTTTATCTGGTGTTCACTTTCCTCGCCCGATACATACAGCACCTTCAAATTAGGCATATTTAACGCCAGTTGCAGCATCAGGGTTGATTTGCCAATACCGGGCTCGCCGCCTATTAATACTAAGGAGCCTGCAACAATGCCGCCGCCTAATACACGGTTAAATTCTTTATCCGGCGTAAGTATGCGGTGTTCTTCGTTAAAAACAATATCTGCAACGGGTACGGGTTTGTTGGCACGCTGCTGCGTGGTTGAGGCGTTTGCCTTCCAGTTGGGAACAGACGTGTTGGGTTTTTCTATGATCTCTTCAACAAAAGTATTCCATTGCGCACATGAAGGGCATTTGCCCAGCCATTTAGCCGATTCAAAGCCACAGCTTTGACAGAAGTACGCGATTTTTGCTTTAGCCATGTTGATGAATGTGCGAATATGCAGATGTGCAAATGTGCAGATTTTATTGGAATGCACAAATGAAAATGCTAAAAATATTAGGATTTGTAATTGTCTTTCTCTAATTTAGATATTACCAAACCAGTTGCAATGAAAACAATAATTACTCTATGTGTTGTAGCCATACTCGCATTCGAAGCTAAGGCTCAAAAACTAACTGAATACACCGCATCCAATGGTGTTACCTATCATCTGAAAGACACGGTTCATTTAGGCCGCGGTTCGGCGCCTAACGGTACTTTTTTATATTTACAAATGGGCGGTTGGGGCGCGGTATTGAATTATGATGCCAATGCCGGGCCCAATCAGCTTAATATTGGTCGGGGATATGCCAATACCGCAGTAATAATCAAGAAAATAAACGAAACAAAAATTAAAGGGGTTACAAAGGGTTATTTTACGGTTGGAGGAGGTAACATTACCAACTACCTGCTTTATATTGAGGACGCCATACAAACCTGTGAAGTTGTGCCATGCACCGCTAATGGAAACCAACCGGTAGTAGCCGATAAGTTTGACCAGCTCAAAAAACTAAAAGCTTTGTTAGATAATGGCGCTATTACCCGGGCTGAATATGATGAGCAAAAGAAGAAGTTGTTGGATCAATAGGTAATAACAATACGACCTAAACAAAATGTGCAGATGCTTCTAAAAACATCTGCACACTTACATATCAAGCTTGCGCTCGTCTGCGACGAGTACTTAATATGGTTTAGCATTTGTAATGCTAACGAGGGCGATGTAATCGCTGGGCCACGGTAAGCACTCGTCGCAGACGAGCGCAAGTGTATGGATGATCAAAAAACAATCAGATGCAGGTATTAAAAATTTATGGCCGGCCTTAAATCATTTACTGAAAAAAGCTAAATTTAAACTATGGCATACGATGAAAAATTGGCAAACCGCATACGCGAAAAATTGGCTGATCTTGCTAATATAGAAGAAAAGGCCATGATGGGCGGTTTAACATTTATGTATAATGGTAAGATGTGTGTGGGTATTATAAAAGATGAGCTAATGTGTCGTATCGATCCGGAACAGCATGAGACAGTAATGGAAAAACCCGGCTGCCGCATGATGGATTTTACAGCCAAACCCATGAAAGGCTATTATTTGATTGATGAAACCGGCATGAAAACCCAGGCGGATTTTGATTACTGGATAGATTTGGCGCTTGCTTTTAATCCGAAGGCAAAGGCTTCAAAGAAAAAAAGATAGGGATACTTACAAACAAAATGTGCAGATGCTCTTAAAAACATCTGCACATCCGCACACTTGCATATCTGCACATTAAAGCTTAATCTCTTCGCCTTTTGATGAAAGAAAGTGGAACTCGGTAATTTGATAAGCCGGGTTGCTTTTAACTTTGATCCATTGCCCATATTTGAAGAACCATTTCATCTGCTGCGAAATGAATCCCTTCTTGATGTAGGCTTCAATATATGGGTGTACACAAAGCGTAATGCCTTTTTCGTTTTGTTCAACTAAAATAAAATTGAAGTTGTTCTCAATATCATCCAGCAATAAAATGGTTGGCCTTATGGTGCCGGTACCGTGACAGGCCGGGCAAACCTCGCTGGTAACAATGTTCATTTCCGGGCGTACCCGCTGGCGGGTTATCTGTACCAGCCCAAACTTGCTTGGTGGCAAAATGGTATGCTTAGCACGGTCGAGCGACATTTCACTGCGCAGATAGTCAAACAAATCTTTACGGTTGTTGGGCTTGTGCATATCAATAAAATCGATGACCACAATACCGCCCATATCGCGCAGCCTTAACTGGCGCGCTATTTCTTTAGCCGCTTCTTTATTTACCTGGAAAGCATTCTCTTCCTGGTTCTCTTTATTGGCTGTACGGTTACCGCTGTTAACGTCAATAACGTGCAGGGCCTCGGTATGTTCAATAACTAAATAAGCGCCCCCGGCTAAATTTACTGTTTTACCAAAAGCGCCTTTGATTTGCTTATCCACACCATGATGCTCAAAAATAGGCTCCTTGTGTTTGTGTAAGCGAACGATGTTCTCCATTTCGGGAGAGATCTCATGAACATATGAACGGATCTCTTCATATAAAGTAGGATCATTCAGGTAAATGTTCTGAAAATCGGGGTTTAAAATATCGCGGAGGATGGTTGATGTACGGCCGATTTCGCCCAATACTTTCTTGCCGGGCTCAACCGTAGGCAGGCGGGTAACAAATGATTCCCATCGTGATACCAGGTCCAAAAGGTCCTTTTGCATTTCGGCCACACCCTTACCTTCGGATACGGTGCGTATAATTACTCCAAAATGTTTGGGCTTTATGCTTTCTACAATCTTGCGTAAGCGGTTGCGCTCCGTGTTACTCTTGATCTTTTTGGAGATAGAGATAACTTCAGAAAAAGGCACTAATACTACATATCTGCCGGCAATAGACATATCCGAACTTAAGCGGGGGCCCTTGGTTGAAATAGGCTCCTTGGCTATCTGTACGGGTATAAGCTGGTTTTTATTTAGTATGTCGGAGATCTTACCCCCTTTACTAATATCTCCCTCCAGCTTAAAGTTATCTAAAAGCTTTGACTGGTATCCGCCACTACGCACTAATTTGGTCAGCTTAAGCAGGCTTTGAACCTGCGGACCAAGATCCAGGTAATGCAAAAATGCATCCTTTTCATAACCTACGTCTACAAAAGCGGCATTTAGGCTTGGCATGATCTTTTTGATCCGGCCGAGGTAAATATCACCAACCGTATAATTGTTGCTGATTTGCTCTTTATGTAGCTCTACAAGTTGTTTATCCTGTAATAATGCAATAGTAGCCCCGTTGGGGGATGAATCGATAATTAATTCTTTTATCAACTGCTACTCCATTTCTTTAAACGGCAAGATAGTTATCTAAACCGTATATAAACAATAGGGTAAAAAAACAATAATGTGGCTTACTCGCTATAAAAGCAGGTAAAAAATAAGGGGTTAACCCCTTATTTTTTCTTATGCCTGTTTTTTCTTAAACGCTTTTTGCGTTTATGGGTAGCCATTTTGTGTCTTTTACGTTTTTTACCGCTTGGCATAATACTAATTTTTTAATGTGTTAATTTTTTAATTCTTTAATATATTCATCAATGCGCTGACCAAAAACCGGGTCGGGCATCATTTCTTTGCTTTTTTGATAGGCAGCAATGGCCTCAGGTTTTTTACCTAATTCCTTATAGGTTTCGGCTAAATAATAATAGGCCTCAAATCCCGGTTTGGCAGCTATTACCGCTTTAAACCGGTCAACAGCCTTTGGATATTGGCCCGATTTCATAGAAAACAAACCCAAATTAAGGTTTGCATCAATATTTTTCGGATCCTTTTTAACCACTTCAAGCAATAATGCTATCCCTTGCATCGGCATTCCTGCTCCGTTTACATAAGCAATGCCTAAACCGGTTTTAGCGGCTAAGCTTTCAGCGTTCAGCTTAAGCGCATTTTGAAACGATTCGGCAGCACTGGTGGTATAAAATGCCTGTGCTGCAGTATCCTGTGTAAGTTTGTACGCCTCATTAAAACGATTGCCAGCATTCAGCCAATCGTCATATTTATTTTCTTTGCGCCCAACAGCCTGGTAATAAAAAGCGGCCGGTGCGGGTTGATTATCATCGTCCCACTGTACCGCCAATTGCTTTTGTAAAGCGGGTTTACTATTTTCCGGGGCGTTTTTCAACTGACCCTCTAAGTCATTTATCTTAGCAGTCAACGCGGCGCCAATGGCTGCTTTTGCTGTTGACGATACGGAAGCTATAGTTATGTTTGCCGCAGCAGGTTTATCGCTATCACTGGCAACGCCACTGTTTGTGCGGGTTGCCTTAGGCTTTACCAAACCCTTTGGGTCAAGATGATACAAATAGCCGCATACAGCAATAACAGCTATAATAATGACTATTTGCTTTTTATTCATCGCTTAAATTATTTGCTTGCTTTAACCTTGTTACCTGATCTTACCTTTTCAACAAAGGTTTTAGCAGGCTTAAAGCTTGGCACAAAATGCTCGGGGATAATTATAGCAGTATTTTTTGAAATGTTACGTGCTGTTTTTTTAGCTCTTTTCTTTACAACGAAACTTCCGAAACCACGCACATAAACGTTTTCACCTTCTACCATTGAGTTTTTAACAACTTTGAAAAATGCCTCTACGGTTTCTTGTACATCTACTTTTTCAATTCCTGTTTTAGATGAGATCTCGGTTATAATTTCTGCCTTAGTCATATCCTATTTTATTTTTAATTATATATAAATACTTAACTGTTTTGGGGTTGCAAAAGTATCGCTTTATTACTAAAGAGCGAAATAATTACGCTGTTTTTTTTATTTGAGAATAAAAGAGTTACAAAATGACCCCAAAATTGCCATTATAACCCTATTTTTATAACCCATGAATTTTTCGGACGAGCTTATAACCTGGTATAATACCAACAAGCGGGAACTACCCTGGCGCGATACAACTGATGCTTATTTGATATGGCTGTCAGAGATTATATTACAACAAACCCGTGTGGAGCAAGGGCTTCCCTATTATTATCGCTTTGCAGAAAAATATCCGACGGTAAGTCATTTTGCCGCTGCGCATGAAGATGACATCTTAAAATTATGGCAGGGCCTGGGTTATTATTCGCGTGGTAGGAATATGCTTAAAACCGCAAAAATGGTTGGTGAATTATATAATGACAACTTCCCGACAAGTTATGATGAGCTGATCAAATTAAAAGGTATTGGCGAATATACCGCCGCCGCCATTTCTTCGTTTGCGGCCAATGAGGCCAGGGCGGTTGTTGATGGCAATGTTTACCGGGTTTTGGCGCGTTTTTTCGGTGTTGATGAGCCGATAAATGGTACGCAAGGCAAAAAAATTTTCCAGGCAATGGCAAATGAGTTGCTTAACAGGCAATATCCGGCGCTGCACAACCAGGCCATGATGGAGTTTGGTGCTATGTTATGCAAGCCTAAAAACCCGGCATGTGGCATTTGCCCGGTAAGGTCGGGCTGTTATGCGTTTATCCATAATGCAACAACAACATTGCCGGTAAAATTAAACAAGGTTAAGATCCGCGAACGATTCTTTAATTATTTTTTAATCACTGACGGGGATAAAATATTAATGAATAAAAGAGATGAGCGCGATATCTGGGCCAATATGTATGATTTGCCATTGATTGAAACAAAAGATTTTTTAGAAACAGATCAATTAAAAGACCATCCTGAATTTATTCAATTTTTTGGTGAAACAAATTCAATAAAAGAAACCTTATCTCCTAAAAAACACGTACTTACGCATCAACGTTTAAATGTGCGGTTTGCTAAACTCGGAAAAGTTCCGGTAAAAATTAAAGAGGGATGGGTTTTTATCGATATAATAAATTTGAGAAAAATAGCGTTACCCAAAGTAATTTTTATATTTTTAGATAATTTTTTAAATTAGAAATAAATATTTACCTTGTGAAGAATGTCTGGAATAAATAAAGTAATACTGGTTGGTCATTTGGGAAAGGACCCGGAAATACGCTACCTGGATGGTGGTGTATCAGTAGCAAGCTTCCCGTTGGCAACTACCGAAACATTTAATAAAGATGGTAGAAAAGTAGAACAAACCGAATGGCATAACATTGTGCTTTGGCGCAGCCTGGCAGATGTGGCCGCCAAATTTTTACAAAAAGGCAAGCTGGTTTACATCGAAGGAAAGTTGCGCACCCGTTCTTTTGAAGATAAGGAAGGGATTAAAAAATATACTACCGAGATAGTTGCCGAGAATTTTACCATGCTGGGGAGGAAAACTGATTTTGAGGGTGATGTGAATCAAAAAGCGCTAAAGGCTGATCATGAGATGAACGGAAACACCAATACAGATAATACGATAGATTACTAAGCCTAATTAATTTAAACCTAAATAAAGAGCCCGCTCCGATTTATCGGGCGGGCTTTGTTTTTTCAAACATATCCACCTGCCTGCAAATAATCTTCTTTAAATAATTTCAAAAAACAAGTAAGGGTAAAATCAAAACCAGTTGTCTCACTATTAAATTAAAACAAATTATAAAAAGACAACAAGGAGTTTAAATATGAAATTAGTACCCCTTAAACCAATTTTTAACATCCTGATTTTTGGGTGTTCCTTTTTAAATGCGATTGCACAAAAGCTGCCTAATGTGCAAACAAGCAGCATACGTGCACCGGCTAATATTAAAATAGATGGAAAAACAACAGAATGGGATAACAAGTTCCGGGCGTATAATCACGCTACGGATATTTTTTATACAGTATCGAATGATGATTCTAAGCTGTATTTGACTGTTCAAGCCGTCGATAAGCTTGTAATAAATAAAATAATGAGTGGGGGCATCACATTTACCATCCAAAAATCGGGCAAAAAGACCGACAAAGAGGGAATAAGTATTACCTACCCTTTATTCGACAAAAGTAAAAAGCCTTTTGTTCCTCCAGCTACAAAAGAGTCCCAGGATGAGTCTATGATGAACTCATACAACAAAAGTTTGGATGCGTCAAAATACATAGGTGTTACCGGTATTAAAACCCTCGATTCGTTGATCACGATCTACAATACTGACGGAATCAGGGTGGCCGAATTATTTGACAATAAAATGCGCTATACTTACGAACTGGCCATAGATCTTAAACTTTTGAGACTGCAGACGAATGACGCACGCAAATTTGCCTATCATATATCCATCAACCCTTTTGTCCCTGATCTTGTCGCCACTGCAAAACCCATCCCTTCCGGATTAGGCGCGACAATGATGGACGACGGCATGAGTGGTTCGGGTGCTACAACAGATATGTGGGGCGAGTATATACTGGCAAAACATTAACACTCCTTTTGAGCTGTTTTTATATGGATATTTGATAGGTACAAAGAAATGATTTAGTGGATTTGGCAGAATTGCGGTTAGTTGAACAAGTTGCTGAAGGCAACGAAATAGCATTTGAAAGGTTTTTTAAGACTTATTTTAAAAGCCTTTATGCCTATGCTTTTACTATGCTGGAGGACGAAATAATGGCCGAAGAAGTTGTACAACAAGTGTTTTACAAAATATGGGAAAAGAAAGAACAGTTTGGCATTTATACGTCAGTAAAGGCATTCCTGTACAAGGCCGTGTACAATGAGTGTTTGAATTATCTGAAGCATCAAAAACATATAACCGATCATCAAAACCATGTGGTTTATGTTAACCGTAACCGCGCAAGCGATGATAATGCAGCCATGCGTGTCGAATTGAATGAGTTACAATCGCATTTGCAAACCGCCATGAGCGAATTGCCCGAACAATGCCGCACCATATTTTACATGAGCCGCTTTGATGAACTGAAATATCGCGAAATAGCGGAGCGGATGGGCCTTTCAATTAAAACCATAGAAGCACAAATGGGCAAGGCGTTAAAAATATTGCGCGAAAAATTGATAGACTTTTTACCGTTATTAATATGGTTAATATTAAATGAGTTAAAGTGAAAGCAACTAATGAACATATTGATCCCCACGAATTGCTGGTAAAATATATTACCGGCGAGACGGGCGTGGCCGAAAAGCTACAGGTTGAACAATGGATAGCTGCCAATGCGGAGAACAGGCAATACTATGAGCATTTTAAACAAATATGGGATGAAAGCCGGGAACTGGCCAATGATAATGTTATTGATGAGGATAAGGCCTGGGGGCGTTTCAGGGAGCTGATTCAAAAAGAATATATAACATCAACAACACGAGCGGATAACTATCAATGGCTTAAAGTGGCCGCGATCCTTTTGCTGGTGTCAGCAGCAATTCCGTTTGTGCCCGGTCTTTTCAGGCATAGGGAAGAAGTGCGTTATGCAACAATAGCAACAAAGCAAAAACCTCAAGCCCCTATTGTAAAACCGGATAGCCTGGTAGCTGTTGCCACCAACAATGTAAAAAACGATACCCTGCCTGACGGATCAATAATCACCCAAAATAAAAACTCTACGCTGAGGTACCCGACTGCTTTTATGGGTAAAACAAGGGTTGTTGAGTTAACTGGCGAAGCTTTCTTTAATGTACGGCATGACCCCCAAAAGCCATTTATCATCAAAGTGAATGATGTGCAGATTACCGTATTGGGTACATCGTTTAACGTAAAAAACAGCGGTAAAACTACCGAGGTAGTAGTTGAAACTGGAATAGTGAGCGTACAAAGGCAACAGCAAACTGCTGTTTTACACCCCGGCGAAAAGTTGATCGCTACGGATACCGCGGCAAGTTTTAAAACAGAACAGGTTACAGATAAAAGCTATCGAAAATATCTTGATGAAAAAGTAAAGAAGCCTGCGAAAAAGCCGGTAAAGACGTTTAAAAAAGACGGGGTGGTAAAACTTGATTCGGTTAGGAGAGATCGCATAAAAATACCGGATAATAAGGTTGGTAACTAACTCATTATCCGGTATTTTATTAGTAAAGGATCTTATCCTATCTGCCCCCCGGCGGGCAATGCTCTTTTAAATAAGCCGTAAACAACGCACGCAGGTGCGCCGAAGTATTTACACCCTCATTAATGGCATGTGTACGGTTAGGGTATGCCATCATTTGAAACGGTTTGTTGTTTTTAACCAGCTCGTTGATCAGTAATTCGGCATTACGGAAATGCACATTATCATCGCCGGTGCCGTGAATATACAATAAGTTTCCGCGCAGGTTTTTCGCATAAGTAACCGGTGAGCCTTTTATAAATACCTGTCTGCCAGCATCGTCAATAGGTACGCCCATATAACGCTCCTGGTAAATATTGTCATAGCTTAATTGCCAGCCTACTGCCGCTATAGCTATACCGGTTTTATAAATTTCGGGATATTGGAACATCAGGTTAAGCGTTGTTGAACCGCCGCCGCTCCAGCCATGCACCGCAATACGGGATGAATCAACAAAGGGCCATTTTAAAATTTCTTTAGCGCCCATTGCCTGGTCGCGGATGTTAATCAAACCTATGTTTTTATAAATAGCGTGTCGCCATGCTGCTCCTTTAGGGGCCGGTGTGCCGCGATTACTTATGGAAATAGCAATATAACCATCATCGGCCATGCTGCCCAAATACTGGCCGCTCCTGGTGCCTGCGCCATAGGTGTCATTTACTAATTCCGAAGCGGGTTCGCCATATACTTCAAACACAACAGGGTATTTTTTTGAAGGATCAAAATTGGTTGGTTTTACCATGTATCCGTCTAACTCAACACCGTCAACCGTTTTTACTTTAAAAAACTCGGTTTTACTTTTAGCGGCAGGATCAACCTTTATTACCGTTCCGCTAATATGTTTATGGTCGGGCAGGCTCACTACCTCGCTAACCGGCGCTGTAGTATGACTCTGAAAGTTATGTGTTGCCGTTTTGCCATCATGTGCAATAATATAGGTATGCGTGCCCTGTTCGTCCATTGGTGTTAATCGTTCAGATTTGCCGCTGCCATCCAATTTTGCCATGTACAGGTATTTTTGGGTAGCATTATCGGGCGATGCAATAAAATAAACTAAATTGTTAGGCTCATCAACAAAACTGAGGCCGATCATATCAAAATCGCCTTTAGTGATCAGGGTTTCTTTTCCTTCCCGGTCTATACGATACAGGTGTGTCCAGCCGTCTTTTTCACTTTGCCATAAAAAAGATTTACCATGATCTATCCACGACCATTTGCCTTCAGTTCCACGCACATCAACCCAGGTTTTTGAAATTTCTTCATTAATTAAACGGGTAGTACCATTTGAAATGTTGCCGATAAACAGGCGGCTTTCATTTTGGGCGCGGTTTAGTTGTTGCAGGATGACCTCGTTAGGATTGGTTGTCCATTCCATACGTGGAATGTAGTGTTGAATTTTATCGCCAGGCACATTTATCCAGGTTGTTTTTGCGGTAGTGATATTTACGACGCCAACTTTGCACGAACTTGGATCTTCGCCCGCAACAGGGTATTCAACCGGAACCACAAACGGATAAATGGAATCCGTAGTGTTCAGCATAAAATAGTTTTTTATTTTGTTGGCGTCAATTTGCCAGTAGGCTACCGACTTACTATCAGGCGACCAGCGGAAACCGTCACGGCAATCAAATTCTTCCTCATAGGCCCAATCAAATGTGCCATTGATTAGCTTTTTTGTGCCGTCTTTGGTCAAGGGTTTCATAACACCGGTTGCCAGGCCTTCCATATATATGTTATGGTCCAAATAGGTTACATAAGCAACGTTCTTCGCATCGGGCGACATTTTGGCAAACATTAATGTAGATTCTGGTTTGCCTGTGCCTAACTGGCGTAGTTTTTTTGTTTGCGCATTATATACCCAGTAATCGCCGCGCGTATTTTGGCGCCAAACTTTTTTGCTATTGGTGTAGATCAATAGTTTCTTTTCATCAGAAGAAACATTGAAATTTTGTATGGCAATAGGCTGCTTTCCGGCAGGAGTAAGGTCTGCAGCTGCAAATAAAGTTGTTTTTTGATCAGGGTTGCGACTATCAATTTCTACAATATCGCCATTTTGACTGGTGTAATAATGAAACCCGTCGGCGGCCCATTGTTGTGCTCCGCCACGGCCGCGTTGTGCAATGGCAATTTTTTGAGAAAAAACCAACAATATCAATAACAGTATTGTTGGCAAATAGTAAGTAAGTTTACTTTTCATGTAATTGGTAATTTTATAATGATCAGTTAATAAGTAAGTGAGGCAAATTTCGTTTGAATTTAGTACTTACCTGCCAATAATTTCTAACCCCTATGAAAAAAATATTCTTTTTGTTCATTTGTTGTGGCTTTCTGGCCAGTTTGTGCCGGGCACAGGACATAAACAGAAGCGCTTTCATTAAGGATAGCTTAGATGTCTATATAAGCCGTGCGCTGACTAACTGGCGCATTCCGGGTGTGGCGGTTTGTGTGATAAAGGATGACAAGGTTATCGTGATGAAGGGGTACGGGATAAAAGAACTGGGCCTGAATGATAAAGTGGATAAAAATACTTTGTTTATGATAGGCAGTAATACCAAAGCATTTACGGCTACGGCCCTGGCCATGCTACAGTCGACAAACCGGCTTTCGCTGGATGATAAGGTAACCAAATATCTGCCTGACTTTAAGCTGGAAAATAAAGCAGCTACCGAGCAAGTTACTATACGTGATTTATTATGTCATCGCATCGGTTTTGAAACGTTCCAGGGCGATTTCACTTTTTATAATACCAATTTAACCCGCGACCAGATAATTGCAAAAATGAGCCTGGTTAAAGCCGCTTACCCTTTCAGATCCAAATGGGGTTATACCAACTCGGCTTTTTTAACCGCAGGAGAAATTATCTCGTGGGCGTCGGGTAAAATGTGGGAAGATTATGTACACGACAACATTTTTGTACCGCTTGGTATGGAGAATACGCTGACATTAACCCGGCAACTACCTTCATCTGTAAATAAATCGGTACCACACACTATTGTTGACGGACGTTTAACCGCTATACCTTTTGCACAATTAGATGGATTGGCACCAGCCGCCAGTATTTGTTCGTCTGTAAATGATCTGAGTAAATGGGTTATGGCGTTGCTAAACAATGGAAAGGTGAGCAATAAGCAGGTGATACCGGCGTCGGCTATTGAAGCTACCCGGCAACCGCAGGATATTGTGGGCAATGTGCATCATCTGAATGGCGAAACAGATGAAGAGCAATATGGGTTGGGCTGGTTTTTACAGGATTATGCCGGCCACCATTTGGTTATGCACGATGGCGGTGTAAATGGCTATTTATCATCAGTAACATTATCTCCCCAGGATCATTTGGGCATTATAGTGTTAACCAACACGGATAAAAACGAATTTTTTGACGCCTTGCGGTGGGAGATTATGGATGCTTATTTTAAAATGCCCTACCGCAACTACAGCGATATTTATTTAAAAAGATATAAAGCAAAGACCGCAAAAGAGCAACTGGCCGATAAGCATCTGCGCGATTCTGTCGCTTTAAACCTTCCTCCGGGAATGCCTGTTGATAACTATACAGGGAAATACCATAATGAGCTTTATGGCAATATGGTAGTAACGCGCGGCGAAGGTAATGATCTTGAAATGCGCTTTGAGCATCACCCGAAAATGTTTGTACGTCTACAGCCACTGGGCGGGAATCGGTTTTATGCCACTTTTTCTGACCCTGCATATGGTAAGGCCGTTTTCCCTTTCTTATTTAAAAGCGGAAAGATAGTTAGTGTAAGAATAAAAGTTGATGATGAGATAGAACGTAATCCGTATGAGTTTACTAAAGTGGATTAAGTAACGAACTCAATTAAAGCCCTGCAACGTTACATAAAACACCAATACTGAATTAGCCGGAATAGACCCACTGGCTACAGTGCCGTAACCCAATGCTGACGGAACAAGCAATAAAATAGTACCGCCTGTATTAATATGCGGAATACCAATTTCCCACCCTTTTATCACGTTTTGTAGGTTAAAATAAGTGCTTGCCTGGGTGTCAAACACAGTGCCATTTAATAATGTGCCCGTATAACCAACAGAAACATTCGAGGTAGAGTTGGGGTATGCCCCTGTACCTGGTTTGGTGACAGAGTAATAAAGACCGGAAGGGTCTTTAATTGCAGTAATATTATTAGCCTTTATATAGCTCTGTATAGCGGCATCGTCAGTAGCAGCCTGCAGCGCGGCAGTGTTATCTGTAGATTTTTTGCAGGAAGAAAAAATCATAAAAAAAAGACTGAATGCTAAAAGATATTTTTTCATATAAAAGTTGTGATAATTGCCTCAAACGCGACAGCGACTTCGTCAACCGTACAGATAGGTTATTCCGCCACTTTCCTGAACGGACAAGGATTTGACTCCAGTGCAAATACAACCAACCTGCTAACCAACTTTGTATCTGGCTTTCAAATTGGCTTACAGCATATTAACAAAGGTGGCAGGATATTGATAATTATACCTTCGGCCCTTGGATACGGAGTTGCCGG
>Ga0207009_1005_pt1 | contig 41495 bp, 42 predicted proteins | sample Alteio_BWMinCont_81_FD_153479 | JGI IMG/M metagenome (GOLD analysis project Ga0207009, IMG submission 153479) | Enriched cells from forest soil in Barre Woods Harvard Forest LTER site, Petersham, Massachusetts, United States -... | ecosystem: Environmental > Terrestrial > Soil > Temperate forest >... | reverse complement strand
TTAATATCAAATATAGGCTTATTTGGAGTATAGGTCTTCTGTCTTGTGATTTTTATAGGGTGCTTTTGACTGATGAAGCGAGAAGTTGCTATCGCTCATAAAGACTTGATTGATTATCGGATAAAAATAAAAAGTTTTCAATTTCCGGCCCGGTGTTGTTCTTCTTCCGAGCCCGACCTGCTTTGCGTTTTGGTCAGTTTACCGCCGAATCTGTAATTGAAGGTTATTATAACTGCTCTTGAATAAATGTATCCATAACCATATTGATTGAGGTTGAGGTAATGATCGGTGGCGCTCCGGCTCTCGGTGTTCAGCACATTGTTTGCATTGATTGTGATTGAGCCCTGCTCATGAAATAGCTTTTGTTTAAGTGCAAAGCTTAGAACAGAATAAGCGCCAAATATACTACCGACGAACTGGCGCTTCGATTCATATTCAAAATCCGCCTCCATAGATAATTCATCACTGCAACGGAAACTGTTATTAGTGACCAGATCAATAGTCGCAAAACCGGGATCATCCAGGCTGAAACCGTCTGCACTGCCATTGAACAGGTTTTGATAAACAGTGACGTTTGTATTAGTTGTAAACCATTTTGCCAGCTCCTTGTTATAGCTGACATTCAGGTTCCACGAGTGTGCACCCTGTATGTTAGTAGGCATGCGTGTAATGGTGGTTTTATTCGAATCAAGGTAATACAGCGTGCGCAGGTAATTGCGATCTATGTCATAAGCTGCGGTGATAAAAAAAGTATTCCGCCAGGACCAGGTGAGCTCTGAATGCCAGTTCAGATCAGGTTTTAAATTGGGATTTCCCTCAAAATAAATGGTTGGCGAAAGCGGCCGCCTGAAGGGTACCAACTCGTGATAATCGGGTCTGTCAACCCGCCTGCCGAATTGGAAATTCAATGTATTTTGATCATTAAGCTTATCACTAATAAAAAGCGTTGGGAACAACTCAAAATAATGCTGATCCAGGGAAACATTCGTAAAGAGTTGTTGCCCCTTCATGACCGTTTGCTCGGCACGCAAACCTGCCTGCACCGTAAATTTATGATATTGCCTGTTAAAATTGATATAGGCCGCATTGATATTTTCGCTGTTGATATTATAGTCACTCAGGGTCGAATCAACCACATTTTGCCCGCCCAACTGGTTGTAATAGGTGCTGTTATTAAAAGTTTTTACATAGCTGGATTTAATTCCCGTTTCCAATTTTCCGTTACCGGGTAGTGGCTGTACATAATCGGCTCTGGCGCCAAAAATGCGCAATGTTCTCGACTCATCGATAAATACATTTTCCTGGCCCAAAAAACTCCCTGACGGATCATAGTTGATCGTAGTATTATACTGCCCGGGTCGGTATCGGTAGTTGGAATAATCAACATCTGCCGACCAAGCTCTGCCCGTTGTATCCGGTTTGTGCACGACCCCGACACCTGTGGTGAAATTAAGCGGCTTGTCGGTGTTTAAGGCCGAAAATTTTTCGCTGCCTGTTTTATTCCGGCTGCTGTCGGCGATGGTCATTACGGACGTTAAGTTATTGTTATATTCCCGGTCTGATAGGCTTCCCATCAGTGTCAATGTTGTTTTTTTTGAAAGATAAAAGTCAAGTCCTGCCGAGGAATTGTAGGCTTTATTAAGCGTTACACCGGTATTGGTAGAAACTTGTTGGGTAGATAGCGCACTGCCATTCAGGATGTCGCTGGTGACATTGTTTAAGCTGAATCCTTTGCTGTAACCGTAGCTGTTATTCAGATAAAGATTGTATTTGTTTGTTCTGTAATTGAGTACCAGGCTACTATTATAGCGGCTGTAATGCCCCTGGCCAAAATTTTCAGTAAAGCTTCCGTTCAATCCGCTTTTGCTGTTTCTTTTCCTGATGATGTTGATAATACCGCCGGTCCCTTCGGCATCATATTTCGCCGACGGATTAGTCATGATCTCGATCTTGCTGATATCAGATGATGGCGTATTGGTCAGGAGATTAGCCAGGTCATCGGCAGACAAATAGGTCGTTTTTCCATCTATGATCACATTAACCCCCGATTTACCATTCAGCGTGACCGTTCCGTCAGGTGCAATTTGTACTCCCGGCAGTTTCTTCAATAGCTCCAAAGCATTGGTGCCTGTATAGGCGATATTTTGATCAACATTAACCACTGTTCTATCAATCTGTTTTTCGATGAGCGGTACCTGGGCTTTTATGGTGACACCGCTCAGTATTTTTAACGATGGTGTCAATATGACAGGGCCAATATCAATGACCTGTTCAGCCGGACCGATAACCAAACCGGTTTTAATGGTGGACCGGTAACCCACAAGAGCCGCCTCCAGAGTATATTTCCCCGGGGGTAAAGTCTTGAAGATAAAATTCCCCGAAGTATCAGCCCCCACCGCTTTTAAAACCAAAGTGTCGGGCAGTCTCCTCAGGCGAATAACTACCGATGGTAAGGGCAATCTCTTTTCGTCGGTCACCCGGCCTTTAATGGTGCCTTGTCCATATGAGGTCGCGACATAAAAAAAGACTAAAAACAGTGATAGTAAAACCTTCATTGATGTTAATTTTATACAATGATAGCCGACAACAAAATTCGAAAAACAGGGAGCAGGCAGACAGGTACAATCCGGGGCTGTACCGGCAAAATTCGGTGACGAACCTGTTCGGTGTGCTGATTTACAGTATTCAGGGAGCGTTTTTACTTGTTGGTCGACGAACTGTCCATCCGATCCCTAAAATAGCTATACTTGTTTTATGAATTTATTTAACAAGCTCCTGTCGTTTCACAAAAAACACCGCTGGTTAAGCCACATCATCTACTGGGTTGGGGTATTGTTGGTTGATGTCAGTTCAAGCAAATACACTGATGGCCAAAAGGGCACTTATAGTTTTGAGTTTATCTCCGATTTTCTTTATGAGATCCCCTACATCATTGCCGCTTACGGCCTGGCTTATTTCATTATACCACAGCTTGTTTATCGCAAAAAGTACTTTTCTGCGGTTGGCGCATTTATAGGGTTAAGTTATTTTACAAGCGCTTTGGGCCGCATCATTATCGTAAAGCTTTGTGAACCGTTGGCTGGGATAGCGCCTAAATCCTTTGAAACCTATACAGAAATACTGACAGATATTCCCAAGCTGCTCTACGTCTATTTTTTCCAGATCATGGCTGCTGCTTTCGTTTTTATTTTTTTCAAAATATTTAAGGACCAGATAGAGGTGCAAAAGCGGGCCTTGACGCTTGAAAAGGAAAAAGCCGAGACAGAGTTGAAATTGCTAAAAACGCAGTTAAACCCTCATTTCCTGTTTAATACCCTTAATAACATTTATTCCCTTTCGTTTACATCATCGCCGGCGACGTCAGAATCCATCGCCCGTCTTGCCGACATTTTGGATCATATTTTATATCGCTGCAATGTACCCTATGTGCCTTTATCCGCCGAGATCGCCTTAATAAAAAACTATATCGAATTGGAAAAGCTAAGGTATAATCAACGGCTTAGCATCAATTTCCATACCCGGATAGATCAGGAAATAGCTATCGCTCCGTTAATTTTGCTGTCACTGGTCGAAAACGCCTTTAAGCATGGGGCCAGCGATGATACAGGCACCCCGTCAATTGCTATTGATTTGCGGGTAGACGAGCATCATTTCACCTTTAATATATCCAACACAGTTACTGAACAAGAAGATGGGAATAAAGATTCCCCGTCAGATCGAATAGGACTCAATAACCTGCGCAAACAATTGAACCTTATTTATGGAAAAGCGTATACGCTGGAAGCCGGCAGGCGAAATATGAATTTTGAAGTAAGTTTGACCATTGATCTAACCCATCAGCATAAAGTATATGAAAAAGATAAGGTGCTTGCTGGTCGATGATGAGCCATTAGCCATTTCGCTGCTGCAAAAGCATGTTGAACAGCTTGACTTTTTGGAAGTGGCCGGAACTTGTTCCAACGCCTTGAAAGCGCTGGAAGTTTTAAAAGGCACGACGGTCGACCTGATGTTCCTTGATATCAGGATGCCTGCTATGAGTGGTACTGACTTCCTGCGAACGCTGCGCAACCCGCCGAAAGTAATCATTACAACGGCTTACCGGGAATACGCGCTGGAGGGTTATGACCTGGATATTGTGGATTACCTGCTGAAGCCAATTACTTTCAATCGATTTTTCAAAGCTATTGAGCGTTACCTGCGGCAGGATAAACAACCCGAAACAGCCGCTGCCGCGCCGAACTCTGGCGAACCATCGGGTATATCCGTCAAATCAGGCCACCGTACCATCAGGATCAACACAGACGATATTTTATATATTGAAAGTCTGAAGGACTATATAAAAATCATCACAACAGGTGATATGATCGTAGCTAAATACAGGATCGGCGATATGGAAAACGAACTTTCTGCAAAAGGGTTTTTGCGCATACACCGATCGTTCATTGTGAATCTGAAACAGGTATCTGCTTTCACGGCGAACGATGTGGAGATCGGCAAGACCGAACTGCCCATTGGTGAAAGCTATAAAGGAGTGGTTGTGAAACGTTTAAAAGGGTACCCACGAAATTGATGAAATAAAAAATCGGCGAAGTGACCTTTCAATGCCGCTAAGGGCTTTGCCGGAAATGTAAAACGATGTGCGCCAAAATGCGCAACTTTCGCACCATTTTTTGGATGTTATGCAGCATCTTGTCGATTTACTGAAAGATTTTGATGTTATTGTTTCAAATACCTGAGCGCAATACAGCCTGACTTAAAAACCGTCGACTGAACCAACTTTAGTTGTAAATTCTGTTGCAGGCTGATACCTTCAAACAACCGTCTCCCTTCTCCTACAACTATTGGGTGAACCACAAAATGATATTCATCAATTAGCCCCAACGCTGCAAGTTGCGAAGGAATGGTTACCCCACCGGTTAAAATATTTTTTCCTTGTTCTTGTTTCAATTTAAGTATTTCGTTCTGAAGGTCCGTACTTACAATTTTCGTTTTTTTTCCTTCAGGGCTGTCTAACGATTTCGAGAAAACAATAATTTTATCAACAGCGTCAAACGCCTTTGCAAATTCGTAGTCCGGGTTTCCCTGCTCGGAGGGATCGTTCGCTATATCGGGCCAATAAGGGACCATCAATTGATAAGTTTTACGCCCGTAGAGGAAGGTGTCAGCATCCCGCGTGAGTTGCATAAAATACGCGAACGTGTCTTCACTGGGAAAGAATTTGGTGTGGTCGCAGCAGCCATCTAAGGACGTGTTGATTGCGTAGATTACCTTTTTCATTTTATTGCTTTTAGTTTTTGATGTTTCTGTTATGGTTTGAGATAAAGTTAAAAATAATAGACTTTAGTTATAGCTGCACCGGTGTTTTGCTGTTAATCCAATAACTCACACTTAAAACCGGCTCCCCTTATGAGCACCATTATCCCCGATGCCTCTATATTGTCTCCTTCAACTCTAAGCACCTTATCACAATCTGAAAGGTCAAAATTAATTTCAAACGATGGGAATGCTTCAAACAAAACGCAGAGCAGCATTTTGCTTTGTGCCTTTTTCTGAACATTTGTTTTAAAAACTTCAACCATCGCTCAACAAATTACTGTTTATGCTAACTGCATTTTGAGGCCGTTATACTTACTTCTTCGTTAATGTTAATAGCAGTTCGTCCAACTGTTGCAGGCCAAGTGTAAATCCTTCCCGGAAGCCCGATTCAACCATCTTCTCTAAGCGGGTAAGGGATTCATTATAAATAGTAATACTTACTTTTGTCGTCCCGTTTTGTTCGCTGAAATTCAAATCCCAATCAGAACCAGGCAATTCAGGGTTTTCATCTTTGTCTGCAAAAGTGTTGTATGTTTTGAAATTAGTTTTTGGGCTAATAGAAGTAAATTTCTGAATGAACCAACGTTCTTGTCCTTCCGGGCTTACCATTGCAAAAAACCTTCGTCCGCCCACTTCAAAATTCATAACTTTTGTTTTTGCGGTAAAGGGTTTAGGTCCCCACCACTGGTCGAGTAATTCGACTGTTGTCCACGCGTCCCAAACAAGTTCTAGACCGGCCTTAAATTCACGTACAACGTGAACGGTTTTTGTTTCCTTATTTACGGAAAAATCAAATAAGAGATTGCTGTTCATTTTTTCTGTTTTATAATTATTGATAATAAATCGTCCAGTTGGCTGAAACGGGTTTCCCAAATTTTGCGGAATTGCTCAATCCATTTGTCAATTTCTTTCATTTTGTCAATTTCAAGTTGGTAATAAATTTCCCGGCCTTTATGTTCCTGCTTTATCAGTTCGCACTCCGTCAAAATGCGTAAATGTTTAGAAACTGCCTGCCGGGTAGTGTCGAAATGTTCGGCAAGGGCATTGGGTGTCATTGCCTGTAATGCAATTAAGGTTATAATTGCCCTCCTTGTCGGGTCTGCAATTGCCTGAAAAATATCTCTTCTCATTTGCGCTGTTAATTAGTTTAAGAAACCAAACGGTTGCAAATATATATGCAACTTTTCGGTTTCGCAATTTTTTTTAAAAATTTTTTATTTGAATTATGTTGTTGTTACCGATTGAATGAGTAGTAATAAAAAGCTTTCCCGCGGTTTAGGGTTTGCATTAAATGTCAAACCTTATGCGCCCATCAGGCCTGCACCAGAAGCGAAAAAGATTAGCCAGGCCATAGTACGAATTTTAACCAAATAAACTAGCGCGAAGCGCAGTTCTTAACATTTTCAATCAGTTTAGCTTATAAATTTGACAAGCTTAAATTTAAAAAAAAACAATAAGCTATATAAATTTAGTGTTAAAAATAAGTCAATATAGTTACCCGTAATGTAATGAACCGGGCGCGAATATTAACTCAAAAATACCATTGTGTTAAGTAATTGCCTTTGGTTGAAAAACTCAGAATTCCTACAGATTTCAACGGGTTTCTTTGCAAAAATTAACCCCTTTCTATGCAACACATCTACACTCGTTTTAAGCTATTAATACTATTTTTTTTCGGATTACTTTTTACGATTTCGGCTAATGCACAATCTATCAAAGGCAGTGTTTATGATGCAAAAAGTAAAGAGCCGCTAATTGGTGCAACTGTTCATATTGAAAAGAGCGGCGCGGAATTTAATACTGCTGTAAAATTGGATGGTATTTACCAGTTTAAAAATGTCCCCGCAGGAGTTTATAAGTTGCAAGTAAGGTTTGTGGGGTACAAAACCACAAAGGAATATATGGTAGAGGCGGTCGCGAACAAGACATCCACTTTAAATATTTCGATGGTTGATAACTCAACCGATCTCAATGAAGTAGCAGTAACCGAACATGTAAGCAAAGAGACCGATAACTCTGCCCGGAACGTTGAAAAAAACGCCAATAACACGATGAATGTGGTTTCCGCCAATTCAATCGCCATATCACCCGATGTAATTGTCGCCAATGTACTCAGCAGGGTGTCAGGCATATCTATTGACAGGAGTAATACCGGCGACGCGCAGCATGTGATCATCCGGGGTATGGATAAACAATATAATACTACGTTAATTAATGGTGTGAAAATTCCCAGCCCGGATAATAAAAACAGGTATGTGCCTTTAGATATTTTCCCGGCCGATCTGGTGGAAAAAATTGAGGTTTCCAAAACGTTAACTCCTGATATGGAAGGCGATGCTTCGGGTGGTGTGGTTAATTTAGTAATGAAAACCGCGCCTGATCATTTAAGGATAGAAGGAAACGTTGGTACAGGTTATAGCCAGTTATTTTTTGACCGAAGTTTTTTGAGTTTTAATGGAAGTACCGTTAATAGTAAGGCCCCGGGAGAGATTAACCCTGGAGCCGCTGCATCCATCAGTAATTTTCCTTACCAAAATTTGGTAACAAGAAGTGGTAACGCGCCGCCAAACGCAAATGCCAGCTTAACAATAGGTAACCGCTACCTAAATAATAAATTGGGGGTTATCTTTTCAGGTACTTACCAAAATTCTTATCAGGGCGATAATAGTTTCGTTGTTGTACAGGAAAATACAGTTGGCCCATCGCCAAATATTAATACGCCAAACTCAGAAACAGCTTTCCAAAGTTCATATAACCGCCAGTATTCTTCACAACTAAGCCGGTTAGGCACAATCGCATCACTCGATTATAAGTTCAACGCCAACAGCAGCATTAATTTGTTTGGTACTTATTTGCAACTAAACGAGTATCGGGTGCGCACAACACAAACATCTACTTATAGCGGGTACTCATACCAGGGCTATATAGCCACTAACGGCATTGATGATTTATCAGAGACCCGCACTGATCAGCAAAGCATTTACAACATAACCCTTAAAGGCAAACATAAAATCACGGATAAGTTTTCGCTGGACTGGACGCTGGTGGATGATGAGGCAGATCACAAACAACCGGATATCGCCCAGTTTAAAACCAGCTACCAAACAAGCCCGGATTTAGTTAACGGGAAGAACCAGCCAGACCCTAATAACCCTAACAATTCCGTTTTCGTAACGCCGGATATTATAAACGGGCCCGTAACCGTGGGTAACGAATCAAGAGTGTGGACACACAACAGTGATAAAGACGTTCAGGGTTTTTTAAACCTCCATTATAATGCAAAAGTTTTTGATCATAAAACCCTGTTTTCTGCCGGTGGGATGTTCAGGCATAAAACCCGTGATAATTTTGTAGATAGCTACACCTTGCCTAATACTTTCATCCCCGGAACTAATAATGCGGAATTATACACAACAATTCCTGCTGCAACATTCTCATTCGCACAAAACCCGTCAAATGCATTCGGTACATCTTCGTATGATCCGGGAGTTTATACTTTCACCGAAAACGTTCAGGCTGGTTATGGCATGATTCAATATTTTATAAATGACCATTTTGACGTATTATTCGGCGTAAGAACCGAAGACACCCATCAAAGCTATTACTCTAATCTACCATCAAACCTTCCGGGCAAAACAGCCGCCATTAATTATATCGATTTCCTGCCGAGCATTAACGCCAAATATGCTTTAACGGATAACCAGGCCATCAGGGCTGCTTATTCTCAATCAATATTAAGGCCGGCATTTTCTGATTTCATCCCTTATCCTGAAGTATCAAGCGACGACCCCAATGCCAGTATTGGTAACCCGTATTTACAACATACCACCATCGATAATTATGACTTAAGGTATGAGTTTTTCCCGGGTGTGTTTGACGAGTTTATGGTAGGTGGATTTTATAAATACTTAATGAACCCGATAGAGAAAGTGTTAGAGCCCGGCGCAAGCGGTGCTACTTTGTTCCTTGAACCTGAAAACTTAGGTAACGCGACAAACTACGGTGCAGAATTCGTAGGAAGAAAGTTCTTTGGGAATATAGGTGTATCATTAAATTACACCTACACGCAATCGCAAATCACAACTCCTAAAAGTATCGACGTAGTAAACGTAGGTGTGACTACACGTAACCAAACCAGGCCTTTACAGGGGCAGGCGGCCAACATAGGCAACGTTGCATTATTATATAAGGACCAAAAGCTTGGCCTTGACGCGCAGGTTGCATTGGCCTACACCGGCGAAAGAATAGCTTCCGTGTCAAAATATTACGGGCTTGATACCTGGGAAAAACCAGCCACATTCCTGGATTTCTCTGCCCAAAAAACACTCGGCAAGCATTTTATCCTGTTTGTAAAGGCCAATAATCTTTTAAATACACCTTATGAGCTATTTATCAAGCAAAATAATGCCAGTAATTATTCGGGGTTGTTGAAATACGCGCACCAGGAAAGCCCGAATTATACTACAGTGCAGTATGATCAGTATTACGCCCGCTATAACCTGGGTTTAAGGTTCAAATTTTAAATTAAAAAAACAATACATAAAGCAATAACAATTAATCCATCAATCATGAAAAAATTACAAATCATTTCGCTATGCCTATCGCTTTTTGCACTGGCATCATGCAGCAAAAAAACGGATAACGCTGTCGTATCGACACCTTTACTACAGGTTGGTAAATCTATCAGCAACTCGGCTACCTTAACTGCAGGCAGCTATAAGGGTACTATGCTGGCCGGCCAAACTTATACTGTTAGCGGAGATATTACTATTAACGCCGGTGACACACTTTTAATCCAAAAGGGTGTTAAAGTTAACATGACCAATGGTGCTAACTTTATTGTAAATGGTGACCTGATTAGCTTAGGCACCAGCGATGCGCCAGTAACTATTACCGACCCGAGCAAGACTAAAACAACCGGCGCATCTGTAGTAGGCACCGACCAGGCCTATGTAGGCGGATGGGGCGGTATTTATTGTAGCAACACAGCTAAATTAGTAGTTATTAAATGGACGCACCTTGACTTTGGTGGCGCCGCTTTAAAAGCTCTTCCGTTTGCTGCAAGCGCAGGCTTAGCTGCAGGCAACCAATATATTTTATATTTTGAAAACCCAACAGGTGTATTTATCCTGGAAGATTCATGGTTATATGGTTCACCTGATGATGCCACTCGTTTTTATGGTGGATATTATAACATTATGAGAAATACAATGGAAAAATGTGGTAGCGTAGGTGGTGACGGCTTTAATGCTAAAGGCAGCGCAGTTGGTAATATGGCTTATAACCTTATTATCGGTGGTGCAACCAATGGTACTAAAACTGCAAGTGATGGTACTACAGCAGGCGAGTGCCAATTTACCATGTATAATAATACCTATGTAAATGATGGTTTCAGAAACACCGGTGTTTTTGGTGCAAGAAGCGGTTCGGTTGAAATTGAAAACAACTCAAGAGCTTTGGTATATAATAACCTGATAGTTGATTGCGATTTTGGTGTACGTATTGCAGGCGGCCCTGCAGGTGCAAAAGTTTACCTGGCTGATACTACTTCAAGTACTTCACAGCTATTCCCAAAAACTGCTTACGGTTACAACTACTATTATGTTGACAATGCGGTTATGGCAGGACAAATTGTACCTACCAGCGTAGCACAAGCAGTAGTTACTCATCCACAAGCTACTGATATCCCGAATATGGCTGCGTTCCTGGGTGCTTCTTATACATTTGGTGCAGTTTATGATGGTAGTTCATTTGTAGGAAAAAACAACCCTATGTTTGTAAATTATCCGCTTCCTGTTGCCAATAACTTCTGGGTTACACAAGCTTCTGTTGATGGTTTTAATTTCCACCTGCAAGCAGGGTCACCTGCTGCCGGCAAAGGAACAACTAATGCCAGCCTGATCAAACCTATCACTACCGGTATCCCGGTTGACCCTAACTTTGGTTCAAGCGAAATAACGCTGCCAGGTGCTGATATGGGTTGCTACCAGTTAAACGGTACAGGTAACAAGCATTAATAGTACAACTTAACAGTACACCCCCTTTTTATAGAGTAATCTATAAAAAGGGGGTTATTTAGTTATAAAGGATTATGAATTTTTCACCATTTAATTATTAACTAATGAAATCAATCTCATCATCCGCTTTTTTATTATTAGCTGTATGTTTATTAGGGGCATGCACCAAATCTGCTAAAAATACAACACCGATATCCCCGGTTACACCAGTAGTAATTCCTCAACCACTGCCCAATACAATTGACAAAACCGATACGATAAAAGTGATGGCGTATAATGTGCTTGGCTATGGTGATGGTTGCCAGGGAAGCACAGCGACCTTAAACGGCTATTTGAAAACGATTATTCAATATGCCCAGCCAGACCTGTTTAGCTGCGAAAAAATGGGCAGTTTCCTGCCGGTTACCAGTGTACCTGTTAATTACGCTGATGATATTACCAACAACGCGCTTAACGTAGTTTTCCCCGGCCAATATGCATACGCTACACCTACTAACGTAAGTGGTGCCGATAATATGTCTGTGTTATTTTATAACAAGAAGAAATTAACTTTTGTAAAGACAGAAACCATAGAGGCCTATATTACCGACTTCAACCTTTATAAATTATATTATAATGATCCTAATATCGCTATAACCCACGATACTACTTTTATTTATGTATTGGTAAATCATACACAATCAGGCTCTCCAAGCACTACCCGTGATTTACAGGTTTCAACTTATATGCAAACGCTGAGGACTAAGTTCGCCTATCTACCTAACTTAATTAATATGGGCGATTTTAATACCAGTAATAGCTATGAAGCCGGTTATCAATCTGTAATTAGCGCCACAGACACAGCGACCGTAATGAGTGATCCGCCTTTTTACCCTGATCAATCTGTTAAGTACCCGGCACAATGGGAAACCGCTTCCAGCTCATATGCGGCATACCTTACAACCACAACAAGGGCATTGCCAAACGTCCCTAATTCCTGCGGCACAAGTGGTGGCGCAAAATCATGGTACGATCATATCTTTATTTCGCCCTGGTTAGTTAAAGGCACCAACTATATAAAATATGTGGCCAATTCTTATCAAGCTATTGGTAATGATGGAAACCGTATAGGTGTTGATATCAACAGCACAACCCCTGTAGTAAATTCGTCCGCACCGGCTGCTGTTATTAATGCATTGTTTCAGTTCTCAAATAAATATCCGGTTAGTCTTAAGTTGGTTGTTAAAGCAAATAGAAATGCCTATAGCCTGGCAGACCCGGTTGAAAAAAAATAATTTGAGCCCGCTCGTATAAACTTATAAAGATAATTTGCCCAATTTTAAACCCAATCTGATCATGTTAAATACTTATTTTCCAATCGGTCGTAAATTTACTTTCCTGGTAGTGATACTGGCCGTATTTTGTTCGCTGAACGTTTACAGTCAAAAAAATGGCAATAATGCCGAAGTAAATATTGTTTTTACATCTGACGCCCATTATGGTATTACACGCGCTAAATTTCGTGGCGATACCAACGTACCTGGGTACCAGGTAAATGCGGCTATGATTAGCCAGATTAATACACTACCTGCAACTAATTTACCGTCGGGTGCAGCTGTAGGACCAATAGATTATTTAATACAAACGGGTGATATTGCCAATCGCATGGAGGTCCCTATCCAAAGCGCTGCCACATCATGGAGCCAGTTTGAAAAAGATTATATGCATGACCTAAACCTTACTGCACATAATGGTAAACCTGCACAATTACTGGTGGTTCCGGGCAATCATGATATCTCAAATGCGGTGGGATTTTATAAAACGATGAACCCGCTAACCGACCCAACATCGATGGTGAAAATATACAACCTGATGTTAAAGCCGAAAAAGCCAATGACCAATGAAGCTTACAATTATGCTACGGACAAAATAAACTACTCGCGTAATATTAAGGGCATACATTTTATGTTCATTACTTTATGGCCGGATTCTGCCGAACGCATATGGATGCAAAAGGACCTGGATACCGTTTCTAAAACTACGCCGGTTGTAATATTTTGCCACGACCAGCCTACCTGCGAAGCCAAACATTTTACTAATCCGGTACCGCCACATCTTATAACAGCTAAAGATAAATTTGAAAATCTTACTGCTGAATATTATAAAGAAGGCAGCACGGCCAGCAAGGATGACGGCTCTACTGATATAGAGCAACGCGGATGGGTGAAATTTTTAAAGGCGCATCCAAACATTAAGGCATACTTCCACGGCAATAGTAACTGGAACGAATTTTATACCTATAAAGGCCCGGATAATGATGTTGACCTGAATGTATTTAGGGTTGACTCGCCGATGAAGGGTAAATACTCCGCAAAAGACGAAAAACTTCTTTCTTTTCAGCTGCTTTCTCTCGATCCCAGGACACAATTGTTAACGGTAAGAGAATGTTTATGGAACACAGACCCTTTGAACAAAACACAAAAAGTTGTTTTTGGGCAAACAAAAACCGTGTCGCTTAAAGTTGAATAGCAAATGCTGTTGTAAGTAATCAAATAGTGCCCAATGCAAAAGTGCGTCCATTGGCTTTAAACAAAGATTTAAAAAAAATGAAACAAGGCCTTTACGATATCGTAAAGGCTTTTTTGTGCGCCGGAATGTGCAACTTTTGCACCGTTTTTAGACGACAGGAAGCTTTTGCTAATCTTCCCTCCGTTGGCGCGAACGCCCCCCGTTTTTGTCTTGATTGCCCATAAGTTATTCGATTCATACAATTATTTTTGTTCTTATGATCAAACTACTTTTGACTTCTTCCGGTATTTCCAATAAAAGTATTGGGGACACACTCGAACAGCTCCTGGGCAAGCCTATCAGTGAGTCGAACGCGCTGTTCGTTCCGACAGGCGTTTACCCATTTGCCGGCGGCCCGAATTACGCCTGGTGGCCCATCGCCGGAAAGATGAAAGGCGCCCTTGTTGACCTGGGTTGGAAAACCATGGGCCTTTTTGAGCTCACCGCGCTTCCCAGTATTAAAAAAGATATCTGGGTATCCTCATTCCAGGACGCCGACGCGCTGTTGGTTTGGGGCGGCGATCCGCTGTACCTGGCGTACTGGTTCGAACAATCAGGACTTACAGGGGTATTGACCTCTCTAAACAAAGACCTGGTTTATGTTGGCGTTAGCGCGGGCAGTATGGCCATTAACACTGTGTTTGGCGAGACCCACAGCACTCCGAGGGCTGGCAGCGGCACACCCCTGACTGTGGAAGATATGGTATTCAATACTGTCGACGGCGAAATCAACACAACTTTAGTTACAGGCAAGGGCGCTGGGCTTACCGATTTCGCGGTCATTCCGCACTTTAACAACCCCGGTTTCCCGGAAGCTTGCGGGCAAAATGCGGAGAAATGGGCTGCAAAAATTCCCGCTGACGTTTATGCCATTGACGAACAAACCGCGATCAAAGTCGTAGACGGCCAGGTCGAAATCGTTTCGGAGGGACAGTGGAAGTTTTTCAGCAAGCCAGCTTGACATGCCGTGAAAATGATCCCTGCAAATCGCCTGTTACAAGCTTAACCATCAAAGCTTTATGGATACCAAAGGTAGGGCTAATTTCTATACGGATGCGCCTGCCCACCACCCGCGTGAGTATGTCGCGGCAGGAATTGCATTGGGTTACTCGTGTGCTAACCCACAAGCAAAAAAGCCGCTTCTTGTGCAGAGAACGGCTTTTTATTCAGTGCGCCAACCTGGGCTTGAACCAGGGACCAAAAGATTAGGAGTGGTTGACTGATTCTAAAATTTTTTGAGTAAAAACTGCGTTTTTGACTTGCTAAGGCTAATTTACGAGCAACTTTTTGTTTTTGCAAACAATTGCGATGACGGAATGGTGACGTTTTTCGTTAAATTCAGCATAAAAAGATGCATTTAAGAATGCATTGCCGGTAACTCGATTTACTGTTTTAGCTGTATAGTTTTGAAAAACAGACCTTTTCCCTTAACTCTTATAGAATCAAGATAAACAGGTTTCTTTCCACTTATGCTGTCAATTCCAGTGATATAATAAGTTGCAGCATTTACATTATATTGAGTGTACCGCCCGTTAGTGCCAGTTTTGGTGTTAACATAAGCAAACTGCGTCGAGTCGGTCATCGCGGCCGAAAGATTGGTATAAAGCCTAATCGGGTAATTGGAAACCGGGCCGCCGTGCGGATCAGTCATAATTATCGCCAAGCCATTAATATAAACTGGGTAAACCTGAAGGTTGGCCTGGAAATACCTGTTAGTTGTTCCTTTTAAGGTGTTTTTCCCAATAAATTCCGTATTGCCTTTAGAGAAACGAGTATAGACGACGCCTTGCTGTTGCCCGAAATAAGCAACCGAATAATAACCAGCAGTATCGGTCATAGACTGCAAAATATAAGAAACTGTGTCTGTTCCGTTACCAATAAAAACCGGCTCCTTACTCATCGGGATAGGAACAGAACTATTCAGTGTATCATGAATGTAAACGTAACCGGATAATTGGATATTGGTCACATTTTTGTATTTGTTGCATGCGGTCAGGACTGTCACCCCGAACACCAATATTATAAATTTGTTCGCTTTCATGGCATCATTTGAATAGTTTGATAATTTGGGCAACTACTGCGGCATCGGTTGTTAAACCAATATAAATTCCTGGCCGATACAAGGGTTTATTAATAGTTTGCTGACCACCCGAATACTCATAATAGGTGTAGCGATTCCAGACAACACCAAAATTGAAAGCAGCACCAGGAACCGGGTCTAATCCAAAACCTGTATATATATTATTTAAAGGCGCATCAAGGTCCACAGCCAGATCAAAATGAACTCTGGTCCAAAAAAGGGGGTCGCCATGTTCATCGACATCACCTATAAAACTCGTATTGCGAATATCAGTTTTCTTAAAAAATATCTTTAATCCCCCTATGTAGTGCGTTTGGGGAGCACTTTCCGGCAATCCCGGGCCGGTGCCTGTCGTATTTGGATTTACTGATACAAAGTTATTTAGAGTGAATGCAAATCCAGCCATCGGGTAAATCCGGTAAAGCTTGTTGACACGATAGTGGAACGTATTGTTGCTACTCGCTGCCGAGTTTGTACTCATTATTGGATTCCCCGATGGTGCCTGGGTAGTAGTTGAAGCCGTACTTGTTGTAGTAGTAACGGTTAATCCAGGCGTCGCTGTAGATTTTGGCGCCGGGGTGTTTGCCGCAGCAGCGATAACACTCGTACTTGCTGTCGTCTGGTTCACGGTGACAGTATAACTTGCCTGTTGGCTGTCTAAAACGGTAGGCGTGAGTTCTTTTTGTGTATGGTATACGGATGTAGAATCGATTATTTCAGTAATGAAGGTTGGCGGATTTTGCTGCTTTATTACATATTGAACAGCTACGTCCAGCTGCATGAGCAATTTGTATTCGTCAGTTAGTTTCTGTAAATTGGCATTCGAAGTAGTCCGTTGAGCGTTCAACAATATCTGTGCCGGCGTATTATTGCCGCCTATACCAAGAGGTGAAACACCGGACAGTGCACTTAGCGACGAATTCAATATATCGCCCAGTTCACTTTCATCAACGGCTACTGCCTGATAGGTAAGCTGAATGCTGGCTTGCTGGTTATGTTGCAAATTATGTGTTAAAATAACAATCCGGTCTTCCTGCGAGTATTCACGTTGCGGCTTATAGGTCATTTCCTCTCCCTGATTAGCAGCATTGTGATGCCGCATCCAAAAGATGGGAAATTTTTCACTACCCGTGGAAACAGATAAGATTACTTTGTTCAGTACCGAGCCTGTTGTGGCAAAACTGTCAATCAGTTTTTGGTTCTGTGTTTGTGCCAATTGGGCATCCTGGAATTCTTTCATTTGATTTTGTAGCGCGTTGTTGCAGCTATCGATCTTTGCCACATAACCGTTTACACTATTTACGGTGATCGATGGGGTGGTACCGGCAGTTTTGATCAGACTCTGATAATATGATATTTTGACCCGTAAAGCTGCCAAATGAGAACTATCAGCCGTAATATCCTTATTTTGAACAAATGGGAAGGGATTTAAAGACGGCATGGAGTTATTCTGATACCAAAACCAGTTCAATAACCAGTCCTTGTCAGCAGAAAGGTCGACCGCAACTTGAATATTGGTAGCCAATATCTTCACTTTGTTCTTTAGAGTTGCAGCATCCGCACTGAACTTTTTAATCGCGACCAGGTCAGTTGATTGACTGGACGGCGCTGTTTTGACAAACGCCCTAACTTCTTTTGAAATCACAGGTATTTGGTTTTCCAAATCTTTTAGCGTTTTCAATTGCGTTGCAGTAATAGGATTTGCGAAATACTTCGCATTCGTATTTAGCCAATCCAGGGTAACCTTGCGAAAAAGGTTTACCCTGGTCAGGCTAATGTTTAAATCGTTTTGGTCCTGAAACCAGGGTGTACAATTATTTTTGAATGGAGTTATTTTATTTGCCTGCATCTCAATTTGATTCATTCCCTTAGTGTCAAAAGTCTTCACCTGATAATATTCTGTATCCTTCCTGATCAAAGGAATATATGCTGATACGACTTGGCTGTTATCGGCAATGGTTTTATAAACAGCGGCTAAATTATCAAGGTCAGTTTTCTTTATCTTATAAACATCGTTGAGAATATTCATCAACGACGAGTCAGCTTCTACCTCCTGGATATGTTTAAGGGCTTTTCTGGCATGTTCGATTAATTGTTTTTGCTCCTCCGAAAAGAGGTTTTTTCCCGATACATTGAAGGCAAGCATATCGGTAAACAGCAGCTTTTGCGGCAGGTTGCCACGCAAACGTCCCTGCTGGTCAAACAGCAAGGTATCAGTAGATGTCGCCGATTTTGTTACATCAGAATTAAAGTCAGGAAGCCGTTGGAAGCTGGGTATAGCTGACACCTGCGCAAGCAGCGGGCCTGTTTGCCCAAAAACATGAATAATCGTTATTATTAATAGGATAAGTGATAAGAATATTTTTGTTTTCATTTAAGTTTTATTTCTAATGTTAAACGAAGGCTTGTGCTGCAGTTTGAGCTTTGTGATAGCATAATTCAACAGTGTTACCGTTGACTAAGCCGAGGTGCTGTCCATTGGGATTATCTCCGCTATTGTCGAACCAAACCGGGCTTACGACACCGTTGGATGTCGTTATTTTAATATTCTGAACAAAGGTCGATCCTGGCGGAAGTTGAGCCTCATCGGAGATACCATATGTTTCTAGGGCTATACAACAGGTACTGAGCAAAGGCACCCCCGCTGAAAGCATCGCGGGCTGTCCATTAATGTTGAGCTGGTAATAATATTGCCCGCCGCTGGAAGTGGCGAATGAGATCGACGCCGAAATAGTATCTCCCGTTGTTACGCTATCGAGGCCATTCGGGCAGTTGCCTACTTTATTCGCGACCTGGACATTTCCTATTGACCATTGCTGTCCACCTCCAAATTGGTTGCTGCCCCATTGCAGGCAGCATTGCAATAGATTCCGATTTACAGCATCCTTCAATCCGATAAAAACATAGAAAAGCTGAAACCCATGTGCTGGTTCAGCCGGCACTTTCCAGTTTGCTTCAATACTCAAAATAGGCACACCTGATGAATTCTTCCATTCCGCATCAAGAATCCAACCGCTGCCGACAGGCGGAGCGTTGCCAATTTTTGGCGAGGCAAACCGTTCCAGCATTGCCTGGTCATCAATTTCTTCCGTAGCAGTTTTGGGTCTCGCCCACTTAGTCCAAATAAGGCGGGAGTTGTCGATTGGTGGTTTTTTTATTCGCTTTTTTGGGGCCATAGCAGTTATATCTTTAAAATAATATCAGTTAAGGTCGAGAACGATAGTAAACGAGAACGATAGTAAACGAGAACGATAGTAAAATAGCCTGCAATTACGTCTATCAGCTTCTTTATAAATTGTGGCAAATAAATATAAACAAGATTTTTATGTTTATAAACGTGTTTTCACGGTATTGCTCAGGGTGTTTTCACGGTATTTTCGCACCCTTCTGTCCCTGCAGGGTCTCAAAGGGGCCCCTGCGCTGAATAAACACGAAACCCCAATTCTCTCTAGAATTGGGGTTTCGTTCCGTGCGCCTAAATGTGCAACTTTCGCACCATTTTATGCGACTTCTTGCTGATCTGCTAAAGGATCTTAATAAACCCTAATGGGTAATATCTGCATCAGATCTTAGATCTAATGTGATTTTTTACCTAGTTGAATATCATTATGCCAGTATTTAGATCCTGATCAGCGGTCGAGCAAAAATGCAGCGATCTGTTGGGAAAGGCCTGCTGCCGCCGGAGCATCGTAATTGCTGAGCACAATGATCGTATAGGTGCCGTCACGAAAAATCTTCAGGTCTGTATTAACACCTGGCGATCCCCCGCCATGACCGGCAATGTGCATATTACCCATACGCGTATCAAAAAAGCCATAGCCATCATATGTTGTTACGCCGGGTGCATTACGCCCGGTCTCGGTCTTTCCGTTCAGCATCGTTTCCGTGATCTCTTTATTCAGCAGTTTATAATTCTGTAAGGCTACCGAAAAGCGAAACAAGTCCCCGGCGGTGGTATAACCTCCTCCCGCTGAAGTGCCCTTGAGCCCTACATCATCCCAGTTCATCCGCCGGGGCTGCAAGCGTAAAGGATCGAAGCCACCTGGTCGTTCATAGCCTGTCGCCAGGTCAGGAACGACCTGGCTTGTTTCATAAGAATCCGTATGGTTCATTCCTGCCAGTGCATAAACATGTTTACGGATATAGTCGAAGTAATCTTCTCCCGATAGCCGTTCGACAACCAAACCTAATACAATGTAGCCTGTATTACTGTAGGACCATTTACTGCCGGGTTTAAATTCCAACGAGTCTTTTGCAAAAAGTGGCAGGTAGGATTTGAGCGTTTTATATTTTCGTCTATGCGCGTATGACTCTTCATTTATGTAATCGCCCATGCCGGAAGTATGATCAAGTAGTTGTGCTATGGTCACGCGTTTTGCGATCCCCGGTTCAGGATAATCCGGTAATATCTTTAACAATGTATCCGTAAACCGCAATTTGCCGGCCTGTACCAACTGCCCGATCGCCACAGCCGTGAACATTTTGTTCATGGAGGCTATGTTAAAGCGGGTGCCGGTGTCATTCGGGACCCGGAACGTTTGATCGGCCAGCCCATAGGCCTTATCAAATAAGACTTTTTGATGTTTGGCAATGAGCACCACACCCGAGAATTGGCCTAACTGTGTTGCATGAGCCACCTGGCGCGCTATTTCTTTTATGTTAAAAACTTCATTATTGGTGGACTTAGGCCAAATATAGGCCTTCATAACAGCCGGATCTTCGGCTAATCCTATACCATACCCTTGCAGCTTATCCGGTTCAGCACGGTCTAAGCGCGTTACTAATTTGAGCCAGCGGTTGCTTTTTTTGCTATGCAAAATAAGCTGTACGCCTGACGTATCAATATATGGCGATGCTTCTGCTATCACAAAGTCGCCGGCGTTTTTATAAAGATAAATAAGGTCGCTTTGCCAGGAAGCGGTACCTTCCTGTATGGTGTTTTTTGAAAAATCGTTCGTAATGAAGGATTTCTGTTGCGAAGTGTCGCCAGTATTAATAACCGCTACCAACTGCCGGGCTAATCGTTCAACGGTATTACGTGGTTGTTGCTGGGCCGCGCCGACAGCCAGCCAGAAACTTAACATGATAGTTAGTATTTGTGTTTTCATTGTAATAAGAATAATTTCTTACAATGATAGATAAATATTTTTTGATATAAGAAATATTTCTTATAATTGTTCGATGAAAGAAAAGAAAGTAAAGGACCGCGTAGCGGAACCCACCCGGTCTGAACTGGAGATCTTACAGGTACTTTGGCAGAACGGCCCCTCAACAGCGCGGTTCATCAATGACTACCTGAATAAAGAAAAGCGCGAGGTCATTTATATGTCCACTTTAAAGCTGATGCAGATAATGGTAGAAAAAGGCTTGTTGACAAAGGATGACAGCCAGCAAAAGCACATATATAAAGCCACCGTAGAAGAAGGCAAGACCAAGGGGCATTTACTGGATAAGGTGGTTGAAAATCTCTTCGGTGGTTCGGCAGGCAGCCTGATGATGCAATTACTGGGCAATAAAAAAGTATCGGCGAAGGAGATGGAAGAGTTTAAAGCCCTTATTAAAAAGATAGACGAAAAATAAACATATGGCTGGTCAGTTATTAGCACTCTATTTTTCAGGCCCTATGCTAAGGGCTATTAGCCATACCTTGTTCTATTCAATAGAAATTGGTTTTCTGGTAGCAGTTTTGGCAGGACTGGTCATCCTGCTCACCAAAAAGGCGTCTGCGAGTACGCGATATCGTTTATTATGTTCTTTACTGGTCTTATTTACAATATTAACGCTTTTCACTTTTTATAAAGAATTAGAATGGCCGACTACCCCCGTCATTGGGACAATTATACCTGTCGGCAAAGCTGCTGTTTTCCATGCTGCCGCAACTGTTCACTCCTTTGGTCTGTCAGTAACCACTTATCCCCTCAACAGTTGGTCAGGATGGATCGTTGCACTGTGGATCATCTGTTGCCTGTTCAAAGGTATCAAACTAACGCGCGAGCTATTATATGTAAAGCGTGTCCGAACCGTTGGCATACGGCCGATAACGGGCAACTGGAATATAAAAGTAGATTTATACAAAGAAAAACTTGGTATCGGCCGAGCCATTACACTGCTTGAATCTGAACTGGTGAAAGTCCCGGTAACCCTCGGCCATTTAAGACCTATCATTCTTTTGCCTGTCGGTATCATCCTACAGCTGAGCCGGGAACAGATCGAGTCCATTATCTGGCATGAGTTGGCGCATATTGCACGGCGCGATTACCTGGTAGGTATACTGCAAAGTATCCTCGAAACATTATTTTTTTTCAACCCTGCGATTTGGTGGTTGTCTACGCTCATCCGCGAAGAACGCGAAGCATGCTGCGACGATATTGTGCTTGCGCATGTAACGCATAAGCGTCCTTACCTGGAGGCTTTGGTTGCTTTTCAAAATGCAGGGGGCGTTTCGGGCGGCCTGGCAATCGGGTTAAGCTCCGGCCGAAATAGGTTGCTGGATCGTTTGAAAAGGATCGTGAACCAGGAGAATCATAAGCTAAATACCGTCGAAAAAATTGTCCTGTTTTGCAGCCTGATCTTTTTATGCATCTTTATTTTTGTTCCGGCCTTCTCTTCGGGCGTAGGTAAAGAAACGGAGCAGGCCAAAACCAAAATAGCGACAATATTGACGCTCGCATGTCAACCTGAAGCAATGATACCTGTTCGGATAAAACAAAAAATTACTGTTTCCTCCGTACCAACGCATTCCCGGATCACTGTCACTGCCCATACACCCGATACAGCCATTCCCAAAACCGTTGCGAGGACCCTAACGAAAAACGGTCAATTTTCTTCAGCATCTATGATCACGAAAGCTGCGTTGTTTGGTGCTGAACCTGAACCGAAATTTAAACCGGAAAGAACGGGCGATCACACCGCAGAAGAAGATATAGCGATTTCAAAACAAAGGATACGCGGCGTTATCGCCGCTCTGATCGCAGCCAAAATAGTAAACCAGTCCAACGATATTGAATGGTTCGGACTGAGCGATACCGAGTTGATCGTCAACGATCAAAAGCAATCTTTCGAATTACAACAACAATTAAAAGAGCGGTACGGTGTTGGTCCCCGAAATGGCCTATACTATGGTCCTGTTAAAATGACCGGTATGGGGGTATTCTTTGATAAAAAAGAATTGTAAAAGCCGGTTAATGAGCAGTATTGATAATGAGTAAAAACAGCGAGATATTAATTAATCATGTAGGTAGTTATATTATCCTAATTGTGCATTGAACCTAAAAACAGTCTTTAAAAGTGTATAAAAGCACTTTTACTAATTGACTTAAAACATCGAACCGCTTATTTCTTTGAAAATAAGCGGTTCGTTCATTCTGTACGCCCACCTGCGCGCTTCTCGAACCATTTTATAGAAGATTTGAGAAAATTATCGTCAATTACTATTTGTTAGTATAGGTCATTTGAAGCAATAAAAAGTCCCTGTTCCGGAAGAAACAGGGACTTGAAAGGAACTTATACTTTGAAACAATTATTTTAGTGCGTAGTTGGTGAAACCACCGTCAACCATAACTCGGTCCCATTATCTTTCATTTTTGGGGGCTTATGAATTTAAAAACCATACATACCACCGGAAACGGAAATTTGCTCTCCCGTAATCCAGGCTGCATCATCAGAAGCAAGAAATACGGCAGCTTTGGCAATATCGTCGGGCTGGCCTCTGCGACCAAGCGGTGTATTGGCAATAAACATCTTTTCATACTCACTGCCGGCAGTGACACCCGCACTTGTTGCACCTTCCGTTTCTGTAGCGCCCGGCAAAATTGAATTGATACGAACGTTTTTAGCACCAAGTTCTTTCGACAAAGAAATCGTTATGGCATCTAGTGCCGCTTTAGTTGCAGAGTACAGCGAGGCTCCGGGAAGAGGCATTTTGCTTGCACCCGAACTGATATTGATGATATTGCCGCCCTTATTAGCAAACAGTTTCAAAGCTGATTGTATAGTAAGTATAGGGCCAAGTACATTGACATTAAAACTATTATGAAAAGTTTCTGCTGATATCAGTTCAATAGGTGCATATCCCTGATAAACCGCGTTGTTTACCAAAATATCCAACGTGCCGAAAGCCTTTTCTGTTTCTTCAAAAAGCCTGGCCACATCGGCTTCTTTCGATATGTCAGCCTGCACTGCAATGGCCATGCCTCCATTGTCGGTTATCTCCTTAACTACCGCATCCGCGCCTTCCTTACTGGAGGCATAATTCACCACAACCTTTGCACCTGCTGCCGCAAAGTGTTTTGCGATAGCTGCACCTATTCCTTTTGAAGCACCGGTTACTACCGCTACTTTATCTTTTAATTTGCTCATTATTGTTATTATTTAAGATTTGAACTTAACCAAGTCCTGAAAGATCAGTTGACCCCAGGTATTTCCATTCGCCTGTACCAGCAGCCCACCTTCTGAAAGCCCGCCAAGTTTGACTGGCGCGAAACCAAGATCTTCCGCAAGCGTACCAATCTCCGCTGCTGCGCCGTCATCGTCGCTCGCCAGGAATACGACTCTTCTACCACCATGTACGGACGGATCCTGGTCAAGAATGGCAGCCCCTAAATGGTTGAAGCCCTTAACCAATTTCCCCCCGGTGAAGGCCCGTGCTACGAACCTGGCAGAGGGCAACTCTCCCATCTTCTCAAGGGGCACGCCGTAGGCATTGGTCATATCAACGATGATCTTTCCATGCCAGTCGGGCAATGCCTTTGCAACAGCCGGGTGCGACTCGAAACGCACCGCCAAAAAGATGACGTCCGCCTTGACTGCTTCCGCCAGTGTTGTGGGATTGATCCCGGGTCCGATCGCGGCCGCGTCGGAGGTAAAGCTTTCCGGGTCGCGTGTAGTTGCAACGGAAACTTCGATACCCTTGCGGGCAAATGCTTTAGCCAAGGCCTTGCCGATATGTCCGAAGCCAATAATGGCGTAGCTTGTTGCTACGTTGTTTTCTGATTTATTCATTTTTGAAATTATTTTGATTACTTAGACAAATAGGTCATGCCGCCATCAACAAGGAGCTCAGCACCCAACATAAACGAAGAGTCATCAGAGGCGAGGAAAACAGCTGTTTTGCCTATGTCAGCCGGTTGCCCGATCCTGCCTGTCGGCATTACACTTGCAAAGTGTGTTTTTACAGCTTCAATTTGTTCTGCGGGAACAAACTTTTCAAATGCCGGGGTGTCCGTTGTACCTGGTGTGATGACATTTGCCCTGATGTTTCTATCCAAAAGGTCGCTTGAAAATGCTTTTGCCAAATAGATGACCGCCGCTTTTGCTGCGCCATAAAGCGTGAAATTCGCGTAGGCCCTATGTGCCGCATTTGACCCGATCAGAATAATAGAACCACCATCATTCATATAGGGGAGTGCTTTTTGAACCGTGAAGTAAACACTTTTCAGGTTCAGATCAATTGCCTTGTCAAAGTCGGCTTCGCCGGTAGTTGCCACAGTTCCCACAGCTCCACCACCTGCATTGGCTACGATCACGTCTATTTTACCAAATTTTTCAGCTGTTTCTTTAAACACCCTTTCCAAGTCAGCCAGGTTGGTCACATCGGCATTGATGGCTATAAAATTATCGCCAAGCTGAGCCACAGCACTATTTAAAGTTTCCCTATTTCTGCCGATAATGGCACCAACTGCGCCTTCGTTGTTAAATACTTCGGCAATACCAAACCCTATACCACTGTTGCCGCCCGTAATCACAGCAACTTTATTTTTCAATCTGCTCATTTTTAACTTATTTTAAATTTGTTTCGCAAAGTTACTATCAATAGTTTATATTTGTAACTAATATAGTATATTCTGGTTACCACCAGGTAACTACAAATTTTAAAAATATGAGAGACGACAGATTTTGTGCTTCGAATTGCCCCTTTACGAGAGCTATCGGCACGATTGGTAATAAATGGAAACCAATAATAATCAATGTTATAGGCACGCGTACCATTCGTTTTGGTCAACTCGATTCCATAGTACCACACATTTCAAGGAAAGTACTATCCGAACAACTCAAAGAGTTGGAAGAAGATGGACTATTGGAAAGATTGGCCTATAAGGAACTACCGCCCAGGGTAGAATATAAGTTGTCTGAAAAAGGCTTGGCTTTTTTACCGATTCTGGAAAATATAAAAGAATGGAATTGCAAATATGAAGTAGCTTTAACACCCAAAGCGACTGATAGAGTGACTTATGCCAAATAGTGTTAGATCGAAAGTTGACAATGAACGGTAAATGGAAAATATCCATCATCTCTCTCTTTGCTGTTAAACGACTTTTCTAAGATATGCAACCCGGTTGTGCTCGAACCAAAAAGTGTGTCCAGGTGCTTAGAACGCAGATTGCAAAATCGATAAAATATAAAAACGGCCTTTACGATAGCGTAAAGGCCGTTTGTGCACCCACCTGTGCGTTTCTCGAACCACTTTATGGATGATTTGATGCGATTAGTGACTCCCGGCGGTTGAAATGAGATTTTAATAAGAGCCTCAATCCATTAATCGATAGTTAATCTGCTTCAAAAATCTTTCATATAATCCTGTTTCAACAATGAGTGGCGTGTAACTAACGTCCCTAACTAGCTTCTGTTAACAGCCGCTGTTTTGCGCCTTCACATGCATCAGGCCGATTTCGAAAGTGTTGTCACAATTTGCTTATGGTTTTCTCTCAATTGATAAAGCATCATCCCATACATCAAGGCTAAGGAGAAATGTCTTCGTTTGTTTTTATATGTCCATAGCAATAAATCCCGGTAATACTTACTGTCTTTGTCATATACAGCCAGTTTTATAATAGCCTTTATAATATGATATAATTGCGACATGGTATATTTTTCTTTCGTCTTAATACCATATTTAGGAAATTCATGGGTCTCTATAAATCTTTTAACCCTTTTATAGGAATGTTCGGGAGGATAAATACTAGAAACCACATGTAAAAACCCGCTTTTTAAACGCTCTGCTCCCATCATCGGAATAATGTTTGTTTCTCCTTCAGAAAAGGTAAAATGCCGGGAAAGCCTGTTTTCACGTTTCATCCTGTCAAACAGAGCAGTACCCGGAGGTGCTTTTAATACATTCACAATCGGAATGGGAATCGCGCTTTCCTGTATAAAATTAACCATATTTTTAAAGCTATCATCCGTATCAGTATCAAAACCGACTATAAACCCGGCCATAACCGTAAAGCCTGCTTGATGCAGCTTATGAATGTTACTTAATAAGTCCCGCTTCAGGTTTTGATTTTTAAGCGAGACTTTCAAGCTGTCTTCCTGCGGAGTTTCAATTCCGATAAATACGTTTCTGAATTTCGCCTCAAGCATCAGCCGCATCATTTCATCATCATCAGCTAAGTTGATAGTTAGCTGTGTCATAAAATATAAGCCTGGGTTGGTTTTGTATTGCCATTCGATTAATGCCGGAAGCAACTCAGATTTTAATATCTTTTTATTTCCAATGAGATTATCGTCAGCAAACAGCACTAGCTGAGTTTCGCCGGCTTTATGAATCAAATCCAACTCCGCGATAATTTGTTCCACAGACTTGGTACGAGGTTTACGCCCGTATAGGGTTGTCACATCACAAAAATCGCATAGGTAAGGACAGCCACGTGAATATTGTATAATAGCATACATGTAGTCCTTCATATTAATCAGTTCCATTTGCGGAAACGGGGTTTTACTTACATCGGCGAACTCAAGTGTTTTATAAATCGGCTTAGCCCGGCCTGATTCCAAATCGGCAAGAAATTGAGGGAGCGTAATTTCAGCTTCATTCAAAACAAAATGATCGATACCGTCAAAGCGCTCATGCTCATGTGTAAAAAGCGGGCCGCCGGCAATAATAGTGGCATTTTTTCTTTTACATTGTCTGATAATTTGTCTGACGGACTCTTCCTGCACATTCATCGCTGAAAGAAAAACCAGATCAGCCCATTCAATATCCGAATCAGATAATGGTTTTACATTCAAATCGATAAGTCTTCGTTCCCAGTTTTGAGGCAACATGGCAGCTACTGTTAATAACCCCAGCGGCGGAAAAGCCGCCTTCTTACCTATTAAAGAAGCGAGATGCCTGAAAGCATAAAACGAATCATACATTTCAGGATATAGCAACAGGATTTTCATAGAATCTATATGTCTTAAAATTTATCTTCATGTATAAAATAAGAATACCCAATCCCCCAACCAGAAATTTCAGTTTCTAAGTTACCGCTTTGCAGTGATAATTCATAGTCATAGGGCAGGCTTGAGTCGAATCGACAAACACAACATAAAATGTGAATTACAAATACTTTGCAGGAATTTCATTATTTTCCCGGTCAGGCTATATTTAAGCACTTAAAAATTGAAAATCAATCTGTTAACTCATAAAAGCTACCAAAAGTAAAAACAAATTTCAGGTGGGCGCTTTGGTGTACAAAAGGCTGTATTCGGAAGGATTGAAAAGGATTGGAATAAAATAAAAAACCCTGTAAATCAGATATTTACAGGGTTTTTATCATCGCGAAAATCGCATTTTGTGCGCCCACCTGGGCTATGGAGATATCTTTGTAATCAAATGATTATCAGTCGCTTACGCTATAAACCACAATACCCCGATGGGCATTTTACTCGTTCACCGCTTTCGCTTACCCAAAAATACTAAAAAATATTAATTCCTACTAAAAAATTTTAATTGGTTCCCGGGTTCGAGCCCTACTAGGCGCACGCCAAAACATTGATGTTCGTGAGTTGTTGATTTTAAACGATTTACCCCTTATTTAACATTAAAAACAGTAGTTATGATCAGGAAATTAAAATCAGGGCAATACCGCATTTACTCCAGGAAAGTCGATCCGGAAACTCATAAACGCAAGAACCTGGGCACATTCGATTCAAAGGAAGCTGCGCAGAAACATGAAAAGGAAATTCAGTATTTTAAGCATCATTAGTATTGAACCATTGACAGCAGTTTCCGCCGTGGCTGCTCAAATCCTGTCACATTTTTATATAAATCTGTGACATAAAAGCGCCCCGCATTTTGCGCCAATTGAAAACAGATCAACTTGCAAAATACGGGGCGAAAAACGGGCCCCGCAGAGCGGGGCCGCCGGGCAATTTTTCAAAGTTCAATAACGATGCCGTCCTGACAATCGGCAGCTTCTGCCTCTGCGTCTGCTAACTCATCAAATACTTTGTTTTGACCGTTCTCGTCGGTAACAATGATGGCGTAATCGGCGCCACCGAATGCTTCAATTATAATATAACTCATATCTTAAATTTAATGTTAATGGTTAAGCCACTTTCAAAGGCTGTGTCCTGAAATCCTTGAGGTTCAAAAAGAACCCCCTGTTGAATAATATGCCCTCTCGAAACAATTGCCACAACAAGGATGCGCCTACATTGGCTAAAGCAGAATTGATGAACAAATCCTGCTTGGTCAATGCTTCTGCCAACGAGCAACTGGGCGTATTATCGGTGGTTTCTGATGCCTTTAATAACTCGCCAAATTCATCGGTGACCATCGGCAAGGTCTCGGCGGTGCGGTATTGTTTGGAATCGGGTTGTTTGATCTTGCCGATGGTCGATAGGATAACCTGTCCTGTTTCCCTGCTGTTGCCGAAATCCATATAGTAAAGCGGTTGGCTTCGGTTGTTGCTCATGCGCTTGTTCAGCGTTTTCAGGATGTGTGCGATATCCTGTCTTGCCTGCACCGTATCGACACAGCCGATAGTGATGGTCGCCCATGCGCTCTCTTTATCCCCGTTATAATTGCTATCGTACTTTTCGGTAACCGCTTTCCAGTTTGTACCGAAAAAACGGTTGATACGGTTTATCATGGCTACGGACTTGGGTAAACCCAACTCGGCAGTCGTAAACAATTGCCTTGCCAAATTAGCCCTGTTGACCGTATCATCATCAAATACCCTGACCAATAAGCCGGGATGACTTAAAGCGGTTAGGGCTTGGTTAATTCTTGCCAATGCGGTCAATACCTGACCGCCTGTTCCTCCTGCACCAATCAGATTGACCGTAACAGGATTATAGGGTTGTAACAACTCTTTATTTACGATATGCACGGCTGTGCGGGTATCTGATGCTTTTATCTTTTTCATCGTATCAAGTCTTTTAGTGTTCTGCCATTCTTAATTAATTCATTTTGCGGGAACTCCCTGCCTGTACCGACCTGTTCCTGCCACAATTGCACCAAATTGCCTTTGCAATGGCGATGGCTACCAAGCGTGTGGGTGAAATAACTGTTAAAGAAATACGCTTCCCATTGCGCCATAAACTGCTCTAAATGGGTTTGCCTATCGATATTGATGTTGACCGTACCCATACAAACGCTACCGTCCTGTGAGAGGTTAAATAGAGGCGCATAATAGAGCGAAGTATCGGCATTGGGCTTTGCCTTGCCTTTTAGCCCAAAGACCTGTAACCGCTCTTTGGTGGCTTTCCAAAGCAGGGCGGGTATCTTGGTTTTGCCCGATGGAATGCCCAAACTTTCGGAAAAAAACAGGTCAGTTTCCTGTGGCGGGGTGTACCAAATGGCATAGCCGTTATTTTGGGCGTTCACATAAACTAATTTAGGTGGTAACACGCCCCTGCATTGCAGGTAGGTAGTTTGGAGTTCTTGGGTGGACTGCATCAATTCGCTTAGGAGCATCATTTCCGCAATAGATAAAGGATGGGCGTTAATTGGGTTACCCTGTTTGCCTATATCATAGCTTTCGACGTATATATCGCTTTCTCTGCGTTCGTGGCTTTCCTGTTCCACGGACTTGTAAATCAGCAAGGCTTTAACAGGCACGTACTGCTCGTTAAATGTTGGGCTCACATTCTTCATCATCATGGTCGTTTAAAAGTTTACAAAAGTTCCAAACCTGTTCCAACAGGCGGTCTTCAAAATCAAAATCGGGGCTGTCGTTTTCGGGCAAACGGTCGAATTTTTGTAGGTGCATGGGTTCGTCCATATAAGGGATTTCCTGAAAATTGCAGTTCACCGCTTCAAAAAGGGTGTCTGCTAAACAACCATCGCCACTCCAATAGAAGCTGATATGGAGATTTTGATGAATGAGACCACACCATTCCGGCGCAAGCTGACCACCCATTTCGGGGGAAACTGACCAGTGCATTTCGGGGGAAACTGACCACCCCAAACGAGTAGCAAATGCTGTAGAAGTAACCATCTTTTGAGGGCAAAAGACCTGTCCTAAGATGGCCAATTTAACAATCAGCATGAGTAAGATTAGAAAGATTTTAAGGATGAGCAGCCAGGGGCGCAGCACACGTTTTATAGCTGCCCAGATTGATTCATCCCGAAACACTGTAAGAAAGTACCTGACAGCCTTTAAGGTTAGCGGCTTGACCTTTGAAGAGGTTAATGTACTGAATGATAAGGAACTGGAGGCCATTTTTGGCAAAACCAGGGAGCCCAACCAACCAAGCGGCCGCATGCAATCCATGCTGCGCTGCTTTCCACATGTCGATAAAGAACTCAAAAAGACCGGCATGAACCGGCAGCTCCTGTGGGAGGCCTATATCAAAGAGTTTCCCGACGGCTATAAGTACACCCAATTTTGCACGTATTACAACCAATGGAAGGTCAGGGTTAACCCGACCATGCATATGGATCACAAGGCCGGGGACAAGCTGTACGTCGATTTTGCGGGTGAAAAGATGAGCTATACGGACAAGGAAACCGGTGAAGTTATTGATGTAGAAGTCTTTGTGGCTATTCTTGGGGCCAGCCAGTTAACCTACGTAGAGGCGGTTACGAGCCAACAAAAGGAAGACTTTATATCGGCCTGCGAGAATACCCTGCACTTCATCGGCGGCGTTCCTGCCGCCATTGTACCCGATAACCTGAAGGCAGCCGTAACCAAAAGCAGCCGCTATGAACCTACCCTGAACGAAACGTTTGAAGACTTTGCCGATCATTATGGGACTACCATATTACCAGCGCGGGCGTACCGCCCGCGTGACAAAGCATTGGTGGAAGGTGCCGTTAAGATCATGTATACTAAGATCTACGCCCCATTAAACAATGAGACCTATTACTCTTTAAAAGAGCTGAATACAGCGATCTGGCAGGCCCTGGAAGCCCATAACAGCCAATTACTCAAGGGCCGCAATTACAGCAGAATACTACAGTTTGAAGAGATAGAGCGTGGGACCCTGGCACCGCTGCCCGTCCTGCGCTACCAGTTCAAAAAGCACTTCTATGCTAAAGTAATGAAGAACGGCCATGTCAGCCTCGGGCCTGACAAGCACAATTACAGTGTGCCTTACCGCTATATCGGCAAACGGGTCAAACTGCTTTACTCCCGTACTATCGTGGAGATCTACTCCAATTATGAACGGATCGCTTTACATCAACGCAATAAAAACCCTTATGGTTATACCACCGACAAAGAACACATGGCCAGTACCCACCGCTTTAAAAGTGACTGGACACCGGATAAGTTCCTGGACTGGGCGGCCTCGATCCATGAAGACGTAAGGTTGTATATTCTACAGATACTGGACCGTAAACAACACCCGGAACAGGCTTATAAGTCCTGCCTGGGGGTACTCGGCTTTGCAAAAAAGGCAGGGAATGACAGGCTGATCATGGCTTGTCAGCGGGCATTGAGTTATGGTATCTATAACTATAAAACGATACAAAGCATTCTGGAAAACAAGATGGACAATTACGAAGAAAGCCTGTTTGCGAATGAGCTGCCTATGCCCAAACATGATAATATCCGGGGAGAAGATTATTACAAATAACCAATAAATAACCATAATAACATGAACACAAGTACCTTAGACAAACTGCGGAAGATGAAGTTCTTCGGCATGTTCCATGCTTTTAAAAGCAGCATGGAAACCGGCAAAACAAATGATTACACGGCAGATGAGCTGCTGGCCCTCCTGGTGGATGCCGAATGGGATGACCGGCAAAACAGGCGTATAGAACGCACGATCCTGTATGCCAAATTCCGCTATAAAGCCGCTATAGAAGACATTCACTATCATGCCGACCGAAGTATCGACCGCAACCAGATCATGCGCCTGGCGGACTGTACCTTTATCGACCGCTTCGAGAACCTGCTGATCACGGGCAGCACCGGTATTGGTAAAAGCTATGTAGCTTCTGCCATCGGCCACCAGGCCTGTATATTGGGTTACCGGGTATTATATACCAGTACACCCAAGCTATTCGCCAAACTGAAAATGGCAAAGGCAGACGGCTCCTATATGAAAGAATTGGCCAAGATCGAACGGCAACAGCTACTGATTCTGGACGACTTCGGTATCCAGCCTTTTGATTCACAAAGCAGGGCCGCCCTGATGGAGATCATTGAGGACCGGCACGGAAAAACCTCGCTGATCATCACCTCGCAGTTGCCAGTCAGTAAATGGTTTGAGGTAATAGGTGAAAAAACAATTGCTGATGCTATCCTGGACCGGATTGTCCATGATGCGCACCGCATCGAGCTAAAGGGAGAATCTATGAGAAAAAAACGTAGCGTTGAACTGGAAAGCAGCCATTAATGAAAATACTTTATAAATAACTATTTTTGTACATGCTTTTATAGCATTTGCTGCACGCCCAATGTCAGTTAACCCTATGGTCAATTTGGCCCGGAATAGGGTGGTCAATATCCTCATAATATCCACGTAACGAGCTTTTTGGCTGGCGGTTCGGGCAGCAATTGAGCACTGAGTTGGTTAGCACTGTAAACTTTGCCGAGGTCACTGCCGTTAAAGACCGCTTTGTTTCGCTGATCGATAAACGTTATGCCATAAATTCGCCCTTCGTCGTTTTGGCGCAGGATGCACTGAATGCCCTTTTCCTGCAGCCCTTTTTGAAAGTTGTGTTTGGTCTTCGGCTTGGCTAATACATCATCAATGGTCTTAATGAGCCCTGCTTTAAAGGGTTTGCGTAATTGCTCATTGAGTTTAAATTTTTCTTCCAATGTTTTTAGTGTTGGCTTGCCATAGATCGTACTGGCCTTGATGGGTACACCAATTTTGTTGCCTTGCTTATCCAGTATCCAGTAGACCAGACCCGCGCGGGCATACATTCTCGAATCCTTGGAACCGCGGTCAGACTGGATATTATATTGCCCGAGAACGGCATTGAGTTCGGGAATGCTGGTAAATTTGTAAGCTCTTAATACAAACCCGAGGATATTGGTTATGGACCGTTTGGTTTCGGCTTTACCATACTCTGCGGCGGAAACATCGGCTTTCAGATTTGGTTTTTGTTTGGTTTGTTCCTCAGCTTTAACCAGGCCGTATTTTACCTCAATCGCCTTACGTGTTTTTTCCGATTCATTCTGCCCGACGTAATGCAGGCTGATCCGATCGCCATCGCGTTTGATATTGGTCGTGACGATATGACAATGCGGATGCCCCGCATCTTCATGGCGATACACCAAGTAGGGTTGGGATCGAAAACCAATACCCTGCAAATAATCCTGGGCAATATCGATCAGCGTCTCATCTTTTAAATGCTCACCGTTCGGAAAATTCAGTGAGACATGCACGGTGTTAGTTTTTGCCCGTTGATTCATTGCGGCCAGGTCGGTCAGCCGGAAAAGCTTATCATGAAAAGACAGGTCGTCTTTATCTTTAAAGTATTTGACTGCCGCGATCAATATCGCTTTACCTTGTTTCACTTTGTTCTCGTTATAGTTCAGCGCGCCGATCAGGCTTTTACCGCTCTTAATTTTTGCGACCATATATCCGCGTATTGGTTCATTCTGTCTTTGATCTGGCTGATGGACGGCTCCAGTTTACTATTGACAATACTCATCAAATTCATCCATAACCTGGTATCCGCATTACCGTGAGCGCTGTTGATACTACGCATGGCCTGGTTGAGGTTATTGCCGATCGCATTCAATTCCTGGCGCAGCAATATCATTTCCTCCAGCACATCATCCATTGCTTTATCCCGGTAATTGACCGTTACCGGTTTTTCTAACAGCACGTTTCGCATATATTCGCTCAGCTTACGGAAGGGTGTTTTTTTGAACCGGGTTTCCAGCAATTGAAACTCCTCCGGTGTAAACCGAAGATTCTTCCACTGTATGCGTTTATCTTCCTGTTTGGCCATTGTTTTCTGTTTTAAAAAACCGACTCCGGAGGTTTTTTGCCTGGACCCGCAGCAAAACTTTGCGGAGGGCAAGATTCAATTGTGACACAATTGTACATCTTGCTGATTGCCGCGAAGCGGGCGGTCTTATCCTGCTATCAGTGTTTTATTCGGCATTTTTTGTTGTTTCTTCCGGCTTCGCCTTATGGCTGAGATAAAGCTCAAGCGCCTGTATATTGATGTCTTTTAGCGATTCATCGTACTCCAGTCCGAACGTTTTAAGCCGCTTTAAAAGACCCTTGGGTATCCGGTTATTGAACTGTACTTCGGGCTCATGCGAAACGGGTGTTGCCTTGATCGGTATCACTTCCTGGATAGGGGTAGCCGGCCTTTCCTGTTTGAGTTTGTCGGCCAGATTGCCGAGCTTATTTTTATAATTTTCCATTTGCTATCATGATAGTTTGCTATAAATTATTGGCGCGTTGCTATCTAACTATATTGCTATCAAACCTTGCTAACATGCTATTTAACTAAATTGCTATCATCATAATTTGCGATAATGATAGCTTGCTATAGAAATAAAAAGCTATTATGCTACCTCGGCACTGATATGTTCAACGACCTCTTCGGTTAATGCCATGATCTCTTCTTTTGCCCGTCTGTCCGTGCCGTTTAAAATACCGGCGGTCATTGATGAGCGAGCGATACTTACCCGGTCATGGACCCTTGTTTTCAGCAATGGTGTGCCCATGCTTTGGATTAAGTCTGCAACATCTTGCGTAATTCCTGATCGCGGCTTAACCATGTTGAGTATAATGCCGGCTTTGAGCTGAGGTGATTTTCGTTGGGCCTCCTTTATAAGTGCTAGTGTTGACCGAATAGCCATCATATCGAAGAAGCCGGCTTTGGTCGGTACGAGGATGAAATCCGAATGCAGAAATAGCTCCGGCAGCTTACTGGATAAATAAGGCGGCGTATCTACAATGATGAGATCGAAATCCAGTTTTTCGATGTCCGTTACTTTATCGGCGCCAATGACAACAAGTTCAGGGAAGTCTTCCCGGATATGGTATAAACTACCTTGTAAGTCGGTGTCGACAAGAGCTACGGATAATTGGTCCTGGAAACAAAGTGCCAGGTTGATCGCTAAGGTGCTTTTGCCTACGCCACCTTTCTGGTGGGCTATGGTGATGATCTTTGCCATGATAGTTTGATATTTTTAAAGTTTACTAGGATGATAGCAGCGCGTTTTCCCGCTGCCGTTTCCTCAATTTTTGTTCTTGTTCGTAATTGAATATCCATTCGCCAGCCAGTAATTTCCAGTTGCGGTAAGGTGTTCCTTTAGGACTGCTCCAGTTGGCTTTTTCGTAGAAGTTATAAAATACATTGGCCTGCGCGGCAAGTCCTTTCTGGTCAAAATAAATTTCAACCAGGACTTTTTGCGGTGGCATCTCGGTGCCAAATCCTTTTTGCAGGATGGGTTCGGGTTTCCTGCACCCGGCAGGTACCCGCTTGGCTTTACGTTTGGGTGTTTGGAATAACATAGGAATTAAATATTGGCCGGGCGCTGCCGCACAGGCCCGGCCGTTTAAACATCAGGCGCTTTTGTTAGCGGACATCATAAAAGTGATATCCTCATAGTCGTAGTAAATAGAGCCGCCAATTTTTGTGAACGGCAGTACGCCGCTGTCGCGCAATGATTGCAGGAAACCGTGGGAGATACCGAGCAGTTTTTTAACCTCGGCTGATTTGAGCCACTTCTTGCCGGGCGCGCCGCTCACACATTCTTTCATAATTCGCTTTACCTCTTGAAGGATATCATTTTTAAAGTCCTCCAGGTCGCCGAGGGTCAATATTTGGTTCCGCGTCGGAACCAGATTCATTCTTGATCGCTGTTCCATTGTCTTGTCCATAACTTTTAATTTTTAAGGACTTCAAAATTCGGAAGCAGAAAAATCGGAAAATGACAACTTTTGAAAGTGTGGAGTAATTTTTAGGTGGCAAAGGATCCAGATAGACTAAAACGAACAGCAATAAAAAAGGTATCACGATTTGTGATACCCGCTGACTTGATGTTATTATCTGGTACTTCAGGTTAAAAATCAAATGTAATTTGCAACCAGCCCCCCAAGCCCTTTTCGACAATGGTGCGCAGGATGGAAACGGGAACATTCCCGATGCCATTTTCTGCTTTAACTATTGGGGATTTAGCGATACCGCATTTGCCGGCCAATTGTTGCTGGGTTTTCATACTAATTACTGATTTGAACTTTTTACGATTTTAAAAAACTCGTTAATAATGTTGATACTGACTTTAATGGCGACGGCGCTTTTAATGATCCCCGAGGCCATGAGCAGTCCGGCTTCTGTAAATACCAGCGGTATTTCATTTTTACCAATTTTGAGTAGAGGGTCGGCCTGTTGTTGTAAAACTTGCCATTCTTCTAGGGTTGGTAAAAACAAGAAATCCGGCGGGAATCGCTGTTTGTTTTTACTTACTCGTTGTCTTAATACTTTGAGACTGATCTGAAACAGCGCCGCCACATCTTCGTCGATCATAACTTTTTGTCCCCTTAACCAGTATACCTGGTTAAGGGGCTGTTGATTTTGGCCATTCATAATAATTGTTTTTGAAGTTCCTCCTTGCTGGGTAAATAGAGTTTGTACTCCCTGCTGAAAATTTGCTCATTATTGAGCGGTAGCGTATACTCGACTACCGCCTGATTATCTTCTTTACAAAGGATGATACCGAGTGTGGGCTTTTCGTGGGGTCGCTTGACCTTTCGGTCATAATAGTTGACGTACATTTGCATTTGCCCAATGTCCTGATGCGCGAGTTTGCCTATTTTGAGATCGATCAGGACAAAACAGTCCAGCAACCGATTGTAAAAAACTAAGTCAACCCAGAAATGGTCGCCTTCCAAAGTGATACGACGTTGCCGGCCTTCAAACAAGAAGCCTTTACCTAATTCGAGCATGAAGTGCTCCAGTTTATTAATAATTGCGGTTTCAAGGTCGTTTTCGGAATACCTGTTGTCTTCCTTAAGGCTCAAAAACTCTAACACAAACGGGGTTTTTAACGCATCAATGACAGGCTCGGTAATTGTACCCTTACCGCTATCTTCCTTAATGCTTTTCTTATCCCTGCTGAGCATCAGGCGTTCAAATAACGATGAATTGTACTGTCGTTCTAATTCCCTGAATGACCAGTTAGCTGTTGCTGCTTCTGATTCATAATAATCCCGCTCCTCCGATCGGGCGATCTTCATCAACAGGATATAATGTGACCAGCCTATCTTGAAGTTATCAGCAAATGCTGCCAATAAAGCTTGTTCAGACGGTTTTCCGGTCGCTGAATCAGATTGCGCAAACACTGTTTGCGCAATTCGTTCACGATATAACAAATAAAATCTTTTATAATTATCCAGGTTTCGTTGGGAAAAACCTTTTCCGTACTCTTTCGTCAAATAAACACTCAAGTTTTTCACGATCATTTCGGCGTAACCCGCACGGGTATTACCATTTTGTTCTTCTTCGACGATCATTTGGCCGATGGTGTAATTGGTATACAACATGGCGGTGTTAACATTCCTGACAACATAGTTGCGTGCATTTTCGATCAATGCCTTGACTGACAGAAAAAGCTTATCGCTATTCATTGATTTCATTAGCTTACTCTTTTAAGGTGGGAATTAGTGTTGGCCTTTCGGTTGGCTTTGCGTTTTGGAGCATCTGGTTCGAGTTTTTCCCGCAACACGTGCATATCCTCACTGATCTTTTTGAGCAGCACCCTGGCATAAATTTGAGTGGTCGCGATCTTGGTATGGCCCATCATTTTGCTCACGGTTTCAATAGGCACGTTATTGGCCAGCGTGATGGTAGTGGCAAAAGTATGCCGGGCGACGCCGAACGTGAGCTTCTTCTTGATACCGACGATCTTGGCGATCTCTTTCAGATAAACGTTGACCTTTTGATTGGTGATGGTAGGGAATATCTTATTCAAAGCAACTGATCTTGGATTATCCTTATATTTATTCATGATCGCCAGCGCTGGTGCCAGGAGCGGAAGGTTAGTCGCCTCATGACTTTTTTGCCGGAACAGCTTCAGCCATTTTTCTCCGTCCTCGCCGCGTACAACATTGCCGTCATGTAAATTCATCAGGTCGACAAAGGAAAGCCCTGTGTAGCAGGCAAACAAGAAATAGTCGCGGATCGCTTCGAGTGTATCAGAGGCGATATCATAGTTTTCCAGGGCTTTCAGTTCGTTAGCCGACAAAAAGGCCGTTTCCACTTTTTTATAGCGGAACTTGTAGTTCTTGAAGGGGTCTTTAGCGATCCATTGTAACTTAAAAGCAAGCGTGGTCATTTTGCGCAGGCGGATAAGGTGCTTCATCACGCCGTTGTTATTTAGTGGCTGAAAATGGTCGGCAGGTTTGTGGTTCCGCAGATAGGTTTCAAAATCGACAATGAATTTATAATCGATGTCCTTGATGCGGTAATCTGTGGTGTTGTACTTGGCTTTTAGAAATTTCTCCAGGTAGCGGCGGGTCACGGCATAATGTTTAAGGGTACTCCAGGTCAATGCTGCCGAAGCCGTCTCCTGGTGGTAATCCATCAGGGTGCTTAAATTGTAAGTCTCTTCGGTGTCTTCCCCGAGGAAACAAGCTTTGAGTAATTGTGGGGTGATCTCTTTGCCATCGAGCTGCAATTGCTGATAGTAAGAAGTGATCGTGAATTTAACCTGCTCCAAATAAGCATTGATCTTGTTGGCTTCAGGAACTTTTGCTTTAAGCCCGCCGTGACCTTTGTCCCATTGCTCGACGTTAACGCGCTGTTTGAGGGCAAAGATCACTTTGTCCTTGTTAATGGTAATAACGGCATAAACGCAGGCTATGCCATCTTTTACTTTGTCCTTTTTTACGGTGAAGTGTACACCAAATGACTGTGATGTTCTCATCTTTTAACAGTTTTTAATGAGTAAAACGATTAATTAATCCCCCGAACCTTGGGTTCCGGGGTTTTTTTAAGATGAAAAAGGTGCAGATTTCCGATCTTTTACAGTATTTTCGAGTCCTTATTTTATTGACATAAAATACTGTATAACAACCTGTTAGCTCTTAAAAAACCCCCAAACCTAAAAATTAAAATCGGGGTGGCGTTTTGGTGTCAGAAATGGTGTATTTATAAGGACTGAAGAGGATTGGAATAAAATAAAAAAACCCCGTAAATCATTGATTTACAGGGTTATCTCAAAACGAAAGTTATTGTAAAACTCTCTATAGGTGCGCCCACCTGGGCTCGAACCAGGGACCAAAAGATTATGAGTCTTCTACTCTAACCAACTGAGCTATAGGCGCGGAGAAAATGATTTTTTTCCGGCTGCAAATATGGGAATTTACAGCCGGAATTCAAAAAATCATTTCATATTTAAATTAGGGGAATATTTAACTCACTATAGCTCAACGATTAGCTTATTTGCCAACTTCGATGATATGGAAGGTGCCTGGAATTTGTTTTGGTCTGCCACCTGCTGCTGTAGGTGCCTCAGTTTTAGCGGCAGGCAAATACAGTTTATGGGTAACCACATCAATACCTATGGTACGTGCGCTTGGCTCGGTAAGTATATTTTCCATCGATTCAAATTTATCGGCGCTAATTTCTTTTACCGCGCTTATGGTTCCCTCGCCGTTTGATGCATAGGCTATTTTCAATCCGGGATCAAACACCACGCCGTCTGTACCACCTATCGGGAACTTACCCACGGTTTTGCCGTTAGCGGCATCCATTACCACCATTGTTTTGGTATCGCCACAGCCAATAAATAACCGATTGGTTTTACGGTCGATATCCAAACCGCTTGGCGATTCGCCGCCGTCAATTTTATAGCGGGCAATTTCCTTAAAGGTATTAGCATCAATAACGATCATGGTGCTGGTAGTTTCGCCATTGATAAATATTTTTCCTTTACCGTCAGACACCGCGGTTTCGGGCTTATCGTTAAGCGGAACCGTTGCTACCACTTTTTCGGTAAAAGGATCAAACACAGTTGCGTCTTTACTTCTTCCGTTACAGGTAATGATCTTTTTTGAAAAATCATCATAAAAAATGGCATCAGGATTTTGCCCTACATCTACCTGGTTCAAAACAGCAAAGGTCTTCAAATCAAAAACAATGATCTTGTTGGCACGCCCGGCGCTGATATAGCCTTTGTTTAATGCGTTAACTATTGCTACGCCGTGTACACCCGGTGTGTTGGGTACATAACCTATTGAATCGCCGGTAACGGTTGACAATACATTGATCTGGTTGCCATGCGAAGTATAAATACGCTTGTTGGCGCCGTCAACAGTTATATAATCCCATCCGCCACTGCTGGCAATAGGGATATCTTTTATTACATGGAACCCGGTTTTTGTTTGTGCCAGGGCAT
>Ga0207009_1003_pt1 | contig 47126 bp, 41 predicted proteins | sample Alteio_BWMinCont_81_FD_153479 | JGI IMG/M metagenome (GOLD analysis project Ga0207009, IMG submission 153479) | Enriched cells from forest soil in Barre Woods Harvard Forest LTER site, Petersham, Massachusetts, United States -... | ecosystem: Environmental > Terrestrial > Soil > Temperate forest >... | reverse complement strand
CACTACATAATGATTTTGTAAAAAGTTTTAACAAATTTTAACAAAATGTGTTATTAATGTCCTATCAATTGTTTTCTTATACGTTTATGGCTTGTTTAAGTTCTAAGTCAATTATTTTGATATTTTTGTATTTTCTTAATCATAATTGTGTCAAATCATAAAGATCTGCAAAAACTGACGGGAGCTGGACTTCTAATCAGTTTGGGAATAATTTACGGTGATATTGGTACCTCTCCGTTATATGTTTTTAAGGCAATTGTTGGTTCCCAGAAAATTTCCGAATTATTAGTACTTGGGGGTGTTTCCTGTATTTTTTGGACACTTACACTTCAAACCACGTTAAAATATGTGGTAATTACCTTGCGTGCCGATAATAAAGGAGAGGGTGGCATTTTTTCACTATTTTCTTTAGTCCGCCGAAAAGCAAAATGGCTTGTGATACCAGCAATAGTGGGTGGTTGCGCATTGCTGGCAGATGGAATTATTACCCCGCCTATCACTGTATCGGCCGCTATCGAAGGGTTAGAGACCTATTATCCGCATTTACATACGGTAAGTATTGTTATAGCCATTATAGTTGCATTATTCATTATTCAGCAATTTGGTACCTCATTGGTTGGTAAGGCTTTCGGGCCCATAATGTTTATATGGTTTACTATGATGGGTGTGTTGGGCGTAGTTTTTGTTATGCAGGAGCCTTCTGTCATAAAAGCATTAAATCCGTACTATGCGTATAAATTATTAAGCAGCAATCCTAATGCGCTGGTTATACTGGGAGCCGTATTTTTATGTACAACGGGAGCCGAGGCTTTATATTCAGACCTGGGGCATTGCGGGCGCATCAATATCCAAATAAGTTGGATATATGTTAAAAGTTGTTTGGTACTTAACTACCTTGGGCAGGCTGTTTGGTTGTTGCAGCACAATGGGAAAGTGATGGATTTAAACTTGCGCAACCCGTTCTATGAAATTATGCCCGGATGGTTCCTCCTATATGGTATAGGCATTGCTACAGTGGCAGCAATTATAGCAAGCCAGGCCTTAATATCGGGTTCGTTTACATTGATTGCAGAGGCCGTACGCCTAAACTTATGGCCTAAGGTGAGGATAAATTACCCTACAGAGCAAAAGGGACAGTTATATGTGCCGAGTGTTAACTGGTTATTGTGCGCCGGGTGTGTGGGCGTAGTATTATTATTCAGACACTCGGACAAAATGGAAGCTGCCTATGGATTAAGTATTACTGTAGCCATGTTGATGACGACTATATTGGTATCCAAATTTCTTAAAAAGAAAAAGGTTCCCAATTATATTGTTACCGTGTTTTTGGTAGTTTACCTCATAATTGAAGGTACATTCCTGTCTGGTAACCTGGTCAAATTTGTACATGGGGGTTGGTTTACCTTGTCTGTGGGGTTCCTCTTATTCTCTATTATGTGGACCTGGCACACTGCCCGCAGAATCAGGAATCGCTATGTAAAGTTTATCGAGATAGAAGATTATTATCCTATCCTGAAAGAATTGAGTGATGATGAGACCGTTCCCAAATATGCATCGCAACTGGTTTATTTAACCAGTGCCAATTTTGACTCGGAAATAGAATCTAAAATCGTTTATTCTATCCTGCAAAAGCAGCCTAAGCGTGCCGACGTTTACTGGTTGGTACACGTGGATGTGGTGGATGAGCCCTATAAAAAAGAATACGAAGTTAATTTCCTGGTGCCGAATAAACTAATCAGGATTGATTTTAAACTTGGCTTTAGGGTTGAACAGCAAATAAACCTGTTGTTTAGAAAGGTTGTTGAGGACCTGGTGAAAAATGGTGAGGTTAATATCACCAGCACTTATAAATCATTGAACCGCCATAAAATTGTTGGCGACTTTAGATTTGTCGTGATAGAAAAGGTTATTTCCCGCTCAAATAACCTTTCATTTTATGAAAAATTTATCATGGCGTTTTATGTACAACTTAAACGGGTGAGTTTATCAGAAGAACGTGGCTTCGGTCTCGACCTTAGCTTTGTTACCGTTGAAAAAGTGCCGTTAATGCTCGCTGACCCTGAAATGGTTGAAATTACCCGGGTTTAGAAATTGTTAAATTAATATTAAAAACAATTTTGCTACAGATTGTTATCACATATTTACTACTTGTGACGACGATCTATGAAAAAGATACTATTAGTTTTATTTTGCATCATATCAATTGAGGCTAATGCCCAAAATGGCAACAAAAAGTTAGGTGATACCATAAAAAAAGACCTTTTAACAGCTCCTGACACGGTTAAAAAATTACATAGCAAACCATGGACGCTTATCCCGCCAGCAGCGCTGATAACCTACGGGGTCTTATCCTTTAATGTTGACCCGATTCGCCGGTTTGATTATTATATCAATGGCGAAATTGCCCGCACCGATCCAAATTTTCATACCAAAGCAGAAAGCTATTTTCAATTTGCACCTATTGCCATTGTATATGGCTTAAACCTGGTTGGTGATGAGGGTAAAAACAGGTTTATTGACCGTACTGCCTTGCTTGGTTTATCGGGTGGAATTTTAGGATTAACGGCGACGCTTACCAAGTACACGACGCATCGTTTGCGGCCCAATAAAACAGATTATTTATCTTTTCCTTCAGGACACACCTCTACGGCATTTGCAGGTGCCGAATTTTTGGCGCAGGAATATTCGGGAAAATCAGTCTGGTATGGGGTGGCCGGTTATGCGATAGCAACTACTACAGGAGTCTTCAGGCTTTATAATCGCGATCATTGGTTTAGCGACGTAGTGGCTGGTGCAGGTTTCGGCATACTTTCAACAAAAGCAGCTTACTTAGCATATCCCTATATCCGCAATTGGCTAACCCACACCGATAAAAATGGCAAGAAAACGATGTTGATGCCTACTTACCAGGATGGTGCGGTGCAAGTAGCGTTTGCCAAACAGTTATAATTGTCCGGGCTAAGATCATAGCTATTTATATTTGATCTTATAAGTCAAAATAATGCATGAAAATATCAAAGTTATGGCATTGGCCACGGCAACCGGTATGCTTGGCGATAATATGCCGTAAATAAGCCAGAAAAGTGTCCCGGCAGTAAACAGGCTATACATGTATAGTGAGATGCCCGACGTGTCTTTAGTTTGTATGGTTTTAATAGCCTGCGGCAAAAAGGAAATGGTAGTGCAAAACGCTGCCATAAAACCAATAATATCAATGTAATTCATGTGCCTAAAGATAGTATTTAATGTGCAGATGGGTGCTTAATTACTACGATTGAATTTGACAGGCATCTGCATATTTGCACATCAATTAACCTCTTTTCCCAACTTGCTATTCTTATTGCTATAGCTAAAGTAAATCACCAACCCTATTACCAGCCATATTAAAAAGCGAAGCCAGTTGGTCGTTCCCAACTCGGTCATAAGGTAAAAGCAGGAAATTAACCCAAGAACAGGGATTAGCGAATAGTTTTTAATAAAACCTGCAATAGTGATGGCTAAAACAAGTAAGGTGAAAGCAAAGTAGGGTATTCGTTCGTGGAAGACATCTCCTTTTGATAGATTCGGATGATCAGCATCTATTAACCCAAAGAAATTTTTAAAGAAACCCGGGAATTGAATCTGTATAAAGACAATGGCTGCCCCCAAAATTAACGGGATAAGATATTTTCCATTAATGTAAGGCACTCTGAATTTGCCTTCATGCTTAGCGGTGCGTGGAAGTATTAAAATCCCGCCGCAAACCAATACAAATGCAAATAGGGTACCGATACTGCACAGGTCTGTAACCAATGCCGAGTCAAGGAACAACGAAGGAATGCCGACTACCAGCCCGGTTATAATTGTTGCAAATGAAGGGGTGTGGAATTTTGGGTGAAGCCTTGAAAACCTCGGTGGCAATAGTCCATCCCGGCTCATGCTCATCCATATGCGGGGTTGGCCTATCTGGAACACCAATAGCACCGATGTTGTAGCTACAACTGCGCTTAACGCGATGATTCCACCCAATATATTTAATCCTCTTTCATTAAAAGCCCTGGCTAAAAAATCGCTTGTATTTAGTTTGGAGTAATTAACCATACCTGTAAGCACAAGCGCAATTAAAATGTACAATACGGTACAAATTATAAGGGAATAAAACATACCCCTGGGCAAGTCTCTTTGTGGATTTTTGCACTCTTCTGCGGTGGTAGAAATAGCGTCAAAACCAATATACGCGAAGAACACCGCCGACACTCCTTTCATTACCCCGGCAAACTTATTAGGTAAGAATGGAACCCAATTTGCAGGATTGACATAGTAAAACCCAACAGCTATTACCGCTACAACTACCAATAACTTAAATAATACCATCAGGTTGCTGGCCCGCCGTGACTCTTTTATCCCGATGTATACCAGGTAGGTAACAAAAACGGTGATGGCTAAAGCCGGAATATTTAAAATAAAAGGAATTGAACCAATATGCGGCGAATTGAGCCAGATATTATGCAGGTCCAAAAAATCCGCTGCGCCAGCCGTATCATGGCTGGCCATTTTTTCCAGGTACTGGGTATTCCCGTTTTTGGCTTCAAAAAAACTGGTGGATAAAAAATCAGGGATGTGCAGGCCAATGTTGTGTAAAAAGCTGGTGAGATTACCTGACCATGAAATAGCCACTGTAACATTCCCTACGGCATATTCCATTACCAAATCCCAGCCAATTATCCATGCAATGATCTCACCAAAAGCGGCGTACGAATAAGTATATGCACTGCCGGACATTGGAATACGCGAAGCAAATTCGGCATAGCAAAGTGCCGAAAACGCGCAGGCAACCGCACAGATAATGAATAAAAATATAACCCCCGGCCCACCGTCAAAGCAGGCTTTACCAACGGTGCTAAAAATACCGGCCCCTATAATTGCCGCAATGCCCAGTGCAGTGAGGTCACGCACCCCTAAAACTCTATTTAATGATACACCATGGCCATCATCAAGGCCGGCTTTTGAATCAGCAACTATTTTTTCAATCGATTTTTTGCGGAATATATCTCTAGCCATTTAATTTATACGTACCTAAAACCAAACATAATGAATTTTTTGCAATCATTAACCTTATGCTTAATTTGCGCCATGAATAAAAGGATAAAAGGCATTTTGTACGACACCAGGTTCTTCTTAATACCCTATCTTATCCTTTTGGCTATTTGTTTGCTGATTAAAATAAATTTTACCAAAGACGAAATTTATTTTGCGGTAAACGGTCGCTACAGCAACTGGGCCGATACTATTGCGCCTTTTGTTACAGATATTGGCAACGGGTGGACCACGGTAGTTTTATGTGTCATTTTGCTGTTATTTGACTATCGGAAAGCATTTTTGTTGGCCAGTAGCTACATCTTGACAGGTTTTGTATTTGCACAATCACTGAAATTTATTTTTGATGCCCCGCGCCCTAAATTGTATTTTCAAAATCAGTTAAGCCGTATTCATTTTGTTAAAGGGACGGAAATATTGAGCACGCACAGTTTCCCATCGGGCCATACTATTACCGCTTTTTCCACAGCTATCGTGATCCTTTATTTTTTAAAGAATAAGATATGGGGCTTTGCATTGTTGCTTGTGGCTATTTGCGTAGGTTATTCGCGCATGTATTTAAGCCAGCATTTTTTTGAAGACGTAACTATAGGTTCAGTAGTTGGCGTTTTTGTTACCTTATTTTGGTTAAGCTGGATTGACAGTAAGCGGTTTTTGCATAGTAAAGGATGGAGCAGAGGGCTGATAAAGAAACAAAATAAATTGTAACCTTTAAAAACTATATTATTTCGAGCGATAGCTCGAAATAATATAGGCTTGTGTAAGAGGGTTGGCTGGTTTTAAACCAGCCAACCCTCTTAGTTTTATAGCTTATCTATCTCAGCCTTTACAAAAGCGGCCAGTTCTTTTACATACCCCGCACTGAAGTCAAATTTAATACCGGCAGTTTCATAAATCTCTTTGATGGTTTTTGTGTAGCCCAATTTCAAAGCAGCAAGGTATTGCTGTAATGCCTTTTCCGGATTTTCCTTATAGTTTTTCCATACCGCTATAGCACCTAACTGCGCGAAGCCGTATTCAATATAGTAGAAGGGTATCTCAAAAATATGGAGTTGTTTCTGCCATAAATTTTCTTCTGCTTCTTCCAGTCCGCTCCAGTCGGCAAAGCCGGCGCCGAATGGCTCATATATTTGCTTCCAGGCTTCAGTGCGTTCTGCATCGGTATGGTCCGGGTTGGTATAGATCCAATGCTGAAACTGGTCGACAACTGCTACCCAGGGTAGCGTTTTTAATACGTCAACTAATTGATCGCGTTTAGCGCGTTTCAAATCTTCGGCATTGTCAAAAAATACATCCCAGTTATCCATTGATATTAACTCCATTGACATGGATGCCAGCTCCGCAACTTCCGAGGGGCAATGCTTAAAATCATTCAGCTCCAAATCTGCAGTTAAAAAAGTGTGTACTGCATGTCCACCCTCGTGTACCATCGTGGTCAGGTCGCGGAAACTATTGGCCGAGTTCATAAAAATAAAAGGCGCTCCTGTTTCAGATAGCGGATAATTATAACCACCCGGGGCTTTACCCTTGCGGCTCTCCACATCAAACAGGTTGTTCTCTTTCATGATCTCCAACCGCTCGCCTAAATAGCGGTTAATGTTGGTAAAGCACTGAATAGATTTTTCAATAAGCTCGGCACCACTATGAAAAGGCTTTAAAGCTGGCTTGCCGGATGTATCCACATCCATGTCCCAGGGCCTTAAAGTGCCAACATCCAATGCTGTTTTACGTTTTTTAGCTTGCTCGCGCAGGATAGGCACTACCTCTTTTTCAATAGCTTCATGAAAAGCATAACAGTCCTTTGGTGTATAATCAAAACGTCCCAATGCCTGGAACATGTAATCCCTGAAATTTTCAAAACCTGCATTTAAAGCTACTTTATGTCTTAATGTGCGCAGATGGTCAAACAGTTCATTCAACTTATCTTTATCCTGCAAGCGGCGACTGGTGATCTTTTCCCAGGCTTCCTGCCTTTTATTACGGTTAAGGTCCTTTAAAATTACAGCGGCTTGCTCTAACGTAAACTCCTTATCGCCGATATGAACGGACATAGACCCGGTAATAGACTGATATTTTTGCTGCTCAACCTGTATCTCGGTTTGCAACGGTATATTTTCTTCCCTGAATAGCTCTAATGATTTTTTTACACCACGCAGGTAGATAAAATATTTCTCACCATCCAGTTTATTTGCATACAGACTGTTAACCAGCTTTTTGTTCAACTCGTTGCTGTAAGGCGCTACATTAGGCTCAATCGCGGTAGCAAAATATTGGAAGTTTTGTAGTTTCTCTTCGCTGTTGGTATCGCAGGTCATGCGGATATAGCGCCAGGCAAAATCCTCTTCCAGGGCGGCTTCCAGCTCACTGCGGTCATGCAGCCAATGCTCCAACTCCTCAACCGAATGGATAGGACGATCGCATAATTCTTTATAAATTGGTTCCAGCGTTTCCCATTTAATTTCAAGGTCTGCAGGAATATATGTTCTTGTTTTTTTGTGGATCATGGTGTTTGATGTGCAAATATGCGGATATGCAAATATGCGGATTAGTCGGGACGTCCGAAAGACGGAAAGTCCGTAAGACGTAAAAAAAGTGGCAATCTGTTAATCTTTATGACTTTCCGACTTCCGGACTAATCCCTATCTTAGTCTTATGAAAAAACTCCTCAACCTTTCATTGGCAGTTCTTGCATTATGCTTTTGTGCCTGTACGCAATCAGAAAGCCCTTCAGTAGCCGAATACTTTGCCCCGGTTGATTCAGGTGTGCAGGTAGCCGGTATAAAAATGGTGACTATCGAAACGCCCGTGGGTAAGTTTAAAGTATGGACAAAGCGCATAGGCACCAATCCGCGAATAAAAATATTGTTACTGCATGGCGGTCCGGCCATGACGCATGAATATTTGGAATGCTTTGAAAGCTTTTTCCCGAAAGAAGGCTTCGAGATGATTGAATATGACCAATTGGGTTCTTATTACAGCGATCAGCCCCGTGATAGTAGTTTATGGACAACACCCCGATTTGTGGAAGAGGTTGAGCAAGTTAGAAAAGCATTGAACCTGGATAAAAGCAATTTTTACCTGTTAGGCAACTCGTGGGGCGGTATTTTGGCTATGCAGTACGCCTTAAAATACCAGGCCAATTTAAAAGGATTGATCATTAGCAATATGATGGCGAGCATGCCGGCTTACGAAAAATATAATGGGATCTTGAGAAGCAAGATGCGCAAATCGCTGGTCGATTCATTAAAACATTTTGAGGATAAAGGTTTATATAAAGATACCACCTACCAGGCTATGGTAATTAAAGAATATTATAACCAACACCTATGCCGTGTATCCCCGTGGCCCGACCCGGTTAACCGCGCATTCAAACACGTTAACGAGGAGATTTACGTGATGATGCAGGGACCCAGCGAGTTTAAAACGGGCGGCAGGCTAATTAAGTGGGACATCAGTAAAGAGCTTGGTAAAATAACGGTCCCAACATTAATGATCGGCGCAAAATATGATACTATGGACCCTAATTACATGAAATGGATGAGCACCCAGGTACAACAGGGAAATTACCTGTACTGCCCTAACGGTAGCCATTTATCCATGTGGGATGACCAGCAGATTTATATGGACGGCGTGGTCAAATTTATTAAGAACGTGGATGGGGGAAGTTTTAAAGGAGTTAAATAAATTGTAAGCACTTGAATTGCTAATTTAATCAATTCGTAATTCGGGTGCTTACGTAAAAATGTATTAACTGCGCCTATATAATGTTTCCGACATCTGTTTTAGTCCGTCCGCATAGCTGGTGGGTTTAAAGTTGAAGGCCTTTTCAAATTTGCTGCTGTCAAATATATAATCGTGATTGTATTGATAATACATTTCTACAGTACCCATTACTACCTTAGTAAAAAGGCCTGCCATAAATAATAATAACTTATTAATGGCCATGTATCTGGGTTTTACCTGGTATATGTTTGCTGCAAGTTCAATAAATTGTTTACCGGTTAATGCAGGTGCGGTTGGCAAATGCCATACCTGGTTATCGCTTTCAGGGCTTTGGCCGAGCAGGAACATGGCCCTTCCCATATCGGGTATAAAGCTAAAGTTATGCTTTACAGTCGTTTTACCAATCCACTGGGCTTTTCCCTTTTTCGCATACTTATCCAGCACCATTATATCCAGGAAGCTATTTTTTGAGTCAGTTCCATAAAAATCTGCTGCACGGGCAATAGTTGCACGAATGTTTCCTGCTTTAACTTCGTCCATTAGCATATTTGCTATAGTGGCGCGAATTTTCCCTTTTTCGCTGCTGGGATGGTAAGGTGTGTTTTCGGTCATGGGCCCGTTAACCAGCCCGTACATATATACGTTATCAAAAAATATTAAACGGGCGCCGGTTGCTTTGGTTACCTTGATTACATTTTGCATAATAACCGGCCATTGCTGCCGCCATATCGCTTTGTCGTAAACCAAACCAGCACATAGATAAATTACAGTCGAACCTTTTGCCGCCTCTAATACTTCGGTATAATTAAGCAGGTCGGCTTTTTTCCAGGTTATATTTTTACCTGTTGTTTCAATAGGCTTGCGGCTAACCAGCCTGATAGTTTCATTATGGTCTGTTAATTCGCGGGTAAGTGCATTTGCTACCGCCCCGCCTGCTCCTAATATCGTGTGCATATCTTTTCTTTTTTGTTTGATTCAAAGGTATAGCAGCTTTGTGACTCAAAACGTTAACAAAAGATAAGAAATCAGTTAATTCTATATTTTGAAACCAGGAACTTATCTAACGGGTTCCATAACCCGCTTCCTGATTCGCGAAAGTGAAACAGGAGTAATGCCTAAAAAATTAGCGATGTAATGTTGAGGCATGCGCCGCAATATTTCTTTGCCGGTATTTAGTAAATCCAAATAGCGTTCCTCGGGTGTTTGGGTAATAAAAGATGCCATACGATCTTCGTAACAGCATAAGTAATGTTCGGCAGCGCGGCGCCCAAAATGCTCCATTTTAAAAGCCAGCATTGGGTTTGCCAGCATTTGCTCCATGGCGTTGCGGGTAAAATTAATGAGTTTGGTATCTTCTAATGCCTGTATATAAGTTAATGCTGGCTGATTGGTTAAATAGCTTTTATAAGAACTCACCAGTTCATTTTCAAAGCTAAAATATCCGGTAATGTCTTGCCCCTCTTTAATATGAAAGTAACGTACCGAGCCGGAAACGATGTAACCAACCTTGTCGCATATTTTATCGGGCATCGCAAAATATTGTTTCTTTTTTAACGAGCTAAAAGTGAGATGCTGTGTAAATACGATCCATTCAGCTTCGTTAAATTCAACAAATTGTGCTAAATATTTCCTGTATAAATTTAACGCTTCCGATGTTTCCATGATCAGCTTTGAGTTTTAAAGTCAGCAATCAAAATAGTCTATCCAGCAAAAACAAAACGGCAAATACTACACTGGCGATGCCATTGGTGGTCATAAAGGCAAAGTTTACCTGGCTCAGGTCATTTGGCTTTACCAGGCGGTGCTGATAAGTAAGCATAATGCAAAAAAACACTACGCCAATATAATATAATATCCCCGGGTGTATAAAAAATACCGGCATTACAATAAAAATAGCCGATAGTATATGAAGCGTGGTAGAAAACTTTAAAGCATTTTCTTTACCCAGATAAGCAGGGATAGAATGCAGGTTTTCGCTGCGGTCAAAATCTTCGTCCTGCATGGCATAAATAATATCAAAGCCACTTACCCAGCATAAAACCGCCAGCGAAAAGAATAATGGTGTTAACGCAAAATGCCCGGTTACTACTAAATAGGCGCCAATAGGTGCAAGCGATAATCCTAACCCTAAAACCAAATGGCAAAGTGCCGTAAAACGTTTAGTAGCGCTATAACCCAAAACCACCAGCAATGCCACAGGTGATAAATAAAAACACAACGGGTTAATGAACCAGGTTACCCCAACAAATAACCCGCAGTTTATAATAGTAAAAATTAAAGCGGATGTCGCGCTGATGCGTCCGGCAGGTATATCACGTTGTTTGGTGCGCGGGTTTTTTGCATCAATGTCACGATCAAGGTAACGGTTAAATGCCATGGCCGAGTTACGCGCCAGCACCATACATAAAAGCATCATCACCAATTGTTGCCATTTAAATTGGTAACTGGTAGTGGTAACTGCCAAAAAAAAGCCGATAATGGCAAATGGCATCGCAAAAATGGTGTGGGTAAAAGTGACTAAGGATAAATACTTTTTCATGTGGATATATGGCTCCCCTCTTGAGAAGGGAACTTGATTTCGTTAATATTTAAAACTACATCTTCCATTCAAAATTCAGTTTTATATGCTGGTATCACAAATTGTTGATTGATTCCACTGATAAACGACAAAATTTCATCACGGCCGGTATGTAATTCGGCTGAGGTAACAAAATAAGTTGGCGCTTCTTCAAACGAAGCTAATAAGGCTTTTTTAAATTTCGCAATATTTTGATCAGTTTTTACGCTGGATTGTTTGTCCGCTTTGGTAAACACCAGTACAAATGACAAGCCTTTTTCGCCCAGCCAGTTGCAAAATTCGAGATCAATCTTTTGTGGTTCAAGTCGACTATCTACCAACACCATTACACATTGCAGGCTTTCACGTTTATCTAAATAAGAATGGATAAATTTATCCCAATCAGCTTTTTTGCTTTTCGATGCCCTGGCATAGCCGTAGCCGGGTAAATCAACAATATACCAGCTATCATTTATTAAAAAATGATTGATGAGTTGGGTTTTGCCGGGTGTTTGTGATGTTTTGGCTAAACCTTTTTTAGCTACGAGCATATTAATGAGCGAAGATTTGCCCACGTTTGACCGGCCAATAAAAGCATATTCAGGCTTTACCGGCGGTGGTAATTTAGAGATTTGCGTATTGCTGCAAATAAATTCGGCAGATTTTACAATCATTGTACAAAGGTAGAATTTGTTTGCTGTAAATTTGATGTTTAAACATTTAATATGGACAATTACAAAATTCCTGCACAAACCCGTATCGGACATGTGCATTTAAAGGTGAGCGACTTGCAACAATCGCTTAATTTTTATTGCGGATTATTGGGCTTTGAAAAAATGGTGACGTATGGCGACCAGGCTGCGTTTATATCTGCCGGAGGTTATCACCACCACATCGGTTTAAACACCTGGGAAAGCAAAGGAGCGCCGCCCGCACCGTCTTACGCGCCTGGATTGTTCCATACGGCCATTCTTTATCCCGAGCGTAAGGATCTCGCTGCCATTTTACAACGATTGATTGATGCCAAATACCCTATTACCGGTGCTTCAGATCACGGCGTGTCAGAAGCTATTTATTTGGATGATCCGGATAAAAATGGTGTTGAGCTGTACTGGGACCGACCCCGCGAGTTGTGGCCGAAAGATGAAAATGGAGATTTGACGATGTACACAAGAAGGCTGGATATTGAAGGATTGCTGGCCAGTTCGTAGTTAATGGTTCATAGATCATAGTTATGCCATGATCTATGAACTATCAACCATGAGCCAAAAAAACTATCTTTGCCCACATTATAATATGAGCAAAACCATAACTCCGTACCACGATCAGCAGGGCACAAAAAAGCAGCAGGTGGCTGATATGTTTAACAACATTTCCAAAACCTATGATTTTCTGAATCATTTTATGTCGCTGGGGATCGATATCATCTGGCGTAAAAAGGCGATTAACGAATTGAAAAAAGATCAGCCTAAACTGATTTTGGATGTGGCCACCGGTACTGGCGATTTTGCTTTCGAGGCGCTATATATTTTAAAGCCTGATAAAATTATTGGCGTTGATATTTCTCAGGGAATGCTCGACATTGCCAAACAGAAAATAGCTAAACGCAATTTAGGGGATCATTTTGAGGTAAAGCTGGGCGATTCGGAAAAACTGCCCTTTGAAGCAGGCGAGTTTGACGCGGTAACCGTAGCTTATGGTGTGCGTAACTTCGAAAATCTCGAAATAGGATTAGCCGATATTCAACGTGTTTTAAAACCCGGCGGCAAGGCGGTGATACTGGAGTTCTCTAAACCTAAAGTGTTCCCGGTAAAACAATTGTACAAATTCTACTTTAACTATATAACACCCGGCATCGGCAAACTTTTTTCAAAAGATTCCCGTGCCTATTCCTACCTGCCCGAGTCGGTTGCGGCCTTTCCTGACGGAGAGACCTTTGTCGGTTTGATGGACAAGGTAGGATTTAAAAATACCAAATGCAGGCCTTTGGCGTTTGGTATTTGTTCTATTTATACAGGCGTTAAATGAATAAAACCCATTACCTGACCATTGTTTTGCTGTTGTTTTGTGCCAACAACGGGTTTGCACAATCGGTACCGGCATGGGGTGGCGGGGCAGATTTAAAGGACCTGAGCTTTGGTTTTAGCTTTTCATCGGTAAATTCCTATTATAAAATAGATAAGGCGCCCAACTGGACAGCTCCGTTTTTAGATCCTGTTAATGGTAATCAGCCCTTAACAGGTAATCTCAATAGTATCAGCTCCAGTTATTCCCAGGGATTTGGAGTAGGTTTCCTGGCCCGGTATCGTTTAACAGAGCATTTGGAAGCAAGGATAACGCCATCGTTGATATTTGTGGATAAAACGCTTGATTATACCTATGATACTTCGCCTTCCATACTCAAAACAGTATCAACCACCACAATAGATTTCCCCATGCTTTTAAAGCTGAAATCAGACCGGATAGGAGACTTTCGGGCCTATATATTAGGTGGTCTGAAATACTCGCAGGCCGTAGGCTCAAAAGTTAATAGTGATGTGGACGCTGCTCCTTTGGATAAACTGGTAAAAAATGTGGGTGGCTACGCTTCATACGAAACCGGATTGGGCTGCGATATCTACTTCGAATTTTTTAAGCTCTCGCCCGAAATAAAACTATCTAACTCATTTGGCAATGTATTGTATCACGATAACAATGCTTTTAGCAGCCCCATCAACAAATTATCCCTACATACGTTAATGTTTAGTTTGTATTTTGAATAATCTGTTAAGCCGGTAAAAAAATAATAAAGTGCACCATCGCTTCATTACCTTTAAAAAACAATTATTCCAATCAAAACCCCTAATTTCGCAGCGTATCATAAAGTTATTCTATGGCTAAAATTGCATTAATTACAGGCGCCACTTCGGGTATAGGTGAAGCCAGTGCACAAATATTTGCCCGTGAGCGTTACAACGTTATCCTTACCGGCAGAAGATTAGACAGGCTTGAAAAATTAGCGGCCCATTTAAACCACGAACACAATGTAGAGGTAGCCGTTTGCGCCTTTGATGTGCGCGACAGGAATGAAGTAATATCAAATTTGGAGCATTTGCCTGCAAAATGGAAGAAAGTAAATGTGTTGGTTAACAATGCCGGTTTAAGCCAGGGACTTGATCCTATCCAAAAAGGCAGTCTTGATGATTGGGATACGATGATAGATACCAATATAAAAGGATTGCTGTATGTAAGCAAGGTAGTATCAAACTGGATGATAGATAACGGTTTTGGGCATATTATAAACTTAGGCTCCATAGCCGGTAAAGAAGTATATCCAAACGGAAATGTGTATTGCGCTACCAAAGCGGCGGTTGATAGCTTAAACAAAGCTATGCGGCTGGACCTGCTAAATTACGGTATAAAAGTAACTGCTATACATCCGGGTGCTGTTGAAACGGAGTTTGCCCAGGTGCGTTTTAAAGGTGATAAAGCACGGGCCAAGAAAACATATGAGGGTTTTGAACCTTTAGTAGCTGAAGATGTGGCCGAAACCATATGGTTTGCGGCTTCGCGGCCGGCGCATGTAAATATTAACGAATTAACCATTATGCCAACCGCACAGGCCGGAGCTAATCATTTTTTTAGAAAATAAGAGGATGTGCAGATATGCGAATATGCAGATGTGCAAATGAATAAATATTAAATCGATTAAAATAAATCCGAAATCGAACATTCGAAATCTGAAATAAATCAATAATTCACTAACTCAATAACCAAACCATAATAAGATGTCTCTCATAACACAAATAGACCAGGATATCAAACAAGCCATGCTAGCTAAACAAGCCGACAGATTACGGGGATTGCGTGCCATTAAATCGGCACTGTTATTGGCCAGAACCGAGAAGGGCGCGACTGAAGAATTAACCGCGGACGCAGAAATCAAAGTTTTGCAAAAACTGGTTAAACAACGCAAGGAGTCGGCTGATATTTATAAAACGCAAAACAGGGACGACCTTTACCAGATAGAGATAGATGAGATGAAAGTAATTGAACCCTACCTACCGCAGCAAATGACACGGTTTGAAATTGAAGGGTACCTGCAGGACCTGATCAGCCGGTTAGGCGTGACATCTGTACAGGATATGGGTAAGGTAATGGGGGCAGCTAATAAAGAACTGGCCGGTAAAGCTGACGGAAGAACGATATCAGAAGTGGTAAAGCAGCTTTTGGGTTGATTAAGTTAGATTGGGTGAATTGCTGCTTAAGTTATTAACCTGTTTATAGTTTATTTAACCTCTACAACCCTTATAACCTCAAACTAAATACAAATAATTGTTGCAACTCAGTAGCAATAAGCTATTTTTATAACGTAATAAACATAACATTTATACCGGTTTTTGGCAGGTATAATTATTGAAAATTAAAGATTATAATTTATTTATATGGATTTCGTGCTTAAAGAGGACCGTGGTTTTAGTTACATCGATGAGGGCGAAGGAGAGGTATTGCTGCTATTACATGGCTTAATGGGCGGCCTGAGCAATTGGGAAGTTGTTATTGAAGAATTTAGCAAAAAATACAGGGTGATTTTACCCATGCTTCCGGTATATGACCTGCCGGTTTTAACTACCGGGGTAAAAACACTGGCTAAGCATGTACATAAATTTATAAAATATAAAAAGCTTAATAATGTAGTGTTATTGGGTAATTCATTGGGTGGGCACGTGGCATTAATATATGTATTGGCGCATCCCGAACTGGTTAAAGCAATGGTACTGACCGGTAGTTCGGGTTTATATGAAAACGCTTTTGGTGGTTCATTCCCGAGGCGCGAAAATTACCAGTTTGTAAAAGAAAAAACGGAATATACTTTTTATGATCCTAACGTAGCTACTCCCGAACTTATTGACGAAGTTTACAAGTTGGTTAATGACCGGCATAGCGTAATCAGGTTATTGGCAATGGCTAAATCTGCCATCCGTCATAACATGAAGAAGGATCTGCATAAGATACACATGCCGGTATCATTAATATGGGGAAGAAATGATAAAATTACGCCGCCGGAAGTTGCCGAGGAGTTTAACCAGTTATTACCAGATTCTGAACTACACTGGATAGATAAATGCGGGCATGCGCCGATGATGGAACATCCGCAGGAGTTTAACCGTTTATTAAAAGGATTTTTAGCTAAAATAGAAGCATAATGCTCGCAGCCGAACTGATATCTGACGCGATACCGCCGATTCATACTTCTGATTCCATTCAGAAGGTGGTTGACCGTATGGTGGAATTTCGGGTCAGGCACCTGCCTATCGTTAACCAGGAGCAATTTTTAGGTCTCGTGGCTGAAAGCGATATCCTGGCCGAAACCGATTATCAAACAGCTATCGGCGCTTTGGCATTATCGCTGGTAAATCCTTACGTGCTGGAAGATCAGCATATCTACGATGTCATCCGCCTGTTTTATGAACAACAGCTTACGGTTGTACCCGTGCTTGATGTTAAGAAAAACTATTTAGGCATGATCTCTATTAATGCCATGAACGCCTATTTTGCGCACTTGACTTCTGTTGAGCAGCCGGGAGCTATCATTGTGCTGGAGATCAATAATAAAAACAATTCCCTTGCCCATATGGCGCAAATTGTAGAGTCGGATAACGCGCAGATATTGAGTTCATATGTCCGGTCCTTTCCTGATTCTACAAAAATGGAGGTAACGCTTAAAGTTAATAAGCAGGATATTTCGGCCATCATAGCTACTTTTTTACGCTATGAATATGACGTTAAAGCCACCTTTAATTATAAAGACAATAATGATAACTCGATGGATCGCTATGATTCATTAATGAATTACCTTAATTTATAAATAGTTCATGGTTCGTAGTTCATGGTTCATAGCCTATGTAATTTGAGCAGTAAGCTATAGCCAACATCAGCTATGAACCATGAACCATCAACTATCAACCAAATGAGAATAGCAGTATACGGCAGGCCATTTAATGATTCGGCGGTACTTCCCTATATCCAGCAGGTATTTGACAACCTGTCGCAGCATAAAGTAGAGATCTATGTTCATCACCAGTTAAATGAGTATTTAGCCGGAAAGATCAATACCGTAACTTATAATGTGCTTAAGGCAGATGACCAGATCAAAGGTTTTATTGATCTTTTTATAACCCTTGGCGGCGATGGTACGCTATTGGATATGGTAGCTGTCATCCGCGATTCGGGAGTGCCGGTAATCGGTATAAATTTTGGCCGACTGGGCTTTTTGGCCAGCGTAAATAAAAGCGATATTGCCGCAGCCATACATGCGGTTGTAAATAAACAGTTCACGCTGGATAGCCGGGGCCTGCTAAGCATTGAGTCGGACCTGAAAATATTTGCAGGCGATAATTTTGCCCTGAACGATATTACCATCCATAAGCGCGACGACTCGGCGATGATCACCACACATATGTTTTTAGATGGCGAGTTTTTAAACTCCTACTGGGGCGATGGTATTATTATAGCTACAGCTACCGGATCAACCGCCTATTCGCTAAGTTGCGGCGGCCCAATTATATTTCCGCAATCAAACGGGATAGTGGTAACACCTGTTTCTCCGCACAACTTAAACGTGCGGCCAATAGTACTGCCCGATTCCAGCGTACTATCTTTTGAAGTAGAGTGCCGCAGTGCCAATTATTTATTATCGTGCGATTCACGGACAGCGGTAATTGAAAAACCTATCAAATTCCATGTACGCAAAGCAAATTTTGAACTAAATCTTATCCGCTTAAGTAATGAAAGTTATTTATCAACGTTAAGAAACAAGTTATTGTGGGGCTTAGATGCACGCAATTATTAAATTTGCCTGATGCCCAAAGTTTTACTAATTATTCTTTTATCCTTTATTACTTACCAATTGCGTGCCCAAAGCTGGGAAGTTGGTGGCTTTGCCGGTGGTGCAGGTTATATGGGCGATCTCAATCAAACCAATCCATTAAAAATTAGCGGTAACGCAATAGGAGGCATGGTGAAATATAATTTTAGTGGCTATCTGGCGGCCAGGGTAAACTACACACATGGTAATATAAGCGGTGCCGATAGTACCTCGTCAAGTCAACAGCAGCGCAGCCGTAACCTTAGTTTTAAAACCCAACTGAATGAACTAAGTCTAATCGGCGAATTCAATTTTCTTAAATATATTCCCTCCATCAGCCCAAACCACTATACACCGTTCATTTACATCGGAATTGGATTAGCACAATTTAATCCCCAGGCTAATTATGAGGGTCAAACTTATAATCTCAGGGATCTGCGAACAGAAGGGCAGGCTGCACCTTATTCAAATATGGCTATTTCTATACCCTACGGGGCGGGTGTTAAATACAACTTTGCCGGTGCCTGGAATATTATTGCTGATATAGGCTATCGCAACCCTAATACAGATTACCTGGATGATGTAAGCGGCACTTATCCGGATAAAAGTAAACTATCGCCAATATCTGCCGCGTTATCAGACCGTTCGGGAGAAAAAACAGGCACCTATATTGGTACGACGGGTAGCCAGCGTGGAGATTTGCGAAGCAGGGATACTTATTTATTTATTGGATTTACCATATCCTATACTTTCATTACTCCCAAATGCTACTATGAATAACGGGCTAAAACACAATAAACTTTCTTTTCGCCGTACATACTAAAAAAGTACAAAGTAAGTTTTACCTTTGTCCGCTGAAAAATTTGGTTAGGTGGGTTAAGTTTAAGCCGTATATTAGCCGGATACAGTAATTAGAGAAGAAGTTACCGGCGAAAACACCGGTTGTATATAAGCCATAAAATCAAGGCTTAGTTAGGTGCAAAAAGGAAAATGAGTTATAAAGATCAGATTGATTTGTTGAAGCTGCCCCGGCATATTGCTATTATAATGGATGGGAATGGACGATGGGCAAAAGAAAAAGGCAAATTAAGAATCTTTGGTCATCATAACGGTGTGCTGTCTGTCAGGGACGTTGTAGAAGGAGCATGTGAGCTTGATCTGAAATATCTTACATTGTATACCTTTTCGTCTGAAAACTGGAACCGTCCAAAACTGGAGGTTATGGCCATTATGGAACTAATGGTCAATACTATTCATAAAGAGATTGAAAACTTTATGAAAAAAAATGTAAGGCTGAATGCGATAGGTGATTTGGATATGCTGCCCGAAAAATGTTTAAGGGAACTTAATAACGCTATTGAAACAACATCAGCCAATACAGGGCTGGTACTTACGCTCGCTCTTAGCTACAGTTCGAGGCGCGAAATTGTACAGGCAGCCAAAAATATAGCGATTAAAGTACAAAGCGGCCAAATCAATATAGAAGATATCAATGAAGAACTTTTTGAAAGTAATTTATATACGTCAGATATGCCCGATCCGGAATTGTTGATAAGGACCAGCGGCGAACACCGCATAAGCAACTATTTGCTTTGGCAAATTGCTTATTCCGAATTATACTTCACAACAAAATTATGGCCCGATTTCAGGAAGGAAGATCTGTATGAAGCGATAATGGATTATCAAAAACGCGAGCGCCGTTTTGGTATGACAAGCGAGCAGGTCAACTAAATTTTTTCTTTTAACACTTTTTAACAACTGTATAAATTATTTTTAGCCACTTAAATATCCGAATGAATAAATTTCTTTTTGCTATTCTTTTATCTGTGATGAGCACCGCTGCCCTGGCCCAGATACCCCAATCCAGGTCATTTTCACGGTCAATTTCTGTTGACAGTTTAAATTATATGGCCCCCAAGGATTATATAATAGGTGGAATTACCATAACCGGTTCAAAGAACCTGGATAAAGACGTACTGTTAACCATATCAAAATTAAATAAGGGCGATAAGATCAATCTACCAGGCGAGGCTAACGCCAAGGTAATTAAAGATATGTATGCCCAGAACATTTTTGACGATGTGCAGCTATATATTACCGATATACATTTGGATACCGTATATCTTGAAATTGCGGTAAAAGAGCTTCCGCGTTTGTCACGTATGCATATGACGGGGGTGCGTAAAGGCGAAATTGATGATATACAGAAAAAACTATCAGATAAGACCGGAAAAATTGTCAATCAGAATTTACTGAGCACAACAACCGCGATTATTAAAAGGCACTTTAACGAAAAAGGTTTTTTAAATACTACAGTTACCATTAAACAACGGCCAGATCCGGGAGATGCCAATAGCTTAATATTGGATGTCGCCATTGATAAAAAGCAAAAGGTGATGATCAATGAGGTAACCTTTGAGGGGAATAAAGTATTTTCAACGAAAAAACTCAGGGGGTATCTTTCAAAAACCCGCTCAAGAAAATGGTATAATCTTTTTGGTTCACGAAAGTTTAAAGACGATAAATACACCGAGGATAAGCAAAACCTGGTTGAAAAAATGCAGGCTAAAGGTTATCGCGATGCGGAAATTTTGAGCGATACCGTTACTAAACATGACGACTTAACAGTTGATGTTAAGTTGAAAATATATGAGGGCCCTAAATATTACTTTGGTAACATTAAGTTTTCGGGCAATTCAAAATACCCTGATGAAATTTTGAACAAAATATTAAAAATTAAAAAGGGCGATGTATTTAGCGAAGAAACATTAAATAAAAGACTAAGTGGTGGTGAAGGTAGTAACGACGATCTTTCATCCTATTATTTAAATGACGGATATTTAACTTACCAGTCAGACCCGCAGCAAACAAGAGTATATAATGATACGGTTGACCTGGATATCAAATTGTTTGAGGGGCCTCAATTTACCATAAACCGTGTTAGTGTTAAAGGAAATGACGTAACCAACGATAAAGTGGTTATGCGTGAAATTAAAACACTGCCAGGTCAAAAATTCAATAAGGCATTATTAATTCGCAGTACACGTGATATTGGCCAATTAGGAAACTTTGACGATCAAAAAACCGAGCCTAAACCCATAAATATTAACCCACAGGATGGTACGGTTGATATATTATATAACGTTGTTGAAAAGCCTTCGGACCAGGTTGAACTTTCAGGCGGTTTTGGCGGCGGACAATTGATAGGTACTTTAGGACTTACCTTTAATAACTTCTCACTACGCAATCTGTTTAACCTGAAAGCCTACAAACCATTACCAAAAGGCGACGGGCAAAAACTTAGTATCAGGGGACAATCAAGTGGTCGTACTTATACCAACTACTCGTTTACATTTACCGAGCCATGGTTAGGCGGTAAAAAACCGATATACTTCTCCTTTTCGGCTTATACACAGGGAAGTTCAACCGGGCAGTATTATCCGGTAAGCAGTCCTTATTATAATAATTTACGTATTAATGGTGTAGGTGTTACATTAGGTAAAAAACTAAACTGGCCCGATAACTTATTCCAGTTAAATTACTCTTTAAATTTTGATCACTATAACCTGGATAATTACACCGGTTATATTTTTACCAACGGAACTTCATTTAATATTAAGCTAACACAGGAACTTAGCCGTAACTCGCTTGATGCACCTATTTTCCCTACAACCGGTTCAAATATAAGGTTGACCGTACAGGGAACACCGCCATATTCATTATTTAACAATATCAATTACGTTACGGCCACCCAGGAGCAACGGTACCATTTTGTAGAATATTATAAGTTTAAATTTGATGCACAATGGTTTACACCGCTTGTAGGTAAATTTGTATTAATGTCGCAAACTCGTTTTGGATTCCTGGGGCAGTATAATACTGCAGTTGGGCCATCTCCATTTGAGCGCTTTAAGTTGGGTGGTGACGGTATGCAGAGCTACCAGTTTTTGCAGGGAAGTGATATCATAGGCATGAGAGGTTATCAAAACTTTTCCGTTATTCCTATCGGATCAAATTATACTGCTGATACAAACCCGGGTGCTACCATATACGATAAGTTAACGTTCGAGGTGCGCCACCCGGTTTTAGCCAGCCAGTCTGCCACTATATTTTTGCTGGCATTTGCCGAAGGAGGAAACGTGTGGAATAATTTTGGTCAGTATAACCCACTGAATGTAAGGCGTTCTGCAGGTGTTGGAGCAAGGATATTTTTACCTATTTTTGGATTGCTTGGTTTGGATTATGGTTATGGTTTTGATCCAATTCCGGGGATACCGTCTGCCAATAAAGGACAATTTAGTTTTTCAATTTCTCAAAGTTTAAATGGTGGATTTAATTAACTTTGTATAAAGTTCATGAAAAAAGCAATTTTAATAATCTGTTTTACGTTATTTGCAGCCGTTGCATCGTTTGCGCAGCGGTTTGCTTACGTCGATTCAGATTATATTTTAAAACATATTCCTGAATATGCCTCTGCACAAAAACAATTGAGTGCGTTGTCTGATCAATGGCAAAAAGAGGTTGACGGGCGTTTCCAGGAAATTGACCGGTTATACAAAGCCTACCAGGCCGACCAGGTTTTAATGACACCGGATATGAAAAAACGGCGCGAGGCCGAAATTGTAGACAAAGAAAAGCTGGCAAAAGATTTTCAGCGTCAAAAATTCGGACCTGATGGTGAACTGACCCAAAAGAGCAGTTCAATTATCAAACCTATCCAGGACAGGATGGCTAAAGCTATACAAAGTGTTGCCGAAAGCGAAAACCTGGATATGATATTTGACAAAAACAGTGAAGTTATTATGTTATATGCCAATCCGCGTTATGACAAAAGCGCCGAGGTAATAACACGTTTAGGGCTGAAACCCGGAGTTTTTGCAAAATAAAACCAACTTTCGCTACCGCTTAATAGAAATGAATAAAGCGGCGGAGATTAGCTTTATTACTATTAATAAGTAAACAATTTAATAAAAATTTATATATCATCTCTATTATTTTAAACACAGAACAAAAACAATGAAAAAATTATTTAAAGTTGCTTTGGTTGCAGTATGCATATTACTTATGGGCAACTTTGCCAAAGCACAAGTGAAAATTGGCTATATTAATCAAAATGATCTGATTGGTGCAATGCCCGAGCTTAAAACCGTGAATACGCAAATGGATCAGTATAAGAAACAGTTTACTGACAAGCTTGCTGCGCTACAAGGAGAGTTTAATACTAAGCTTACCACTTATAATGCAAAAAAAGCAACTATGACGGATGCTGATCGTACTGCTGCAGAAGCTGAATTGGGCGACCTGCAAAAACGTGCACAGGATTATCAAAACACCGCTTCAAATTTAGTTGAAACAAAAGGTGCAGAATACATGAAGCCATTGCTTGACAAAGCTAAGCTGGCGATAGAAGCCGTAGCTAAAGAAAGAGGATATAGCTATGTTTTAGATTCGTCAACAACTCAATTGTTGGTATCACCTCCGGCTGATGATATGATGGCAGCAGTTAAACTTAAAATGGGTTTAAAATAAGCTAAAAGTTATTTATAGACGAAAGCGCCCCTTATTCGGGGCGCTTTTTTTATTTTTGTATATATGTCATCTGTTAAACCTATTGGAGTTTTTGATTCAGGCTACGGCGGCCTTACGGTTTTCCGTTCGATATTTCAACAGCTCCCTGACTATGATTATGTTTATTTAGGCGATACCGCCCGGGCGCCTTATGGCAACCGTTCATTTCAGTCCATCCACCAGTATACCTGGGAGTGCGTACAATGGCTTTTTGATAAAGGATGTCCATTGGTTATACTGGCCTGCAACACTGCCTCTGCAAAGGCCCTGCGTACCATACAACAGCGTGACCTGAAAGGTCAGGATCCCTCAAAACGCGTATTAGGTGTAATCCGGCCAACCGCCGAAGTAATAGGTAACTACACAAAAACAAAAGAAATTGGTGTTCTGGGTACAAAAGGAACGGTACAGTCCGAATCTTATTTAATAGAAATTGGCCACTTTTTTCCAGAGGTAAAAGTTTACCAGCAGGCCTGCCCGCTTTGGGTGCCGCTTGTTGAAAACGGTGAGCATGATAAACCCGGTGCTGACTATTTCATAAAAAAATATCTTGATCAAATATTAGCCCAGTCCCCCAATATTGATACGCTTCTATTAGCTTGTACCCATTACCCTTTATTGATGGAAAAAATAAGAGCTTACTTACCAGCTCATGTACGGGCAATACCGCAGGGCGATATAGTAGCCAATAGCCTGGTACATTACCTGTACCGTCATACCGAAATGGAAAAAAGCCTGACCAAAGGCGGGACACAACAATTTTTTACCACTACCGATGATACCGCAGATTTTGACCACTATGCCCAATTGTTTTTTGGCGAGCCGGTTAAATCGGGTTATGCTGAAGTTAGTTGTTAACCCCGCTTAACCCCTACCAGGTTAAGGAGTACTTCACTATATATGAACAACTTTTTAAAGTCTACCTGCCCGGTGGAGATTTTGAAGAGCTATTAAGCCAAAAATCATTAAGTTTGCACCCAAAGCAAACCCGATTGAACTTTTACCTTACATATGTTATTGCTGCAGTAGGCCTGTTTTTAATTACGGCCCTGTTTACCTTATTTGGTGTTTATGCCGAGCGCAAAATTTCGGCATTTATACAGGGTCGGCTGGGTCCAACCGAAACGGGGAAATTCGGCACCTTACAAACGCTTGCTGATATATTAAAGCTGATACAAAAAGAGTTGATCGTTCCGGCAGCTGCGGATAAATTGTTATTTGCGCTGGCCCCTGGTATTATATTTGTTGCGGTTTACCTGGGTTTTGCTGCGTTGCCCTGGGCACCTGGTCTTGCACCTTCAAAACTTAACCTGGGCCTGTATTATATTTTTGCCATTATATCTATCGAAACCTTAGGCATATTAATGGCCGGATGGGGATCAAATAACAAATACTCCATCTTAGGCGCCATGCGCTCGGCTGCACAGATTATCTCGTATGAGATACCGGCAGGCTTCGCATTAATATCGGTAGTGATGATAGCGCAGACATTGAACCTGCAGGATATTGCCGCGCAACAAGGTATATTATCAACAGAAAAGGTAAAATTTTTAGGCTATTGGGATATCACATCAGCAGGAGGGCTATTTGCCTGGAACATATTCAGGGCGCCGCATTTAATTATTGCCTTTGTTATTTACTTCATTGCTTCACTGGCCGAGAGTAACCGTGCGCCTTTTGATATCCCGGAGGCAGAATCTGAATTAGTTTCCGGTTTTCATACCGAATATTCGGGCTTACGGTTCGCGTTGATTTTTTTAGCGGAGTATGCTATGATGTTCCTGGTATCAATGGTTGGCGCGATATTGTTTTTAGGTGCATGGAACACGCCGCTGCCAAATATTGGTTCCGTCCATTTAGCAACCTGTACAACCGGCACTGTATGGGGAATTATATGGATAACTATCAAAACCCTGGCTTTAGTAGGTGTACAAATGTGGATAAGATGGACGTTGCCCCGATTAAGGGTTGACCAGTTAATGAATTTATGCTGGAAGGTGTTAACACCCCTGGCATTTGCCTGTATGCTGATATCGGGCATATGGCGATTATGGTTAATGTAGGGAAGTTATTAGAGATTAGTTAATTAGAGATTAGGAAAATAAAAGATAACCAGGTTAATCCTTGAATCCCACGAATCAAGGTTCAGACAATATGATAAAACGCGCACTCAACGGATTTGCCACTGCATGGAAGGGATTAACCCTAACCATGAAGCATCTTTTTGCGTCAAACGCGAAGAGAAAGGTTATCCCGATAAGTGATGATAATTATTTCAAAAAGCTGGAAGGAACCAACACCATACAATATCCCGCTCAAAAACTACCCATCCCGGAAGTAGGACGCTACCAGTTGGATGTAGAGATGGATGATTGCATTGTATGTGACCTCTGCGCAAAGATATGCCCGGTAGATTGTATCACTATCGAATCTATAAAAGCTACTGAGGCAATTGGTCAAACATCTGACGGTACCACCAAACGGCTTTATGCAGCTCAATTTGATATTGATATGGCTAAGTGCATGTATTGTGGTTTGTGTACCATTGTTTGCCCTACCGAGTGCATTGTAATGACCAACCAATACGATAAAAGTGTATTTGAGATTAGCCAGCTTACTTATGAGTTCAGCGATATGACCGTTGAAGAAGCTGCGGAGAAGAGAGAGTTACTTGAAAAACAACAGGCGGAAAAGCAGGCTGCCAAATTAGCCGCCATGCAGAAAAAGGAGGGCAATGCATGACATTAGCACGCGTACTATTTTATTTAATGAGCTTTATTGTACTGGCGTCAGCAGTTTTTGTGGCGTCGACCAAAAACCTGGTACGATCGGTATTTATATTTTTTATAACACTTTTCGGGCTTGCCGGCCTGTATGTATTGGCGTTGGCTGATTTTGTGGCGATAACGCAAATAGTAATTTACGTAGGGGGGATTTTAGTGTTGATCCTGTTTGCCTTTATGTTATCATCAAGAGAAAACCTGGATGCAATTCAACAACAAAAAAGTCGCTTTTTAAGTGTGGATAAATTATCCGCATTGATACTGGCCGGATTGTTTTTTGTGGTGATGCTGAATATGATATTTAAAATGGATACCGGCAATTTAGGTTGGATAAAGCAAGCGGTGAGCGCCAATAACGTAATTAAGCCAACAGATTTGGTGACCGATAACATCGGCATAAATTTAATGACCCGTTACCTGCTGCCTTTTGAGGCGATATCTATTTTATTAATGATAGCTTTAGTGGGCGCGGCCCATTTATCGCGAAAGGAGGAGATGGAATGATAACACTAACCGACTTTTTAGTGGTAAGCGTTGCGCTGTTTTGTATTGGTTTGTACATGATCGTATCCAAACACAATGCTATACAAATATTGATAGGTATTGAACTCATGCTTAATGCAGCCATTTTAAACCTGGTAGCATTTGGAAAGTACGATAAACTAAACAATGGCGGACAGGTATTTGCCCTGTTTGCCATCGTATTAGCAGCTGCCACAACAGCGGTAGCCCTGGCTATAATTTTAAATGTGTATAGAAGATATAAAACGATTGATCCGGGGGAAGTAAACAGGCTAAAAGATTAACACTTATTTGAAAACATTTCTATCATACGAAGACTCATTAACCTTGTTTTACGCATTAGGCGCGGTACTATTGCCCCTGCTTGCGTTTGTGGTTAATTGCTGTATGCCCGGTAGGCGCAATAAGGCTTCAGGTTGGATATCAACCGGTGCTATATTGTTGAGTTGCGTATTATCCATCATTGTATTCTTCAACACCTGGAACAAACATACCATCCATTTACAGCAGCAGTGGTTCACTATCGGCTATAGTAAAATATATGCAGGCATTTTATTGAATAATCTCTCGGCTTTAATGCTGTTGCTGGTTTCGGTTATCGCGCTACCCGTACATATTTATTCAACCGCTTACATGAAGGAAGATGGGCGGTATAAAAGATATTTTACGTGGCTCAGCTTTTTCTGCTTTAGTATGCTGGCATTAGTGGTTGCCGATAACCTGGTGCTGTTTTATAGTTTTTGGGAGCTGGTAGGTTTTTCATCGTATTTGTTAATTGGTTTCTGGTTCACTAAAGAAAAAGCAATACAGGCTAATAAAAAAGCTTTTATTATGAATCGAATTGGCGATGTAGGTTTATTAATCGCTATCCTCATCATCTTCGCCCAGTACCGCACTTTTGATATCGTGCAGCTTTTTGGCGACGGTGGCCTGGTGGGCCAATCGATAACCAAATTTGGTTTTTGGATGGGGCCGATAAGAGGCTTGCCTGTTGTGTGGCAATACATTGCCTGCGGGGGAATATTTCTCGCGGTAGCCGCAAAATCTGCACAATTCCCCCTACATACCTGGCTGCCTGACGCGATGGAAGGGCCTACATCGGTATCCGCACTCATTCATGCCGCTACCATGGTTGCAGCAGGTGTATTTTTATTGGGCCGGGTTTATCCGTTATTTACGACCGGCGAATTGGATGTGATGGCTGTCATCGGTTGCTTTACTGCTTTTATGGCGGCTACTATCGCGCTTACACAAAATGATCTGAAGCGTATTTTAGCTTATTCCACCATTTCGCAACTGGGCTATATGATCATGGCGATGGGTATTGGCGCTTACGCTTCGTCTTTATTTCATTTAGTTACCCATGCGTTTTTTAAATGTTTGTTGTTTTTGGTCGCGGGTATTGTGATACACCAGATGCAGCACATTAAGGACGATAATAACCTGGATATCGACCCGCAAAGCATCACCAACATGGGTGGGCTGCGTAAAAAACTTCCATTTACCTTCATTATGGCAATTATAGCCAGTCTGGCATTAATAGGCTTGCCGCTTACGTCGGGCTATTTATCAAAAGATGGCATTTTAATACAGGCCTTTGATTGGTCGGACGATAAAAGCTGGGTATTCAAATTGGTGCCTTTGGGCGCCGTATTAACAACCTGGCTCACCGCTTTTTATGTAGTAAGGCTAATTGTAAAAGTATTTTTTGGCGATTTGAAATTAAAAAAAGCACATCAACATATTGATATACATATCAATGATGGGGGCTGGCAGTATAAATTGCCTTTAATATTATTAGCAATAGCCTGTTTGTTCCCGCTGTTTTCGCTCAATCCTTTAATTTACGAGCAGGCCTGGTTATTTAACGGCTTAACACCAACGGCTCATTTGGAAAGGGTGAATATATACCATACCCTTATCCCGGCAGCGGTAAATATTTTGAGCCTGTTTATTATCTACTTTGGGTATGCCGTGTATGTAAAACGTAAAACACACATTTTCCCGCAAAGCGGATTTTTATACAAGCTATCCTATAACCAATGGTACTTTGATGAGTTTTATAGCCGGTTTATTGTTAAGCCCGTTATGATGCTAAGCAGTGTTTTATCATGGTTTGATAATAACATCATCGATGGTTTTGTTAACCTGCTGCCTAAAGTAGTGCTGCTTATCTCGAAGGTAGCTGCCTGGTTTGACTATTATATAATTGACGGCATCATCCGTTTGCTTGTCCATATTGTAGAAAGTATTAGCAATTTTGTGCGCGGTTTTCAAAACGGTAAAATTCAATATTACTTATTTAGTATGCTGGCAATTATATTGGCCCTGTTTATTTATTTAGATTTGAGATAATAGATATGAGATTTGAGCTAACATATCCCAGCGTTCAACCTGATAAGTCATCTATAGCAGATGATAAGTATGTTTCATTCAAAGCCGTAAAATTTTTATCTCAAATCTCACGTCTCAAATCTCCTATCTAAGCATGAATATTTTATCCATACTCATATTTATCCCGCTGTTGTTTGGACTGATCATCGCATTGATGCCTTCTAAATGGCGCGGTAGCTTTAAATATATTACGCTGGCGGCCACATTGGTTCAGTTGTGTATCAGCATTTGGATATACCTGAATTTTCAAAATGGCCCGGCTTACGGCGGGATCATGCATGAAGATCAGTTCCAGTTTGTACAAAAGTTGCCGTGGATCAATTTGAATTTGGGCGGCATGGGTAAACTGCAGATACAATATTTTATCGGGTTGGATGGTATATCTATATCGCTGCTGGTAATGACCTCGCTTGTGCTGGTTATAGCCGCCTTATCATCCTGGGAGATCAAGAGTAATTTAAAAGGATTTTTTGTGCTGTTTTTGATACTGGATATGGCGGTTTTGGGCGTTTTCTGTTCGCTCGATTTCTTCCTGTTCTACCTGTTTTATGAGCTGATGTTGTTACCGCTATACTTCCTGATAGGTATGTGGGGCGGTGCGCGCAGGGAATATGCCGCTATCAAATTTTTCCTCTACACCTTATTTGGTTCGGTGTTTATGTTGCTGGTGATGATCGGTTTGTACTTATCGGTTAAAGACCCTGCCACGGGCGCCCACACCTTTAACATGGTGCAAATGATGAATCCGGCTAATTACGGGCATGATACGGTATTTTCAGTATTCAACAACCTGAAAATTTTCGGGGTGCCGGCACGTGTACTTGGATTTATCGTGTTGTTTATAGCCTTTGCCATTAAGGTGCCGGTGTTCCCGTTACATACCTGGTTACCTGATGCGCACGTAGAGGCGCCAACCCCGGTATCTATCATTTTGGCAGGTATCCTGTTAAAAATTGGTGGGTACGGAATTATCCGGGTATGTATCAGTATTTTCCCGGATGTAGCAGCCTCGGGCGCTTTCTGGCTGGGACTGCTCGGTGTGATATCCATTTTATACGGTGCGTTTAATGCACTGGCACAGCGGGACCTTAAACGCCTCATCGCCTATTCATCGGTGTCACAAATGGGTTTTGTTTTGTTGGGGATAGCCTCACAGTCTGTCGAAGGTATAAACGGCGCCGTAATGCAAATGGTAAGTCATGGGTTTTTAGCTACCATGCTGTTCTTCCTTGCAGGCGTTATATATAACCGCGTGCACGACCGTGATATTTACAATTTCAGGGGGCTGGGCAGCCTGATGCCGCGCTATACCATATTTGTTATGATCGCTTTTTTTGCTTCATTAGGTTTGCCGGGTTTCTCGGCATTTATAGCCGAAGCATTTTCGTTGATGGGGGTATTTAAATCACCATCAGCCAACGGGCCTTTACCTTACTGGATAGCAGCCTTAGGAGCAGTGGGTATATTATTTAGCGCAGCCTATTTTTTATGGACATTGCAGCGTATGTTTTTTGGACAGCTTACCTTAAAGGGCGGCGATGTTTGGAAAACTGCGCTAACAGATCTCAACTTCCGCGAGGTAATTACTTTAGTACCGCTGGCGGCCCTTGTATTGGTTTTGGGTTTAATGCCATCACTGGTATTTGAAAAAATAAATGATTCGGTTTTATTATTAGTACAGTTTTTACAGAAATAATAAATGCACGACCTGCTACCCTATATACCCGGACAGTTAACCAATATTTTGGATGGCCTAACCTTTTTTATGCCCGAAATATGCCTGGCGCTATTGTTCCTGCTGGTATTGGTAACAGATTTAATTGGGGGTAAAAGCGCTGAAAAGCTATGCCGAACCGTCGCTTACGCCGGCATGTTGATCGTGATATTTAAGGATCTGCAACAAGTAGCAATGGTGCTGAATGGCGGGCACTATTTGTTTAATGGGATGCTCCTGCTCAACCATACGTCGTTAGTTTTTAAATTTATTGTTGATGTGCTGGCTTTTATCCTGCTGCTATACTTTGCCTGGGATGACAGGCTTAAATCACATCCAAAAAGGCTGGCCGATTTGTATACCATTACCATTGGTTCAGTTTTAGGGCTGCATTTAATGGTAATGTCCATTAACCTGTTGTCCATCTATTTATCAATAGAAATGGTTTCTATTGCATCCTACTTAATGGTAGCTTATCGTTCAGAAAATGCTTTCAGCAGCGAGGCCGGATTAAAATATGTATTGTTTGGCGCGGCTTCATCGGCAATGATGTTATACGGTATATCTTTATTATATGGTTTTAGCGGATCGCTTAGTTTGTTTTCGGCCGACTTTATGCATGGATTATTGCAGGCCAACGGCCTAGGTGTTTCTTTTGCTATAGCGTTGGTATTAATTGGTATTGGGTTTAAACTATCATTTGTGCCCGCACATTTCTGGGTACCTGATGTTTACCAGGGAGCGCCAACACCGGTAACGGCTTATTTATCAACTTTGCCAAAGATTGCCGCATTTGGTTTGTTGATCAACTTTTTAACCCCGTTTATCTTCTTCGCTAAGTTTACCGCTTTTGATTTCCGGCTGGTACTTTCAATTATTGGTATTATTACCATGCTGGCAGGCAACTTTGCAGCTGTGTTGCAAAATAATGTAAAACGAATGCTGGCCTATTCCAGTATTGGCCATACCGGTTTTGCCTTAATGGCGATAGTTACTTTCACTGCCCAGGGCATTAACGCCTTAACTTATTATTTGGCGGTGTATGGTATCGCCAATATTGGCGCCCTGGCGCTGGCTACCTATTTCGCTAATGTTGAGGGGACAGAAGATATTGACGGCTATAAAGGGCTTGGCTTAAAATATCCGGCGGCATCTGTTTGTTTTGTGATTATATTGATATCGTTAACCGGGCTACCGGTTACTGCCGGCTTTACCGGTAAGCTTTTTGTTTTTTCGGCAGTATATAATGTTTATCAGCAAACTCATGATGGTTGGTTGTTATTGTTAATGATAACAGGCGCTTTAACTACGGTTGTTTCGCTGTTCTATTATATTAAAATTCCGCTTTATTTATTTCTAAAAAGGACCGAAAATAATACAAGTCCTGTCCGCACCTCTCATTATATTGTGATTTTTTCAATAATCATAGCATTATTGATCCTGTTATTAGGAATTTTTCCTGACAGGTTACTTGCGTATTTATAAAAATTATAATTTTGTATTAATTTTAATGGAAAATTAACATTTAGTTGATTAATATATGATTTAAATCATAATTTACGCCACTTATTTTAATCATTTGCACACATTTTCATGAAACGTTATTTTCCTTTCTTTTTAATCCTGTGTATTTTAACATTAACCTTCATTTTTCCATCAGTCGATTTTAAAAAGGCAGCAAATCCAAACTTTAACTCGGGTGATATCGCCTGGATGCTGATGTCAACGGCTTTGGTTTTAATAATGACACCTGGATTGGCCTTTTTTTATGGCGGAATGGTTAATAAAAAGAATGTGATCTCTACCATGCTGCAAAGTATAGTATGTATGGTTATCATAACCGTAATGTGGGGGATATTTGGATTTAGCCTTGCCTTTGGCGACAGCTTTCATGGTTTAATAGGTAACCCGTCAACTTATTTTATGATGAAAGGTATGCTGGGCAACTCAACCTGGAAACTGGCGCCTACTATACCATTATTGCTGTTTGCTATGTATCAGCTTAAATTTGCTATCATCACGCCTGCATTAATAACGGGCGCATTTGCTGGTCGGATACGCTTTAACTCTTATATCATTTTTTTATGCCTGTTCTCTATATTTATATTCTCTCCGTTAGCGCATTGCACCTGGCACCCTGATGGCTTGCTGAACAAATTAGGTGTACTTGATTTCGCGGGTGGAACGGTCGTACATATGTCGGCAGGTTGGGCGGCTTTAGCTTCTGCCTTATATTTAAAAAGAAGAAATGAAGCTAATCATGCACCTGCCCGTATTACTTATGTAATGATTGGTACCGGGCTGCTATGGTTTGGCTGGTTCGGTTTTAATGCAGGATCGGCATTTGGTGCAAATCAATTAGCGGTTACGGCTTTGGCTACCAGCACAACGGCATCTGCGGCGGCAGGCTTAACCTGGATATTTTTTGATATGCTTCGCGGCAAAAAACCATCTGCAATGGGCACCTGTATTGGCGCGGTTGTGGGTTTGGTAGCTATTACCCCGGCGGCGGGTTATGTGTCTATTCCGCATTCGTTAGCAATTGGCATTATTTCGGCAGTGATTAGCAATCTGGTAGTTGAATGGCGCACCCGCACCTCAATTGACGATACACTCGACGTGTTTCCATGCCATGGTGTCGGCGGTATGGTAGGTATGTTGCTTACCGGCGTTTTTGCGCATAAAAATGTTAACGCAGGCAACTTAACCGGCAATGGTTTGTTTTTTGGCGAAACGCACTTGTTTTATGTGCAATGTATGGCCTTAGTTGTTGTTTCGATCTTTGCTTTTTTTGGCTCACTGCTATTATTAAAGATAACAGATATGATATCCCCATTACGGGTTTCGGCAGAAGATGAGGAGATTGGGCTGGATATCAGTCAGCATGGTGAACGATTGTAATTGGGATCGATAAATCATTGTAATTAGTTGCAAATATCGGCTTTAACTAATAAATTCGGTCAACAAATTACAAATCACAATTTTTAATCGTCTTCCTGCTTTGCCATGAGATGAAAAGGACCTACCTGTTTTTTTTGCTGACAGCTGTTTCAAGCGGAGTTTTCGCTCAGCAAAAAGTATCCGATGCCGGGTTGGTAACCATATTGAATGCGCAAAAAAACGTGCGCACAGCTCTTCCTGTAGAAAAGTTGTACCTGCAAACCGACAAGCCCTATTATTCATCGGGTGATACCCTGCGTTTCAAGGCTTATTTGTTTAGGGCCGATTATTTAACCCCGTCAGAGCAAAGCGGCCAGTTGTATATAGAGCTCGACGGATCGGATAATGCCCCGGTAAAAAAAATGATGATACCGCTGAGCGCCGGGTTGGGCTGGGGCGATATTGCGCTAAACGAAAAGGATATTCTCGCAGGAATCTATACCCTTCGGGCGTATACCAACTGGATGCGCAATTTTGGCGAAACTTACGTGTTTAAGCAGCCGGTTAATGTTTTACCGGTAACCAACTCCATCCTTATAAAAACAGACTTTAAACTGCAACAAAGAGCAGGTAAACAAAATATAGAAGTTGCCCTAAAACTGACCACGCTGGACGGTCATATCCAGGCGTTACAGGATATGCAGCTCAGGGTAATGGATGGAAAAAATAACCTGTCGAAAGACAAAGTTAGCACGGGGGTTGATGGTGTGGTTAAAGTAAACTTTGATGTGCCGGAAAAAACAAGCAGCAGCAATTTATCCATTAAGCTGCAGCAAGCCGGAAAAGACGGCGAATTAACCATACCAGTGACGGTTAACCGCCCGGAAAATACGGACCTGCAGTTTATGCCCGAAGGCGGCAGCCTGGTAGCGGGCATATCCGCCAAAGTAGGGTTTAAAGCGATTGCCGAAGACGGAAAAGGGGTGGCGGTAGACGGCATTATTGTGAACAGCAAACAGCAGCAGGTGGCGTCATTCTCGGCCACTCACGCCGGTATGGGCTTCTTCGAATTCAACCCACTGGCCGGGGAAAGTTACACTGCCCGCTTAAACCTGCCTGGCGGAGTCAAAAAAACATATCCGTTGCCTAATGTAAACCCGGCGGGAACAACTTTAAGCATAACCGGAAAAAACAGCGACAGCCTGGCTATCACCTTAAATGGAAGCGGGCTTAATAAACAGGAAAACTATTTTTTGATCGGCCAGTCGCGGGGAGTGGTTTGTTATGCCCAAAGCATTGACTTTACAAGCTCACCTGTTTTAAAGCAGGCGCCCAAAGCATTATTCCCTACAGGCATCGCCCGTTTTACCTTATTAAATACCCAGCATCAGCCCTTAAACGAACGGATCGTGTTTATCAATCATCACGATGAACTGCAGATCGCTATAAAGACCAATCAAGCAGACTACGCCGTTCGCGACAGCATCGCCTTAGCGATCGAGGTAAAAGACAAGGACGGCAAACCTGTACAGGGTAGCTTCTCGCTGGCGGTTACCGACGACAGCCAGGTAAAAACGGATAGCCTGGGCAGCAATATCCTAAATAATTTATTGCTCACGTCGGATTTGAAAGGGACAGTTGAAGAACCCGGTTACTATTTTATAGGAAATAAAGCCGCTGAACTCGATAACCTGCTGCTTACCCAGGGCTGGACCGGTTATGACTGGAAGGAGGTGTTTTACCCGACACCGCCTGTCTACCAGCCAGAAAAGGAGTTTACCGTTAAGGGTACCATTACCAACGCCCTGGGCAAACCTATTGAAAAATCAACAATAGTGCTGATGGCTAATCATCCGTTGCTCTTTAAAGACACCCTTTCAGACAAAGGTGGACATTTTACCTTTAAAGGATTGTTCCCGGTAGATACCGCTATCTATAAACTGCAGGCCAGGAATAAACGCGGTAACGACTTTAATGTACAAATTAAAACGGAAGAAGTTCCACCGCCCGTTTTTTCGTCAACCATACCCCTTACCCCCTGGTATGTAAATAGTGATACTTCCTTATTAAATATTACAAAAACAAGAATTGTGGAAATGAAAGCGATTAGTAGTTATCGTGGCGAGGGCCATGTATTAAAGGAAGTAAATATTAAAGAGAAAAAAATCATCCCCGGCTCGAAAAATCTCAACGGCCCGGGCGAGGCTGACCAGGTAATAGACCAGGAAGAATTGGAAAAGGCCGGCAAAATGACCTTAAGGGAATTGCTGCAGCAAAAAATAAAAGGGCTCCATTACGGGCCATTTACTCCCCCCAAACGCGACTATAGGCCTTCCCTAGAATTAGCATCTTATTTACGCCAAGATTTTCCTTTATTATCCTCCAAACAAGCAGAAGACATGGCAAAAGGAGATATTGACCGGTGGAAAAAAAAACTTTTACCCTGGAGGGTTGGCTATATGATAAATGCGCAGGAGGTTCATTTTATAATTGACGGTATCGACCTTGATTATTTTTACAATGATGATGGTGAACTTGGTCCCTACGATACCAAACGATACCAGTATATTAACAGTTACCTGGATTATTTTACCGCGGAAGATATCACAGGAATTGAATTAATGAGCAACGATAAATACGCCGCAAATTATGACATTGAATTTGATCGGTACAAAGATAGAATGGTTCCCGGCAGAGTGAACTCATTTGCCTACCTCGAGATCACCACCCGGGCTAAACAAGGGCCGTTTATGAAAGTAGTGCCCGGCACTTATCTGTACAAAACACTGGCTTTTACCTTACCCAAACAGTTTTACAGCCCCAAATATTCGGTTAAAAATAAAAATACTGCGATAGATACTGATTTACGGTCAACCATTTACTGGGAACCAAATATTGTTACCGATAAACAAGGCAAAGCAACTGTGTCTTTTTATGCCAGCGACAGGCCTGGTAGCTACACTGTTATTGTGGAGGGAAGTGATTTGGACGGGGGGATGGGTAGTGTGGTGCAAAAACTGGTGATGAATAAAGGTTTTTAAGCGTGCAGATTATCGGATAGCCCGGCCCGATCCCTCATCCGGAATGCCCCAATAATAACATCTGCGTTAAGTTAAATCTTATCTGCTATAGCAGCTACTTTTTACACTTCATTTTATCCTAACAAAATGTTTATAATTAATACGCATTAATGACAATCTGTTTAACATACTTAACGTTAATTTTATAACTTTGCGGGCTCATTACAAATCATGAGCGATCAGATTAAACATGAATGCGGTGTGGCATTTATCCGCCTTTTAAAGCCACTTTCCTTCTATCAGCAAAAATACGGTACGGCACTGTATGGCTTGAACAAACTTTACCTTTTGATGGAAAAACAACATAACCGGGGCCAGGATGGCGCGGGTGTTGCCACCATTAAACTGGATATTGCACCGGGCAAGCGTTACATCAGCCGGCACCGTTCGATGGCGTCAAATGCGGTTGCTGATATTTTTGAATACATCCAGAAAAAGTTTGCCGATATCCAAAAGGAAACGCCCGAGAGGATGGCCGACGCGCAATGGTTAAAGGACAATGTGAGTTTTGTGGGCGAGGTATTGCTGGGTCACCTGCGTTATGGTACCCACGGAAAAAACAGCATTGAAAGCTGTCACCCATTTTTGCGTCAAAATAACTGGATGACGCGTAACCTGGTAATCGCGGGTAATTTCAATATGACCAATGTTGATGAATTATTACAGCAATTGTATGAGTTGGGTCAGCATCCTAAAGAAAAAGCGGATACAGTTACTGTTTTAGAAAAAATGGGACACTTTATCGATACAGAAAACCAGGGTTTGTTTGATCAATATAAGCGCGAAGGGCTTGACGATAACGTGGAGATCAGCAAACTGATCGCCAATGATATGGATGTGGCGAAGATCCTCCGCAAATCAGCCAAAAACTGGGATGGCGGTTATACTATTGCAGGCATACTAGGTCATGGCGACGCCTTTGTAATGCGCGACCCTGTAGGTATCAGACCGGCATATTACTATTATAATGACGAAATAGTGGTGGCTGCTTCTGAGCGCCCTGCTATACAAACGGCCTTTAATGTTCCGATTGAGGATATCAGGGAAGTAAAGCCCGGTCATGCTTTAATTATAAAAAAGAATGGCAAGATAACCGAAACGATGTTTAGTGAGCCGTTGGAGAAGAAAGCCTGCTCATTTGAACGGATCTATTTTTCGCGCGGCAGCGATGCTTCTATTTACCGTGAGCGCAAGCAGTTGGGAAGGCTACTTTGCCCGCAGATATTGAGCGCCGTTGATAATGATATTAAAAACACGGTATTGTCATATATCCCCAATACTGCTGAAGTTGCCTTTTACGGCATGGTAGAAGGGGTACATAAATACATTAAAAAGTACCAGCGCGACAGGCTGCTGAACCGGGAAGACAAGATAAGTGAAGAAGAATTGACCGAAGTATTGTGCCTTGCCCCGCGTGTAGAGAAAATAGCGATAAAAGACGTTAAGCTGCGCACCTTTATTACACAGGATGCGGACCGCAGCGAAATGGTAGCCCATGTTTATGATACTACGTATGGCCTGATAAAAAACGACACGGATACCCTGGTAGTGCTGGATGATTCCATTGTACGCGGTACAACCCTTAAACAAAGTATTTTAAAAATACTGGACCGTTTGGGCCCTAAAAAAATAGTGGTGGTGTCGTCGGCCCCGCAGATACGTTACCCGGATTGTTACGGGATAGATATGTCGCGCATGGGCGAGTTTGTGGCTTTTGAAGCCGCCATAAGCTTATTAAAAGAAGCCGGGAACGAAGAGGTTATCCTGAAGGTTTATCAACAATGCAAGGATAGTGCCGAATTGCCTAAAGAGAGCGTTGTTAACTATGTAAAAGCTATTTATGAGCCTTTTACTGATCAGCAGATATCAGACCGTATTGCTAAGATAATTACTCCGAAAGAAATCAATGCTAAAGTGGAGGTGATATACCAAACTCTGGATAACCTGCACAAAGCATGTCCGGATCATACCGGCGACTGGTATTTTAGCGGTGACTATCCAACCCCCGGTGGCAATAAGGTGGTGAACCGTGCCTTTGTAAATTGGATGGAAGGAAAGAATCAGCGGGCGTATATGTAAGATTAGCTTGCCGGCAGTTAGGCAGAAGGCGCAGAAAATACAAAATGTGTAACCAGCTTATCCATCAAAATTAAGGATGCAATGATAAGGGCGATGCCTGCAACCTGGTTCAATCGATGTACCAGTTTAACAGATATGCGATCGCGCAGTTTGTCGGCGTAAAAGGCTTTGGTAGTGTCTAATCCAAACTGTACAATAAGAATAGTTAAAAACATGATGGCAATCTTAGCCGATCTGTTTGGTACGCCCTGGTGATAAAGCGTGCTGGCCGTGCCAATTACCGTAATCCAATGGAAAAGCAGGGTAGGATTAAAGATACACATCAAAAATCCCTTTAAAAAATACCCGTAGCGTTTAAGCCCGCTTGGTGCATCGTTGCTATAATTTACGTTAGCTTTTTTAAATAAATAATAAACACCCAGGGTGAACAAAATAGCGCTGCCAATTTCGCCTGCTATGATCTTGGCATTTGCCGGAATATCAAATAATTGTGAGCCAAACAGGATACTGCCTACAAAAACAATATCGCTGCACACAACACCGAGTGCTAAATAAACACCCGCATGAAAGCCCCGCTCAATACTGGTTTTAATTAAAGCAAAAAATACAGGGCCAGTAAGGAACGTTAATATTAATCCAATCCCAATTCCCGAAATAACAGCTTCTATCATTATTTTAGCCTTAGGTTCAGTTTGAAGTATGCGAATATGCAATTTTTATCGCAAACTTAATGTTGTATTAATATTAAATCATTATCAGGGTTTAATGATGATTTTTTTATGGTTTAATTGACAAATCAATCGATTGCAGACCCACTATTCAAAAACTGGTAATCGTAATAATAAAAAATTAACTTATGTTAGTGGCTTAAAACCTCCCGATAGCTGTCGGGTAAACCTATTTATGATGGAACAAAAAAATTCAAAAAATTATGGGGGGGCCTTGCTTACCCTGGTAACAGTTTTCTTTTTTTGGGGCTTTGTAGCTGCCAGTAACGATATTCTGATACCAGTTTTTAAAGAAAAATTACATTTACTGCAATGGCAATCGCAAATGATTTCTTTTGCATTCTATGTAGCTTATACGGTGGGTTCCATTATTTATTATTTATGTTCAAAAGCGGCCAGTGGTGATATTTTAAATAAAATAGGTTATAAAAATGGTATTGCTTTAGGTTTAATTATTTCGGCAATAGGTACTTTGTTATTTTATCCGGCTGCCGAAAGTGCATCATTCTTGCTAATGATAACAGGCTTGTTTATTGTCGGTTTAGGGTTCTCATTACAGCAAATAGCAGCTAATGCCTTAGTTGTTGCTTTAGGCGATCCGCAAACCGGTGCGCAACGCCTAAGCTTAACGGGAGGTGTAAACAACTTTGGCACAACCATTGGCCCATTGCTTGTTAGTTTAGCTATTTTTGGGTCTGTATCTGCAAACTCACAAGTGGCCAGTATAAGTGCTGTTAAGTTTCCATACCTAATATTAGGTGCGTTGTTTTTGGTAGTGGCAGTAATATTCAAGTTCTCTTCCGTACCCGATAAAATACACTCAGTTACCGACGATGTGGTTGAAGATGGCGAAGAATCTGCTATTGTAAAATTAGCTAACCAGAAAAAAAGCGCGTTAGGATATACTCAATTGGTATTGGGTATGATTGCCATTTTCGTTTACGTTGGTGTGGAAGTATCAACAGCAAGTAACCTGCCCGAGTTTATGAAAGAAAAATTGCATACGCCAACAGGGAACATAGCGCCTTTCATCTCCTTATATTGGGCCAGTTTGATGATCGGCCGATGGACGGCCTCTATAGGTGCATTTAATTTAAAGGACAGCGCTAAGAAAATTCTGAGTTTGGTTACACCTTATATCGCATTTGGTGTATTCTTAGCTGTTAATCGTATTGCACAACACGATGTTACACCGTTTTACATTTATGCCCTGGTTATTATTATTCTAATTATTGCAAACTTGTTAAGTAAAGGCAACCCTGCGCGTCAGTTGTTGATTTTTTCCGGTTGCGCAATTACCGCTTTATTTATTGGTATGCTTTCAAGTGGAATGGTTAGTGTATTCTGCTTTATCACTGTGGGCTTATTTTGCTCAACTTTATGGCCTTGTATTTACACCCTGGCTGTTACAGGTTTGGGAAAACATACTAATGAAGGTTCAAGTTTTCTTATCATGATGATTATGGGTGGCGGTTTTATTAGTTTGTTACAAGGCTACTTAGGCGATCCAAGCCGGATTGGCATCCAATGGAGCTATTTGGTAGGTGTAGGATGCTTTGTTTATTTGGCATTTTACGCTGTAAAAGCTAAAAGTGCACTAAAACAACAAGGCATTGATTTTGATACGGTAGTAGCTAAAGGCGGCCACTAATTTAAATAGTCATTGTATCATTAACCATATGTGTTCCAATGACTAATGACTTGATGACCTAATGACTAAATATGACAAGACCAACATTTAACGATATCTTCATGAACCTGGCAACTGACCTTGCCAAGCGTTCGCATTGCGTTAAAGCGCATGTAGGCGCAGTTTTAGCAAAAGATACACGTATTATATCCATCGGTTATAACGGGCCACCTAAAGGCACGCATAATTGCGATGAGGAGTGGCCGGAGACTGGTTGCGCACGCGATTCGAAAGGAAGTTGTTCACTGGCCTTGCATGCCGAAGAAAATGCCATTCTATTCGCCGTGAAAAACGGAGCTAATCTGCATGGGGCAACGTTATATACTACGTTGTCGCCATGCCTGCCTTGTGCCAGGCTTATTTTTTCGGCAGGAATAAAACAGGTATTCTATAAAAACTCTTATGCCGAATACAAAGGGATCCCCAATGATGAAGGCGTTGATTTTTTAAACAGGTTTGGCGTTAGTGCGGTAAAGTTTGTAGGAGATGACTATTTAGATCTTTCCTAATACTTCTTCCAGCTTATTGTCTAAATCCTGGCCTCTGAGGTCCTTGCCGATGATCTTCCCATTTGGGTCGAGCAGGAAGTTGGAAGGTATCTGACCGATAAAATATAAAACAGCTACCTTATTGCTCCAAAAATTAAGGTCGGATACTTGTGTCCAAACTAAACCATCGGTTTTTATGGCTTTTAACCAGTCGGCTTTGCCATCGGGCCTGTCTAACGAAACGCCCAATACAGTAAAGTTTTTGTCTTTATATTTATTATAGGTTCTAACCAGGTTTGGATTTTCCTGGCGGCACGGGCCGCACCATGATGCCCAAAAATCAATCAAAACATATTTACCACGAAACGCCGAAAGCGAAACAGGTTTTCCATCCACGTCATTTTGTGTAAAATCAGGAGCAATTGCACCTATACCGGTAACCTTTGCCTGGTCAATAGCATGTTTAAGCGTTTTGCCGGGTTCTGAATCCTGTAATTGAGCGGACAAGCCTTTATATAACCGATCCAACTCCATCGGGTCATTGGAATGTGGGCCCATCAGGTTAATGGTAAATATGCTCATGTAACTATCAGGATGAGTCTTTACAAACATGGTGAGGATAGCTTTTTGCTGATCTTGTATAACTTTGGCCCTGGCTGTTAAAGCGTTTCTAAAAGCAGGGTCGTTTTGCTTCTCGGGCGGAGCAGAATTTGCCTCTGCATAAAGCTTCCGGGTAGGCTCTTCAAGCGGTTTTAATGCTGCTTTTAAGTCGCGGTTTTCATCATTTAATACCGATCCTTCAACCCGGGCGGTAAATGCTGAATCTTTACCCACTATGTTATAAATTCCCTTCTCCAGAAAAAAGTTAAGTACATCCGGCGTGTTGCCAAGTTTTGCAATGCCCACGCCATTATGGTCTATTACCAAATAGGAGTTTTCAGGATAAAGTATTTTACCGTTAAAACTAAACTCTCCATTGCTTATTACCGCCGAATCGACCACCTTGTTTGCGCCAAGTGTGTAAAACAGGTATGCCCGTGCGGGGGCATTTAAATTACCGATATGCCCGGTTATCGTAAACGGATCGGGAACTGTCATCTGCGCGAATAAGAACAATGGTACGAAGGCTAATAAAAGAAGAAATATTTTTTTCATTGAATTTTTAAACATAATCGTTTTATAACGGATAATACGTAATCTAATTGTATTAAGTTAACTTTTGATAAGTGCGCCACCAAAGATCCGGTAATTCTCCCGAAACTGCGATTTTATAATCCTCATACCGGCAAGGTACCAGGTGAAAACGTTCATTTTTTGAGCCCGCGGTAGGATACGGCACCTGCATCCACCACCGGTCAGATTTTTTGCTTTTTACAAATACCAGTTCGTGATCATCATGCTTTAAGCTGGTTTTATAAATGAGGTATTGAGATTTTGGATTAAGCGGGAAATCTTTTTTGCGATTATAAAAGCCGTCGATAAAATACCATATCATTTGCGACAACAACATGGCCGTTTGCCCATTGCTATCATAGGCGGGGTTAAATTCATAAAAGCCTATAGAGGAAAGCTTGTCGTTGAAACCTGCATAGCGACATAACTGGCAGGCTTCTTCGCCATAAAACCCGTTTGGCGACGCGTTAGCATTTCCCATCGCGTCTGACGAGCGGACTGCGCCAATATCAACACTCACCATACCTGCATTACGGATAATTGGCTCGGCAACCGTTATTTGCCCGCTTAATTCGCCCAAACGGTGAACGTCAAAATAAAGTTTTTCCATTACCCGCAAACTATCCTGGCTGGCAAAAAAAGTTTGATAACCCAGGTTGCTGTAGTTGAACAGGTAATTGGGCTCATGCATAAATATTTTGTTAAGATAGGATACCGATGTGGTTTCTATACCTTCATTTCCGCTGTCATCATTCAAATCTAATCGCGAATCGATAATAACGAGGTCGACTTTCTGTTCCAGCTCTTCATAGGCCATATATTGGGCATAAGTTATATCCTGCCCGCCACCTATTATCAGTGGGGTAATGCCTTTCTTTACCAGCTCTGCAACTACTGTTTTAACGGCGAAGTAGGTATCTGTAATTGTTTTTCCCTGGCGGATATTGCCCAGGTCGGTAATCTTTGTCTTATAACCGCCTTCGTTTAACAGGTACAATTTTTCGCGTACATAATCGGGGCCTAATGCACATCCCGGATTATTTATGGCATTCCGGTCATCCAGAACACCTATGATTGCGATGTCCTTCTGTTCCAGGTCCGGAAAATTAACCGCATAATGATCTATTTTACTACCTAAATGGCTGGTAAAGTATCCTTCTTTCGGAATGATCTTTTCCAGATCAATAGGAGTGAAAAAATCGGCTAAAGACATATTATGGATGTGCAAATGCGTAGATGTACAAATATGCAGATTTTTTGGATGTATGAATATATCACCTGTTAAAACAATTTATCGCAGCATATTTGCACGTCTGCACATCAATCTGCACATTTGCACATTCGCATATTTGCACATCCACAAAAATGATACTCGTTACGGGCGCAACTGGTTTTTTGGGTTCTGAACTGGCAAGCCAACTGGCCCAAAAGGGACAAACTATACGTTGTATCAAACGCAACACTTCTGTTATACCTCAGTTATTGGTACCCTACAGCAAATTTATAGAATGGGTGGAGGCGGACATTATGGATGCTTTTTCCCTGGAGGATGCTTTACAGGGAATAACGCAGGTTTATAATTGCGCGGCGTGGGTATCCTTAAAACAGGCGGATAAAGAGCCCATGATTCGTACCAATGTTACAGGTACTGCCAACCTGGTTAATTTATGTTTGGAGAAGGGGATAAGGTTGGTGCATGTAAGCTCAATAGCGGCTATTGGTCAGGCAAAGCCGGGCGAACTCATAACCGAAAATCATCACCTGGATGCAACTACGGAAAATGACGGTTACGCTTTATCAAAATTAGAAAGCGAAATGGAGGTTTGGCGAGGAGTTGCCGAAGGATTGGATGCGGTAATTGTAAACCCGTCATTGATTATAGGCGCCAACGCCGGGACCGATGGCAGCGGCCAATTATTTGAAACCGTTAGAAAGGGACTTAAATTTTATACCAAAGGCAGCGCCGGATTTGTAGATGTGGAAGATGTTGCCAAATGTATGATCGCGTTAATGAACAGTGATATTACGGGCGAACGCTATATCATCAACGCCGAAAATCGTACCTATAAACAAATAACTGCCGAAATAGCGAATGGTTTTAATATAACACCGCCCGCCATATTGGCCCGTTCATGGATGATGGAGCTGGCCTGGCGGGCTGCGGCTTGGTTAGCATTTATTAGCCGTAGTTCTCCGGCATTGGATAAAATAGCGGCGCAGTCGGCTTCGTTAACGCGCGATTTTGATAACACAAAAATTAAACAGGCTATAGCTGTTGATTTTAAACCGATAAGTAAATCAATAGAGGAAATTTGTGTGCGTTTGGCAGTATAGATTTCTGAAAATTAGACTTACGAAGTTTTTAAAACTTCGTAAGTCTAATTTTCATTTTCTTATATTGTGTCATGAAAAAAATCGTGCTGCTTATAGCTTTAGCTTTTCTTACGCTAAATGCCTCTTTCGGGCAAACCAAAACTAAAAATTCAGCATATTTCCCGGCTTATAACAACTGGCTGCATAAAACGCCTTCACAGTTGGGGTTAGATAGCAATGCGTTGAACAAGGCAATTAGCTTTGCGATGACGCATGAAGCAAAAACATCGCATGACAGCGAAATGGCGCAGTTTCAAAGTTTTGGCAAAGAGCCTTTTAGCGAGGCGATTGGCCCGCTTACCGAACGTGGCGGCCCGGCAGGGCTGATTATTTACAAAGGATACATCGTAGCACAATGGGGCGACCCTACCCGTGTTGATATTGCTAACAGCATAACCAAAAGTTTTCTTTCAACCGTAGTTGGCCTTGCGGTTGAAAGGGGGATGATACATAGCACTTTGGACACGGTAGCACGTTATATTCCACCCATTCAGGTTTATGAATCTGCTGCCATATTAAGCGGATTTAATGCTGATAAAAGCAGTATGATATACCCATTTTCCTCTGCGCACGACAGCCGGCTTACCTGGGAAGTGATGCTGCGCCAAACCAGCGATTGGGAAGGGACCTTATGGGGCAAGCCTGATTGGGCTGACCGGCCAACAGGAGATATCATCCAGTATAAAGCGCGCAAACGTAATGAGCCGGGTGCGGTTTGGAAGTATAATGACGTGCGTGTAAATGCGCTTTCTTTGGCCACATTATGTGTTTGGCGGAAGCCTTTACCGCAAGTGCTTAAAGAAAACATTATGGACCCGATAGGCGCATCAACTACCTGGCGCTGGTTCGGCTATCGCAACTCATGGATAGTGCTTGACGGGCAGATCATCCAATCCGTAAGTGGTGGCGGACACTGGGGCGGTGGGATGTTTATTAACGCTTTTGATATGGGCCGGTTTGGCTTGTTAACCCTACATCATGGCAACTGGGATGGTAAACAGCTCATCAGCGAGCAATGGGTAAAACAGGCTTTAACGCCTACGTCAGCTAATACCGGTTATGGTTATATGAACTGGTTTTTAAATACCGATAAAAAATTATTGCCGTCGGCTCCGGCCAATACTTGGGTGCATATCGGCGCCGGTACCAACATGATCTATTGCGACCCGGATCACGACTTGGTGGTAGTGGCCCGATGGATAGAGAATAATGATATGGACGGACTGATTAGCAATGTTTTAGGGGCTATAAAAAAGTAGTAGGGCCCAAATGTAAAATGTTATTTTGGCAAATGAATCAAAATGGCATTGACGTAATTATATTTATCTTCCTAACAGAACTTTATTTGTTTATTGACATTGGCTTTATAAACTAATTAAGCAAAAATCTGCACATTTGCATATCCGCAATCTGCACATCAAAAATGGAACAATATTTTATTATAGATTTCG
>Ga0207009_1001_pt2 | contig 55811 bp, 51 predicted proteins | sample Alteio_BWMinCont_81_FD_153479 | JGI IMG/M metagenome (GOLD analysis project Ga0207009, IMG submission 153479) | Enriched cells from forest soil in Barre Woods Harvard Forest LTER site, Petersham, Massachusetts, United States -... | ecosystem: Environmental > Terrestrial > Soil > Temperate forest >... | reverse complement strand
ATCGGGACGCTCGCCGACAACGTCGGGGCCGACCGCATCGAGATCGACATGCTCACTTTCAGCGGCCCGGCCTTCCGCAACGTGGACAACCGGCTCAAGTCGCTCGCGCTCGTGCAGCACGGCCTCACCAATGCCGTCATGTTCGGCCCCGGTGGCGTCGTGCTCCAGCCCTCCGAGGTGCTGCATAAAAAAGCCGTCCTGGTTGAACGCGGCAGCTTCCGCCCCGTCACGCACGTCAATGTGGACATGCTCAACTGCGCCACCGCGCAGTTCGTGCAAGAGCCCATGGTCAAGGGCAAGGACGTGATCGTCCTCATGGAAATCACCATGAACAACCTGCTCGCTGACGGCAGCCTCGACTCCCAGGACTTTCTTTCACGCGTCGATTTGCTGGGCGACATCGGCTTCACGGTTCTCATTTCCAACTACAGCGAATACTACCGCCTCACCTCCTACTTCCGCCGCTACACCAGCGAAATGATCGGCGTGGCCATGGGCGTCAACAACCTCATCGAAATCTTCAACGAAAAGTATTACGAAAACCTCCCCGGCGGCATCCTCGAGTCCTTCGGCCGCCTTTTCCGCAACGCGGTCAAACTCTACATCTACCCGATGAGGCAGGAGGCCTACGACCGCTATCTCCTCAGCGGAAACCCCGCCGATAAGCCCGGCAACGTCAACGCCCACGCTTTTGCCGCCAACGTCCTGATCAACTCCCGCAACGTTCTCATCGTCGATCACCTGCGCAACCTCTACGACCACCTGCTCGAAAACCACTACATCGACAGCATCGTCGGCTTCAATCCTGACATTCTCAATATTTTCTCTCGCGACGTGCTCCAGCGCATCAAGGCGAAGGATCCGTCGTGGGAAAAAATGGTTCCCACCCCGGTCGCCGAGGCGATCAAGAAACGTGGCCTCTTCGGTTGCATGCCGATCCCGACCGCGGCTGTCCCGGCCTGAGGGCAAGTGTCAGGTATCAAGTTTTCCAGTATCAGGATTAGGAGTCAGGAGTGATCGGCTATCTCGGAGCTTAAAACCTGATAATTGAAACTTCGCGTTCAGTGTGCCCTTGTCACTTGTTACCTGTCACTTGATACTTGTTGCTTTTCGCGCTTCCGACTTTTCAATTTTTTCGTTCTACTTCCCTTCCTGGCCCTATGCGCTTCTACAAATACCACGCCCTCGGCAACGATTACGTCGTACTAAACCCCGCTGATTTTCCGTTCTGGAAACTGCCCACCAAGGATCAAATCCGCGCCATCTGCCACCGTAACTACGGGGTCGGCTCCGACGGCATTCTTTGGGGTCCCCTGCCGACCAGGAAGGCCGACTTCGCGTTGCGCATCTTCAATCCCGATGGCTCCGAGGCCGAAAAATCCGGCAATGGCTTGCGCATATTTTCCCGTTTCCTCTTTGACCAGGGTTTCGCGGCCGCTCCCACCTTTACCATCCAGACGCTCGGGGGCATCGTGCAATCCGTCATCAAGGATGGCGGACGGCTCATCTCCGTGGCCATGGGCCAGGTGAGTTTTCAAAGCGATAAAATCCCCATGACCGGGCCGCCGCGCGAAGTCATCAATGAAAAAATAGCCGTCCACGGACGCGAGTTTACGTTTTGTGCCGCCAATATCGGCAATCCCCACTGTGTCATCCATCTGCCTGAGGTTTCGGCCAGCCTGGCCAAAACCTATGGCCCCGATCTCGAGACGCATCCGATTTTTCCGAACCGCACCAACGTGCAATTCCTCCGGGTGATGGACCGTGCCAACATCCAGATCGAAATCTGGGAGCGCGGCGCCGGCTATACGCTCGCTTCCGGCAGCAGCAGCAGCGCCTCCGCCGCGGTCGCGAACAAACTCGGCCTGGTGGACCGCGCCATCACCGTCCACATGCCCGGCGGCGAGATCAACATCGACATCGGCCAGGACTTTTTCATCCAGATGACCGGCTCCGTGACCAAAGTCGCCGATGGCACCCTCCACACGGAAATTTTCAGCGTGAAGGCGTGAACCCGCCTCATTTATCGTACTCATTCTCCTACTCGTTATCTTTCTCAATCATCGATTCAAGCCGGGAGAACGAGAACGATTTGCCCGCCAGGTAGGGCGCTTTGCCCACAACGCGCCGCGCGTGCTTCACGGCGCGATAAACGGGATACGCTCCTTGCCGAAACGGCGCATGATGGCAAAATCGCGCTGGTCGGTGGTAACGATGGTTGCAGTCGGGAAATTCTCGGAGAGCGCGACCAAACAGGCATCGGCGAAATCCACGCGATACTGCACGACATAACGGGCAACCCCACCCAGCGAGGCAACCGGGATAACCCTGAATGCACCGCTGTCAATCATGGCGCACAGTGCTCCCGTTGCCTTGTCATCCTTGCGCAATCGGAAAAACGTTTCCGACAAGACCGCTTCGCAGGTCAGGCTTGGCAACGGCAGGTCATTGAACAACTTCACCGCCCATTCATGCAAAGAGTCTTTTACGGAAAGAACCGCGACCAGCGGACCCGTGTCGAGGATCACTTTCTCAATCTTCATAGCCCTCTTTTGTGGAGGCATTGGCCGGAAGCTTGCTGCCTGCACCAAAGAGATGACCGAACTTCTGGCCAAAAGTTTCCGCAGGCAGGCCGGCCATTTCATTTTCAATGGCTTGGCGCACGAAGGACGAAACCGTCGTCTTCCGGGCGGCAGCGGCATGCTGAACCTGGCGCGCAAACGCTTCGGAGGTTTTTGTCGCGAGAGTTGGCATTCGGTAAACCTTAAGGTAAACCTTTTGCCTGTCAAGCCCGGTCAAGCATTCAACTTCGCCCTCTTCCGGCGGTATTTTGATCGGTCTGTGCCGTGCCCTTCGTAGCCCTGAGCTTGTCGAATGGGCGAAGAAGGGTCTCATGACTACACTCTAGCACGATTTTTCCGGCTCCAAACGCCCCTTCGCTCAGCGAGGTCCAGCACACGCTCCGCGCGATGCTCGAAAGCCGCATGGCTAAAGTCCAGTAGGTTTGGTCGCGCATTTCAAAGCGACGTCCTGAGGTGGAGCGGCTTGACCTCAAGACGCTCATAGGCGCGTTGGGGACAACGCGCCCCACCTGTACGCGCTTCCTCCCTCACGACTCGAGAATCGACGAGTCGAGGTGCTGGATGATGAGTTCCTGGATCGTGGCCAGGAACAGGTAGCACATGAAGGCCTTGCGTTCGGGTTCGGGGAGCGTCTCCAGCTCGATATTGCCGCTTTCGAGCGACTCGTCCTCGAGTCGCTTCAGGTATTTTTCGCGCAGGCGCAGGCGCACCGCGGCGCACGCGCGCACGATGGGCTCGGCATTGGTCCCGTCGAAGGCGATGACGCCGGTCGAGAAGAACTCGCGGTCGAAAAGCCCGAGCAGCGTGCGGCAATCGCCAGCCTGCGACATCAGCAGCGCGTCCACCCAGACTTCGCGCAGATCCTCGTCGATGTCGCGCCCGGACGACGACGCAGCCAGCGAGCCGCTCAGGTCGTCGATCGTGGACTTGATGACGTCGAGCAGCGGCGCCACGACCGGCAGGCTGAGCTTGACTTCAATTTTTTTCATCCGGCTCGAGCACGGCATTGAGGTGCCATTCCTGCAGGGAATAAACGTAAGCCTCGGCTTTTTCGCGCAGCCCCGTCCAGACGACGGAACGGCCCTGCTCATGCACTTCGAGCATGTGGCGGCGCGCGGTCGGCTCGTCGAAGCCGAAGATTTTTTTAAAGATCATGACGACGTAGCTCATGAGGTTCACCGGGTCGTTGAGCACCACGACATGCCACAGGCCTTGCAGCGCGAGCTCGGTCTCGGCGCGCGTGGTTGGGGTGGTGGTGGTCTTGGCTTGCCCCACAATCATATCTGCTTGGCAGCTCCGGCAATGGCGGCGGCGAGCCGGGCTTCGGCCTCGGCCAACGGGAGCTTTGCGACGTCCTTTTGCGTGCGCCATTTCATTTCGACAATGCCTTCTTTCATTCCTCTGCCCCCCACCGTAACGCGAAGTGGCACGCCAATCAAGTCGGCGTCCTTGAACTTTACGCCGGGCCGCTCGGCCCGGTCGTCCACCAGCACGTCGGCCCCGGCCTGATCCGCAGCCGCGGCGAGCTTTTTGGCCATCGCGGACGCCTCGGCATCCTGTGGGTCGAGCAGGCAGATGAGCACTTGGAACGGCGCGACCGCCCACGGCCAGACAATGCCGTCGGCGTCGTGGCTCTGCTCGATAATGGCCTGCAACGTGCGACCAATGCCAATGCCGTAGCAACCCATGACCATAAGATTGGACTGCTTCTGGTCGTCGGTGTAGACCGCGCCAAATTTTTCGGAGTATTTCGTGCCGAGCTTGAAAATATGGCCGACCTCGATGCCGCGGCGCGATTTCAGCGGCTGACCCGACTTCGGATCGGGTTCGCCCGGGCGCACGCGGCGGAAATCGCCAAATTTCGTGATGGCGAGATCGCGCGCGACATTGACATGGCGGAAGTGGAAACCGTCCTTGTTTGCGCCGGTCGTGCCGTTGCCGATGAGGCGGATGGCGTGGTCGGCAAAAATGCCTGCGAGTGCGGCTGAATTTTTGATCGTGCCCTTGACCGTACCCAGGCTGCCGGGCTTCGCGCCCATGACCGGCTCGATTTCCTCGGAGGTGGCGGGCCGGAACAGCGTAAAGCCGAGCGCCCCGAGTTTTGCCTCTTCGAGTTCGTCGCTGCCGCGCAACACGACGGCAAACGGTTTGCCGTCGCCCATAAAAATGAGGGTCTTGAATTGCTGCTCTGCGGGCACCGAGTGAGGCGCGGCCGCGAGCGCAGCAATGGTCACGACGCCCGGCGTGGCGAATTCTTCCACGACGCCCGTTGGCGCGGCGTCGGCCAGGTCTTTCGGCACCAACGCGCTGGTGGCTTTTTCGCGGTTCGCCGCATACCCGCTCTCTTCGTTGTAGATGACGTCATCGTCGCCGATCTCGGCCGGCACCATGAACTCGTGGGAGAAACTGCCACCCATCACGCCGGTGTCCGCCTCGACCGCGATGGCCTGCGCGCCGATGCGGCGGAAAAAGGCTTCATAGGCCGCCTTCATCGCGTGATAGCTCTTGATCGCGCCGTCGTCATTCGCGTCGAACGAATACGCGTCCATCATCACAAATTCCTTGGCGCGCATCAGGCCGTAGCGCGGGCGGATTTCGTTGCGGAACTTCGTGGCGATCTGGAAAAAGTTTTTCGGCAGGTCGCGATAGCTGGTGATCTCGGCTTTCACGAGCGGCGTGATGATTTCCTCGTGCGTCGGGCCCAGCACGAACTCCGGCTCGCGCGGGGTGCGCTTGCCGTCCCCGGCGCTGTCGGCGCGAAACATGATCTCCCGCGCGGCGGTCCAGCGCGGGCCCTGCTGCCAGAATTCGACCGGGTGCACGTGCGGCATCCAGAGCTCGATCGCGCCCGCGCGTTCCATTTCCTCGCGGCAGATTTGCGTCAGCTTTTGCATCACGCGCAGGCCGAGCGGCAGGTAGGTATAGAGCCCGCCGCCGAGCTTGCGCACGAGACCCGCGCGCACGAGCAGCTTGTGGGAGGCGATTTCCGCGTCGGCCGGGCTTTCCTTGAGCGTGGGGATAAAATACTGCGACCAAAATTTCATGAAGTTCCGCAACTGAACAGCTCGCCCGTCTGCGCGCAAGAAACAAGTATCAAGTGCCAAGTAACAAGATAGCGTTGGCTGAGAAGTCTCTGCTCTGGACTCTCGACTCTCAGCTCTCAACCCTCAATTACCAATGTCTTCCCGCCCGCCGCCCAAACCCTGGCCGATGAAATGGATCGTCATCGCGATCCTTTTATTTGTCCCCATTTACACCTACCTCACTTTGCACTTCCGCCGCTCGGGGCCGGTTTACGAGCCCTATGCCGAGGCGAGGGATCGTGCCATGACCGAGCGCCTGCTCGCTGCCGGCTATCACCGCGTCACGATTGCCGCCACCCGGCCGACCGAAACCCTGCGCCTCTCGGCGCGGGCGCCCATGGTGGGTGCGCCCGGCGGCTTGCCCGCCGACCTCGCCACTGCGCTCACCGCCGCTCCGCTGCCACCCACGCGCGTCACGCACATCATCGCGGCGCGGGAGACCAATGCCGTGCAGCCCTACATCGTCGATTTCACCGCCACGTTGCCAGACGAGAAAGAAGAACTGCTCGATGCGCAGATTTACGTGCGCGAAGGCAGGCTTGTATTCGTGCCCAACTTCGAACGCGTGCCTGGCGGCCTGCTCGTGCGCTCGCCCGAAACGGAGGTGCGCCTCACCGTGCCCGCCGGCATTTTGCCACCCGGCCACTACCGCGTGACGCTGGTCGCCACGCACGAATCGCAAACCTGGGCCTTGTCCGTGAAATGAGCGGGGGCCCTACAGTCGGCCATATTCGTTCTCGTTCTCTTTATCGTTCTCGTAATCATCTTTTGGGATACTTGGTAGAACGATAACGAGTATGAGAACGAGAATGATTAAACTGAATTTCGGGTCTGGCCGCATGAACTCATCTGCGAATGGCATGCAGCGTAATATTGACGAGCCGCGCCACATCGCTGACAACTAGCCCACATCCCATGTCCAACGGTTCCACCAGTGTGCCTACCCAGACGCCCGCCGCGGTCGCGATCATCAAGCCGACCGATTTGCGCGGCATTCTCCAATACGTCCCTCGCTTTAAAGACCAGATTTTTATCATCGCGCTCGATGGCGCCATTGTCGCGGATGAAAACTTCACCAACCTGCTCGTTGACATCGCGGTCCTGCGCTCGCTCGCCATCAAGGTCGTGCTCGTGCACGGCATCGGCCAGCAAATCATTGAACTCTCGCAGGCGCGCGGCATTCCCATCTCCAATGCCGACGGCACCGGGGTGACCGACGCCGCCACGCTTGACCTATCCGTGCGCGCTTCCGCGCGCGTCTCGCATCTCATCCTCGAAGGTCTCACCCAAAACTCGCTCAAGGCTGCCATCACCAACGCCGTGCGCGCGCTGCCCACCGGCATCATTCGCGGCGTGGACCAGCAGTTTACCGCCCGGGTCGAGCGCATCGACAAGGAATTCATCCTCCACCTGCTTAACGCCGGCGTCGTGCCCATCGTCCACCCCGTCGGATTCGGCCCCGACGGCCGTTCGCTGCGCATCAATTCGGATCTGCTCGCCGCGGAAATGGCCGAGTCGCTCCACGCCTCAAAGATCCTTTATCTCACGTCGCTCGCCGGCCTCGAGATCAATGGCGAGGTGCGCCGCGAAATTTCCGCCGACGCCCTGAGCACCCTCCTCAAGGACCATCCCGGTGATATCGCCGAGGCCTCGCGGAGCAAGGCCGCGCACGCCATCAAAGCCATCGAGACCGGCACGCCCCGCGTGCACATCGTTGACGGCCGCATTTTCGACGGCCTCCTTAACGAAATTTTTTCCAATGAAGGCGTGGGCTCGCTCATCTACGGCAACGACTACCAGCAAATCCGCAAAGCCACGCGCCGTGACGTCCGGCTCATCTATAACCTCACGCGCAGCGCCGTCCGCCGCGAGGAACTGCTCCATCGCACACAGCAGACCATCGAGAAAAATATCGACCAGTTCTACGTCTTCGAAATCGACGAGAATATCATCGCCTGCGTCACGCTGCTCTTTTATCCCGACAAATCGCAGATCGCCGAGATCGGCTCGCTCTATGTCATGCCGTTTTATCATAACCGCGGCATCGGCAAAAAAATGGTCGAGTATGCCTGCCTGCAGGCCAAGGAACACGGCGCCACCATCATCGTTGCGCTCTCCACGCAAAGCTTCGGGTTCTTTACCGGCGTCTGCGGTTTCACGGAAACGACCAAGGAATCCCTGCCCGAGGCGCGGCTCAAACTTTACGAGGAAAGCGGCCGCAATCCCAAGGTGCTGGTGAAACAACTCGCCTGAATTTTTAATTTGAGATTTGAGTTCTCAAATTAAAAATTTCCCAGCCCGCAGGCCTGGCGCGCGCGCTTGAGCACGCGGCCCGCGACTTCGTGCGCCCGTATGGCGCCGTCGCGCAGCACGTCTTGCACGTAGTCGGGATTGGCCGCGAGCTCGGCCCGGCGCGCGCGATAGGACGCGAAATAATTCCAATAGTGCTCGAACAACGCCTTCTTCAGGTCGCCATAACCGAGCCCGCCGGTACGAAGGCGTTCTTCGTTATCGCGCGCAACGTCAGCGGGTGCGACGAGACGCAGCAGCTGGATGGCCAGGTTTTTGTCCGCATCCGGCTTTGGTTCCTGCGGCGGGCGCGAATCCATGACGATGGACATGATTTTTTTGCGCGCGTTTTTCTCGTCGGCAAAAATCTCGATGGTATTGCCGTAGCTCTTACTCATCTTCTGGCCGTCGAGGCCGGGCACTACGGAAACGTCGTCGCGGATGTCCGGCTCGGGAATGACGAAAGTTTCGCCATAGGTTTGATTAAATTTGATGGCGATGTCGCGCGTCATCTCAAGGTGCTGTTTCTGGTCCTTGCCGACGGGCACGACGTTTGTTTCATAGAGCAGGATGTCGGCGGCCATGAGCACGGGATAGGCAAAGAGGCCAAAATTCGGGGAAATACCTTTTGCCGTCTTGTCCTTGTAGCTGTGCGCGCGCTCGAGCAGTCCCATCGGCGTGAGCGAACCGATCAGCCACGTGAGCTCGCAGACTTCGGGCAGGTCGCTCTGGCGCCAAAAGACGGCTTTTTTCGGATCAAGCCCGCAGGCCAGCCAGTCGAGCGCGATCTCGTGCGTGTAACGACGGCGCTCGGCGGCATCGGTCAGCACCGTCATCGAATGGTAGTCGGCGATGAAATAAAACGCCTCGCCGCGCGACTGCAGTTCGATCGCCGGCCGCATGGCGCCAAAATAGTTGCCGATGTGCAGCGTGCCCGAGGGGGTGATGCCGGTGAGGATGCGCATTTCGGAATTTAGAAGTACCAAGTAACAAGTATCAAGTAACAGGTAGGTTCGTGTCGTAGTTTTTTTCCACGCGATCTTGTTACTTGTTACCTGGCGCTTGCTACTTTTCTGATCTAGTCCCTCCGCGGGATGGTTGTTACCGATTGCCGCACCTTGGCGATGGTCGCCGGCGGCAGCCAGCCGCCAAAGGCCATGGCCGGCATGACCAGGGCGCGCGGGCCGAGAAGCGTGCCGGGCTGGAGCACGGCGTTGCAGCCAACCTCCGCGCGGTCGCCGAGGATCGCGCCGAACTTGCGCAGACCGGTCTCGACCGTGAGGTCGGGCAGACGCAATACGATGGGTTGCTGGTCGAGGCGAAAATTCGACAGAATTGCGCCGGCGCCGAGATGCACGCCGTTGCCGAGGATCGAGTCACCGACGTAGTTGAAATGGGGTGCCTGCACGCCATCCATGAGCAGGCAGTTTTTGAACTCGCAAGAGTTGCCGAGCACGCAGCCCTCGCCGACGATGACATTGCCGCGAATGAATGCACCGGGGCGGATCTCGGTGTTAGCGCCAATCCACGCCGGACCGATGAGCGTCGCGGTGGGCGGGATTTTTACCGACGGATGCACGTAAACCCAGCCCTCCACCTGCGTGCCGGGCGGCAGCGGCTTGAGTGACGGATCCATGCGTCGCGCCGCAAGCGCCGCGCTGATTTGTTTCAACCATTCCCACGGCGGCGCGTCGGGCTGGAACGCGGCCAGAAAAGGCGCAAGCGATCGCGGCAGGGTAAAGAAATCAGCGGCTTTCATGATGCGGAGCTAAGAACTCATTTAAAAACTCAAAACGAGCAGCGTGACAGAGTTTTGGCGGGGAGCAAGGCGTAGAGCCAAGGGAGTTGGTGGTGCACTTTGATGAAATGAAATTGTTTTTACACGAAGGTCGCAAAGGGGCGCGAAGCGACTAACGTCATCTTGCGTCAAATTTCCAAGCAGCCCGTCTCTTGGCCTTTGATGGTGAAATTTCAGCGACTCTTCGCGGTGCTTTGCGAGCTTCGTGTAAACAAATCTGTACTCCGGCTTCAGAAATCATGTTTAAACAACTATCGGTTTTTATTGGCGTCCATGCGCGGTTTCCCACTGCATGAGCCGGATTTATCCGAGCTCATCTTTTGCCGCTTTCAACAGGCGTTCCAGGCCTTTTCTGGCCCGGGTTTCATCGGTATTTTCGACGAGGAAACGCAGCTTCGGCTCCGTGCCCGACCACCGCACCAACACCCTGCCCTCTTCGCCAAGCTCGGCCTCGAGTCCGGCGATGGCCGCGCCCAGCGCGGGCATGCTTTCCAGCGGACGCTTTTCTGGCACATGCAAATTTGCCGTGGCCTGCGGAAATTTTTTCAATACGCGCCGAAGTTCAGAGAGCGGCCGGCCGGTGGTCAGCATCACCTCCATGACCTTGAGCGCAGCGACGAGGCCATCACCGGTCTGGACTACTTCCGTGCAAAGAACATGACCGCTGGATTCGCCGCCGAGATTCGCGCCGGCGGCGCGCATGTGCTCGCTCACGTAGCGGTCGCCCACCGGCGTGCGCACCACGCGTCCGCCGGCGGCCCGCACGGCCGCATCCACGCCAAGGTTGCTCTGCACGGTGACGACGAGGGTCATTGCCTTCAACAACCCATGCGCGAGGGCATGGGTCGCGAGGATGGTCAGAATCTCGTCACCATCCAGCACCGCTCCTTTCTCGTCGGCCAGCACGCAACGATCGCCGTCGCCGTCGTGGGCCACGCCAAGCCGCGCGCCGGTCGCCCGCACCTGCGCCGCGAGGCGTTCCGGGTGCTCGGTGCCGACGCCGGCGTTAATGTTGCGACCATCGGGAGCATCGCCGAGTTGCACCAGGGTGGCGCCGAGCGCCCGCAACACGACGGGGCTCGTGGCGCAGGTCGCACCATTCGCCGTGTCGAGCACGATGCGCCAGTCGCGCAACGCGCCGGGCGGCAGGATCGCTTGCACCATCGCAAGGTAAGGCGTGAGCGTATCCACCACCGATACCGGGGCGGACGCAGTGGAAGGCACAGACAGGGGAATGAGCTGTTCGATCCGCATTTCTTCTTCGTCGGTAAGTTTCTCGCCATGCCGGTTAAAAAATTTGATGCCGTTGTCTTGGGCGGGGTTATGCGACGCGGTGATGACCACGCCGAGCGCTGCGTTCAACGCCCGCACTGCCCGCGAAACCGCGGGCGTGGGCAAAATGCCGAGTGAAACCGGCGCGGCGCCTTCGTTGCACAAGCCAGCCGCGATCGCCGCCTCGAGACTGGGCCCGGAAAAGCGCGTGTCGCGGCCGATCACGATTTTGTTGGTCTCCGCGTCCGACTCGTCGCGCAGCCAGCGGGCCACCGCCGCGCCGAGCCGGGCAACAAAGCTCTCATTGATGATCGGTCCGCCATAGGGACCGCGCACACCGTCGGTGCCAAAATATTGTCGGTTCATGTACGATAAAATTCCCTGGTTGCCGCGATTTTTTTTCGCACCGCGCCACCGAGCAGCAGCTCGCGCATGGGAGCGAGGCCTTCTTTCACGCCCGCCGTGCGGCCGCAAATCCAGAGCCCGATCGCGGCATTGAGTACGATGGTGTCAGCCAGCCCGGCCGGGCCGCGCCCATCGAGCAAGGCATCGACCAGGGCAAGATTGGCCGCAAGATCTCCACCGAGGAGTTCGGAAAACGGCGCGGGCCTCAGGCCAAAATCCTCCGCCTGCCACCGACCATCGATCCCGGCCAGGCGGCCAAAGCCAAGCACCCGGTTGATCGTCGCGGTCGTGAGTTCGTCGATGCCACGCTCCGCGTCGATGATGCCATGACCGACCAGGCCGGCCTGCAGACCGACCGAGCCGAGCGCACCGGCCAGCTTCGGCACACCAGCCTCGGAAAACACGCCGACCAGCGCGTGTGCCGGCCGGCCCGGGTTGAGGAGCGGCCCCAGGCTGTTGAATATCGTTCGCTGGCCCTGTGCGGCAAGCGCCTTGCGCACCGGGGCAACGTGCTGGAACGCGGGGTGATAGTTAGGCGCAAAGAAAAACACATAGCCAAGCTCGGTCAGCGCCTGGCGCAGTTTTGCCGGAGGCGCAGCGAGATCGACCCCGAGCGCCGCGAACAGGTCGGCGCTGCCGCACTTGGAGGTTATGCCGCGATTGCCATGCTTCATCACCGGCACACCGGCGCTGGCCAGTACCAGCACGACCAGGCTCGAGACATTGAAACCGCCCGCGTGATCGCCACCGGTGCCGACAATGTCGATGGCCTGCGGCGCCCACTCGGCCATACCGGGATCGACCGCGAGCGAGCGAAGGGCCGTGGCAAAAGCCGCCAGTTCAGCCGAGGTCTCACCTTTGGCCGCAAGGGCAACGAGAAAGGCGGCCTTCGCCTCGGTTCCCACGCCGGCCGAGGCCATTGCCATCGCAGCCGCGGCGGCATCCGCCGACGCGAGGTCGCGGCGGGCGGCGAGCTGGGCGGTAAACGCAGCGAGATCGGTCATGCGAAAGTGATCAAAAGTTATTTAGCCCCAGGACAAAAATCACCGCCGCCGCCCCGACGCAATAATAGCCGAAGTAATGCCAACACCCGTTTTCCAGCCAGCGCGACAGCCAGCGAAGCGCGAGCCATCCCGCCACAAAGCTGCCGATCATGCCGACGATTTGCGGTTGGATAAGATGTCCAAGATGCACCGGACTGCTTGTCCCGGTCTGGGCCTTGAGAAAACGGTGAAGCTCCTGGGCGATGGCACCCGGTGTGATTACTACCCCCAGTGCAAAGCTGAATGCCTCTGCCTGGCGCCGCCCCATGCCCTTCAGCAGGCCGATGGAAATCGTACTGCCCGAACGCGAAAGCCCTCGAAAGGGGATGCATACTCCCTGGATGAAGCCGATCCAACAGGCCGCTGGTAGTGGCACTTCCTCGGAGCCGGTGTCTTTTTTTGCCGTGAATGCGGACCATAAAATTAAAACGCCGGCCGTAAACAGGGCCCCGGCGATGAGCGGCAGGGAAGAAAACAGTTGCTCAATCTCGGCTTTCTGGCCGCCCAACACGACTTTCTCGATCAGCAGCCTCAGCACCGCGTAAATGACCACGGTACAAACGGTCGCGCTGGCAATTTTTATCGCCGCATCCGCGAATTGCGCCTTGCTCGAAAAAAAGCTCTTTTTCCAGGCCGGCCAGAAATAAGCGACCACCGCGAACATCGTGCCGGTGTGCAGCATCACGAGAAGAAAGGTCATTTCCGGGCTGGACGGATCCAGCTTCATGAGTTTCTCGGCCACAATGACGTGGGCCGAGCTGGAAACCGGGAGTAATTCAGCTGCTCCCTGGATCAGACCGAGAAGGAGGATTTGCAGGATGGTGGGCGACATGTGTGAATAGCGTCAACAGACGCACCGAGACTTGACTGGCTTTCCCCATCCAGTCCAGCGCTTGCTGCGCAAAGATTTTACTGCCGTAATCCGCTTGCGGTTATCGCGCTTGACGCACTGGAGCGCCACCGTTTACCTGAACCTTTCCATAAAACCGCGGGCGTTTTGCAAGGAAACGCACACGCTCCAAAACCCATCCATCATGGCCAATCCGAAACGCAAACAATCCAAACGCCGCAGCGCCAACCGGCGCGCTGCCAATGCTTTCAAAGCTCCTGAGTTCGCCAAGGATCCGACCGATGGCAGCATCTTCCGTCCGCATCGCGTGAATCCCAAAAACGGCATGTATCGCGGTCGCCAGGTGCTCAACATCGAAGTCTGAGGACCGCGTCGCTGGCATTTTTTGCTCCATTTCAACACAGTTTGAGTGATGGCCAACTCTCCTGGTGATTCCGGGCGCATCGCAGTCGATGCCATGGGCGGCGACCTCGGTCCAGCCGAGGTGGTCGAGGCAGTACGCTTGGCGTTTCACGAATTTCCCGAACTCAACCCGGTCGTGCTGGTCGGGGATGAGACTATCCTTCGCCCACTGCTCGCCAAAACGCGGCTTGATCGAAACCCGTCGGTGTCGATTTTTCACGCATCCGAAGTCGTGACGATGGACGACAAGCCGCTGCAGGCCATCCGTCGTAAAAAAGATTCATCGATGATGCGTGCCATCGAGCTCGTTAAAAACGATGGTGCCAGCATCGTCGTGAGTTGCGGCAACACCGGCAGCCTTGTGACCGGCGCCGCGCTCAAGTTGCGCACCATGGAAGGCATCGATCGCCCTGCCCTCGCCGCTGTCATTCCCCGTGAAAACGGCCATTTCATTCTCATCGATGCCGGCGCCAACCCCGACGCCAAGCCGGAGCATCTCGTGCACAACGCCATTCTCGGTTCGCACTACTGCCGCGTTGTGCTCGGTGTGTCCGCCCCGCGCGTGGGCCTGCTCACCATCGGCACCGAGGAAGGCAAAGGCAACGCCCTCATCACCGAGGCCCACGAACAGTTGAAAAAAATCGGCAGCCTTCTCAACTATTCCGGCCCGATCGAAGGATTCCAGGTCTTCGAAGATCATGTGGACATCGTCGTTTGCGACGGATTCGTCGGCAATATCTGCCTCAAAAGCTGGGAATCGCTGGCAGGATTTGTCTCGGCCATCTTGAAAAATGAACTGCGCGCCGGCCCATTGCGCATGATCGGCGCGTTGTTTTCCCACGGCGCCTTTCGGGCGCTCAAGAAACGCATCAATCCCGAGCGCTATGGCGGCGCGCCCCTGCTTGGTCTCAAGGGTGACATCCTCAAGGCCCATGGCTCCAGCAACCGCCACGCCATCAAGAGCGCCATCCACGCCGCCAGTGAAATCCTCAAGGCGGACATGAACCACCGCATCGAGGCTGACATCGCACGGGCCAACGAACTTCTCCATCAGCCTGTGGTGTGACGCCTTGCGTCCGCCCAGAACTTCACGCGTAACTCTCCAATGGCCTCCCCCCTCACCGCCATTATCGGAACCGGTTCTTACGCTCCCGCCAAAATCCTCACCAACGCCGATCTCACCAAAATCGTTGATACCTCCGAGGAGTGGATCATCAACCGCACCGGCATCCGCGAACGCCGGATCGCCGCGCCGGATGAAAGCAATTCCGACATGGCCGCCCACGCCGGGGCCGCCGCGCTTGCCGACGCGGGCCTCCCACCTGCCGCCATCGACGTCGTCATTGTCGCCACGCTCACACCCGACATGCCGATGCCCTCCACCGCATGTTTTGTGCAGCACAAGCTCAGTATCCCCGTCCACGCATCGTGCTTTGACCTCAATGCCGCCTGCTCCGGATTCCTCTATGCGCTCGAAACCGGCTGCGCCCTGGTCGAATCGGGCCGCTACCGCCACGCCCTCGTTATCGGGTCGGAAAAAATGTCCACCGTCCTCGACTGGCAGGATCGCACCACCTGCGTGCTCTTCGGCGATGCCGCCGGCGCGGTCGTCATCGGTCGCGCCACCAAGCCCGGCTCGGGCTTTCTCGGTTGCAATCTCAACGCTCGGGGCAGCGTAACCGATATCCTTTGCATCCCCGGCGGCGGCAGCAACATTCCCCCCACGCCCGATTCGGTCGCCGCCCGCCAGCACTTCATCAAGATGAAGGGCCGAGAAGTCTTCAAAATCGCCGTGCGTTCAATGGAGGAGTCGGCCCGCGAAATTCTGGAACAACATCAGCTGCAGCCTGATCAGATCTCCTGCGTGATCCCACACCAAGCCAACCTGCGCATCATCGAGCTCATCGCTGAAAACCTCCATATTCCGCTCGAACGTTTCTTCATCAACCTTGACCGCTACGGCAACACCTCCGCCGCCTCCATTCCCCTGGCTCTCGATGAGGCCCGCCGCGCCGGCCGCGTGCGGGCCGGCGACACCGTTCTCATGATCGCCTTTGGGGCGGGCTTGACCTATGGCTCCGCGCTGATTCGACTCTAATTCTCCCATGCCATTCGTTGTGCTACGTCACCTTTGCTTTGCCCTCATTGCCATTGCCGCCTCGGTCTTGCTGACCGCCCGCGCCCGGGCCGATCTGGTTTGGACACCGGAAGGAGGCTGGCAGCTTGAAGGGGGTGCTTTCTCCGGCCTCGCCGAGACCGAAGGCCATAATGCCATCGACCTGATGAACAAGAGCCGGGCGGCCGAAGAAAAAGGCAGCTACGGCACCGCCATCAGCAATTACGGCAAAGTGGTTAAAAAATATCCCAATTCCATTTGGGCGCCCGAGGCCCTCTACCGCTCCGCCCACCTCCTCTTTCTGCGCAAACAATATTACAAAGCTTTCGACGACTACCAGGTGATCATCAGCAAATATCCAAGCACGAAGCGTTTTGACGAAATCATCGGCGAGCAATACCACATCGCCACCATCTTGTTAAACGGAGGCCGCAACCACTTCTTCTTCGCCCTCATCCCCGGTTTTACCAACCGTGAAATAGGCATCCAAGACTGTGAGCAGGTCGTCCTCAATGCGCCCTACAATACTTACGCGCCCCTGGCCTTGATGGAAGCCGCCAGCGGCCAGCGGATGGCCGGCAATCTCGAGGAAGCCATCGACGCGCTCGATCGCTTCATCAACAATTATCCGCAGAACATCCTGGCGCCCGATGCCTATCTCAAGCTCGCCCAAATGAATGGCGCCCTTGTGGACGGCCCCTACTACGACCAGGCCTCCACCAAGGAGGCCATCACCTACTATCAGGATTTTATGATTCTGTTCCCGGGCGACCATAATGTTGGTACCGCGGAAAATGGCCTCGCCGACATGAAAAAAGTCCTCGCCGAGAGCAAAATGAAAATGGCCGATTTCTATTTCTACAAACGCTCCAATTTCGTGGCCGCACGTGTTTTCTACAACGAAGCCATCACCTCTTATCCTGACTCCGACGTGGCCAACCTGGCTAAAAAACGCCTCACCGAGGTCGAGGCCGCGGCAGAAAAAGCCAAAAAATCACCATCCTCGGGGAAAAAATTCCTTGGGGTTTTTTAGGCCGAGTGCGGCGAACTCGTGTTTGATCTTTCGATTTGCCTCATCTGCGCCGCGAAGAATCCCTGACAGGCCGTTAACACTCCGATGCCGCTCCGCCTGACCATTGCCCTCTCGGTTGTCCTGCTTCTCGCCGCCTGTGCGCACTATCAACTTGGCACCGATGGCAAACTCGCCTTTGCCACGCTCTATATCGAGCCGGTCGAAAATAAAGCGCTGCTGCCCCAAGCCTCTGCGCTGGTCAGCACGCAACTACGGGACTCCCTTTTGCGCGATGGCCGGGTCACTTTGGTCAACGACCCCGCCCAGGCCGACGCCGTCCTGCACGTCACTCTCACCAATTACTCTCGGGCTCAAACCGCCGCACGTTCCGACGACACCGGCCTCGCCCGCAAATTCCAGCTCACCCTCCTGGCCGTGTGCACGCTGCGCGACAACCACACCGGAAAGGTTTTGTTTGAAAATCGCCCGGTTAACGCGGTGAAGGAAGCCTACACCGACAGCGGGCAGCTCCAATCCGAATACAACACGCTCCCGCTCCTCGCCGCATCGCTGGCCGATTCCATCGCGCACGCCGTGCTCGATGTGTGGTGACCTCTTTTCCCATGCACGAACCCATCCTCGCACCCTCACTTCTCGCCGGCGATCACGCCAACCTCGCCGCCAGCGCACGGATCGCGGCCGACCACGGCCTTCCGTGGTTGCACATCGACATCATGGACGGCCATTTTGTGCCGAATCTCACTTTTGGGCCGGAAACTGTGGCCGCCCTGCGCCGCGCCGGCCTGAAAACATTTTTCGATGTGCACCTCATGCTCGACGAGCCCCAGGACTATATTGAGCCGTTTGCCAAAGCCGGGGCCAATCTCATCAGCATCCATATCGAACCAACCTACGACCACGCCGCCACGCTCGCGCGCATTCGCGCGCTCGGCTGCCAATGCGGGATCGTGCTCAATCCCGGCACACCGGCCAGCGCCATCGAACCGCTGCTCGACAAAGTCGATCTCGTGCTCGTCATGACCGTGCAACCCGGTTTCGGCGGCCAGCCGTTCCGCCGCGACGTATTGCCCAAACTGGGGGAACTCGCCGCCCTGCGTCGCGCCAGCGGCCAGACCTGGCGGCTTGAAGTTGATGGCGGCGTCGACCTCGCCACCGCACTCGAGTGCCGCATCGCAGGAGCCGACATATTCGTCATCGGCACTCACTTCTACAAAGCGACCAATCGCGACATATTCATCGCCAATTTTTCGCGCCTGCCCTGACCCCTTTGGAGCATTTTAACCACTGATGTACACTGATGATCACTGATCCAGAAGAAACAGATAAAATGTGTTCGAACCTAACTTCATATTATCAGTGACAATAAGTGTACATCAGTGGTTAAGTCGGTCTTCTGCCTGCTTTGGAGTATTAGTGACCATTAGTGTGCATTAGTGGTTAACACGGTCTAGATGCCCCACGAATTGCAGCACAACAGCTACCTCGTATCCGACGATCCCGCGCGGCTCGAGGTGAAAGCAGTCCATGCTTTTCTTGTTTCCAGTTACTGGGCCCAGGGCATCCCGCTTGAGACGGTCGAGCGCTCACTGAAAAATTCGCTTTGCTTCGGCGCCTACACGGAAGCGCGCGAACAAGTCGGCCTGGCCCGCGTCATCTCCGATTTTGCCACCTTTGCCTGGCTGGCCGACGTCTATGTGCTCAATGCGCATCGCGGGCGTGGCATCTCAAAGACGCTCATGCGCGCCGTTGTCTCGCATCCGCGCCTGCAAGGCTTGCGCCGCTTTCAACTCTGCACCAGCGACGCCCATGCACTCTACGCCCAGTTCGGCTTCACGCCACCCACCGAGCCAGCCAGTCACATGGAGAAACGCGACCCGGATATTTACAAACGGACGGCGCGCTAAGAGCACCGGCGACTAGCGCAGTTTCGATTTTAATAGGCCCATGACGGGTGAAATTGTCATTCCGAGCCGTGCGAGGAATCTCGATTTCTGTTTGTAACGTAGAGCCCATCGATCCCGATATGTTTTGAACAGAAGATAACGAAGAGCTCCTGGGGCCTCTGCATCAAAGACAAAAGCAGAGCCTGCTTGGAAATTTGGTGCAAGCCGACAACCAGTCGCTTCGTTTCCTTGGTTACCTTCTGTGAAAATATCATATTACAAATGAGATTCCTCGCACGGCTCGGAATGACAAAATAAAGGTTGGTCGCAAAGGTCTGTAATTAAATCAAAAAGCCCTATTTGCCGATGCCGTGGGTGCGGAAACCGATGGCGCGCAGCGGCTCCAGGTCGAGGATGTTGCGCCCGTCGAAGATCAAGGCCGGCTTGGCCATCGCCTTGAAAATTTTTGCGTAGTCGAGCTTCTTGAACTCGTCCCACTCGGTTACGATCGCGATCGCATTGGCGCCGGCCACGGCCTCGTCCACACTCTTGGCCACGCTCAGCCGCGCATCCACCCTGTCGCCCAGCACATCGCGCCGGATGTTTTCCGCCGAAACCATCGGGTCGTAAACCACGACCTGGGCATGCTCCGCCAGTAAATCGCGGCAGATGGCGATGGCGGCCGATTCGCGCGTATCGTTCGTATCCTTTTTGAACGCGAAGCCGAGCACGGCGATTTTTTTGTCCGCACCGGTGTTGAACAGCGCGCGCACGATGCGCGCCGCAAAGCGCCGTTTCTGCCAGTCGTTCATCTTGACGACGCCCTCCCAATAGGCCGCCACTTCCGGCAGGCCAAAATGCTCGCAGAGGTAAACGAGGTTTAAAATGTCCTTCTGGAAGCACGAACCGCCAAAACCCACGCTCGCTTTTAGAAACTTTGGCCCGATGCGCGAGTCGCGCCCGATGGCGTGCGCCACCTCGTCCACATCCGCCCCCGTCGCCTCGCACAGCGCCGAGATGGAGTTGATCGACGAGATGCGCTGGGCGAGAAATGCATTGGCCACCAGCTTTGAAAGCTCAGAGGACCAGAGATTCGTCAGGATAATGCGATCCCGCGGCACCCACCGGGCATAAACATCGGCGAGCGCATGCAGCGCCACCTGGCCTTCCGGCGTCCGTTCGCCACCGATGAGCACGCGGTCCGGCAACTCGAGGTCAGCCATGGCCGTTCCCTCGGCCAGAAACTCTGGGTTCGACAACACCTGGAATTTCACCCCCTTTCCATTGGCCGAGAGGATTTCCTTGATCGTCTCCGCCGTTTTCACCGGGATCGTTGATTTCTCAATGATGATTTTTGGCGTTGTTGCCGTCGCCGCGATGGTCCGCGCGACGGATTCAATGAAACTCAGGTCCGCCGCCCGGCCGGCGCCCACGCCATAGGTCTTGGTCGGCGTGTTTACCGCCACAAAAATCATGTCCGCCGCGCGGATCGCACCCTCGACATCGGTGGAGAAAAACAGGTTCTTCCCCCGTGCCCGACGCACGATGTCATCGAGACCCGGCTCGTAAATGGGCAGCTTGTCCGAATTCCATGCCGCGATGCGTGCGGCGTTCATGTCCACCACCGTCACCTGGATGTCCGAAGCCTTGGCGGCAATCATGGCCATGGTCGGCCCGCCCACGTATCCGGCACCAATGCAACAAATTTTCATGAGGGGTAAGTTTTTGGCCGTTCGCCGCGGCGAATCCAAGGTATATTTTCAGGCAAACCGTTGCGCAACTGACACAAATCGCCGGCCCGCCTCTTGCAACCCGGCCTCACTCAGCACGCCAAAACTAAGCCGCACAAAATTTTTCGGCACGTCGTCGCCAAAACATAAGGCGCCCGGCACATAAAGCACCCCGGCCTCGATGCAAGCGCGGCAAAAGGCGGATTCCAAACCCGTGTCCAGGTCGCGCGGAGCTTCCAGCCACAAGTAGATTCCACCTTCAGGAACGGCCCAGTGCCAACCGCTGGCGTCCAGCCCGGAGCTTTCCAATGCCCCATGCAATGCGCGCATCTTGCCCGCATAGGCCGGCCGGATTTTCTTGAGGTGCCGGTCAAAAACGTCGCCCGCTAAAATGTGCTCGCAAATGGCCTGGTTGAAATTCGCCGTGCCAAAATCGTGGTGCCCCTTGGCATTGACCATCGCCGCCAACCACACGTCGTCTGTGCAAACGCCCCAGCCCACTTTCAATCCCGAGGCAAAGGGCTTCGTAAACGTCGAGAGATACAGCTTGGGAAACTCCCGCCATGCCTCCAATTCCAGCACGCTCCGCGCGGCATGCGGCTGTTCGAAATAAAGTTCGCGATACGCTGCGTCCTCGATCACCGGCACGATCAGCCCGTGCCGCGACAGGGCCTCCGCCACGGCGGACTTTTCTGCTTCCGCCATGCTGTGGGTGGATGGATTCGAGAAATAGCTGACGAAATACACCGCCTTCACGCGCCCGGACTTGCCCGACCGCTCCAGCTCCGACAGCCGCGCATCGAGCGCCGCCGCATCAATCAGGCCGTGGCGATCCACTGGCAGCGAGACCGCGCGAACCCCCAGGCCGGTGAGCAATTCCAAAAACACAAAGTAGCTGGGACGATCCACGAGCACGATATCGCCCGGGTCGCACAGCGTCTGCATCGCGAGGTAGAGCGCCTGCTGCGAGCCGTTGGTCACAAATAAGCGCCGCTCCAGTTGGCCGGCATCGAGTGACGGTTCCATCGCGGCCAGCCGTGCCGCCAGCAGCCGGCGCAACTGCGGCCGACCCTGGTTGATGCCATACTGGAGGAATTCCGGTTCGCCCGGCCGGGCCACCAGGGCCTCGACTGCCGCCTGTACCGCGGCCACCGGCAGCGTGTTATTGTCGGTAAACCCGGCGGCGAGCGAAAGCAGGCCCGGCTGCTCGAGGGCCATGGTCATCAACCGGGCAATGTCCGGCGGCGCGCTGCGGCGGCCCAAAAGCGAAAACGGAATGGTTGGTGCGATAGCGGGTTTCATGGTGAAAATGCGTTAGGGTGCGTCTTTAAACCCCTTTGGCATACTGTGATTTTGAAAACGCACCGATTGATCATTACATTTTGAAGTGACGAAGCAAGTGATGGGTTTGGGGAAGCGCCTGCGTCCCGCAGGCTGTGGGCGGCGGGACGCCGACATCTGCACGCGAGACGCGTGCGCTCCCCGGAATTATCCGGTTTGTCACTCTATTTGGTAATCCTCGGTGGAAGGCATAAAAAAGGCGCGGGGCAATTCCCGCGCCTAAAATACGATAAGACAATCCTCAAGCCGGTGCCGGCGCGTGGCTGCCGGGCGCCAGCGGCTCGGCGGCGGACTTCTCGGCGGATTTCTTGGCCGCGGGCTTGTCTTCGAGCTTCGGCGGCGCGCTCGGCAAGACGGGCGAGCGAATTTCACCGAACTGCAAAATCTCAAGCACGTGCCGTCCCTCGATCGTCTCGTATTCGATCAATGCCGCGGCGATCTTGTCGAGCGCCTCGCGCCGTTCGGTGATGATCTGCTTCGCGCGCGTGTATTGCTCCTCGATGATGCGGTGGACCTCGGAATCGATCTTCCGCGCCGACTCCTCGGAATAATTTTGCGAACGGGTGATTTCCCGCCCGAGAAAAACGGTGTCCTGGTTTTCACCGTAGGCCACCGGACCGAGCTGACTCATACCCCAGTCACACACCATGTGGCGTGCGATCGCGGTCATTTGCTTGATATCCATGGACGCACCGTTGGAAATGTCGTTCATCACCAATTCCTCGGCAATGCGCCCGCCCGAACCGGTCGCCAGGCGCACTTCCAGTTTTTTCTTTTCCTGGGTGAGAACATCCTTCTTCGGGATATACATCGTGCTGCCGAGACTGCGGCCGCGCGGGATGATGGTGACTTTGTAAACCGGGAAGGTGCCGTCATCGAGCACGGCCTGCACGAGCGCATGGCCGGCTTCGTGATAAGCCGTCAGCTTTTTCTCGTTGTCATCCATCAGGCGGCGGCGTTCCCGGCCAAATTGTACTTTCTCGCGCGCATCCTCGATGTCGATCATGTCCACTTTCTTTTTGTTGCGGCGGGCGGCCAGGAGCGCGGCTTCGTTCAACAGATTGGCCAGGTCGGCGCCGGACAGGCCGGGCGTACTGCGGGCGATGATTTGGAGATCGACGTTTTCGGAGAGCGTCAGCCGGCGCGCATGCACCCGCAGAATCTGTTCGCGGCCGATGAGGTCGGGCAGATCCACATAAATCTGCCGGTCAAAGCGGCCCGGCCGCAGGAGTGCGCTGTCCAGCACGTCGGGGCGGTTGGTCGCGGCAATGATGATGACGCCTTCGGTCGTGTCGAAGCCATCCATCTCGACCAGCAATGAGTTGAGGGTCTGTTCGCGCTCGTCATTCCCGCCGCCCAGGCCGGCGCCACGCTGGCGCCCGACCGCGTCGATCTCGTCGATAAAAATAATGCAAGGCGCGTTCTTGCGGCCCTGCTCGAACATGTCGCGCACGCGGCTTGCGCCGACGCCAACGAACATCTCGACGAAGTCCGAGCCGCTGATGCTGAAAAACGGCACGTCGGCTTCGCCTGCGACCGCTTTCGCCAGCAGCGTCTTGCCTGTGCCCGGCAGTCCGACCATGAGAATGCCCTTCGGGATGCGGCCGCCCATTTTGGTGAACTTTTTCGGATCCTTGAGGAATTCGACCACCTCGCTGACTTCCTCCTTGGCTTCATCGCAGCCGGCCACGTCGGCAAACGTCACCTTGTCGCGGTCGCGGGTCAGCAGCTTGGCGCGGCTCTTGCCAAAGCTGAGCGCGCCGCGGCCAGCCTGCCGAAGCTGCCGCACGAAAAGAAAATACAACAGGCCAATGACAATGAGAAATGGCAGCACCGAGCCGATAATCTGCGTCATCAAGGTCTGGGCCGGTGGCTCATCGAATTTTTCCGATTCTTGCAAAACCGCGAGGCTCTTGTCGGTCAGCCGTCCCATCGCATTAAAGTGGGTCGTTTTTACCCCATCGACCTCGATCGGCTCAGTTGTTTCGCCCGAAATAACCGCCAGACCCGCACCCTCGTCACGGATGACACCCTTGCTGACCTTATGTTGGGTCGTGAGATCGACGACCTGCTGAATCTTCAGGTCGGCCACCGCCATCATGTGATTCTGGCCAAAATAATAATAAACCGCAAACACCGCCGCCAGAATGGTGAGCCAGATGAACGTCATCTTCGGCTGAAACCGATCAGGAGGAAGGTTTTTGAGGGGGCGACGCTTTTTTTGATTAGTGGGTTCCACGGATATAGTATGACTAGAGGTTAAAGCTGTATGTTCCCATCATGGAAGTCAATTAAACCGCCGTGCTTTTTTATCAGACGATTTGCGTTTCTCATAAAATAACCGTCCCCGGCGGATGACCGCGAAGCCTTGCGCACCAAGGCTATGGCGTACCGGCTGGGTAAGCTGCACTGCGGCCAGCAACGCCTCAAATCCCTGTCGCGAGAGTTCGCCCGCTCCCGGCTGCGCGCTCATCCAGCGATACAACGCACGGCGCACCAGCGCGCGGGGCTTGCCCGCCAGCCGGCTCGCGTCGAGCGCGCCATCGTTGGTGAATGGCTGCACCTCGTCGAGCCACGCCTCCAGCGCCACATCGTCCTCCGCCAGCAATTCCCGGGTGAGCGCCGCCCCCGCCAGCGCATCACGCCCGGGAGACGCCGCGCGCCACGCTGGCAGCACGTCGCGGCGGATGCGGTTGCGGAAAAAATCACCCGTCGCGTTGCTCGCGTCTTCGCGCCACGCCGCACCCACGGCGCACAAGGCGCCGGCCAGTCCGGCTTTTTGCAAAGTAAGCAACGGCCGCAGGCGCACCTGCCCGCCCGGCAGCAACTGCACCGGCCGCGGCGCACTCAGGCCGCCGGCCCCGCTGCCCCGGGCCAGGCGCATGAGCAACGTCTCGGCCACATCGTCCATCTGATGTCCGAACCAGAGTGCACGGCAGCGTGCGGCACGCAGCTTCTTTTCAAAAAATTTCATTCGCGCCGTCCGCGCCTCGGCTTCGCTGATAACCGCTGTAGGTCGGGCTTTACGCCCGACACCACGTTTCGTCGGGCGTAAAGCCCGACCTACATCGGTCCATTCGCCCGCAACAAATTTAACTCCGAGCTGAACGCAGACGCCCCGGCAAAATTTTGCGTCGGCATCGGCCGCTCGGCCGCGCAACTTGTGGTTGAAATGCAGCGCCCGCAGCCGGCCGCGCCGCTCGGGCCAGTGCGCCCACAACAGCAGCAAAAGCGCCAGCGAGTCGGCGCCGCCGGAAAATGCCACGGCCCACGATTCTCGCCTGGGCCGCGCGTCCACCCAGGCCAGCACCGCCGGGTGCAGACTGCCGCGCGGAAATGCCGCGGCGAGCTTTGCCGCACACGTCGGCCAGTCTGCTGTTTTCTTCATAGGTCCCATTCGCCCTATTTGACCTATACTTTCCTAATTGAAACTCAAAAACTCCTTGCCGAAAAACGGCACCAGCACGGCGGGGATTTTCACCCGGCCATCGGCCTGCAGGTTGTTTTCAAGCAGCGCGGCCAGCACGCGCGGCACGGCCAGGCCGGATCCGTTGAGCGTGTGCACGAGTTCGGGCTTGCTGCCGTCCTTCGCGCGATAGCGGATTTGCGCCCGCCGCGCCTGGAACGACTCAAAGTTCGAGCAGCTCGAGACCTCCAGCCAGCGCTGCTGGCCGGCCGACCAGACTTCGAGGTCGTATTTCTTCGATTGGGAAAAACCGAGGTCGCCGCCGCACATGAGCAGCACGCGATACGGCAGCCCAAGTTTTTGCAGCAGCCGCTCGGCGTCGCCGCGGAGTTTTTCCAGCTCGTCGTAACTCGTCGCCGGGTGAACCCACTTGAGCAGCTCGACCTTGTCGAACTGGTGCAGGCGGTTCAGGCCGCGCACGTCCTTGCCATAGCTTCCGGCCTCGCGACGGAAGCACGGCGTGTAGGCGCAGCGGCAGACCGGCAGCATTTCCTCCGGGAGGATTTCGTCGCGAAAAAAATTCGTCAGCGGCACCTCGGCCGTGGGCACCGCGTAAAAACCGTCGAGCGGCGATTCATACATCTGTCCTTCCTTGTCGGGCAGCTGGCCCGTGGCCGTGGCGCTGGCGGCGTTGACAAAGATGGGCGGATTGACCTCCACGTAGCCCGCCTTCGCGTCTTCCTCCAGAAAGAAATGCACCAGCGCACGCACGAGCCGGGCGGCGTCGCCGATGTAGAAAGGAAAACCCGCGCCGGTGACCTTCGCGCCGCGCGCGAAATCGAAAAGCTTGTCGAAGCCGGGAATTTCCCAATGCGCTTTCGCGTGTGGTGAAACGGCCTTCACGTCGCCGTGCGTGGCGTGCACGACATTGTCGGCCGGACCGGCGCCGTCGGGCACGCTGGCGTGGGGAATGTTCGGCAGCGTGAGGAGCGCGGCGCGGTGCTTTTCCTCAAGTTCGCGGAGCTGCACTTCGCGTTCCTTCACCTGGGCGGAAACGGCTTTCATCTCCGCCACCTTGGCCGAGAACTCCGGCGAGCCTTTCGGCAACGCGGCCATTTCGACATTGGCGGATTTTTGCTTCGTGCGGAGGGACTCGACCTCGGAAATCTGCGCGCGCCATTTCGCGTCGAGGGCCAGCACCGCTTCGAGATCGGCTTCAAGATGCTTTTTTCTGAGCGCCGCGCGTACGACGTCGGGCGATTCACGGATGAGTTTCGGGTCGAGCATGGAAAAATAGGGATCTGCCAATGGACGCTAACAAACACCCATCAAGACAACTCTATTCATATTCTACCGCGGATTACGCAGATGTGCGCAGATAAGGAATTTTGTCTTTGTTTTATCCGTATCTATCCGCGTAATCCGCGGCAAGAAAAGGTCGTTTTCATTCGCGGTGGCCAAGGCGCGTCATAACCGGCCGCGCACAATCCTTGGCCGCGGGGTGTCAATCCGTTGAAAACGCGCGAAAACCTCCTTGGCGGCAAGCAGCTTCAGGTCGCCGACCGGCGCCTGGATGACATGGTTGGTCGGCGCGGCCAGCGGATATGGGCCGAAGCGCCGCGGATCGGTCGGCCCGAAAATGCCGAGCGTGCGCACGCCGAGCGCGGCGGCCAGGTGCATCGGGCCGCTGTCGTTGGAAACGACCCAATCGGCCCTCTGGACGAGCGCTGGCAGCGAGACGAGGCTGGTGTTGCCGGTCAGATTGAGAAACTGTGCGGGTGGAAAGGCATCCTTGTCGGGAAAATAGTTGTTGCCGGCCCAGACAATCTTGCGGCCGGTGCCGTCGCGGATGAGCATTTCCGTCAGTTCTTTAAAACCACCCCAACGCTTCTCCGTCCGGCGGCTGTCGGGAAACATCACGAGCGGCTTCGCGCCGCCGCGGCCGTCCACGAAGCTCAGGTTCAAATTTTCCGGCGCGCGGAAGCGCAGTTTCCCGCACAATTCCGGCTGCGCGTCGAGCATGGGACAAAATTGCAGCAAAATTTCGAGTGCGTGCGCATGCCGGCCGCCGGGCGGAAGCGGCGCAAGCTGCTTGTAGAAAATCCCCGCGCCTTCCCGTGCGTCGCTGCGGCCGACTTTATGTTTCGCCCGCGTGCGCAACATCATTAAACCCGTGCGAAGCAAACCCTGGAAATCGAACGCATAGTCGAATTTTGTCTGTCGAATATCGCGCATTAACTCAATAAATCCCTTGGCACCCGCATCGCGCCTGAAAACATAGGTATGCTCGACCGCTTCACACGCTAGCACCAACGGCGCAAAAATGTCCCTCACCACCCACGAAATCTTCAGATCCGGCCGCTGCTCCTTGAGCGAGGACGCCACCTGCAGGCCATGGACGATGTCGCCAAGCGATGAAGGTTTGATGATGAGCAATTGTGGCATGTGGGCGCGCGCGGCCGCAGAATGTGCTTTCCGCCGCCAAGCCTCATCGTTTGATGAAGTTTCCGCGGCGAAAGCAAGAAGCTATCTTGGCCAACGTGCTTAAAATTTTCTTAAAAATACTCGGCTGGGTGCTGGCGCATACGCCCGAGCGGCTGCTGCGCGTGCTCACGGCCCTGCTGGGCGATGCGATTTTCCTCGGTTTACCCCGCCGCCGGCACATCCTGTTGTCCAACCTCGACCACGCTTTCCCTGACCGCGGCGCGGTATGGGCACGTCGCATGGGCCGGCAAAGCTGCCGGCAGATGGTCGAGACGGCCCTGCTTTCCTTCGCTGCGCCATTTTTGAGCGAGCGACGCTTGAAAAAAATCGCGCGGATCTCACCCAGCGGCGAATCCTGGCTGCGCGACTACACCGCGAACCCGCGACCCACGGTCTTTGGCACCGTGCATTGCGCGCACTGGGAGACGCAGGCGTGGTTCGGACTGCTTTGCGCACCTATCCCGCTGCCGGAGTTTGGCATCATCTTCCGCCCACTCGACAACGCCACGGCAGATGCCTTCATAAAATCCACGCGCGAGCGCCATGGCATGCGGTTGCTCTCGCGGCGGGATGGCTTCGCCGAGGCGTTGAAAATCCTTCGGCGGCGCGGCTGCATTGGCCTGCTCTTCGACCAGAATGCCGGCTTGCAAGGCGCGCTCACGACATTCCTCGGCCGCGTCTGCTCGACCACCGAGCTGCCGGGCCTGCTCGCGGAAAAATTCTCGGCCGATGTGCGCACCTTTTATCCGCGCCGCACGGGATTCTGGCGCGTGGAGATCACCAGCGACGCCATCGCCCACGACGGCACCACCATGGGCGTAACCCTCGCGCTCAACCGCTGGCTTGAGCAGGCGTTCACATCCGACGACGAACTCTGCGCCTCGTGGCTCTGGGCGCACGATCGCTGGCGTCACCAGGACGCACCGGAAAAACGCCTGCGCTTGGAATCCAAGCGCAACCTCCTCGCCGCCGACTGCGCGGCGCGCGGACTGGCCGCCCCGCCCCGCCGCACCCGAATATGGGTGCGGCTGCCCAACTGGCTCGGCGACGTCGTGATGACGCTGCCGCTGCTGCGCGCGGTGCGGATCGCGCGGCCCGACGCGGAACTGACGTTCATCGGCCGGCCGGCATTCGCGCCACTCGTGGAAAAGTTCGGCCTAGCCGATCGCTACGAGCCACTGCCGCCGCGCGGGCTGGGCTACTTTCTTCACTTCTGGCGATTGCGACGGCGCTACCCCGATGTGTTTCTTTTATTTACCAACTCGCTCCGCGGCGACCTCGAGGCCTGGCTCACCCGCTGCCCGCAACGATTCGGCATCGTGCGGACGGGCAAGCCGCGCCCGCTCCTCACCCATGGTTGGCGCGTGCCAGCCGACTTCGATGAAAACCAAAGCCACCAGCTCTCGCTCTGGGAAAATTTTCTCCGAGCGTTTGGGCTTAATCAACCGCCGGATCGCACGCCGATCCCCTCGCCCCTCGCCCCTCGCCACTCGCCTTGCCGCATCGGCCTGATTGTTGGTTCTGAAAACTCGCCCGAAAAACGCTGGCCAGTCGAACACTGGCGCTCGCTCATCGCCGCGATGCCCGACCAGCGTTTCGTCATTTTCGGCACCGCCGGCGATGCGCCCATCGCCGCCGTGGTGGCAGATGGCTTTGGCCCACGGGTTGAAAACCTGGCCGGCCGCACCGACCTGGCCGCTTTCGCCGAAAAACTCACTACCTGCGACCTGCTCGTGACCAACGACACCGGCGGCATGCACCTCGCCAACGCACTCGGCGTGCCACTTATCGCGCTCTTCGGCCCCACCAATCCCGTGCGCACCGGCCCCGTATTTGCCACGCCGTTCCATATCTTGCAGCCGACCGGCTGCCCGCCGACTGGCGGCTCGGCGCTGGCCGGCCTCACCCCGGAATCGGTCATCGCCGCCACCGGAAAATTGCTACCTGCGGCGGTCGGGCATGTTTCCTCTCGCCTCACGCCTCACGCCTGACGCCTGATGCCTCACTCCTGATACCTGACGCCTCCACCCATGCCTTTGCTTGACGTCACCGACCTCCGCACGTTTTTCCACACACGCAACGGCGTTTATCGCGCGGTCAATGGCGTGAACTTCAGCATCGAGCGCGGCGAAACGCTCGGTATCGTCGGCGAGTCCGGCTCGGGCAAATCCGTCACCTGCTATTCGCTCATGGGACTGATCCCGCAGCCACCCGGCCGCATCGAAAGCGGCCGGGCGATCTTTGACGGCGTCGACCTGCTGCATGGCACGCCGGCGCAGGCGCGCTCGATCCGCGGCAAGCGCATCGCGATGATTTTCCAGGATCCGATGACGTCGCTCAATCCCTACCTGCGCATCTCCGATCAACTCATCGAACCGCTGCTCATCCACGAAAAAATTTCAAAGAAAGACGCCCTTAAGCGTGCGCAAGCCATGCTCGAGGCGGTCGGGCTCAACGATGCCGCGAGCCGCATCCACCGTTACCCGCACGAATTTTCCGGCGGCATGCGCCAGCGCGTGATGATCGCCATGGCCCTCATCACCCGGCCGGAACTGCTCATCGCCGACGAGCCCACCACCGCCCTCGATGTCACCGTGGAGGCGCAAATCATCGAGCTGATCAAAAAATTCCAACGCGAGTTCGGCATGGCCGTGATCTTCATCTCGCACAATCTCAGCGTCGTCTCCGGCCTGTGCGACCGCGTGCAGGTCATGTATGCCGGCCGCATCGTCGAGACGACCGACGTGCGCACAATGTTTTATCAGCCGAAGCACCCCTACACGCGCGCCCTGCAACGCTCCATCCCGGCGCTGCAGAAAAAAGGCGCCGGGCTCTACACCATCCCCGGTCTGCCGCCCGATCTGTCGAAGCCGATCACGGGCTGTGCCTTCGCGCCCCGCTGCGAATTCGCGGTCGGACGCTGCCACACCGACGAACCTGGCCTCATCGAGCTCAAGCCCGGCCACGCCCAGGCCTGCCTCCGCGTGCAAGCGGGAGAAATTTAAACCACGGAGACGATCCACTACGGATTTTTTTAACCGCGGATTCACGCAGATGAACGCAGATTTAAATACGAACCAAGCCCTTGGCTCTTTCTGTCATTCTGGGCGAAGCAAAGAATCCAATTTGATGTCGCTCGCAAAATCGCACTGGATGTCAGACTGTCGGCCTTCGGCCTCGGTACTTCGCTGCGCTCAGAATGACAATCCGTTGAACAAACATCCGCGTTCATCCGTGTCCATCCGCGGTTAAAAACAAAATGTCCGACGACATTCTCGAACTTCGCGACGTCAAAACCCACTTCCCGGTTTACAGCGGTTTCGTGTTCAAACGGCCGGCCGGCGCGGTCAAGGCAGTGGACGGCGTCACCCTCAACCTGGGCCGCGGCGAAGTGCTCGGCCTCGTTGGGGAGTCCGGCTGCGGCAAGTCCACCCTCGCACGCACGATTTTGCAGCTCGTGCCCACGACCGGCGGCGCCGTCGTGCTCAGCGGCAAAAACCTGACCACCGCCACCGCCGCCGAGATCAAGACGGCGCGCCGCGACCTGCAGATGGTGTTCCAAGACCCTTACGCCTCGCTCAACCCGCGCATGAACGTTTTTGCCGCGCTGGCCGAACCCCTCCTCGCGCACCGCGTGTGCCCGCGCAAGGAAGTGCCCGCCCGCGTGGCTGAACTCATGAGGCAAGTCGGCCTCGACCCGCGCTTCATGCAAAAATATCCGCATGAATTTAGCGGCGGCCAGCGCCAGCGCATCGCCATCGCCCGCGCGCTCGCGCTCCAGCCCAAGGTGATCATCGCCGACGAACCCGTGTCGGCGCTCGACGTGTCCATCCAGGCGCAAATCCTGAACCTCCTCGCGCAACTCGTGCGCGACATGAATCTCTCGTTGATTTTCATCGCCCACGATCTCTCGGTCGTGAAGCACATCTCCGACCGCATTGCGGTGATGTACCTCGGGAAAATCGTCGAGCTCGGCCCGGCCACCGATGTCATCGAGCGCCCGCGCCATCCCTACACCCGCGCGCTCGTCAGCGCCATCCCCACGCCCGACCCCGACGCCGAACGCGCGCGCCAGCGCATCGTGCTGCCCGGCGACCCACCCTCGCCCATCAACCCGCCCGCCGGCTGCGCGTTTCATCCGCGCTGCCCGTATGCGCAGGAAAAATGCAAGGCCACCGTCCCGCCGCTCGTGCCCGCCGGTCCCAACCGCGAAGCCGCCTGCGTGCGGCTGGGGGAAATTTAGATTCGTGTTTCGCCTGTGTTCAGGTGAACAACACTGTTAAAGTTAAAAGAATCTCATGAGCCGGGATATTTTAATATTCGCCTTAAAAGAGCCTCCACCGCCCATGGAAGAAATGCCGGAAGATTGGCAGGGCGAGTCACTCGGCTCCGGGCAAACCGTGAGAGAGAAGATTAGCGCCTGTCTTCCGAAAGTCGATTGGAGCGATCCGGTTTGGGGAGTTTTTGAAGGTGACGGCTTTTCGTTTGAATTCAACCTCAGTGAGAGTGAGACGATCGATGATCCTGTGATGGTTCATGTATACGGCGGAGGGGATGCGATCTCTGCCTTGATTAAGCTCGCCGAGCATACCAGCTGGTTTCTCCTCGATATCTCTCAGGGTGAATGGATCCATCACTGCAAAGACCAGTAAGCCTTGCCCCAGCGCTTCGTCACAATCGAGCCCATCGCGACGCTTGACTTCCCCTAGCCGTATTACATTGTAATACATCGTGAACGAAGTGCTTACCATTCGCGTGCCCAAGGGCAGCCGGCGCCGTCTCAGCCAACTGGCCAAGCGCAAGCGCCAAAACCTCAGCCAATACGTGCGCGAGGCCATCGAGGCAAAACTCTGGGTCGACGCACTCGATGAAACCGCCCTCATGGCCGGGCCCAAGGCCCGCGCGCTGGGCATCCAGACCGAGGACGATGTGTTCAAGCTCTTCTCTTGAAGCTCGTCCTTGACACCAACGTCCTCCTCTCAGCCATCCTTGTTCCTGGCACCTGCCGCGAACTGTTGAAAGGCCGGGCTCTTGCCCACGAATGGTTCACTTCTCCGGCCCTGCTGGAAGAACTCGCCGACAAACTGCAGGGCAAACTCAAACTTGTGCCCGAGCATACACCGCTTTATCTGGTTTATCGTCGGCGGATCGCGCTCGTTACTCCTGTTCCACTGCCGTCCCGCGTATGCCGCGACCCCGACGACGATGTAGTTTTGGCGACAGCGATCGCTGCCCAGGCCCAGGTCATCGTCACTGGCGATAACGATCTGCTCAGCCTGGGCAAATATGAAGGCATTCCCATTCTTTCACCTCGGCAGTTCCTTGAAAAGCTCGACCGTAATGAATAACTTTTATTTTAGCGGCCCCAGCTGACGCAACGCCTCGCAGCAGGCAAATCAGCCGCCGTCCTGGGCCTCGCTCGCTTCAGCCAAAAACTCTTTCATCGCCGCCAGCAGTTCGTCTTTCGGACGGCTCTTCAGCAAAAACCCGGCCGCGCCCAGCCGTTCGCATTCAAGCACGGTTTCCCTTTCATTCAGCGAAGTCACGATGACGACGATCGCGTCGGGATCGCTTTTCATGATCAGAGCCAGTATTTCCAGGCCCGTCGGCCCGGGCATGCTCAAATCGAGCAAGGTGATCGCGGGTTTGTGCTGGAAATAGGCCTCCAAACCCTGCGGCCCGGTGCCCGCCTCCCACACTTCGCCCGCACCCGCCACCTGAAGCATCGTGCGCAAAAAAACCCGTACATGCTGTTCATCATCGACGATAAGCGCAGACGGGAGTTCGGCCATGCCGAATATTTTGCTCATTCGCGCGGTAAACTCAAGCCTGCATAGGATTTGTCGCTACCAGCGACAAATCCTTACTCCACCTGCAAAATATAGCCGCGCAGATACTCGCTCTCCGGCATGGTCACGAGCACCGGATGATCCGCCGGCTGATGGCAAAACTCGAGCACACGCGCCTTGCGCTTGGCATCCGCCGCGGCGCCAGCGAGCACGTCTCGCAGTTCGGCGTCGTGCATGTGATATGAACACGTATAAGTGGCCAGCACCCCGCCGGGCGCGAGCCGCTGTAATGCCCGCAAATTGATTTCTTTATACCCACGCAGCGCGCCGGCCAATGCGCTCTTCGATTTCGCGAACGGCGGTGGATCGAGGATGATCACGTCCCACAACGGTTCGCCCTCGCGCGCCGGATCGTTGAACCAGTCAAACACGTTGGCCGCGGCAAACTCCACGCGCAGTCCGTTGCGTTCGGCATTGCGCCGGGCCGCGGCAATCGCGTCTTCCGCGCTGTCGAGCCCGAGCACCTGCGTCGCGCCGGCCCGCGCCGCGTGCAGCGCGAACGGTCCCTGGTTGCAAAACGCATCGAGCACGCGCGGGCGTGAACAATATTTCGCCACCGCCTCGTGCTGCGCCCGCTGGTCGAGGTAAAACCCCGTTTTCTGTCCGCCCTGCAAATCCAGCCAGTAATCCAGCCCGTCGATGCTGACCCAGCGCGGTTCCCAGGCGCGTCCCGAATGCGTGCGCACCTCGAGCGGCAATCCCTCGAGCCGGCGGATCGGGGCGTCGTTGCGAAAAATAATCTCCGCCGGCTGCAGCAACTCCGTGAGCAGCCCGCCCAGCAACGCTTCGCACTTCGCCATCGCCAGCGTCTGCGTCTGCACCACAAGCACCTCGCCAAACTGATCCACCACCACGCCCGGCAAATCATCCGACTCGCTCCAAACCAGCCGGCGCACACTAGAATTTGGCGTTTGGGATTTGGCGTTTGGCGTTTCTCTCCTTGCGATCGCCTTCTCCAGTCGGCCGCGCAGCCACGCCGCGTCCAGCTCGATGCGTTCGCGGCCCAGCCGCCGCCAGATGATCTGTGAACGCGAGTTGTAGATGCCCGTGCCCAGCATCCGCCCATTGCGGTCGCGGCACTCGACCACCCCGCCGTCGTGCTCCGCCGGCAGCAACGCCTCGACTTCATTGGCAAATACCCACGGATGTCCCGTGAGCACGCGCGCATTGGCATTGGGTTTGAGTTTCAGCGAAAATGGCACGCAGCAAGTACCAAGTAACAAGTAGCAGGTATCAAGAGCCAAACACGCAACATCCAAGGACAAGGACGAACCAAAGTAATCCTGATACTTGAAACCTGACACCTGATACTTTTCAATCGTCTCCTTACGCATGTCGCCCGCCACTGAAATCGCCCGCCGCCGCACCTTCGCCATCATCTCGCACCCCGACGCGGGCAAGACCACGCTCACGGAAAAATTCCTGCTCTACGGCAATGCCGTGCATCTTGCTGGCGCCGTCAAGGACCGCAAAAACCAGCGCGCCACCCGCTCGGACTGGATGGAACTCGAACGCCAGCGCGGCATTTCCGTCAGCTCCACCGTGCTCCAGTTCGATTACGCCGGCTTCGCCGTCAACCTGCTCGACACGCCTGGCCACAAGGACTTTTCCGAGGACACTTATCGCGTCCTTACCGCCGTGGACGCCGTGCTCATGGTGATCGACGCTGCCAAGGGCATTGAAACGCAGACGCGAAAACTTTTCGAAGTCTGCCGCCGCCGCGGCGTGCCCATCTTCACCTTCATGAACAAGTGCGATCGGCCCACGCTCAACCCGATCGCGTTGCTCGACGAACTGGAGTCCGTGCTGGGCCTGCAGTCCTCGCCCGCCGTCTGGCCGCTCGGCAACGGCCCGTCGTTTCGCGGGGTCTTCGACCGGCGCACGCGCCAGGTGCATCTTTTCGAACGCGTGCCCGGCGGCTCCTATCAGGCGCCCGTGCAAGTCACCACACTCGATGATCCGCTGGTGCGCGAGAAACTCGACGACGACACCTTCGCCGAGGTCACCGAGCAGCTCGCGATGCTCGATGGCGCCGGCCATCCGTTTGACCCCGCGGCCGTCCATGCCGGCCAGCAGACACCCGTCTATTTCGGCTCCGCCGTGAACAACTTCGGCGTGCAGCTCCTGCTCGATGGGTTTTTGCGCGATTCCGTGGCGCCGCAGCCGCGTAGGAACGCGAAGTTACAAGTGACAGGTAACAAGTTCCAAGATTCCGCCAGCGGCGGCGGAGCCGCGGACTCTCTTGTTACTTCCCACTTGTCACCTGATACTTCTTCGCCCGTCGTCCCCGTCGACTGGGCGAAGTTCTCCGCCTTCATTTTCAAGATCCAGGCCAACATGGATCCGAAGCACCGCGATCGCATCGCGTTCATGCGCGTGTGCTCGGGCCGGTTTTCCCGCGACATGTCCGTGCTGCACCCGCGCACCGGCCGTAACGTGCGTCTTTCATCGTCGCACAAATTATTCGGCCAGGAACGCTCGACGGTGGACGAAGCCTGGCCTGGCGATGTCATCGGCCTCGTCGGCCACGACAGCTTCGGCATCGGCGACACCCTCACCGAGGATCCCGCCATCGTCTTCGACGAAATCCCGCGCTTTCCACCCGAGGTTTTCGCCTTTCTCTTCAACCCGACTTCCGCCGACGCGAAAAAATACCGCGCCGGCCTCGAGCAACTCCTGCAGGAAGGCGTCGTGCAAAGCTTTTCCCCGCGCCATGCCCCGCCCGGCTCCACGCTGCTCGCCGCGGTCGGCCCGCTGCAGTTCGAAGTCGTGCAATACCGCCTGAAAAGCGAATACGGCGCCGACTCGAAACTCGAGACCGCGCCGTGGCAGATCCTGAAATGGCTCTCGCCCCACCCTTCGCTCAAAAACCCCTCATCGCTCATCCTCGCCAGCGGCGTGAGCCTCGGCACCGACACGCATGAGCGCCCGATCGTGTTCTTCCCCAACGATTGGACGCTCCGTTATTTCACCGAAAAAAACCCGGAAATGAAGCTGCATGATTTGCCACCGGATCCCGGCAAATAAGTTCCGGTCGAATCTATAATGACGAAAATCATCCATTTTCCATCTTCCGCGGATTTTCGCCGCTGGCTCGAGCACAACCACGCCACAACGACCGAGATCTGGGTGGGTTTTTACCGGAAGGATTCGGGCAAAAGCGGGCTCACCTACCCGGAAGCACTCGATGAGGCACTGTGCTTCGGCTGGATTGATGGCATCCGCAAGAAAGCTGGCGCCGACAGCTACACCAGTCGCTTCACCCCGCGGAAATCCGGCAGTATCTGGAGCCTCGTCAACCTCCGCCATGTCGCACGGCTTACTGCGGCCGGCAAAATGCACCCGTCCGGCCTGAAAGCCTCCGCGGCCCGGCTGGCCCACCGGACCGGCGTCTATGCCTTCGAACAGAAATCCCACATCCTGCCCTCCGCATACGAAAAGCAATTCCGCGCCAACCGGAATGCCTGGGCCTTCTTCACCGCGCAGGCTCCCTATTATCAGCGCACCGCCATCCACAAGGTGACCAGCCCGAAGCAGGAAGCCACACGGCTCCGCTGGCTTAATCTCCTCATTTTCGACTCCGCCCGGGGCAGGCGGCTCGATGCCCTCACCAGTCCGGCAAAGCGTCGGGACCCAAAGACGCAGAAGTCGTAAACTGCCCCAAGCTAAACCCATTCTGTGCTTTTTCTGCTCGCACCCTATCCAAAATATTTTCTTTTTCGCGCATGCGTCTTCCGCACGTCATTTTTTTAATTTCAATTTTGTTTTTGGCCTTGGCCCCAGTGGCTTCGGCCAAGCACGAACCCGAAAGTGTCCGCGCCTACAAGGGTGCCATCGTGATGGACGCCGCCTCCGGCCGGGTGCTTTTCGAAGACCGGGCGGATGAAGTCGGCCCGCCGGCCAGCGTAACCAAGCTGATGACGTTTCTCGTCGTGCATGACTGCATCGCCCGCGACGCACTCACGCTGCAGACCCCCATCACCATGACCCGCGAAGATGCCCGAGTCGCCGGGCTGAAGGACAGCACCAACGTGCAATTGAAAGAAGGGGAGGTTTTCCCCGTCGAAGAGCTGCTCTACGCGATTATGATTCAATCCGCGAACGATGCCGCCAACGCCCTCACCCACGCCGCCGCCGGCTCACGTGCCGCCTTTATCGAACGCATGAACGCCAGGGCACTCGAACTTGGCATGACGCACACCTCTTTCCACTCGCCCAACGGGCTGCCGCCCGCCCATGGCCAGCTGCCCGATGTCACTTCGCCGCGCGACCTCGCCCTGCTCAGCCGCTACCTGCTGCTGCACACCAACATTCTGCGCTACACTTCCGTGCGCGCCCGTGCCTTCGGCGTCGGCGTGCGCCTGCAACCTGTCGCGATGACCAACCACAATCACCTCCTTGGCCGCATCGCTGGCTGCGACGGCCTCAAGACCGGCTTCACCAACGGCGCCGGTTTCTGCCTCGCCGCCACCGCCCAGCGCGACGGCCACCGCGTCATCGCCGTCATCATGGGCTCCTCCGAGGCAAAATTGCGCGACCTTAAAATGGCCGAGCTCATCGAAAAAGGCTTCGCGTTGATGCCGGTCGGCTCAACCTTCGAACGGAGCGCACCGCCAGCCGCGCAATCACCGCCTGCCACCGGCACGGCGCCGGACGCCAACCCGCCCGCAACCCCGACGACCACCGCCCCTTCTTCCAGCGCACCCGCTCCACTCCCGCCCGGACAAAAAACTTCTTCCACGGACCGCGTTCCCCTCCGGCTTTCCCTTCCTGCCACCATCGAGTAGGATTTCGATTGCAATGTAGCCGGCCTCGCTGAGGCCCGCACCGGGGTCGACGACCCCGGCTACAATTGCCGACGCATAGTCATTCGCGTTTATTCGCGTCCATTTGCGGTTAAAAACAAAGTCTACGCCAGCCCCAGCGACTCCAGGACGACGATCAAAATCCCGAGTACAATAAATAGTACGCTAAGCAAGCCGGCCTCATAACGCTCGAAACTCTTAAGCTGGAATTTTTCGAATCCGCACAGCGTCAGCCAGGTAAACAGCATCATCGCTGCCAGTGTGGCCACGGCCAGGATCGCGCTGAGTACAAAAAATCCCGGCCAGCCGAATTTCACGCCCGAGAGGTAAACCGGCAAAAACGCCTCACAGGGCGAAAGCGTGAGCATGATGAACAACCCGCCGATGGCGGTCCAATCGCTGGTGCCCTTGGCCGCGAGCGTGCTGTCCTTCAGTTCCTCGTCCCAGTGGGTGTGGTCATGTTCGTGACCGCAGTGCTCGGACGCATGATGATGCCCGCCGAGTGGATGATGATGGCAAATGCCGCCGCCGCGCCACTGGCGCCAGCCGAAATACAGGCCGATCGTGACCAGCAAACCTCCGATCACCCAGGGAAAAAACCGTCCGGTTTTTTCGTCAAGTTGGAATCCAAACCATGCAATCGCCAGTCCCAGCAGGGTGTTCGTCAGGATGTGTCCCGAGCCTGCAAACAACGCGACGGCGAGCGTCTTCGCACGGCTCCAGCCTCGCGCCCGACCCACGAGCACGAACGGCAGCCAGTGCGTCGGGATGGTGGCGTGGCCAAAGGCCGCGACAAATCCAGTTATCGCGAGGGTCGTCAGGACGGCAGAATTCATGAAGCGTGGGTTAAGAACTCATTTCAAAACTCAAAACGAGCAGCGAGCTATCGTTGGCTTCGGCCCGGCTGTCGAATGCGAACTCTAGCAAAGTCGTCAAGGGGTGACTTGACTCTTGATACCTGGGACCTGGCACTTGTTACTTGTGCTTGTCATCCCATGCCACCCGACGTTGCTGCCGTTAAAAACCATCTGCTTTCGCTGCAGGACAACATCTGCGCCGCATTCGAGGCGGAAGAGGGTGGCGCGCGTTTTCGCGAGGACACCTGGCAACGCCCCGAAGGCGGTGGCGGGCGCACACGCGTGCTGGCCGACGGCGCGGTCTTCGAAAAAGCCGGGGTAAATTTTTCCCACGTGCACGGCGCGGCGCTGCCGCCCTCCGCCACCGCGCACCGGCCCGGCATCGCCGGACAGCCCTACGAAGCGCTCGGCCTTTCCATCGTCGCGCATCCGCGCAATCCCTACGTGCCCACCAGCCACGCCAACGTCCGCTTCTTCACCACCCATCCCTCACAAGTAAATTCCCTTGGTAATACCGGCGCAGCCGGCGCGACTCCAGTCGCGCCGGCTGCGCCGGTATGGTGGTTCGGCGGCGGGTTCGATCTCACGCCTTATTACGGTTTTGAGGAGGACGCCGTGCATTGGCACCGCACCGCGCAAACCGCCCTCACGCCTTTCGACCCCACGCTCCACCCGTGCTTCAAAAAGTGGTGCGACGATTATTTTTTCCTCAAGCACCGCGGCGAGCCGCGCGGCATTGGTGGACTTTTTTATGACGACTTCAACGAGCTCGGTTTCGACCGCAGCTTCGCGCTCACCCGCAGCGTCGGCGACGCGTACCTCGCGGCCTACCGCCCGATCGTCGCCCGCCGCAAAGCCACACCACACGGCGAACGCGAACGGCAGTTTCAGTTGTATCGGCGTGGCCGATACGTCGAGTTCAACCTCGTGCATGACCGCGGCACGCTCTTCGGCCTGCAAAGCGGAGGTCGCACCGAGTCGATCCTGATGAGCCTGCCGCCGCTCGTGCGCTGGGATTACGACTGGCACCCCGAGCCCGGCTCGCCCGAGGCGCGGCTCTATGACGTTTTTCTCAAGCCAAGAAACTGGGCCGATGAATATAACCTCGGCTAAATCAAAGGTGGAGCGCGTTGACCCCAACGCGCTTGAGCGTCTTGAGGTCAAGCCGCTCCACCTCGCCGCGTCACAATAACTCCAACTTCCCATGACCTCCCGTGAACGCTTCCTCACCGCCTGCGCCTGCCAGCCGCTCGACCGCCCGCCGGTCTGGCTCATGCGCCAGGCCGGCCGTTACCTGCCCGAATACCGCGCGCTCAAGGAAAAACATTCGTTCCTCAAAATGGTCCGCACGCCTGCGCTCGCCGCCGAGGTCACGCTCCAGCCGCTGCGCCGCTTTGCCTTCGACGCCGCGATTTTGTTTTCCGACATCCTGGTCGTCCCCGAGGCGCTCGGCCAGGGCTACCGTTTCCGCGACGAAGGCGGCATCGCCATGGACTTCGCGCTCACTTCGCGCGTCGACATCGACCGCCTCGCGCCTGCCACCGCCATCCCGGAAAAACTCGCCTATGTCGCCGGTGCGCTTGCGCTGTTAAAAACAGAACTGGCCGGCCGCACCGCATTGCTCGGTTTCGGCGGCGCGCCCTGGACACTCGCCTGCTATATGCTCGAAGGCGGCGGTTCCGACACTTTTACGCGCGCCAAGGATTTTTTCCGCACCGACCGCGCCGCATTTGACGCGCTCATGGCAAAACTCACCGCCGCGCTCATCGAATATTTCCGCCTGCAGATTCGCTCCGGCGCCGACGCCATCCAAATCTTCGATTCCTGGGGAGGCCTGCTCGCCGGCGCCGATTACGAAGCCGCCTCGCTCCGCTGGATTCGCGAAATCATCGCCGCACTGCCGCGCGAATTCCCTGTCATTCTTTTCGCGAAAGGCGCCGGCGCCCAGCTGGCCGAGCAAAGCGCCACCGGTGCACGCGTGCTCAGCCTCGACTGGACCATGGATCTGCGCGCCGTCCGCGCCCAGTTGCCCGGCAACATCGCCCTGCAAGGCAACCTCGATCCGCAGTTACTCACCACGACACCCGACGGTGTGCACACCGCAACGACGCGCCTGCTCGAATCGCTGCGCGGGACATCCGGGCACATCTTCAATCTCGGCCACGGCCTCACCCCCGAGGCGCGCATCGACTGCGTCGCAGCGCTTGTCGAAACCGTGACCCAATGGAAATGATGGCTGGAAAAGGCAAAAGCCTGGTCTGATGTGGGCGGGGTGCCCTCACCCCGCGATCAAACTCATTGCGGGGTGAGGGCACCCCGCCCACATTGGATTTTTGTTCAGTGACTCGTCCCCTGTGGCCAATCCTCATAATCCCAACTCCAAGCGCATCGCCATCATCGGTGGCGGCATCACCGGCCTGACGGCCGCCTGGCGCCTGCATACGCGCGGCCACCGCGTGCGGCTGTTTGAGGCGAGCGATCGGTTCGGCGGTGCCGTGCGGAGCAAGCGCATTGACGACTGGCTGGTGGAAGCCGGCCCAAATTCGCTGCACTTAAATTCACCCGAGGTCGCCGCCGTGCTGGGCGAACTTGGCCTCAAATCGAAAACGCTCGCCGCCAATCCTGCGGCCAAAAACCGCTACATCGTCCGCGGCGGCCGCCTGTGTCCCGTGCCAGTTTCGTCGCCTGCCCTGCTTACCTCGCGGCTATTCTCAACGTCCGCCAAGCTGCGCATCCTCGCCGAACTCCTGACCCGGCCCCGCGTGCGCACCAACGATCTCAGCCTGGCTGCCTTTGTGCGCGAACACTTCGGTCGGGAGTTTGCCAATTACCTGCTCGATCCGTTCATCTCCGGCATTTACGCGGGCGACCCGGAAAAACTTTCCGCGTGCCACGCTTTTCCGCTGTTGGGGGAACTTGAACGCACCTACGGTTCGCTTCTTCGTGGACACGTCACGCTCGCTCGCCAACGCCGGGCGCGCAGTGAACCGCCCCAACAACTCATTTCATTCGCCGAGGGCCTGCAAACGCTCACGGATGCTTTCGCCCTTGCCTTGCCGTCCCACACCGTCGAGCGGCGCGTAAAAATCGATCTCCTGATTCCCGGCCGGGCCTGGGAACTCACCTGGCAGCGCGATGGCGGCGAGCAAACCGAGGAAGCGGATGCGGTCATTCTCGCCCTGCCTGCGGGCTCGCTCGCCGCGCTGCGCGTGGCTGGCCAACAACCGCTGGCTGCGCTCGCCGAGATCGAATATCCGCCGGTGGCATCCCTCTTTCTCGGTTTTCGCCGCGAAGACGTTACGCATCCGCTCGACGGCTTCGGCCTGCTTGCGCCGGCCTGCGAACGCCGCGTGCTGCTCGGCGCAATTTTTTCCTCGGCGCTGTTTCCCGAACGCGCACCCGCGGGCCACGTCGCCATCACGGTCCTGGCCGGCGGCACACGCCAGCCCGAGCTCGCGCGCTTCGCGCCCGACGCCCTGCTCTCGACGGTCATGCCCGACTTGTGCGAATGGCTCGGCGTGCGCGGCCAGCCGGTCTTTACTCATCACACGTTCTGGCCGCAGGCCATTCCGCAATACAACCTCGGCTACGGACGGTTTCTCGCGGCCATGACAGCCACGGAAAAAAGCTATTCCGGTCTTTTCATCGGCGGCCACGTGCGCGACGGTGTGGCACTCGGCGCGTGCATCACCTCCGGCCTGCGCCTGGCCGAACGGGCGACGGCGTAGTTTTATTTTGAACAGAAGATAACGAAGAGTCGTTGGTGTTTCCGTTTTCAAAGACAAAAACCGCATCTGCTTGGAATTTTAGTGTAAGCGACCTTAGTCGCTTCGTTTCCTTTGTTACCTTCTGTAAAAATGGTTTTCAAAAGCCGCGGCGCGCCCGGCGGTCGCGCCCTACCTTGTTTTATCAGGCTTCCTTTCAATCCACCGACCTTGACTCACTGTCGGCCCGGCCTAGCCTTGCCGGCTTTTCTCCGCATGGCGCAAGAACTGAAAGACACCCTGCAACTGCCCAAGACTGACTTCCCGATGCGCGCCAACCTCGTGCAACGCGAACCGGCCCGCCTGGCGCATTGGGAAACGCTCGGCCTCTACGAGCGCATCCAGGAAAAAAACTCCGGCACGGGCAAAGTCTTCGTCCTCCACGACGGGCCGCCGTTCACCAATGGCGACGTCCACATCGGCACCGCGCTCAACAAGACGCTCAAAGACATTACCCTTCGCTACAAATCCATGCGCGGCTTCCGCACGCCCTACGTGCCCGGCTGGGACTGCCACGGCCTGCCCATCGAGCAAAAAGTCGCGCGCGACCTGCAGGAGAAAAAGCAAACCGTGACGACCGCCGAGTTGCGCGCGAGGTGCGACGAATTTTCCGAGAGCTGGATCGCGAAACAAACCGCGCAGTTCAAGCGCCTCGGCGTGCTCGCCGACTGGAAAAGCGAATACAAGACCAAGGCGCCCGCCTTCGAGGCCGACATCGTGCGCACCTTTGCGGCCTTCATCGAGAAAGACCTCGTCTATCGCGCGAAGAAACCGGTTTACTGGTCGATTCCCTTCGAGACCGCGCTCGCGGAAGCTGAGATCGAATACAAGGACCATACTTCGATCGCAATTTGGGTGAAATTTCCCGTGCCTGCCGACGAAGCGAAGAAATTCGGCCTGCCGACGGACAAACCGCTCAGCATCGTCATCTGGACGACCACGCCGTGGACAATCCCCGCCAATCTGGCGATCGCTCTGAATCCCAAGGTTGATTACGTCGTCGCTGACCTTGGCCCAGAGCGGATCGTTGTCGCCCAGGCGCTGCTTTCTTCCGTTCTCGAAACGGCTAAAAAATCCAATCCTCAGCTTGCATCCGATTCATTGGATATTGGGCATTCGTCATCGGTCATTCGCGGCCAAGCCCTCGACGGCTTGGCCGTCCGCCATCCTTTCATCGACCGCCCCTCACCGGTCGTCCTTGCCGACTATGTGACCACCGAGAGTGGTACCGGCTGCGTCCACACCGCGCCGGGACACGGTATGGATGACTACCAGACCGGGCTCAAATACGGACTTGAGATTTACTGCCCAGTCGGCGCCGACGGCAAATACATCGACGATGGCCGCGTGCCCGCCGATCTCGTCGGTCTGACTACGCTCGAAACGGTCGAAGACTTAGAGAAAAAGCGTACGTCGCCCGCCAACATCGGTGTTTTGAAAAAACTCGCTGCGACCAATACCCTGCTGGCCAAAGAAAAATACGTTCACAGTTACCCGCATTGCTGGCGCTCGAAGACGCCGATCATTTTCCGTGCCGTTGACCAGTGGTTTGTCGGACTCGACAAAAATGGCACACGCCGGACTGCCCTCGGTGAAATCGAAAAAATCGCCGCCAACCAAGGCTGGATTCCCGCCTGGGGCGAGGCCCGTATTCGTGGCGCGGTCGAATCGCGGCCCGACTGGTGCGTCAGCCGCCAGCGCGCGTGGGGCGTGCCCATTCCCGCGTTTTACGACACCGACAAAAAAGCTTATCTCGATGCCGGCGTGGCCCGCGCCATCGCCGACAAGATCGAAAAACTCGGCACTAATTTCTGGTACGACGCCACCCCGGAAAAAATTCTCGAAGGCGTGAAGCTCCCCGCCGGCTGGCCGGTACCGTCCGCGCTCACCTGCGGACGCGACACGCTCGATGTCTGGCTCGACTCCGGTTCTTCGCACGCGGCCGTGCTTGCCCGCGGACAAGGCGGCACGCAATGGCCGGCCGATCTTTATCTCGAGGGCAGCGACCAGCACCGCGGCTGGTTCCAATCATCACTTTGGACCAGCGTTATTTCCCGCGGTGCCGCGCCTTACAAGGCCGTCCTTACGCACGGTTTCATCGTCGATGAGGACCGCAAAAAAATCTCCAAGAGCAGCACCTACGAAAAGCCGCAGACGTCCGATGCCTACATCGGCAAGCTCGGTGCCGATGTCGTCCGCCTCTGGATCGCCTCGCAGGATTTTCGCGACGACATTCCGATCTCCGACGAGATCCTTGGCCACGTCGGCGAGACCTACCGGCTTTTCCGCAACACCTTCCGCTACCAGATTTCGGTGTTAAATGACTTCGACCTGGCGCGCGACGCCGTGCCGGTCGAGCAGATGGACACGCTCGACCGCTGGGCGCTGCACCAAACCGCGGCGCTGCTACGCGAATGCACCGGGGCTTACGACGCCTACGAATTCCACCGCGTTTACCAGCTCTGCAACCAATTTTGCTCGGTCACCCTTTCCGCGACCTACCACGACATCCTCAAGGACCGCCTTTACACGCTCGCGGCCAATTCCCCGCTGCGCCGCTCATCGCAGACCGCAATCCACCACATTTTCCAGACCCTGGTTGGAATTCTCGCGCCGATCGTCATGTTTACCACGGACGAAGCCTGGAGTTTCGCCACCGATAAAACCGAATATGCCACCGACTCCGTCCACTTGCAGGACTGGCCGGTCGCACCCGTGGCTTGGACCAGCAACGAGGTCGACGCTGATGTCGTCGCGTTGCTTCGCGTGCGCGCCCAAGTCAACGAAGCCCTTGAACCTGCGCGGCAGGCCGGGCACATCGGTAAATCCCTCGATGCCGCCATCGTCCTCACCGGCGCAGCCGAGGATACAGCGTTCAAAATATTGGAGAAACACCGCGATTTTCTGCCGGAACTTTTTATCGTTTCGCACGTCACTCTCACTCCCACTGCCGGCGTACCACTCAATATCAGCGTACGCCCGGCCCAGGAGCTCGGCTACGTCCGTTGCCCGCGCTGCTGGCGCTGGGTGCCCGCCCTCGAAAAAACTATGCACGGGGACGTTTGTCCGCGTTGCGTTCAGGCCCTTTCTTTGATTTAACTTCTTTTTCAGTTATGGCCAAAAACAAAAAAACTGCCAAAAAATCCGCCTCCAAGCCGGCCAAACCCGCTCCTAAAAAAGCCGTGGTGGCCAAGAAACCCGAAGCCCCGGCCAAGCCTGTGTCCACCGAGGGAAAGGCCGCCGCGGCCAAAAAGTCGGCGCGCGACGACCTGCGCAGCCGCATCCTCGGACGCAAGGTGGCCAAACCCATCGCTTTCAGCCTCGATGAAGTCCGTGAAATCGCGAAGACCAACACCGGCAAGGCCGTCAAGATTGAGAAGACCGGCAAACCTGCCGCCAAGGCCCTGGCTGGCGCCAAGCTGCTGGAACTGCCCAAGCCCACCGCCAAGCCGTCGCATGTCAAAGCCGCCTCGCTCATGGACGTCCTTGGTTTCAATCCCAAGAAGGCACACAAGCACATTGAAAACGATCCTGATCAGGTTCCTGAAAAATATCGTCGCTACTTCAAGCTCCTGATCGACCTGCACAATCATCTGCTGGGCCAGCTCGACCAGCATTCCGAGGACACCCTCAAGCGCTCAAGCAAGGATGACAGCGGCGACCTTTCCAGCTACGGCCAGCATATGGCCGACGCGGGCACCGACACTTTCGACCGCGATTTCGCCCTCAGCATGGTGGCAAACGAGCAGGAGGCCCTCTCCGAAATCGCCTCCGCCATCAAGCGCATCCACGATGGCACCTATGGTATTTGTGAAGCCACGGGCAAGCCCATCGCAAAAGACCGGCTCATCGCCGTGCCCTTCACGCGCTATTCCGCCGAAGCGCTGAAGGAAATTGAAAAAAACCGCTATCGCGCCCGCACCCAGGCCGGACTCTTCGGTGAGCTCGGCGAAGAAGGCGCCAAACTCTCCGAGAGTGAAAGCAGCGGTGGTGGTGGCGACGAATGACGCCACCCCAGGCACCCGTGTCGCGCGACACGCTCAAATCTATTGCTTCACCAGCCGAGACCGCCTCGGTTTTCCGTCGTATCCTCGCTTATCGCCTGCTCCTGCTGCTGGCCGCCTTCGTCGTGGTGCTCGACCAGGCGACCAAGGCCTGGGTTCACGCCCGTCTTCCCTTCGGCACCTACGGGGAACCCGGTGCGATTCCTGTCGTGCACGGATTTTTCTATCTCGTGCACGTGGGCAACACCGGCGCGGCGTGGAGTCTCTTCGCTGGCAAAAGCGCCGCGCTCGCGGTCCTCGCGGTCGCCACGCTTGCCGCCATCGCCTTATGGCGCCGCCACCTCGGCCTGCGCCAGACCAGCGTGCAAGTCTGCTTCGGCCTGCTCTGCGGCGGCATCCTGGGCAACCTCGTCGATCGCCTCGTGTACGGGCACGTCATCGATTTCCTCGACTTCCATTTCGGCAGCTACATCTATCCCACCTTTAACGTGGCTGACAGCGCCATCTGTGTTGGCGTTGGGCTCTACCTGCTTCACTCGTTGAGAAACCCCCAGCAGGGGTAAAACCCAAAAACCAAAGTTCCAAACGCCAAAGAAATCACAAAGCTTGTCCCGCGGATGACGCGAATGAACACGGATGGGGCAAGGTTAGAACATTTTCGATTTAATTGGCTCCATCGGGCATGCCATTGCGACATATCCTTCATTTTGTCATTCCAAGACCCTGAGCAAACCGCGGCGCAGCTTGCCTGAACAAGCCAATGAACTCGTGTCAGTTATGATTCAAACGCAGACTTCCGAGGTGGAGCGCGTTGTCCCCAACGCGCTGTATGATAGTGCGATCAGAAAGCGCCTTGAGGACAAGTCGCTCCACCCGCGCTACCGCGCGAAAGCGTTCATTGGCCGCGTCTACGCAAGCCGCTGTGCGGCTTGCTCAGGGTCTCGGAATGACAATTTCACCCTTCATGGGCCTGCCTTAACCGAAACTGCTCTGATTGTGTTCTGGGATTTTTTTGTGATTTGCCGGTTTGGCGTTTGGGATTTGCGCTGAATAAAGCGCATCGCGCTTCATTCGACATTGGCAATTTGCTCGCGCACGCGCTCGAGTTCGTTCTTCGGCTCGATGACCGCGCGTGAAATCTCCAGGTCGTTGGCCTTGCTGCCGACCGTGTGCACCTCGCGGCTGATTTCCTGCAGCAAAAACTCCGACTTGCGCCCAATTTCGCCATGGGACTTCAGCAGCGACGTAAACTGTTCAAAATGGCTGCGCAGCCGCGTGAGCTCCTAGTCTGAATTCACGTCCTGTCCCAAGAGCGTCTTCACCCGGGCGAGATAATCCTCAACTTGGTCCGTATCCTGAATGCTCAAGGCTTTTTCGAGATATTCGACGCTCTTCGCGTAGCGGCGGTTTCTCAGCTCGATGCCGGCGAGTTCGAGGCTCGCCCGATAGGTACTCTCGGGAATCCGATAAGCCGCCTCAAGGGCCAGCGTCGCATGGGCGAAATCGTGCTCCTCGGCGTAGGTTCGGCCCAGGGTGAGGAGCGCGGTGCCGTTGAGTGGATCGAGTTTGAGCAAGGCTTCCGCTTCCGCCCGGGCCTCGGGCCAGCGATTGCGAGCGATCAGCAGGTCCGCGCAGAGCTGTAGAAAAGCGGGCCGCCCTTGGGGTGTCAGTTCCGTTTTCAGCGCGTCCAGCGTCTGCTCGGCCTCCGTCAGCTTGCCCGCGGCAATAAGCACCTGCGTGAACCGAATCAGTTTCTGCTCGCCCCGATCCCGGTCAGGGCCGGGCACCTTCTGATACGCGGCCACGGCTTCGGCGGCCAGGCCCTGATCGGCATACAGATCGCCGAGGAGCAGGAGTTCGTCGGATCCCGCGACGCCCGTCCCCGCCGCCGTCTCGAGCAACACCGTAGCCTCGATCTTTTGTCCCTGCGAAAGCAACACACTGGCGTAGGCCAGCCATAAATACTTTTCGGTCGGCCGCTCCTTGATTAGGATTTTGCACAGGGATTCCGCGCGGCCAAACTGTTTGTCCGCGAGGTAGGTGCGGAGCAGCCCTTCCTTCCAGTCCGCGTTGGCCCGATCGCCCATGATGGCCTGCATGTAGGCCATCTCGGCGGACACGACATCGCCCTCCCTCTCGAGGCAATAGCCAAGCAGCCCGAAAGTCGCGGGATCGCGGCCGCCGAGCACGATCGATTTCGAAAAACACGGAATCGCATCGGCAAAGCGATGATCCGTGTAATAGAGCAGGCCGAGGTTGTTCCATGCGCGCAAAAAATCCGGATACCGCGTCACCGCACTGCGATAGCGTTTCTCGGCCAGCTCCGGCTGGTTCGCCCTGTAGTAGAGGTTGCCGAGAATAAACTCAAAGGCGGGGCTCGGCGGCTCCTTTTCATTCATCATCGCTTCGAGCATCTTCAGTGCGCCGTCGACATTGGTCGTGAGCATGCTCACGACCTTCTCATAGAGTGCGTATTCCTCCTCGGTCACCTTGGGTTCACGTTCCTTCAGGAAGGAGTTTGATTCGTTGATGATCCGCTGCGGATCGAGCTTGGGTGCCTCCGTCGCACGTTGCAGTTGCTGCTCCAAACTTTCCTTGTCCTGCGTCGCCTTTTGCACTACTGGACTCTCTTCTCCCATGTGCTGTTCGGCAGGGTCGAGGCCAGAGGCGGTGTCGGTGTCCCCGTGCACCTCGGGCATCTGGGCCATAACGGGCGCGGAGGCGACAAGGGCGAGGAGCCAGGGTAGAAGCGAGAGTTTCATCGGTTGATGTTGAACGGCGTGGCGCTGGTGACGAAATCGATTTGAATCGACTGCTCGGCCAGGACCTTGACTTTCTTGTTGCGTCGAATTCCGGGCGAAAACAACCACTCATTCTGCACCGTGTTCGCGAGGATCTCGTCGAACCGCGGATTGCCCGAACTCTCCTTCACACGCACGCTTTCGACCTTGCCGTTTTGGTTGATAAGCACGAGCAGCACGGCACGCAGGCTCGAAACGTTCCCTCTCACGTCCAACGGGATGATCGGCGCGGTGCGGACCAACGCATACGGTCTCTGGTCGACATCGGATTCCTGATAAACGTGGCGGGAGTCGACGTCGATAGCCACCTGCGGTTTAAAATCGGTGTACAGCCCGCTGGATTGAAGCCCCGCCGTCAGCGTGCTCGTCGTTGACGGAATCAGCGATTCGATATTCGGCGGCACGACGGGGACCGACACCGGGCTGTCCGACGCGCCGATCTCCAATCCGGCAAAGGGCGCCGCTTCCGCCGCTTCCACCTTCGGCAGAGGCGGCGATGTCGGTGGTTGGAGCGGCATCGCAGCCATTTGTATTTCTCCGATTCCAGTGCCCGGCTTCGTGGTGCCGAAGTTCTCGAAATGGGCCAGGCCGAGGAAAAGCGCCAAGGTGAAGCCGGTGCCGATCAGCAGCCCCACAACTTCCTCTTCGGCCGCCTGTCTTGCGCCGCTCACATCCGATAGGGAGGGAAGATGGTTCATGGTCGTGTCGTTCAAGGCCCGTCCGCGCGCGCCGTGGCGAACTGCACATGCTGGATCCCTGAACTCTTCGCTTCGGTGTAAACCGTGGCAAAAACGCCGAGATTCGAGGCGCGATCGCCCCGAATGATCACCGTCGGCGAACGCCCGATCGCCGCCTGTTTCAGCACCGACGCGACCTGGTCGGCCCGGATCTCCTGCCCGTCGAAATAGATCCGGTTGTCCGGGGTAATCGCGATCAGCAGCGCATTCTGGTCCGTATTGATTGTGCCGCTCACGTTCGGCTTTTGCACCTCGACCCCCGGGTCGTTGACGAACGCGCTGCTGATCATCAGAAAGATCACCAGCACCATGATGCAATCAACCATCGGCACCATGTCGATGTGCGTGGTTTCAAACCGGCTGTGTCCGTGTCCTTTGCCGATCATGATGAGGCGGCCCGCGCCGGCGGTAGTTCAACGCAGTTCAGCAACGCGACGTGCTTGAGCACCTCACGATGCCCGAGGTAAACAAGCAGCAGGGCAGGCAGCGCCACGAGCAGTCCGGACTCGGTGGTGACCAGCACCTCCGAAATGCCACGGGCCAGGCCCTCCATGGATTTTTCCCCCGCCTTCAGCGAGAGGCTCTCGAATGTCCTGACCATGCCGCGGACCGTGCCCAACAGGCCGAGCAAGGGCGCCGCCGCGATCATGGCACTCAGAGCGATCCGTTGCTGCCGAAATGACTCACGGATTTCCTCCTGCAGGCGGCGGGCGTTTTCGTGCTGATTCGCGATCACCTCCCGCATCTGGTGCAGCCGGTGCCCGTAGCGGCGCAGGGAGAGCAGCAGCTTGAAACAGCGCGAATAAAGAACCACCGATAGCACCATGATTGCGATCATCGCCGGTCCACCCTTTGCCACGAGTTCGAACAAGGGGGTCATGTGGAAACCGGCTCCTTTTTCGGCGCATGGTCCAGGGCGGCCTTCGCCGTCCCGACCGCCGTCATGAATTGCAACGCGTAGCGCTCGAGCAGCGACAGGTTCCTCTGGATCCGATGGGCGAGAAACCCGTGCGCGACGAGCGTCGGAATCGCCACCGTCAGTCCGAGTTCGGTGGCGACGAGCACTTGCGAAATGCCACTCGACAGCTTGCCGGCGTTGCCGGTGCCAAAGACGGTGATCAGCGCGAAAGTCTTCACCATACCCACGACCGTCCCGAGCAAACCCATCAACGGTGCGGCAGTCGCGATCACCGCCAGCAACGGAAGCCTGCGCTCGTAGTGCAATCGCTGCTCGAGCAACACGGCTTGCAATCTTTCTTCGAGAATGTTCGCGGGTTGACCGGCATGGCGCAACCCGGTCAGGAAAAGCTCCCGCGTCGTGCGCTTGAGCGTGTGCGCCGCCTGCTCCGCTTTCGTCAGCGAGCCGCCTGCGACCAGATTGAGGAAAGTTTCCACCGCCAACGGGTCATCGATTGCCATCCGCCTGAGATCGCGCACCTTAAGGAAGATCAGCAACGCCGCCAGAATTCCCACCCCCATGATGGCAAACGCGACTAATCCGCCCTTTTTAATGTGTTCCCAGACCGTCCCCGCCGTTTCCTGCAATCGCAGTGCCTTTCCGTCCGAGGCATCCGCAGCGACCGCGCCCGGCTGGCCGCTAAAAAAGCGATTGGCATCCTGCGACGGCCACATCGCGAGCGAATAACTGATCGGATACTTCGCCCCTTCTCGCGAGCGCACGACACCGGGCACGCCACCCTGCTCTGGACGGAAAAATGTTTCGGGACCGACGAACGCGAACGTGCCCTGTTTCACCTCGTTTGATTCGCTGATCAAGGCGCGGCCATCTGCGCGGTAGCCGCCCAAGCCGCGTTCCGTGCGTGCGAAAAGGAAATCGGCCGTGTCCAGCCCCGCGACGCAGGACGAGTCGGCGGCGTCGAGCTGCTCTTGCAGCGCCCGCATCTGATCGCCGACAAACTGATCCTCGCCGGGCGCCAGCCCGTCGACCGCCGCTTTCAGCCCATCGTGCGCCAACGTACTGACATAGCCGGTCGTCTGGCGGATCGTGTCCAGCTCCTTCAGCAGCTTACGGCGCTCCTCGGTGGCATCTTCGCTCCGTGTTTCGAGCCGCATCACTTCGCTCTCGGCGGCGATGACCCGGTCCTGTGTGATCCGCATCTGCACCAGCAGCGGCGCCTTTTCCGCGTCGATGCGCGCGCGAGTCTGATTGAGTTCGTCAGCCGCGCGAGTCGAGCGATCGAGATAATCCGCCTCGGCATTTTGCAGCGCCTGATCCATCGTCTGCGCCCGGAGCGCCGCCGCGCCGAACACTACGATCATCGCGGCCAGGATAAGAGTACGGGTTTGCATCGGATTAGTTCTGGTGATTCACGGGGAGCGACCGGAGGACGCTCGCGGGGACGACGACAAAATCCGGATCGGCCTTGTCGGCGGCGATGTCGATCAACCGCAGCACATTTTGAAACGCCTCGGGTTTCGGTTCCCACCGCCACCCGCCTTCACGGGAAGTGCCCAGCCAGGCCTTGCGCGCCGTACGATCCACGGCGTAACCATAGCTCAAACCCCAGTAGATAACCTCAAACGATTTGGTTGACGACGTTCCGTCGAGCGCCAGGACATCCTCCCCCACGTTGATGCTCCGGTTGAACTGCGCGCACCGGTTTAACACGTTCATCACGAGCTGCATCCGCTCGCCGGGTGGGAGCGCAGAATTGTCGAGGCTGCGAAACGACATCTCAAGCGCTCCTGACAACAACGGCGGCAGCGCCGGCCGCAGCGCGACGAGCTTCCCGGTCAGGTCTTTCAAGCGTGCATCGACCACCCGCACTTGGTTGCCCTCCGTCTCGATCTTTGCGCGCAACCCGTCAAGCTCCTCGCGCTCCTTGGCGGTCTTGGCCTTCACCAGGTCGCGTTTCTCCTCCGCCGCCACCGCCCGTTCGTTCAGCGCCGCAACCATTGACTCGACCAATGAGCGCTCATCCTGCCACGAGGATTCCAGCCGGACCGTTTCTATCCGCAGCTTCACCCACTGGTCCGCCGATTTTTCGACGGTCTCAAGCGTGTCCGCCGCCGGGCTGAGCGACGGCACCCCTGCGAGCACGACCATGATGAAACATCGCGCCATCATCGATGCCATGAAATCCGCGCGGCGGATGTTCCGTCCGCCCGGATATCCCGAGCCCGTGATTTTAAAAAAATGTTTCATAGACCAGTTTTCTCGTAGAGTTGTGTTCAAGCCATTCTCTCAGATTTACTTTTCGGGTTGCTTGCTTTGCTGAAATTGAGCGTTCAACGACTTCAACTTGCCCAATTGCACCTCAGCGCTGATGGCCGCGATTTGCTGGGCCGACAAAACACCCTGGGCCTGGACCATCACCTGATCCCAATTGACCGTATTCGGACTGGCTTTGTCGCCATCTTGATAGCTGCTGCTGGCGTTCGCAATGATCATCAACAACTGACTGGCTTGTGTGTCGGTAAGAGGCGCGGAGGTCGACATGCTCGAAGTATCGCTCACGATGGATTGTAGTGGCTGGACGCGTTCGAAATCTTGAAATTGCTGAAAACCCTGGTCGCCCAAGATTGCTTTTAATCGGTCATCGGGGAGTTGCGGATAGGCGGGACGAATACCGTTGGGGCCGACCATAAGGGTCTGAATGCATTGCTCAGAAGTCTGACTCTCAAAATTTTCGATTTGAGCAGGCGTAAGGCCGGCCTTTTGAAAAAAGGCGGCATAGTTTCGCGCGGTTTGAGCTTTTCCTAATTCTAACAGCATAGTGCGAGCCTGCGGATATGCAGCCAGGAATGCCTGTCCCGCGGCCAGGGCGGTGGTTTTGTCCGTTTTACCGTTCGAGGCTGCTTTGGCATCTTGCTCCGCGCGGGATTGCAGTTCGGCGACGGTCTTTTGCAAGGCCGCCCACTTTTGATCGTCGTCCGCTGCGATGCGCACCAATTGCTGCTGCTTTTCCAAATCGGCTTTGTGCGTCGCAGTTGCCGCGGCCAGCAATGCCTGTGTTGCCGCAAGTGAAGTTTTTGCCCGCGAAGCTGCCTTGCCCTCGAAGACGGTTGAACCAACGGCGAACAATGCGACCATGCCCGCGATTCCCAGGCCCAGTTTTGTTGTACTCATAAAACCAAGGATGCCTTGAATCGTTGTTAAGGCCCCCACAGAAGTTGCGCTCGCGAGTGCGGCTGTGGTCACGGCGGTGGAGAGCCCGGCCGGAACTGTCGCGACGGCCTGATTAGCCAACAACCCCGCCAGCGCCGCGGTCGTGGATTTAATCCCCCGCCTGGCGAATACCGCACGCATCTTTTCGAGCGCGCGATCGGCACGTTTTTGCGCCGTATCCTCGCTGATCTTTAAAATGGCGCCGATTTCAGAAAATGACTGGCGCTCAAAAAAACGCAGCAGAACCACATCGCGGTCACTCTCATTAAGTGCTTCGATCGTGTCTTCAAGCTCTGGGCGCAGGTGGCCCCAATCGGAGGCTGTCGGACCGAGAGCCGAAAGCTCGGCGATGGCCACGGCTTGCTGCTCGCGATGGCGTCTTCGTTGCTCGCTGCGGATAACGTCAATGGCTGCGGAGCGAGCCCGGCAGTAAAGCCACCCCGTCAAACTCGACTGAATCCTCAATGATGCCGCCTTCTGGGCCAGGCCGCTAAATACCGTTTGGGTAACGTCCTCAGCCAAGTGGGAATCCCCGAGGCACCGGAGCGCCGCGGAGTAGACAAGGGCGATATGTCTACGCACAAGTTCCTCAAATGCTTCTTGCGAGGATTCTTGGGAGAAGCGACGAAGAAGGGTCATGTCATCAATCATTGCGATCATGTTCTGGACGTCATCGTTCGTGGATTTCCGACAAAGATTGTGCGCTTTTTCGAAAAAACTTTTTTTGACCTGTCCTTATCCCCTGTTTCGGAGCTACACCGACCCCACCTTCAACCTGGCCGACAGCGCCATCTGTGTTGGGGTTGGGCTCTACCTCATTCACTCATTGCGAAACCCCAGCAGGCGTAAAGCCCCAAAAACCAAAGTTCCAAACGCCAAATAAATTTCAATCGATCACCGGGCGAAGCCCCGCTGATTTTTGTGATTTGGAACTTTGGTTTTTGTGATTTGCGCGCGCGAAGCGCCACGCCTTCATTCCACATTGGCAATTTGCTCGCGCACGCGCTCGAGTTCGTTCTTCAGCTCGATGACCGCGCGTGAAATCTCCAGGTCGTTGGCCTTGCTGCCGACCGTGTGCACCTCGCGGCTGATTTCCTGCAGCAAAAACTCCGACTTGCGCCCAATTTCGCCATGGGACTTCAGCAGCG
>Ga0207009_1002_pt1 | contig 57358 bp, 50 predicted proteins | sample Alteio_BWMinCont_81_FD_153479 | JGI IMG/M metagenome (GOLD analysis project Ga0207009, IMG submission 153479) | Enriched cells from forest soil in Barre Woods Harvard Forest LTER site, Petersham, Massachusetts, United States -... | ecosystem: Environmental > Terrestrial > Soil > Temperate forest >... | reverse complement strand
GTCCGAGAAAGTGTAATCCCGCCGAGACGGCAAGACTCCGGCGCATGTTGTCGTCGCTGCCAGTCGTGGTCCGCAAGGTGGTCATAGCCGGTGGTGGGCCTTGACGGCAGGCGCGTCAGGCTGCGGCAATTCGGCGACCAGCGCCACTTTGGTGAAGCCGGCGGAATTGATCGTACCCATAACTTCCATGATGCGGCCGTAAGGCACCCCTTTATCGCCGCGCACGAAAATGCGCGCTTCGGGATTAACGCCCGAAATGGCTTTGAGGCTATCGACAAGGTGATCGAGATCGGTGGGGCGTTCCTGTATGTACACGTCGCCTTTTTGATCGATGCTGACGACCAGAGGTTCCTTGTCCTGGCTGAGCGCATGCGCTTCGGTCTTCGGCAGATCGAGCGGCACCGCGACCGTCATCAAGGGCGCTGTCACCATGAACACGACCAGCAACACCAGCATCACATCGACGAACGGCGTGACATTGATGTCCGACATCGGACGGTAACTGCGGCGGCGTCCCCGGCCGCCGGAATAGCCCTGATTTATCTGCGCACCCATCCGACTTCTCCTGCCTCGCGTTCGGCGCGTTCGCCTTTGCCCACTTCGAGATTGCGCGACAGCGTGGCGACAAAATCATTGGCGAAATTGTCGAGCCGCGCGCCGTAGCGTCCAACCTCGGTCGCAAATTTATTGTAGGCAGCCGTCGCCGGAATCGCGGCGACGAGCCCGATCGCTGTCGCCAACAGGGCTTCGGCGATTCCGGGCGCCACAACGGCGAGGCTGGTGTTCTGCGCCTGCGCGATGCCGATAAAGCTGCGCATGATGCCCCAGACGGTGCCGAACAATCCGATGAAGGGCGCCACCGAGCCAACCGAGGCCAGGAATGTCATCCAGGTCTCGATCGTCGTCATCTCGCGCCCGATCGTCACCTGCAAAATGCGATCGACCCGCGCCTGTATGGTGTTGCGATTGCCGGGAATAGCGAACAGTCCCTTGTCGCTCGCACTGCGCCATTCTTTCATACCGGCGACGAACACCGCCTGCATCGGATCGGCCGGACGCTTGATCTTGTCATAGAGCATGTCGAGCGAACCCGCCGACCAGAAACGCTCCTCGAAATAGGCGGCGCGTTTCTTGAGGCGGCTCAGCTTGGCTGCCTTGTCGAAGATGATCGCCCAGGTAAGGATTGAGATAATGAGCAGGCCGGTAATGACGGTCTTGCCGATAAGATCGGCATGCTCGAACAGGCCGAGAATCGACATATCGTTGTTGGTCACCGAGCCGGCCAGCTGCACTGAATTGATCGCGGTTTGCGGATCCATGATTAAGTCCTTCTCCCGTATAGCTTTTTTCTGCCAAAGTTGGGAAAACAAGAATCAGTGGCCCAGCCAAAGCCTGTTCCCACCTTGTTCATAACTTATTTTGCCGGTTTATGTGAACCGAAAATCTGGCGCAATTGAGGCGGCAGGCGCAAGGCCTTACCCTGCGGGTTTATCGCCACAACCGTGACTTTCAGGTCGGCCAGCAGCTTATCTTCCCGGTAAACAGCCTGTTTTAGGCCTATCGAGGTGTTGCCGATAGACAAGGCTTCCGTCCGCACTTCCAGGAGATCATCGAGTCGGGCAGGGGCGCGGTACTCGATCTCGATATGCCGCACGACCAATATCAAATTATGCTCAGCCAGCACTTTCTTGTGGTCGTAGCCGAGCGTGCGCAAAAGCTCCGTGCGACCGCGCTCGGCGAATTTAAGGTAATTCGCGTGATAGACGATCCCGCCGGCATCGGTGTCTTCGTAGTAGATGCGGATGGGGAAGGTATAAAAATTGGGCTTCAGTTCCATCACAAAGCCGGCCCCATTACCCACCAATGTTTTTTTCGCATGCAGCTAACGACCGGTTCAACTCTATCCCCATCAATGAACCAGCCGGAAATGCGGTAGCCTTCTTTGCTGTCCACTTCGTCCAAATGGCCGGGATCGAACGCCGACACGCAAGCGGTTATATCGCGGTGAAAATTTTCGTCCGGCGCGCATGTCTTGGGATCGCTGCAGGTCGACCATCCACGCTCGGCAACATAAATCGGAGAACAAGACGCAGTTAGCAAAGATGTCAGAAAAACGAATGCGATTTTATTCATGGCTCCTCATGGCCTTCCGCAGCAACCAATATATCCATCTGCCTTCCCGCTGGCGCTGCTAATCCCAGATGCCGGTATCCCGCCTCGGCCAGCATGCGGCCTCGGGGCGTGCGCTGCAGGAGGCCTTGCTGGATGAGATAGGGCTCGATCACTTCTTCCAGCACGTCGCGCTGTTCGGAGAGCGCCGCCGAAAGCGTCTCGATACCGACCGGCCCACCACCGTAATTCTCGGCGATGATGGAAAGATAGCGGCGGTCCATGGAATCGAAACCCATGCGGTCGACCTCCAAACGGGACAACGCTTCGTCGGCGGCTTTTGCGTCAATCGATTGATGTCCGGCAACGGCGGCGAAATCGCGCACACGGCGCAGAAGCCTGCCAGCCACACGCGGCGTTCCGCGTGCCCGTTTGGCTATTTCAGCCGCACCTTCGTTGGTGAGCGGCATGTCGAGCTTTGCGGCTGCGCAATTAATGATGATTTGCAACTCCTCGGCCGTATAAAATTGCAAACGCAGCGGAATGCCAAAACGCTCGCGCAAGGGGCGCGTGATAAGGCCGCTCCTCGTGGTGGCGCCGATGAGCGTGAAAGGCGGCAGATCGATGCGCACCGAACGCGCGGCCGGCCCCTCGCCGATGATGAGATCGAGCTGAAAATCCTCCATCGCCGGATAAAGGATTTCCTCGACCGGCGGTGCGAGGCGATGGATTTCATCGATGAACAAGACATCCTGCGGCTGCAAATTGGTGAGAAGAGCCGCGAGATCGCCTGCGCGCGCGATGACGGGGCCGGAGGTCGCGCGAAAACCAACGCCAAGTTCGCGTGCGATAATTTGCGCAAGCGTGGTTTTGCCGAGGCCCGGCGGCCCGAACAGCAAAACGTGATCGAGCGGCTGGCCGCGTCCCTTCGCCGCCTTGATGAACACATCGAGATTGGAGCGCAAACCCGGCTGGCCGATAAAATCTTTCAGATGCTGCGGGCGCAGCGCATGATCGGGCGCTTCCTGCGGCAGCGCTTCGCGTTCGACGAGGCGTTCGGGTTTGGCGGCGGGTTTTGTCATGCGCCCTCCGCGAAACTTAGGAGAGGTGTCCAGACCGTTTTCCGCCGGCCGATACGCGTCTTGGTATCCTCGGCATCAAAATTGTGAATCGCAATAGGAAAATCGAGTGCCGGCCGTTCGCGAAATGTGTTCACATTGACGACCATCCACTCACCTTCTTTGTCTTTCAATGTTGCGCCAATATAAACTCCACACGCATTGCAGATAAGAAAATCGGTGGTATTCAATGCGAAACGGTAACGCATAAGTTTTGCAGGATTCTTGACCGAAACTTTTATGTTTCCCTTTGGATCGCTTGCGCTTCGCTGCCCGTGCTTGCGGCAAAAACTGCATGCGCAGGCGCGCAAGCCGAGCTTCTCGAGTCCCGCGCTTGCTTCAAATACATAAACGAGATTGCCGCAATGACATCCGCCTTCGAAGCGATACGGTGTTGCCTCATCGTTCATGCGGCGTTATCCTTCCGGCTCAATTCCGCAAGGCTCGTTCGAATGAGATCGTCGAGTTTCGCTTGTGGATCAAGCTTGCGGCTTGCGTTTGCCACGGCGCCGAAAGCCTCCGCGCGGCGATAGCCAAGATTGATCAGCGCCGAAACGGCATCGCTCGCGAGCGCATTACCTGCTCCGGATGCCGCGTCCGAATCTTTCACGCCGCGTAGTGGCGCTGTCTGCGCCATGAATGCCGGAACCTTGTCTTTCAATTCCGTGACGATACGCAAGGCGAGTTTGGGCCCAACCCCGTCGGCTTGCGTCAGCGCGGCTTTATCCTGTGCCGCGATAACCTGTGCGATCTCATCCGGCCCCAGCGTGCCCAAAATCGCCAACGCTACTTTCGCACCCACCCCCTGCACGGTGGTGAGTAGCCGGAACCAGTCCCGCTCGGCGGGATCGGCAAAACCATAAAGATTGATCGCATCTTCGCGCACATGGGTTTCGATAAGGAGTGAAACGGTGCTGCCGGTCGTGCCGAGACGGCGCAACGTACGCGCCGAGCATGTCGTCACATAGCCAACGCCATTCACGTCAATCGTGACATGCAATCCGGCAATACTATCGAGTGTGCCGGTGAGTTTGCCGATCATATTGCGTACTCCGGCGGCGGCCAGGTTTTGTCATTGGTCGTGCGATAGTCCGAAGTCAGTTCGGCGCCGATTTCCAGATCGCGCGCGGCGAGATCATCGGCAAAGCCAATGCCCATCGACAGGGTCGCCGGACTGTCGGAATGGTTTATGTAGCGCGCGTTATCTCCGGATAAAATCCAAACGCCGGTAGTACGATGCAATTCGGCATGATGCGTGATGAATTTCGCCGCGAGTTCCGGAAGACTATCGATCTCGCTCTGCGAATAAACCCGGTCGATGCGCGAATCGAAACGCCAGATCAGATCGCCTTTCTTGACCGGAACCAACAGAAACACGCCGCTGCCGTGAATGGAACTGGGGCGAATCTGGGTGGGTACGACAAGCATTAAACGGCCTTTTTGTTTGCAAATACTTTTTTGACGGCGCTGACCGCCCGACTATCACTATGATGCGCATGTGTGATCGCGACGGCAAGGGCGTCGGCAGCATCAGCCGCCAGTTTGCCCGATCCCGGCAGTAGCATGCCAATCATGGCCTGAATCTGGCCCTTGTCGGCATGGCCGTAGCCGGTAATCGACTGCTTGATTCGGTTGGCGGAATATTCCGTAACCGCGAGCCCGGCCTGCGCGAGCGTGAGCATTGCGGCGCCGCGCGCCTGACCAAGCTTGAGCGCCGAAAGCGCATTTTTATTAATAAAAGTTTCCTCGATTGCCGCTTCAAAAGGGCGATGCCTGGCGAGAATGGTCTCCAGCCCCTCCGCAAGCGTGAGAAGCCGGGCCGCCATCGGCAGATCGGCATCAGGGCTGATACGTCCCGCCGCTATAAAAGAAAGCCGGTTACCTTCCTGTGCCACGACTCCCCAGCCGGTATGCTGGAGGCCCGGATCGAGGCCGATAATAAGGCGAATCGGGGACATAAAAGGCAGACTAATCCGCCTTTCGGGGATTAAACAGCCATTAAGAAATAAAGGTTATAAACTATGCTCGCGCCGACGTATTTTCCTGAAGTTCTGGTACATAAGGCATGACAATGATGATCGAATGGTGGCATTGGGGTGCGCTCGGTGTCGGTCTTATGGTGGCCGAACTGCTGGTGCCGACAATGGTTCTTGTCTGGTTCGGGCTTGGCGCGCTTTTGGTCGCGCTGGTCCGTGTTCTGGTCCCCGATTTCGGTTTTATCCCGCAGATCCTCATCTGGATTGCAAGTTCGGTCGCCCTTGTGGCGTTGTGGTTCAAGGTCTTCAAGCCTGCGCATCATAAAACGCTCATCGGTCGTTCCTCGGCGCAGGCGATTGGCGAAGTCGGCCTTCTGGTGAACGATGTCGATAAATTCCAAAAAGGCCAGGTGCGTTTCCAGAAACCGCTGTTCGGTTCCGATGTGTGGGAATGCATTGCCGACGAGGCGATCAAGGCAGGCGATCGCGTGAAAGTTGTGTGCGTTGAGGGCAGCATCCTCAAAATAACCAAAACGGGAGGACATTCATGACCGGCGGCCAGATATTTACCCTTGCCCTTCTTCTCTTCGCGATCGTGACGATTTTCCGCGGCGTGCGCATCGTGCCGCAAGGCGAGGAGTGGATCATCGAGCGGCTCGGTAAATATTACGGCACCTTCATGCCGGGCCTCAATTTCATGATCCCCTATCTCGATCGCGTTGCGCAGCGCGTGGTGACCAAGGACATCATGCTCGATGTGCCAGAGCAGGAAGTGATCACCAAGGACAACGCCGTGCTGGTGACCAACGCCATCGCCTTCGTGAAAGTGACCAATCCGGTGAAAGCCGTCTACGGCATCGTCAATTTCGCCGAAGGTATCCGTAACCTCATCATGACCGCCTTGCGCTCGATCATCGGCGAAATGGAGCTCGACCAAGCGCTTTCCTCGCGCGATCAGATCAAGGCGCGTCTGCGCGAAAGCATCGCCGAGGAGGTGCTCGATTGGGGCCTCACGGTGAAGTCGGTCGAGATTCAGGACATCAAGCCGTCCGTCTCCATGATCAAGGCGATGGAAATGCAAGCCGCCGCCGAGCGCGAACGTAAGGCCACCGTTATTCAGGCCGAGGGCCAGAAACAGGCGGCAATCTTGCAAGCCGACGCACGGCTCGAATCGGCCAAACGCGATGCCGATGCGCAGGTAACGCTGGCGACGGGATCGGCCGCGGCGATTCAAAAAATTATAGCCGCCGCGACCGGCGCCGGCGCCGACACACCGCTGCTTTATCTGCTCGGCGAAAAATACATTAAAGCCATCACCCAAATAGCCGACAGCCCCAACGCCAAAGTGGTGGTGCTGCCAGCCGATATTCAAGAAACAGTGCGGGGTGTCTTGGGAAGGTTTGGCAATAAAGCAGTGTAATTACTTGCTGACTGCCTTCGCCAACTCCGGCACGGCTAATTCTTCAGGCAACGCCGCTGCGCGATCCAGCATGGCCCCTATGGCGGTTTCCAGCGGCTCGATGAAATTGCGCCGGTCGTACACTAAATGCTCGCGGATGCGCTGTTCGCCGGCGGCAAGATAGTCGGCTTTATCAAGTCCCGCCCGTTCCCAGGCCAAAGCGATAGCTTCGTGCAAACCGCTATTCCAGTCGAACGCAATGTAATTCGGCAAATCGCCGAATATGCGATCGGCTTTCTCCGTCCGGTCGGTAAGCGTCACAGCACCAGCGGCGATGCCGTGAACAACGCGCTCATGAATGCCGTCGCGCCATAGAGGGCTGCTGTTGGCGATGAGCCGCTGATTGACGAAACGCCATATAAGCTCATGCGCCGGGAAAGGCGGAATAAATTCGGCGTGTCCCGGTTGCTGCGCCAGATAATCCCAACCGCGTCCCACGATCCGAGACGGATAAGACAACAGCGCGCGCGCAAGGCGATCGCTGCGCCACGCTCGTACGTAATTATCGATCTCCTGTATGACGCCAAAGAAATTATCGAAATCGCTTATGGGATGGCCGGCCTCGGCAAACGCCACCGCGGCCGCATCGGCCAGATCGAGATCGCCGTTCCGCAAGGCCTGTTCCGCGAGCGTCTCCAGAACATGCCGCAATAAGGGCGAACAGGTCTGCCATTTGCGGCTTATGAGTTCGGGTTCACACGCCGTTTTGACGAACAGGAATGTACGCTCCCGCTGTACCCATGGCGATGATCGTGCAAAGGGATTGAGACCGCCTACCGGCGGCAACAGGATGGCGGCGTTGTTCAATGGCAGGTATTTTAGCCGCGCCTCGTAATGGTCCCGCACATGATAGCAGTTGAGAATATAGGGGCTCGGCACCATATGCTGGCGGTAATTATGGGCCGGATGGTCGTACCAAAACGCTACGAAAGGCACCTGCAACGCCGTCCATAAATTCGCCCCGTCCTTGCTAAGCTGGCTGCCGACACCGGCAAAACCAAAGGCAAACGCAATATCGTCTTTGCCCAGCGCCGCCGAAAGTTCCTGCAATCCCTCGGGCGCGAGCAAGTTGATAATCTGCCAAACATAGCCGGCGGTTGACAAAAGATGCCCGATGCTTCCGGAAACGACTGCGAGGGCGTCATTTTCGTTCTGCGCGACCAGGCCGATGATACGATTGCGTGATCCGGAGGGCGGCATGAGATCGTTTTTGTAACGGTTGGAGATCCGTCGAGTTTTGATCGGCAAACCCGGAAAAGCAAGAGCTCTCGCCCTCGCGAGGCGATTTGATAAAGACCGCGATCCGCCGTATCTTGCTGAAGAATCGCCGGCTTCGTTCGCGGGCCGGTGCACGACACGATCCCGCAGCACAACTTGTACAAACAAGAAATCCCGATGAAAGCTGTCATTCTGGCCGGCGGATTAGGCACTCGCCTTAGCGAAGAGACTGCGGCGCGGCCCAAACCGATGGTCGAAATCGGCGGCAAGCCGATTTTGTGGCACATCATGAAAATATACAGCGCTTATGGCATCAACGAATTCGTCATCTGTCTCGGCTACAAAGGTTATGTCATCAAGGAATATTTCGCCAATTATTTTCTGCATATGTCGGACGTCACCATTGATCTTTCTCGCAGCACCGAGCTGCAGATTCATTTGGCCAAGGCCGAGCCGTGGCGCGTGACCCTCATCGACACCGGCGAAAACACCCAGGTAGGCGGCCGTATCAAACGCGCGCTTTCCTATATCGACGAAGACACGTTTCTCCTCACCTACGGTGACGGCCTTGGCAATGTCGATATCAAGGCAACCATCGATCTGCATCGCAAGGAAAAACGGCTGGCGACAGTAACGGCCGCGCAGCCGCCCGGCCGCTTCGGCGCCATTGTTCACGAAGGAAACCGGGTAGTGGCGTTCCGCGAAAAACCGCTCGGCGACGGCAGCTGGGTCAATGCCGGCTTTTTCGTTCTTTCACCCAAGATCGGGGACTACATCGAAGGCGACGAGACAGTATGGGAACGCGAGCCCGTCGAGCGTCTCGCGGCAGATAACCAATTGTCGGCCTATTTTCATAAGGGATTTTGGCATCCGATGGATACGCTGCGCGACAAACAGCACCTCGAGTCTCTTTTTGCATCCGGCCATGCGCCGTGGATGACGTGGTAAGGCAAAAAGGACCGGGCATGCACATTCTCATCACCGGCAATATGGGATATGTGGGAGCGGCGGCTGTGCGTCATCTGAGGCACCAGTTTCCTGACGCAGACATCACCGGCTTTGATAGCGGCTTCTTCGCCCACTGCCTCACGGATTCTTGCGTTTTACCGGAAGCGTGGCTTGACCGGCAAATTTTCGGCGATATACGCAATCCTCCGCCGGATCTTTTGCATGGCGTCGACGCAGTCGTCCATCTGGCAGCTGTGTCCAACGACCCTATGGGCAATTGCTTCGAATTCATCACCGGCGAAATCAACCGCGACGCCAGCTTGCGTCTGGCCGAACAGGCGCGCGATGCCGGCGTCGGTCATTTTGTTTTCGCATCGAGCTGCAGCATATACGGGTTCGCCGAGGGAGGGGCACGCAAGGAAAGCGATATTCTCAATCCACTTACCGCCTATGCCCGTTCCAAAATTGGCACCGAAGAAGGATTGCGCGCTATGGGTGCCGGCGGCATGACAATAACCTGCCTGCGCTTCGCGACGGCGTGTGGCATGTCTAACCGCTTGCGGCTCGATCTGGTGCTTAATGATTTTACGGCCTGTGCCCTTACCAGCGGCACAATCACCGTTCTCAGCGACGGCACGCCGTGGCGGCCGCTTATCGATGTCAACGACATGGCGCTTGCCATTGAATGGGCCATGACACGGATGCCGGGGAATGGCGGTTCCTTTCTTGCCGTGAATGCGGGTGTGGATGAGTGGAATTATCAGGTGCGCGACCTGGCCCAAGCCGTGGCCGCCGCCGTGCCGGGCGCGAGTGTTTCGATCAACAGTAACGCCCCGCCCGACAAGCGCTCATACAAGGTCGATTTCAGCCTGTTTCGAGCGCTGGCGCCCGATCACCAGCCGCGCCTGCGGCTTGAAGATTCTATCGCCACCATGCGCGATGGGCTGAAGGCGATGAAATTCACCGACCGCAATTTTCGTAATTCCAGTTATATCCGTTTGCGCGCACTGGAGGAACATATAAAGGTTGGCCGTCTTGACGAAGATTTGCGCTGGATCGAGGTGGCCGATGCTCTCGCGCTGGACGGAATTGCGGCATGATCTTTCATCCCACGCCGCTCAAGGGCGCTCACCTTGTCGAGCCCGAAAAGCGTGGCGATGATCGCGGATTCTTCGCCCGGTTTTTTTGCGAACGCGAATTCGCCGCCGCCGGGCTGACCTCGCATTTCGTGCAGATCAACAATTCTCTCACAGCGAAAAAAGGCACACTGCGCGGCCTGCATTATCAATTACCGCCAACGGCCGAGGTCAAGCTCATGCGTTGCCTGCGCGGCGCGATTTACGATGTCATTGTCGATCTGCGGCCGGATTCGCCGACCTACCGGAAATGGTTCGGTGCCGAATTGAGTGAGAGTAACCGTTTGATGATGTATGCCCCGCGCGGTTTCGCCCACGCCGTCCTTACGTTGCGGGACGATACCGAAATCCTCTATCCTGTCAGCGCTTTCTATGCGCCGGAACACGAACGCGGCCTGCGCTATAACGATCCCGCTTTTTCTATCGACTGGCCTATCGCACCTGTGGAAATCTCGCCAAAGGATGCCGCCTGGCCCGATTTCGATCCGGCCTTTCACGGGGTCGAGCATTTGCGGGGATTGTGAGAAGGAAACGCCAATGAAAAATCGAAAAATTCTCGTGATGGGATTGCCGGGCGCCGGCAAAACGACGCTGGCGCGGCTGCTAGCGCCGATGCTCGAGGCCGTTTATTTCAATGCCGACGAAGTACGGCAAAATATCAACAAGGATCTCGGCTTTTCGTCCGCCGACCGCATCGAGCAAGCGCGCCGCATGGGCTGGCTATGCGACCGGGTCGTCGAGGCGGGCGGCACCGTCATCGCCGATTTCGTATGCCCGACCGCCGAGGCACGTAAGGCCTTCGGCCCGGCAACCGTCATCTGGCTCGACCGGATCAGGGAAGGCCGGTTCGAAGACACCAATCGCCTTTTCACGCCGCCGGAGCATTACGATTGCCGCGTAACAGCCGAAGGAACGCCGGAGTTTTGGGTGAGCGAAATTCTTCGCCTTCTCGATCCGGTGCCGGTCCTGAAAAGAAACATTCATTAGCTCGCTTCGGCCTGATAGCCGCACGAATCATAAATGTCCCGCGCGAAAGAACTGGCTTTTTGCAGGTCGGGAACGTTTTTGCGTTTGGGTTGGGGAATTACGTTTGCCATCACCGCAGTAATCCAGTCTTCGTCCGCGGCGATTCCAAGAAAGACACAGACCTCACGTAATTTTGCAGAATAATCAGCCATCATGTCTTCGTAGCGCAGCTCAAGAACCTGCCCCGAGGGTAGTTTTTCGCAAGCGCGCCTAATGGTGTCCACATGCCGTGCCCATGATTCGAAAAACCACTCGAGAGGGGGGAGCGGCGCGTTGTCATCACCGGCTGGATTGACGGCGGTAGCCAGTTCGGTCCAGTCGTCGAGACCGTGGCGGGCTGTCGCCTGAAAGCCCGGATGATCTCTCATCGAAGCGGCTGCGTCGCGTCCGTTCCGGATGAGATGTATGATTCTTAGCCTTGGCCATACGCCGACAAGTTCCCCGATATGCAACCCGTAATGAGGTGTCTTGTCGATGAAACGGTTTTTTTTTGTGAGGTCCAGCAATATTGCTTCAATGTTCTCGAAAAAGATTTTCGCCGCCACGAGACCATGACCGAAACGGCTTGTGTATTCGTTTTGAAAATTGCTCAATTGTATTCCGTACAAGTTCAGGTTCTGTGCCAAGGTCGGGATGCCGTTGACAAATTTCGTGGTGTGAATCAGGGCAAAATACTCGTCAGGACTTGCTGTCCGGTCGCCAATCCGACGCAAAATAGGGATATGCCAATAGCTTTCGCCCATCACGAAACATGCTGAATGTATTCCCAGACAATAGCTCAGTAACATCGTGCCGCAACGGCCGGAACCTACGATCAAGGCATCCATATTCCCGCATCTTTCCGAATGATGGTATTTTCGTTTCGACGTTATTGCAGGGTGAGCTTAATTTAAGGCGTTCTTAACGGTCGGCAGATAATCGCATCGTGTAGTATCCCGAACCCGCCCGGAATTATGTCGACAACGTGCAAATAACGCGACCAATTATCGTATATGTATTGAGGTGTATGGGCCACATCGCGATAATAACCCTCACTGACTACGTCATTGATGTCCGAGTTGGGAATTTGGGAATCCTTGAATCCCGATTTAAACCAATCCGCCAGTACGTTTGGTATTTGAGCCCAACCCGCAATGCATGCGGCGCTATAAAGTCCGTGTACGGAAAGAATCATTACCCCGCGGCTTACCCGATTTAATTCCTGCAACCAGAAGAACTGTTCCTCTTCCCCCAAATGTGTAAGCACACTATGGCTGTAGATAAGGTCGAAAGAATCGTCCAGAATTTCCATCTTTGTTGACGGTTTGAGGATCTCATATCTTCCAAAACCCATTTTCTCCCGGCACCAGTTTATTCCCTTGGGATCGACATCCGCGCCAAAAGCCTTTTGATGGACAGACGTTGGAAGGTGCCGAATCATTCTTCCGCAGCCGACGCCCCAATCAAGAACGCATGCCTCTTCGAATTTCCCGCGACCGGCATAAGTCTCATAAATCGTTTTTATAACCCCGAGATCGGAGAGACCTTTTGATAAGAAATGATTCCCTTCAATATCATTATCGGCGGCAACCCCCATGATTCTTTTTCGCAGATCAAGAGACGGAACGGGTGTTTGGGAATTCATCGGCAATCCGTGCTCGGCCAGGAGAGGCCATGATTGCTTGATGCACTTAAAATTCAATACAACATTTGCGGCCAACTCTCTTAGGCGCCCATTCTCTTCTTCAAGTTCTTTGAGGTACTTGTCCTCTTGTTCCAGAGAGGCACTTCCATCTCCTTCCAACGTTTTTTGAATAAAATTCAGGCTAGCCATTGCCGTTCTCTCTCATCAACTTGACGACGTGACATTTTAGGGTAGAGATTAAGCAATAAAATTTCAAGTGCTAGAGCGCTTTTTTAGATTCGACAGCGCGGAATACTGCCTCAGCGCCTTCGCGAGCAGATTTGAGCCAGAAACGACTCAGTGTAGCGGGCAGCCGCCGGCTGCCGAGCCAAATACGGCTGGTCGAAATCCACTCCCACGGCGATGACATAAGGTTGTTATGAGATTTGCCGTCGAGAACAAATCGAACCCAGCCGACGGCAGGAAAAATCTGTAGATGGCACCGCACGATTTTACCAACAGCAAGATGCGGCGTGAGGAGTACAGAAATTTTTCCTTTGTTATCTGTCAGGCGCAGAGCCAGCCGATAGGATTTAGCGTTATAAGGTTCAATATAGATTATAAGGCGCGATTCTTCACGCTGCTTGCCGACCTGCACAACCTCAACCCATTTCGCGTTGACGGCTTTACGCAAGCGGATATCGAAACCGAGGCTCATGCTTCGGTCCTTGGCCAGAAGCGGCGGAACGTCATAGGGTTGTGCGCCGCCGTGGCCCCCTTTCCATGTGGCCGGCGCTCTCCATAGCCATTGGTCATTTGCTGCCAAAATCGGCTTGCTGGATAATGCCGCCGCCCGGCGCTGAATTTCCTTCACAAGATCACTGGTGGACGTGTTGTCGATAATTTTTCCAACGGCATCAGACACCCATGCCGATTCTCCCGGACTGGATATGTCGAATAAAGAGGGCCCGAAAGTCGCTTTTGGATCTTTAAAATTGCGCCGCGGTAAAACCAGAAGCCGGTCGATCACGCGGCCATAGGTGTTGCGGGAGTCGAACTTCTCAGCGCAGCGCTTCATGGCCTCGGTCTTTTGCGCCCGCAAGGCATGATCGGTGACCGCGAGCCTGATCGCCGCTTCGTAGGATTTGACATTGCCCGTTTGGGCCATATAGACGGCGTCGGCTGCTTCGTGAGTGCTCAGATAGTCGCCTTCCGTGTTAATTACCGGAATACCGGCTTGCATATATTCCAGAAAACGCACGCGGTAGCTTTGCCAGTTCTCGATGCCGTCCTTGTTAACATTGATGCCGATATCGGCGGCATGGGTAAAGCGATGCACTTTGGTAGAGGCTTTCTCCCAATCCTGGTAAACGATGAGATTGCGGCCGACCAAATCGGTATTGGTGGTGATGATAGCTTTTGTTTCTTTGAGGTAATGTTCGTGATCATTGTTGCCAAACTGCTTGAGACCCATGACATAAAACTTGATATTGGAAATGCCGCTGTGCACTACATTGCAAAAAGCGCGCAAAAAAGTATTGTGATCTGTCCATGACCACGGCCCTCCGGCATTGATAATAGCAATGTCGCCCGGCTTCAGCTTCATCTCGGCACGCGTGACTGCGCGCGGCGGCATACTCCGCCGTTGCTCTTCGACAATGCCCAGAGGACAGACCAGCGTACGGGCGCGCATGTCCACTTGGGCAACAGACCGGAAAAAACAAGAGGTTAGTTCAGCCTGACGGACATTCTGGATCAAGAAAAAATCGGCGTGGTAGCGCGCCAGCATCGCATAGCCGTAAATCCAGCCAGGACTGATCAGCTCGGGGCCCTCGACGAAACGCGCCGCTGCAATAATCGACACGAATTTGGCCTTGGGATAAAGCCTTCCGGTCTCGAGGGCTATGGGCTCCAAAACAACAACGAGGGCTGGCTTGATGCGCTCAAGCGACAGGTTCGGCAGGGTTTTCGTTTTCAGAACCGGGTAGAATTGCAGAACCTTTACCAGTTTGGATTCCTCGGCGGCCATACAGTAAAGCCCCATATACACGTTAAACCCCTTGCGCAGGCTTTCGTGTCCAAACTGCATAAGGTGCATATTATGACTGTAAGCAAATATAGGTGGCCTACCGTCAATCAGGCCGGAAAATGCTTTCTCTTCATTGAACAACAAAACCACAGAAGTCTTGGACATGTGTTTCCTATTAAGCAGCGGATGAAGAAAAGGTACGATAAGTATCGATCAGCTCTTTTAATCCCTGTTCCAGCGGCACCTGCGGCGTCCAGCCGGGAACGGGGAGACATGAAGAATTTGGCATCATGATTTCATTGGGCCGGTAGGGACGCCCGCCCCATTCGACCCGTACAGGTTTGCCGGCGAGGCGTTCGATAAGATCAGCAAGATCGCGCAGCCTGATTGGCGTATCGGCGGGCGCTGCATAGGCATGATGACGGCTGCCTTTGGCGGCAAGGGCAAGCCGGGCAGCAATTATGAAAGCGCGGGCGGCATCGTCCGCATGCAGAAGGCTGATGAATTGCCCGCCCGGAGACATCGCCAGCGGTTGTCCGGTCGCGGCGGCCTTGACCAGCAGATCGACAATCTTGCCGCGATAGTCGCCGGCGCCATAGGTATCAAACAGGCGAATGGAAACGCAGGCAAAATTTTCATCCGCCAGCGCCACGAGTAAATTTTCGAACGCTTCCTTGGTGGCCGCGTAGATGTTGAAAGGAGAATAAGAGACGCCGTCGGTGCTCTGCCAGCTGGTGCTCGCGTTAATGAACACCCGGACACCAGCGCGTTTTGCCTGTTGGGCTAGGACAAGAGGAAATTTGAGATTGGAATCGACCAGCGCGGCAACGTCCTCGTCCGTAGTGCCGGTACGCGCCAGCGCCGCTGTATGAAAGAGAACATCAGCCCTGCGTCCGTCAAGTACACCTGCAAGATCGCAACCCTCCGCCGGAATATCGTGCCATTCGATCTTGCCCATCAGGCCGCAATATTGAATTTGCGCGAGGCTGGATGATGCGCGTTTAAGGCCGATGACGTGATTACCTTGGGCGACCAGCTGCTTCGCCAGCCTGGACCCGAGAAAACCTGTGACCCCTGTTATCACCGCAATCGTCATGATCATTTCTTTATGCCTGGGCCTGCGCTGGGCGCAAGCCAAACTTCGCGCAGCGTCGCGCACAACCTTTGGCTGCCCAGCCAGATACGATCGGTGGCAATCCATTCCCACGGCGAAAGGGGGCCGCTATCGAGCATTCTGCCGTCGATTCGGATTTGCACCTGCCCGGCGGCCGGAACGATAGACAACGAACACCGGATCGATTGTCCGACAGGAATATCCGGCGTCACAAGCTGCAAGGCTTTTCCGTGTCGATCAAATAACCGAAAAACGAGCCGGTATGCATTTTGACCAGCATATCCGAGACAAATGGTTAAACGGGCCTTGTCCGGCTGCGCGCCGACTTGCAACACCGCTACCCAACCGGCATTCACGGCTTCTCGCAGTTCAATAAGGAAACCCAAGCTCATCGCCTTGTCTGCGACCGACAATGGCGGCAGCGTATAAACCACAGGACCGTCGCCGTCCCTCCAATCGGCGGGAGCCCTCCAGACTTGATTTCCGCATGCTTCCTCAGCGGGCGTGTCAACCGCGGCCGACGTCCACGCGGTCGTTTCCGGTGCGGGCAGGGTGAGCAGGGACGGCTCGAATACCTCTTTGGGATTATCGAAATTGCGTCGTGGCAAGACCAGCAGCCGGTCAATCGTGCGGCCATAAGTATTACGGGAATCGAATTCACCGGCGCAACGTTTCATCGCCGCGGTTTTATGCTGGCGTAGGGTGGAATCGGCGGCGGCCAGTCGAATAGCGGTTTCGCAGGATTCGACATCGCCAGCCCGCACCGGGTAAACGGCATCGGCGGCCACGGTGTCGCTCAGGTAATCGCCCACCGTATTAATGACGGGGATGCCGGCTTTCATGTATTCGAGAAAACGCAGCCGGTAGCTTTGCCAGTTCTCGGCCGTGTTTTTGTTGACGTTGACCCCGATATCGGCAGCATAGGTGAAGCGGGAAACTTTGGCGGAGGCTTCGTGCCAATCTTCGCATACGATCAGATTGCGCCCGATTAAATCGGCATGCGCGGCGATGATCGCCTTCGTTTCGGCAATATAAGCAGCATGGTCGGGGTTCTCCGGCTGCTTGAAACCCATGAGGTAGAATTTGAGATTGGGAGTACCGCATGTCACGTTACAAAAAGCACGCAAGAAAGTGTTGTAGTCGGTCCACGACCACGGTCCGCCGGCATTGATGAAGGCGACATCGTCCGGCTCCAGTCCCATTTCGGCGCGCGTGATTGCGTGCGGCGGGTTATTCGGGTGCTGCCCTTCGACGATGCCGAGCGGACAAACCAGAATCCGGTCGCGCAAATCAACCTGCGCGATAGAGCGGAACAGGCAACGGGCGATATCCGCCATGCGCTCGTTCTGGGTGAGATAAAAATCGATTTGGCTTCGTGCGGCCATAAAGAAACCAAGCACCCATCCGGGCGTGGGCTTTTCGGGATGCTCGAAAAGATTGACCGCGGGCAGGATGCCGACAATTTTCGCCGCCGGATAAAGTTTACGCAGATTGAGCGATTGGGGATACACGGCAACCACAAAATCCGGCGCGGCTCTGCTCGAAGCTGAAACAGCCTCTGTCTCCAGAACCGGAAAGAATTGTTTGACGCGCAGCGCGGACGCGGGCGCTCCTGCTTCGCGCGCCGGTTCAATGTAGACGTCGAACCCCTTACGCAAACTTTCGTGCCCGAATTGCAATAGGTGCTGATCGTGGCTGTAAACGGCCAGCGGAGCCATGCCGTTGGTCAGACGGGAAAGCCACGGCTGGTGAAACAAAAGAACGACGGAAGTGTGGGGCATGGCCAAATGCAGGGCCGGCAAGACAGGGTGAACGTAGTTAGGCCCGACTGCAATACAGGGCTCGGGGGCGATTCACAACGGGGCGCAATCCTTCATTGGTTTCTTGGAAAATTTGATTGTGAGGGCGCACTTAGCGGTGCCGTTAAAACAAAGAAATCAAGGAGATATTTCAAGCTCAGGACCCTGGATTGGCGTATAAAAACGCAAGATATGCCGCCTCAATGGTCAGAAACTCGTTGCGACGCCAACTGGCTTAACTTGACATAATCCGTCTTGCCGGTGCCAAGCACGGGGAGCTGGTCGAGTTTAACAATGTTGCGCGGGATCATAAGTTCCGTCAGTTTTAGCGATCGCGCTCGTTCAAGAATGGATTCGCGCGTGACGGCGTCGCCGTCGGTAAACAGCACCAGTTGCTCGCCCTTTTTCTCGTCCGGCACGGCAACAACGGCGATGGCTTTGTCGGGATAAAGGGCCTGAATGTAGGTCTCGACAGCATTGAGCGACACCATCTCGCCGGCGATTTTGGCGAAGCGCTTGACGCGGCCGACGATTTTTATAAAACCTTGTGGATCGATTTCAATGATGTCGCCGGTATCGTACCAGCCTTCCCGGGGCGGTTGTAAAACGCCCGGTTGATCGCCCTTAAGATAACCCAGCATCACATTGGGCCCACGCACCATAAGCCGGCCGCCAGTTTCCACACCGGGAACCGGCTCCAGACGGTAATCAATTCCGGGCAACAAACGGCCCACCGTTCCCGCTTTGACATGCATCGGCGTGTTGATGGCGAGCGTCGGCGCCGTTTCGGTTGCGCCGTAACCTTCGAGAATGCGGACGCCGAATTTGTCGTGCCAGGCGCGGCGCGTTTCGTCTTTCACCTTTTCGGCGCCGGCAAAAACATAGCGCACACTGTAGAAATCATAAGCATGAGCCATGCGCGCATAACCGTTGAGGAATGTATCGGTGCCGAACAAAATAGTGGCGTTGGTGTCGTAAACCAGCTCGGAAATGATGCGGTAATGCAGCGGCGATGGATATAGAAACGTCCTTACGCCCGAAAGGACCGGCAGCAAAAGCCCGGCGGTGAGTCCGAAGGAATGAAAAACGGGCAGGGCGTTGAAGACAATATCGGTCGCATTGAAATCGATACGCGCGCTGAGCTGATAGCGGTTGGCCAGGATATTTTTGTGGCTGAGAACGACACCTTTCGGCGTGCCTTCCGACCCCGATGTAAACAGGACAACGGCAGGATCGTCCGGTTTGATCTTGAGCCGGCCGTAGGAAGAACCCGCAAAGCACGCGCCAACAGAGCCGCATAATTTTATCAAGGGCCGGATTTCTTTCGTCACATCTTCGAGGTAAATAATCGTGACGCCTTCGGCCAGCGCCTCAACGGTCGCTTTCAATTCGGCAAGTTCGACAAATTGACGGCTGGTGATGACGTATTTAATCTGCGCCGCCTTGCACGCGGCGGACATGTTGGCGAGGCCGGAGGTAAAGTTGAACATCGCCGGCACGCGGCCATAAGCAAGCAGGCCAAAAAACGCCGCCGCCGCGCCGGCGCCATTGGGCAGCATGACGCCGACAATATCGCCCTTGGCGCTAAAACGGGCGAACCGGCGGCCCAGAATCCGGCTCGACGTTATAAGCGTGCTATAACTTACGGGCCTGCGGTCGATGTCTTCGATAATTTTTACGTCGCCGCCATTAAGGTCGCGTGCTTCCAGCAAAGCCTCATAAAGCGTGCGGTTGATATCGCAGGTAGCGAACATCATGTCCGCCATGATGTCGTAGAGCCGGTCGCCGATGGTCTGGCGGCGTTGGCGCGAGGTGAGGCCGGTGTCGATCTCCAAATTCACCGGCGGCAAAATGGTTATTTCGATATGCGGAAACCATTTGGGACGTACTTTGCCGCGCAAATAGGAAAAGGGCGTGTATTGCGCACCATCGATGCGCACCGGCACGATCGGCGCTTTCGCGTTGCTCGCAATCACACCGGGGCCTTCGTAGATTTTCATGAGCGCGCCGGTCATCGTGATGCGGCCTTCGGGGAAGATCACAACATGGCGGCCGGACTCGACCACATTGACCAACGACTTCAGCGCCAGCGGTTTGGTCGGATCGATGAGATAATGATCGACAAGACTGAGCAGAAGCTTCGCCTGCCAGCCGCGTACGATAAACGTATTCACGGCAAAAGTCGGATATCCTGGCAAAAAAGCCGCCAGCAACATGCCGTCGATGAGTGATGTGTGATTGACGACAAAGACAGCGCCCTTGCCGCGCACTTGCGCGAAATTCTCGATGCCTTTGACCTTCACCCCATAGGCCGTGCGCAGAACAATTCGAAAAATCCCTTTGGCGACCGGCTGCGGCAGCAAGCCACAAATATAAATTGCCACGACGACGCTCAATATAGAGGTCACGAGAAAGATATCAGGCACATGGTAACCATATTTGAACATCGCCAGCGTGAAACCGGACGACGCCACCATAAACAGGGCGTTGACGATATTGTTGGCGGCAATAATGCGTGCACGGTGACTTTCCTCGCTGCGCGCCTGCATGATCGCGTAAAGCGGTACCGTGAATATGCCGCCGGCGGCGGCCAGCAGGAAAAGCGCGATTGAAATTGCGACGCCTCGCGTGTGCGACAGGAAGGCAAGAACGGTGGCGCCATTTGGATCGGCTGCGGAACCCGCGCTTAACCAGTAAACAGCGCCGATTGCCGCGCCCATCACCACGCCGCCGAGCGGAACATAGCGTGCATCGATCTGACCGCGCAGCAACCGGCTGCACCACACGGAACCGACGGCGATGCCGACAGAAAATAATGTTAACAGAAGAGTGACCAGCTGTGGATCGCCGTTCAACACGTCTTTCACGTAATTCGGCAGTACCGAAAGAAAGATCGCGCCGACGAACCAAAACCACGAAATGCCGAGAATGGCGCGGCGCACAGGGCGATTCCGGGCGGCATCCCGCAGCAAAGGCCAGCTCGCGCTCAAAAACCGCCAGCTAACCTTGAGAGTGGGATCGCCTACGCCAACGCACGGGATCGTATAGGAGATGACCCAGCCAATGAGCGATAGCGCGCTCATGAGAGCCGCCACCATGAATGTGCCGTGATCGAAGGTTACGATTTCGCCCCCGGCAATCGTGCCGAGGAGGATCGCAAGGAAAGTGCCGCCTTCAACGTAGCCGTTAGCCGCGACCAGTTCATCCGGATGCACCAGTTGCGGCAGAATGCTGTATTTGACCGGACCAAAGAACGCGGCCTGTATTCCAAGCAAAAAAAGAACGGCAAGCATCAAGGGTACATGTCCCATGACGAGAGCGGCGCCGGCGCTGTTGACTAATATAAACTCGATCAATTTCAGCCGCTGGATCAGGCGTGTTTTTTCAAACCGGTCGACAACAGCGCCCGCCGTGGCCGAAAAAAGAAAAAAGGGCAGCATGAATAATCCGGCGCCGAGGGAAACGATAACCGGCGCATTAAGCCCCTGGCTCGCGGCAAGCTGAAACGTCACCAGAACGAAAATCGCGTTGCGAAACAGATTGTCGTTCAATGCTCCCAAAAATTGCACCAGAAACATCGGCAGAAAACGGTGCGTGAGAATAAGGGGAGCAGACATACGATTTTCTCGGTTCTCGGTCATCGGTTACGCCCTCACATAGTCTTTGAGATATTTGCTTAACAAATCATCAACGATCGCATGAGGCTCCTTGATGCCGATAAGAGAAAGACGGCCATCGAGCATAAGGGATGTAATGCCATGCATGCAGGCCCATAGCAGCCGCGCGGCGTGAGCGGCTTCATCGGCCGATATGCTCAAATTATTTTGCATGGTTGTTTCGATGAGTTCGAACAAGTCAGCAAGACATTGACGGTAATGGGCCGGCAGTTTAACGGTTTTAGAAACGCGGTTGGTCGCAATAAAAAGGGTGCGCCAGGCGCGCTCGTGCATATGGGCAAAATCGATATAGGCATAGGCGAGCGATTTGATCGATTCATAGCCCGGCCTCGCCTTTCCGATCTTCTCTGTGCAGTGTTTATGAAGCTGTTTGAGAGTCGTATAGTTAACTTCTGTGACCAAGGCATCCATATCACGATAAAAGTTATAAATCGTGCCCGGAGTATAACCTATTTCTTTGGCCAGGGCTCGCGCCGTCAACCCATTTAAGCCTTTGGTGTATATAAGTTTTTCGGCGGCCCGCCGGATCGCCGTTTTAAGCTCTTCGGGACTGTGGTCCTTGCGGCGCGCCATTTAACCCTCTGTTAATTGAACCATGTTTATTATTTTATTGAACACAGTTCAATAATGTGATACAAAGGCGTTATTGTCAAGCGGATTATAGAACAAGGGAGGCCCGATATGCGCCGTCGTAAAAACGTCAAAAATCACACCAACCGTGCGGTTCTGATTCTCGTGACCAGCTTGCTGGCCGGTTGTTCGATTGCTCGCGAAGATATGAGAGGCACGTATGACTATAAACGTGTAACGCCCGGCGAAAAGAAAGAAGCGATTGAGCAGGAGATCGGCTCACCGGACGAAATCGATTCGCTGGAGAACGGAAACACGCGGGCAATCTATTCGACCAGCCGCGTCGACGAAAGTACAAAGCAATCACTCATCGGAACGCGGGAGGGGCTAGATCTTTTTACGGCCGGTGCTTTCGAACTCATGGATCCGTTCGCAATCTCCGAAGACCAATCAAAAGTTTTCACGGTTTTCTACGGATCCGACGGAGTTACGTTGCGGGTTTTTGTCGTATGCCCGCATAACACGCCCCAACGCACCATCGAAATTCCGCCGAGTCCGCAATATGGCATCAGCTGCACTTCCTTCTTACGAGGGTAACAACTAGTGTTGGCAAACAACCGGAGGAGATAGACCATGAGCACCTGGATGATCGGCGGCATATTTCTTCTGTTTGCCTTCGTGACAAGTCTCATTTTGCCGTGGATCAACCGCAGCGCTATCGGAGAGTTGCGCGGCAGGGTCGCGTGGTTGCAGGACGAAATTAACCGGCTAAAAAAAGAGGGTATAAAAACGGCGGCTCAAAGCCCCACCGCCGCGCATTTTGTTCCGCCGATTGCCGAGGAACGGCCCGAAACGATTGCGCCGCCGCTGGTCGTCCTTCAGGACGCGGCGCGTGCGGACGATTTCGCCGCCGAACAGGCCGTGCCGGGGCTGCATACGGCTCCTGTTGCCATACCTGCCCAAAACAAAACGTTAGAACAGCAATTCGGCGGCCAGGCATTTGTCTGGATGGGCGGTGTCGCGCTTGCGCTTGCCGGATTTTTTCTCGTCAAATATTCCATTGAATCCGGCCTACTCACGGAAAAAGTGCGGGTCGTTCTCGGTCTACTTTTCGGCTTTGTGCTGCTTGGCGGCAGCCACATTGTGCGTCAGCATCCGCGTATCGCTGACGGCACGCGCATCTCGCAGGCTTTAGCTGGCGCCGGTATCGCCGATCTTTATGGCTGTCTTTTCGCCGCGACGACTCTTTATCATCTCATACCGTCGTGGTTTGGCTTTGCCTGTATGACGGCCGTTACCGGCATGACGCTTCTGCTCTCGCTAAGTTACGGTGCACCGATTGCGGCGCTGGGTCTTATCGGCGGCTTCGCGACGCCTATGCTGATTCATGGCAACCCAAACGCGCCGCTTTTGTTCGGTTACCTTTATCTGGTTTTCGGCAGCCTTATCGCCGTTGCCCGCCGTCAGGATTGGTGGTGGCTGTCAATCCCCGCCACACTTGTCGCCTTTCTGTGGGTCATTGTGTGGTTGTTCAGTGGTCTGGCTGCGGCCGATGGCATATGGCTGGCGCTCTTTTTGCTTGGCATAAGTGCGGCTGTCGTCGCCATGACACGCGGCATTCCGGGCGATGACGCGTTTGGGCCGCCCGCATGGCTGCGCTACATCGCGATTGGCGGTTCATTGCTGCTGATGGGAACGGTGACCTACACGGCTCATTTTGGTCCGTTCGAGTGGGACATGTTCGGCCTGCTTTCCGTAGCCGCCATTGCACTCGCCTGGTTTGATAATCGTACATATAGTTTCGCGCCGTGGCTCGCCATGGGCACGAATGCTGTGATGCTGCTGACGTGGGATTATGCCGATCCGGCGGCGTTTGCGGTCGCCGTAGGTATTTTCGGTTTCACGTTCATCGCAAGCGGTCACCTGCTGGCCGCCCGTTCGAAAAATGCTGTGTCATGGGCAAGTCTGAGTGCAGCGAGCGCGTTCGTTTACTATCTGCTGGCTTATTCCAGGCTGAATGCCGCGCTACCGTCACTAATAGGGATGCGCGATTGGCTGTCGTCCGATCAATTATGGGCCGTCTTGGCGTTTGTGTTGGCGGCCTTTTTTACCACAGCCACCATGGAGTCCTTCGTAACGCAATTAAATATGCAATTGCGCCACAGGCTGCAAACCATTTTCACGGTTGCGGCCAGCGGTTTTCTCTCGCTGGGATTGGCTATTCTGCTGCATCAGGAATATCTGGCTTTCGCCATTGCCGCGCAAATACTTACGATCAGCTGGATCAACACGAAGGTCGATATTCCCGCGCTGCGTTCCATCGCCCAGGTTCTGACGGCCCTCTTCGTCCTTTTGCTGCTACCGGAAGTTTTGACGTTGCTCACTTCTTCGCTGGACGATGTTTCGGGTTATGGGGGATCGCGTTTGAGCAAACTTCACACGGTATCTTCGTTGCTGTTCCAGTTTGGATGGCCGTCAGTAATGTTTGCCGGCGCAAGCTGGTTGCTGCGCGCTGAGCGCGATGACGAATTCGTTGCGGTTCTGGAACTCGCAGCCATCATCCTGTTTGGCGCAATGAGTTACGACCTCATAGGTACCCTTTTCGAAAATCGCAGTTATCAGTCGGCATTTATTGCGCGCGGGATCTTCACCAATGTTTTGCTGTTTCTCAGTCTGGCCGCCTTGCGCGCAAGCCGTCAGTATTCTCGTCCGGCCGTTGAATGGGGCGGCCTGGTTTTGGGCGGTCTGGCGATGGCGCGCATTGCCGGCTTTGACCTTCTTTTTCACAATCCGCTGTGGTCGCGTCAGATGGTTGGCGAACTTCCGCTGCTGAATGGGTTGATTTTAGCCTATGGCCTGCCCACGCTCTCCATCGTTCTTATCAAGAATGAACTATCACTCATGGGGCGCACGGAGTTAGCGCGTATCGGTAAAATCATCGCTTTTGTCCTCGCTTTTGTTTTTGTCTCGCTCAACGTTCGGCAGTTTTATCATGGTGCTTACCTGGATCGGGGCATGGTCAGCAATGCCGAGGTTTATACGTACTCCGCCGCCTGGCTCGCGTTGGGCGCCGCCCTGCTGTTTGCCGGTACGGTACGGCAAGATGGCGCGATGCGCGTGGCTTCGTTGGTCATCATGCTGCTGACGGTGGGCAAGGTTTTTCTCTACGATGCTTCCGAGTTGACCGGTTTGTGGAGGGTCTTTTCGTTCTTCGGGCTGGGCATCAGCTTGCTCGTTCTTAGCTGGTTCTATTCCCGGTTTGTGTTTAACATCAAAAAACAAAAATCGATTTCATGAAAGTTTCTTTAAAGGAGAGAACCATGAATGACGTTTATATTAACGGATTAGGGGCTTTTTTGCCCGGCGTCCCGGTGACAAACGATGACATGGAAGATTGCCTCGGTTTGGTTTTCGGCAAACCGTCGAAATACAGATCCCTGTCATTAAAGCAAAACCGGATTAAAGCGCGGCATTACGCACTCGACAAGCAAGGAAACCCGCTTCACAGCAGTTCCGGCATGGCGGCGGCCGCCATTCATGCCGCCCTCAAAAATTCGGAAACGGCTCTCCAAAATATCGATTATCTGGCGACGTCGGCAACTCTGGGTGACGGGCTGGTGCCGGGGCTTGCGTCGCATGTGCATGCGGCGCTGGGAGTCGAGGAAATTGAGATCGCCAATTTTCAAAGCGTCTGCGCCAGCGCCCTTATGGCGATTAAGTCGGCCTATATGCAACTAAAAGCGGGCGAACACAACTGTGCCGCCGTGAGTGGCAGCGAATTTGCCAGCCGCTATTTTCGACCCGGAAATTATGAATGCGTGGAGGCTTACGCAAAAACCAGAGAAATTCCTTTTCAGGCCGATTTTTTGCGTTTTACCCTGTCCGATGGCGCCGGCGCTGCCGTTCTCGAGACCAAACCGAATAGCCGCCAAATTTCGTTGAAAATTCACTGGATCGATATCCGATCGCATGCCCATCGGTTCGAGGCCTGCATGGTGGGCGGCGTCGCGAAGGGCGATGAGGGATGGCGCTATTGGGGCGGTTTCGGCGATCCGCTTGCGGCCGCCAAGGCAGGCGCGTTGATTCTCATTCAGGATTTCGACCTTATGAAGCGCATGTTACCGGTCTGGGTTTCCCACTACCTTGATTTGATCGATAAGGGCCGGATCGTCATCGATGAAATCGATTACGTTTGCAGCCACTATTCGTCGCATGGGCTGCGGGAGGAAATCATCGTGTTGCTGACGCAGGCAGGCGCAATGATTGACGAGCGCAAATGGTTTACGAACCTCTACACCAAGGGCAACACGGGCGCCGCATCGATTTTTATCATGCTCGAGGAATTGTATCGGGAGGGAAATCTGAAAAAAGGCGATAAAATTCTGTGCCACGTGCCGGAAAGCGGCCGATGCCTGAACGGTTTTATGTTGCTGGAGGTCGCGTAATGGCTGACTCCCAAACACAAGCCGTTATGCGGGGCCTGATTAAAATCTGGACGGATTTCTCATCCGAACTCGATACCGTGCCCTTGATCGATAAATTACTGCGCGGCAAATTTCGCATTGAAGATTACCGGCAGCTTCTCGTCAATCACCGTCAGCAAGTTATTGAAGGTTCGCGCTGGATTGCGCGCGCCGCTTCCAGCGTAACCGGCGAGTATGCCGAACAGCGCGCGCTGTTTCTTAAGCACGCCGTCGCCGAACACCGCGATTACAAAATGCTCGAAGCCAATTATGTATCGGTTGGGGGAAAGCTTGAGGATATTACGCATGCGGAAAAAAATATCGGCACCGAAGCTCTTCATGCTTTCATGTATCAACGTGCCAGCGATCCCAACCCCTTCGATCTTTTGGGGGCCATGTTTATCATCGAGGGGTTGGGGCAGAAAAAGGCCGGTGGATGGGGCAGTTTAATCAAAAAGCAGCTGTCTCTGGAAGATGGGCAAGTCAGCTTTCTTCTCTATCACAGCGCCAACGACGAAGATCACATGCGCCAGTTTGAAACCACTCTGGCTTCAGGCATCCTGGGTATTGCCGGGATGGACAGAAAGATTGTCAAAACGGCTAAAATCGTCGGGCGGCTTTATCGTCTTCAACTGGAAGAAATGGGGAGCGTCTGATGCGTTATGATCTCGCCAAACATGATTTCAACGACCCGAATCCCTGGGTCGCGCTTGATCTGGACCAAAGCACTTATTTCGAGCCGCAGGCAAAAGCGGCGCTTTTGCGCGGCAACGCAACCCGGTCGCGCCAGTTTCTTTTGCCAATCATCCGGCCTTTGGCGCGATTGTCGATCATTCTCGTACAGTTGTTGCGTATTGTTATTCCCAACAATCTCACGTCGTCGCGTTTTTTGCATGCCACGATTGTCTGGGGCATGAAAAACTTTCTAAGCCCGGATGCCAATTATCTTATCTTCCGTCATTTTCACATTGGCAGCCAAATGCTGAAATTTTTGGCCGATAATTCCACCGCTACCGACATCCAGTCGCATCCATTAAAACCGCGCACGCTTGACGATTTTCTCGACAACACCTATGTGCAGCATGATCTCAATATCTACAACTTCATCATTCAGGTTAACGCGCAAGGCGGTCAGTTCCAATCCGTCCCGTTGGAACAAATCGACTTCTCGGCCATCGAAGATTGCGACGGCCAGCTTCCGATCATGCCAAGCCGCTGGCACAATTTTCTCGATCTTCAGAGCGCCATAGAATTTTACACGCCACTCTATGGCGTCTTTCTTTCCGACAAGGATTTCTGGCGCGCCAGCAATTCCCTGCAGCTGGACGAGACCATCGCCATTTATGTGGCGCGGCTTTTCGGCGACATGTCAATTGTCGCCCTGGTTAACAACAGGCACCCATCGGTGCCGATCTCGACCCTGGAAGCCGGCTACCGGTTGATGCTTCATGGCCTTGATGCCGAGAATCTTTATGGCTTCATCAAGCATATGCGCGATCAACAATTAAACCGGCGCCGGGCGGCGTAAAAAGGGAGCGATTTCAGATGACATTAAAAAATACCCTATATTTAATACCGGTTATTTACGTCGCGGCTTTGTTGGCTCTTTACGTATTTCAAAGGAATTTTCTTTATTTTCCCAACCCGATTTACACCTCCCCCCAGGCAGCCAAGGCTCCCAAAGCGCTAAAAGAATTGCCCGCAAGAACCGAAGATGGTCTCGACCTGAAAGGCTGGTATGGACCGGCAACAAGCAAGCCTTTCACCATCGTGTTTTTTCATGGCAATGGCGACGGCCTGCGTACGGCGGCTTTTACCGCTACGCCTTATCTGGCAGCAGGCTATGGTTTTCTTTTAACCGAATATCGCGGTTACAGCGGCATGCCGGGCAGCCCTACGGAAACCGGTCTTTATGCCGACGCGCGCGCCTATATCAAAAGTTTGATCGCATCCGGTGTTCAGGAAAATAACATCATTCTTTTCGGCCATTCCCTGGGAACAGGTGTGGTCGTGCAAATGGCAAGCGAGTTTCACGTCCGGGGGCTCATCTTGTTGGCTCCTTATTTATCAATGGCAAAAGTCGCACAAATCCGGTTTCCCATTTTTCCTGCAGCCTATTTGACCAAAGACCGCTACGAGAATTTTAAAAAAATTTCGGACATACATGTGCCTATCTTGATGGCTAACGGCGGAAAAGACGCGGTCATCCCCCCCTCTCAGGGGAGAGAACTCTTCGCGCTGGCCAACGAACCCAAACGGTTCGCCTTCATACCCGAAGCGGGACACAATGATTTATTCGATAGCGAATTTGTCGGCATAAGCCTGAGGTGGCTCGGGCAGCTTGCGGTGGCCGAGTGAATTGAGGGAACCCTATGAATAAGTTTTTGGTTGATATTTCGATCGTCGATGCCCCGGCAGGGCCACTGCAGCTTGCGCGTCTTGTTCCCGAGCGGATGCAACAAGTGCTCAAGAGAACGAACGAAATTCTGCCATCGCCACTTTTGCGGCTGGGCGATAAATATGCGCTGGAATATTTGCAAAACTCCAATAACCCATATCTGACGGAAATCGATACAATCGCCCGGCTTCTTGGCAAGCCGGGCGGCTATGCTCTCAATTTCAGTTTTGAAATGGGTTGCACGACCGGATGCCGTTCACCGGATGGAAAAACGGCGATGCAGATTTATCGCACGCTCGATTGGCCGTTTCGTCTTGGCGCCGACGTCGTCGTGGCGAAACATCAAACATCGGCCGGATTTTATTACAATATTACCTGGCCGGGATATGTCGGCGTTCTCACGGCGCTGGCGCCGGGCCGGTTTGCGGCGGCGATCAACCAGCCGCCGATGACTTACACATTTGACAGATTCGGCCTGAGTTTACCGGTGGACTGGGTGGTGAATCGCTGGCGCATCAGAAAAATGACCGCGTTGCCACCCACGCATCTCCTGCGGCAGACGTTCGATCAATGCTTGTCATACGAGGAAGCGAAAATCATGCTCGCGACAACGCCGATCTGCATTCCGGTTATTTTCACTCTTACAGGCACAAAGCCCGGCGAAGGTTGCATCATCGAACGGCGTGAGAGCGATGCCGTCATTCATCAGGGTCCGGCATGCATCACCAACCACTGGCTTAATCCGAAATTCAAAGGACGGCCCCGGCGCAAGAGAAACAGCCGCCGGCGTTTGGAGGCAATGCAAAACGCTCTGCCTTCACTTAAAGGCGACTTTGACTGGCTGGTGCCCCCGATTCTCGATGGGTTCACTCGCATGGCTGCCGAACTGAACGCCGGGACAGGGAGCCTGCTCTTGCAGGGCTGGCACGGCGACGAACCGCAAACCAAGGTCCTCAGGTTTGGAGCATAATTGAACCCACGCTGAAAAAGAGGCCGATTTTTATGCCGTTATCCCAATTGGATGCGCCGAAAAAATAGAGCCTAGAGAATGTAGCCAAATGACCTTGCCCCGCGTATGAAGAGGTAAGTTTTCCTTGGTGACGGAGTCCTCCATGAAATGTTCCACAATCGGCACATGTTTGACCGTGATCCCACAGCTTTATGTCGAGCCCTGGACCGGCTGCGCGTAAATTCGTGAAATTCGAATATGCGCCGTCGCCGACTTGACCGCGCGTCCGCCGAGGCAGGATTGTAGGAAAAACAACCGTGAACAAAGATATAAAAACCTTGACCGGGTTGCGCGGGATTTCCGCCCTCATCGTTATGCTCTATCATTTTTTAAGTCTGGACGCGTGTTGCCAGAACTATGTTCCCGCGCTCATCAAGCGAGGATATCTCGGCGTCGACGTTTTCTTTGTGCTCAGCGGCTTTGTCATGGCGCTCAACTATGCGCGATTTTTCAAGGACGGTATTACAACTTCCAGTTACACGGCCTTTATGGTGAAACGGCTCGCGAGGATCTACCCTCTTTACATAGTCATCACGCTCCTCTTTCTCCCGCATTATGATTTCAGCGGTTTAAGGGGCGTTTGGGCGGTGGACGCTCACCTGGCCGATTTTATCGCCTGTGTATTCATGATTCAGGCTTGGGGCTTCGGGTTCGCCAATATCGCCGCGGCAACGTGGTCGCTGAGCGCGGAGTTTTTCGCCTACATCATCTTTCCCTTCACCGTCTTTTTCGCCGTGTACGCACGGCCGGCCTACGCGTGGGGCTTGTTCGCGCTGGCAGCCGTCTTTCTTTACATTGTTGCCTCGTCGCATCTGGGAATTGTCGGCCCGATGGATGTCGTCAGCTTGTCCAGCGCATTGCCGGTGCTGAGATGCCTGGCCGGTTTTTTTCTCGGCCTCATTGGCTATCGGCTATCTCAGGTAAATGCCTGTCGCACATTTCTCTCATCGTCCACGGCGCTAATCGTTCTGATAACCGGATTTCTGCTAGCGCTGCATTTCAAGGCTCATGACGTGATCGTGTTTGCGTTCTTTCTTCCGATCCTACTGGCGCTTTTTTACGAGTCAGCCTGTGCGCGACTGATCTTCGCAAACCGGGCTGCCGATCATCTCGGCGTGATTTCCTACTCGCTGTATCTGGCGCATCCGTTATTCATGCCCGTAAAGACGAATCTCGAGACAATCGCGGCCCGGCATGATCTAGGCGCCATCACCCATCTTCTGATCTTTATCTTTGTTATCCTTCTCAGCTGGGGTTCCGCCTGCCTGCTCTATCGATTCATCGAGATGCCAGGGCGGCTCTACGTTCAATATCTTTTTCGCCGCCGTATAACGCATTTGCCAGCGTTGCCGGAAGTTAAGCCGGAATTACTGCCGACAGTGACCGTCGACGATCAACCGTCCCGGCTCTGAAGAGCAAAATCGACCGCAAAAGACAGCTACGCGCCAGCAATAGTCGAGTATCGCTAAAGCCGGATATCTTAAAAACATTTATAAAAATTGGTTGCGGGGGTTGGATTTGAACCAACGACCTTCAGGTTATGAGCCTGACGAGCTACCGGGCTGCTCCACCCCGCGTCAAAACCGTAAATGACTATTTGCCGCGCAATTGCGACCGGACCGAAACCGCGAAGGACAATTGCCAAGACGGCCTACTTCGCGTGGCTTGATGATTTTCGTGCCGGCACAAGAAACAGCGCCATCGGAACAAAGGCTTCTGGGGCTATTGCGCTGACTTGTCAATATAATATGCCCTGATCCCAGTTCGAAAAGAAAGCCGTTCCCGATCGAATGCAAGCTGCGAAAAGGACTCGTTTTGCCGTATGACTCACAAATTCGCCGCCATACTTTATGTCGAAAAATCATAAGGTTAGGCAAGAGGCCATGAGGTTAAACATGCGTTAATATTAGAGGCATATTATGTCATTGCCGGTATTTTATTAAAAATAGAGCGGGTAGATTTGATATGGATGATACTGCGGAAAACACAGAAGGTCATCGTTCGCCGCTGGATCTCAGCTGCTTTGCCATAATCATGGCATGGAGTGTCGAGTTGGGTGGTACTCCATCGCCGCCGACTTTGGAAATTCCTCAATCTCCGCATTATAAAGGCGAGTTGGCCGGGCAACATAAAGATGCCCAAGGTCATTATGTTTATGCCGCGCCCATGCGTGTGGATGCAAGCAAGCTCGGCAGCGTTATGGGGGCCATTCGCTACATCGAAAGCCGCAATAGATATGAAATTCTTGGACCGGTATGCCGCAATGGCGATCGGGCCTACGGCGCGTATCAGGTGATGGGAAACAATATTGCTGCCTGGACAAAAGAAGCTCTTGGACATTCTTTAAGCAAAGAAGAATTTTTGCACGATCCCGCTGCGCAAGATGCCGTCGCTCGTTATAAAATGAGCCAAACGTTGGCCAAGTACGGCAACGTGGAAGATGTCGCTTCCGTCTGGTTCAGTGGACGTCCGGTGACAGGAAATAATAGCCACGATGTCACTGGCACCAGCGTTCCCCAATACGCGCGCGCGGCGCAAGAAATATATCAGGCTTTGGAAGAAGGCATGAAACTCAGTGCTGCGGAACCCCGCAGCAAGGCGGCCTCGTTAAAATCTGGCGACCCGGCCGCACCTTCCGCCGGAGCCGCCACTCTTGCAGGTCTCGGTAATCGCGTAACGTCTTATATCGAGGGTATATTTTCGCCAAGAACGCCAAGAGATGTTGCTGCGTTGAGGCCGGATGCTCAAGGCGGCTCACCGGCTGGCGCGCCAGAGACTACACGGCTCGCCGCCGTGAAAAAAGACAGCACGACATTTTCTGCGGCTTGAAGCTATTATTTGTTGAAACGGTGAGGCGCAGTGCTCGATAAAAGTTTTGGAAATATTCCGGCCATACAGGAACGAGATATGACGACACAATCTAATCAAGAAGAGGAAGAAGCAAAAACCCCGCCCCCGTCTTCTCCGCCTGCATATTTGGCGATGTTCTCGTTCGGTTTTTCCGATCCAAAAGCCGCAACTCCACAAACGCCAGCTACGCAAGTGGTGCAGGTGGTGCAGATTCCTGCCACTCCCTCACAAGGAGTCTGCCGATATAACGGTCTTAAAGCCGATCTGGTAACACCAAATCCGTACCGGAAAGCGCCGCCTAAAATCGAGCAAATGGCCCGTAACGGCGAACTGCATGTAGGAGATGTCGCTTATTTCAGCGGAAACCACGCCGAGATGTGTGTTAGCATCGATCCGAAGACCGGAAAAACCGAATGGTGCTCTGACAAATTTCAAGGCACAAATTTCTATGTCAACGACAAGTGCCAGCGAGGCACCGTCGCCATTTTCCGGTGCAACGATCCGAATTACGATGGTGTCGCGGCGGCTGACAAAATCATGCGTGCTCGCGCACCCAACTACACCCATTGGTGTGCCCACAACGTAAGATGTGCCGAGGAGCAAGCCCTTGGGCATGGAGTCCTCCATTTTGGTAAGGCCGCAGACTATCTGGATGGGAAAAATCAACAAGCACTTAAGAAAGCTGGGTTCACCCAAGTCGTATAAACAAGATCTAAAAATTCAGCCGGATCAATCTCGCCTACTGCCCAACCCCCACCGCCTCGCTCACCGATTTGAATCCGTCGCGCTCGAGCAACGCGGCAAGTTCGCGCGTGATGACCGGCACCAGGCCGGGACCATTAAAGATCAACGCCGAGTAAAGCTGCACCAGCGAGGCGCCGGCGCGGATCTTGGCATAGGCATCGGCACCTGATGAAACGCCGCCGCTGCCGATGAGCGCTATCTTGCCTTGCGTCAATTTATACATTTGCGCCAGCACGCGGGTGGAAAGATAGAACAACGGCTTGCCCGAAAGGCCCCCTTGCTCGCGCGCAAACTCAGGTGGCAAGTTGCCGAGCCGCGCGATGGTTGTATTGCCGATGATAAGACCCTGTACATCGGCGGCGAGCGCCACGGCGGCTACGTCTTCCTGCTGCTCCTCGGTAAGATCGGGCGCGATTTTAACGAACAGTGGCGGCTTATGCGTACCGGCAGCCCGCGCAGCCGTCACTTCCCGCAAAAGCTCCGTAAGTTGTTCGCGCCCCTGCAATTCGCGCAATTCCGGCGTGTTGGGCGAGGAGATATTGATCGTGATGTAATCGGCATAAGGCGCGATTTTCTTAAAGCCGATTACATAGTCGGCGGTGACATGTTCGCTATCCCTGTTCTTGCCCAGATTAATGCCGACGATACCGCGCTTGGAGCCGCCTTCCTGCGGTTGTGTTTCGTCGTGCCAGGCCTTGAGGCGCTGCAGGCAGGCGTCCATTCCTTCGTTGTTGAAGCCGAGCCGGTTTATCACGGCCTGTGGCTCGACCGCCCGGAACAGACGCGGCTGAGGATTACCCGGTTGCGGCAAAGGTGTAATGCTGCCGATTTCTACAAACCCAAAACCGAAATCGAGCACATCGGAGATGGCGCGAGCGTTCTTGTCGAAACCGGCGGCAAGACCGAGCGGATTGGGAAACTTAAGGCCGCATACGGTTGTATGCAAAATGGCCTCGCCGTCGTTTTTAGCCTTGGGGCCGAGCCCCTTCTCAAGTAGCGTGAGGGCAAGAGTATGCGCTTTCTCCGGATCGAGCTGAAATAGCAGCGGACGCAGCAACCAATAAGGATCGAGGGCCGGAAAACGCCACAAATTAATCGATGACATACGGTCGTCTCCCCATGAAACACGCCAGGTCCGAGAATGGCGTGTTGCATCGCAGATTGCAACCGGATGACGGCCGAGTCTGGTTGTAGGTAGTAGCTAAAGGATAACAAATGCTCGGTTTTACATTCGCGAATAGGTCGGCCGCCTTCCGGCATGGAAATTGTGACAGGTTAAACCCATATCAGTCCATCGATTATCCGGGGAGAATGTGATGATGAAAGAGCAGATCTTGAAAAGTGTTTCGATAAACGAAAATAAAATTATTCATAAGGACAAGCATACCGATGCCGGCAACCCACTGCCGGGCCGCACGCCAAGCAAGGCTTTTCTGGCGGCTTTGGATGCCGTTGGACGGATGTGGGAAAACGGGAAGAAACCGGATTAGAATGATTCGACGGCGGCGTAATTACCCAAACTGCTTGCCGTGAGCTTCCAGCAAAGCTTTCAGTTTTTCTTCCGTCTCCGGCTTGATCTGCTTGTCAGCGCGGACGGCGGAAAGTATAGCGGCGGCGCGGCCGCGTAGCTCGCGCAGCAGGCCCTGTTCGTATTTTGGCACATCCTCGATCTTGACCTTGTCGAGATAACCTTTCACGCCTGCGTAAATAACGCAGACCTGTTCCTCGATCGCAAGCGGCGCGTATTGCGGCTGCTTCAAAAGCTCGGTGAGGCGCCGGCCGCGATTGAGCAAGCGCTGCGTTGCAGGGTCGAGATCGGAGGCGAATTGCGAGAATGCTTCCATCTCGCGGAACTGGGCAAGTTCCAGCTTGATCGAACCGGCCACCTGCTTCATCGCCTTGATCTGCGCAGCGGATCCCACGCGGCTGACGGACAATCCGACATTGATTGCCGGGCGCACGCCTTTGTAGAACAGTCCGGTTTCAAGAAATATCTGTCCATCGGTGATCGAGATCACATTGGTAGGAATATAGGCCGAAACGTCGCCGGCTTGTGTTTCGATGATTGGCAATGCGGTGAGCGAACCGCCGCCTTGTTTGTCGTTCATCTTCGCCGCGCGTTCCAGCAAGCGCGAATGCAGGTAAAACACGTCACCCGGGTAGGCCTCGCGTCCGGGCGGACGGCGCAAGAGCAACGACATCTGACGATAGGCGACCGCTTGTTTCGATAAATCGTCGTAAACGATGAGCGCGTGCATACCGTTGTCGCGGAAAAACTCGCCCATCGCGCAACCGGTATAGGGAGCAAGGAATTGCAGCGGCGCCGGTTCCGAAGCCGTGGACGCTACGATAATCGAATATTTGAGAGCACCCGCGTCTTCCAGTGTCTTGACGATCTGCGCGACCGTCGAGCGTTTCTGGCCGATCGCCACATAGATGCAATAAAGTTTTTTCGATTCATCCTTACCTTCGTTGACGGCTTTCTGATTGATAAAGGTATCAATCGCCACCGCTGTCTTCCCGGTCTGGCGGTCGCCGATGATGAGTTCGCGCTGGCCACGCCCAACCGGCACCAGGCTGTCGATCGCCTTGAGGCCGGTCTGCATCGGTTCGGATACCGACTTGCGCGGAATGATGCCCGGGGCTTTCACTTCCACGCGCGTCATCTTCACGTCCTTAAGCGGGCCTTTGCCATCAATCGGATTGCCGAGCGCATCCACCACGCGGCCGAGCAGACCTTTGCCGACCGGCACTTCGACGATGGTGCCGGTGCGCTTGACAATATCGCCTTCGCGGATTGCACGGTCGTCGCCGAAGATAACAACGCCAACATTGTCGGACTCAAGATTGAGCGCCATACCTTTGACGCCATTGGCGAACTCCACCATCTCGCCCGCGCGCACATTGTCGAGACCATAAACGCGCGCGACGCCGTCGCCGACCGACAACACCTGACCGACCTCGGCCACTTCGGCCGCGATGCCGAAATCGGCGATCTGCTTCTTGAGGATCGAGGAAATCTCCGCTACGCGAATATCCATACTTTTAAGCCGCTCCTTTCAGGGCGTTCAACGGTTGCGACTTAAGCTGGCGTTCAAGCCTTGCCAATCTGCCTTTAACCGAGGCGTCGATGAAAATCGAACCGATCTTTGTCATCAAACCGCCGAGTAACGTTTTGTCTTCGGTGATCGCCAGATGCACTTTGCCACGCGCCAGCGTCTGAAGCTGATCGATCAGCCGCTCCCGCTGTGCGGTTGACAACGCATGCGCGGTACGCACTTCGGCGGTGAATTCGCCGCGTTTGGCGGCAAGCTTGGCGAGAAAAGCATCGCACATCGCGGCCAACTGGCCAAAACGCCGGTTTTGTGCGACCAGTGCGAGGAAGTTGGCCGTTAATGCATTGAAATCAGCTGCGCCAGCCATTTTTTGCGCCGCGCTTACCATCTGTGCACGCGTCAGGCGGGGATGATTGGCGATCGCGCGAAACGAAGCGTTTTCGCACGCAAGGATTTTGAGTATGTGCAGATCGGCAGCAATGGCATCAAGCCGATCCTGTTCCTCAGCCAGCGCGTAAAGCGCGCCAGCATAACGGCGAGCAACCACAGCCATGGTGCCGGCGACAATCGAAGGTTCGGTGGTTGTTTGTTCGGTGTGCTGCACAACAGCCTCTAATGGGATAATATATGGCTTTCAAGGCCCGGCCTCGAATAGCAGAGCTAAAAGATGCGCGCAACCGGGCTTTTTCAGCCGCCGTGCTTCAGCTTTTTACCACCTGATAAGCTGCCAGCACCGCCATGGTGACAATGTCGGAAACGGTGGCGCCAAGGCGCAAAACTTGCGCCGGCTTGTCGAAGCCGTTCATGATCGGTCCCAGCAGCGTGACGCCGCCAATGTTCTGCAAGAGCTTGGCGGCGATATGGGCGGACGATAAGTCCGGCATGACGAGAACATTGGCCGGACCCGTCAGACGGCAGAAGGGATAAAGCCGTCTCATCAGGTCGTAATCGAGCGCTATATCGGCCGCCATTTCTCCGTCATATTCGAATTTCACGCCCTTGCGATCGAGCACGCCGACCGCCTCACGGATGCGCTCGCCGTGATCGCGTTGCGGCTGGCCGAAACTCGCGAAACTGAGCAGAGCCACACGCGGCTCGTGCCCCATACGCTGTGCCCATGCCGCCGCTTCGATTGCGATTTCGGCGAGACGTTCGGCCGAGGGTTCGATATGCACCGCCGTATCGGCTACAAACACCGTACGGCCTTGGGCGATGGCGATCGAGAGGCCGAAGGCGCCGGCCGGCGATGGCGTATCAATGACGCGGCGAATATCGTCATAATTGACGATAAAACTACGTGTAAGACCGGTCACCATGGCATCGGCGTCGCCGGTCGCGACCATGATTGCGGCGAATACGTTGCGGTTCTGGTTGACCATGCGTTGGCAATCGCGCGGCATGTAACCCTTACGGTGCAGCCGCTTGTAAAGATAGTCGCGATATTTCTCGACATGGGGCGAAAGACGCGCGTTGTGAATTTCGAAATTGGCTTCGCCCGGCAGCTGCATCTCTTTCAGTTTTGCCTGCACCACTTCCTCGCGCGCGACCAGCACGGGCGTACCGTAGCCGGCAGCCTTGAATTGCAGCGCGGCGCGGATCGTGCGTTCCTCTTCACCCTCGGCAAACACTACGCGGCGCGGATTGCTTTTTACCGCCTCGAAAATAAGTTCGAGACTGTCGGCGGTCGGATCGAGCCGTGCCCGCAAGGCGCGGCGGTAAGCCTCGAAATCCTTGATCGGCTTGCGCGCGACGCCGGTCTTGACGGCGGCTGCGGCCACCGCCGCCGGAATCTCGACCACCAGGCGCGGATCGAATGGCACCGGAATGATGTATTCGGGCCCGTAACGCAAACGCCGGCCGCCATAGGCGGCGTCAACTTCGTCCGGTACATCCTTGCGCGCGAGTTCGGCCAGCGCTTTGGCCGCCGCGAGTTTCATCTCATCGTTGATGGTGGACGCCCGTACATCGAGCGCGCCGCGGAAGATGTAAGGGAAGCCTAACACGTTGTTGATCTGGTTCGGGTAATCCGAACGGCCGGTCGCCACGATCGCATCTTCGCGTACAGCGCGCACTTCCTCGGGCGTGATCTCGGGATCGGGATTGGCCATCGCGAAGATGATCGGATTCTTCGCCATGCTTTTAACGTTCTCCGGCGTTACCGCGCCTTTCACGGAAAGACCGACAAAAACATCGGCGCCTTTAAGGGCTTCTTCCAGCGTGCGCAGCTTGGTTTCAACCGCGTGCGCGGATTTCCACTGATTCATGCCCTCGCGGCGTCCTTGGTAAATTACGCCCTTGGTATCGCACATGATGACGTGATCATTCGGCACGCCGAGTGCCTTGAACAATTCGACGCAGGCAATTGCCGCGGCGCCGGCGCCGTTCACCACCATCTTAATCTTTTTGGCCGTGCGGCCGGTAAGATCGAGTGCATTGATTAGGCCGGCTGCCGATATGATCGCCGTACCGTGCTGGTCGTCGTGGAAAACCGGGATGGTCATCACTTCGCGCAGACGCTGCTCGATGATAAAACAATCGGGAGCCTTGATGTCCTCAAGGTTGATGCCGCCGAACGAAGGTCCGAGAAACCGTACGCAGTTGATGAATTCTTCGACGTCCGATGTATCAACCTCGAGATCGATACCGTCCACGTCGGCAAAGCGTTTGAACAGCACCGCCTTGCCTTCCATGACCGGCTTTGAGGCCAGCGCGCCGAGATCGCCGAGGCCCAACACCGCCGTGCCGTTCGAAATGACGGCGACCATATTGCCGCGTGCGGTGTAGTCGTAAACCGAATCAGGATTGTCATGAATGGCAAGACATGGTGCGGCGACGCCCGGCGAATAGGCGAGCGACAGATCGCGTTGTGTCACGAGCGGTTTGGTGGGCGTGATTTGCAGCTTGCCCGGACGGCCCTGGGCGTGAAAAGCCAGTGCCTCACTATCGGTCACCCTTGTCCTCGATTTCGTCATTTATCTCCCCAAATCCTCATGTTAGCAGCAGAAACCTCATTTTTGTCTGTCTTGGAATTGCTATTATTGACCATATTTTAGCGAGTTACCCGTAAAATCAACCATTAGTTAAAAAGCCTTAACCAGCTTCGGCCTGTCTTTGCCTTGCACCGGCTGAACGCGGGCCGATATCATGAGCCGCCACCTTGAATTGTCTGAACTTCCTCTGGCGCTATTCTTCTTCTCCCGCACTTGCGAACGGACGGGCTGGCAATCTTTTTATCCGTTATCTTCCCTGGCTTGGCCTCCTCCTGATTGTAGCCTTTGGTAGTTTTTCATCCGCTTTCGCAGCGACGGGCCATTTCAACCTTATGCCGGGTATTCCGGCATCTGCCGCTGTTCATAATAACGGCGAGAAGATTGCTAATTTGATGTTCGGCCTGTTCACGGGCGTGATGCTGACGGCATCTCTCTACCTCTTTTTCATCTGGATCGTCATGCGCGATCGCGGACAAGTGTTTCTTCTGCTTCTGCTTTTGTGTCTGAGCGCCAACGTTGCCAGCACCAACGACCTGCTGATGAACCAGCTTGGTTCGCCCAGCCTGGCTATGCGTGACATGTTACAAAACTATAGCGTGATTTTCTCTTACATTCTGAGTATTTTTTTCACCTACTATTTTCTTGAACTCGACGTCAACGCCCCCGGTCTCCGCACCCCCTTTTACCTATTGGCCGGGATACTGATCGCCGTTCTCGTCGGTGCGTCGCTTAATCTGAATCTGGCGCATTTCGTGCTGCCGGCTTTTGGCGCTCTGACGATTGCCGCCGTATTGATCGCCGGTCTCGTTTGCCTGCGGCGCGGTGTCAGTGGCAGTTTCACCCATATTGTTGCTTTCCTGTTTTTTCTTGCCGGAAGCGTGACGGCGCCGCTCTATGAGCTTGGCTTTCTTCCAGACGTCGACGGTGCCGATAATCTCCGGCACATCGCTTTTTCGCTGGCGGCGATCATGTTTGCCATCGTTATCGCCAGTCAATTCGCCGCCCGGCAGGAAGAGAAAGAAAAGGCGCTGGCTATCAGCAACGAACGTTTCACGCTCGCGACCAAAGGTACGCATGAAGGTCTGTTCGACTGGAACCTCAAGACCGGGGAGGTGTTTTTCTCCGAGCAGTTCAGAAAAATTATCGGCGCCCGGCTCGAGAATACGTCCCAAGGCCTCAAGACCTGGCTGCGGATGATTATGCCATCCGATCGCCGCATTGTGCGCGATGCGCTGCGCCGCTTCCGGCGCAATCCGGCCGTCAATATTATTAACATCGAATACCGCGTCCCGGGGCCCAGCGATAACCGCCGCTGGCTGCATTCCAAGGCTTTTGCCACGCGCGAAATGCCGGGTGGCAAAATCGTGCGCCTGGTTGGCTCAATCGGCGACGTTACGGCCCGCAAACAAAGCGAGGTAGCGCTGCGCGCCAGCGAAGCCCGATTCCGCGGTATCACGGAAGCTCATCCGGTGCCGATCATGATCGTTGGTCTGCAGGGTGGCGCCGTGCTTTACGCAAGCCCCGGCGCCGAGCAGCTTCTGGGAGTGCCGCAGAATCTGTTGCTGCATGAGCCGTTTGAACGTTTTATCGCGGGGGACGAAGCATGGACCGAGCTGTGGCAAACAATGAGCGGGGGCGGTGACATCGAGCTCAAGGAAATCACACTCAAACGTGACAATGGCAGCGTATTAAGCGCGGCTTTGTCGGCGCGGCGCATCAATTACCAGGACGAAAGCGCAATGGCGATCGGGCTTTACGATCTTACCGAACGTAAGCACGCTGAAGAACAAATCGCCCATCAACAGGAAGCGCTGCAACAAAGCGAAAAAATGGCGGCGCTCGGCGGTCTTCTGGCTGGCGTCGCTCACGAACTTAACAATCCGCTTTCGGTTGCGCTTGGTCAGGCGACGCTTTTGATGGAAGGTGCGCAGGACGCGCGGGTTGCTTCACGCGCCGAGAAAATCTTTAAAGCCGCTGACCGCTGCTCGCGTATCGTCAAGAGCTTTCTGGCGTTGGCACGGCGCAAGGAGCCGGAGCGCCGGCCGGTTGAACTAAACGGAATGATCCAAGCGGCTCTTGAGTTGCTCGGTTTTCAACTCCGTACCGAGAATATCGAAATCAAGCTCGAGCTCGAGACGGGCCTGCCTGCGATCGATGGCGACGCCGATCAATTGACGCAAGTGACCACCAATATGATTCTCAATGCTGCACAGGCAATGCAAGACTGGAAAGGACTGCGCCGTCTCAAGATCCGCAGCTGGCATGACAGTGAACAACGCGTATTTGTCAGCGTCGCCGATACCGGTCCTGGCGTGCCGGTGGAAATCCGCTCACGCATCTTTGAGCCTTTTTTCACCACCAAGGGTAGCAAAGGCGGCACCGGCGTCGGCTTGTCGTTGTGCCACAACATCGTCACCTCGCATGGAGGTCAGATGCATCTGGAAGATACGCCGGGCGGCGGTGCAACTTTCATCATGGAGCTGCCGATGACCGTAAAGGTGCGCACAGCGAGTGACGCCTCGACGCAAGATGGCATACGGTTGCCGCCTGGCCTCAAAATTCTTTTGGTCGACGATGAAGTTGAGCTCGCGCAGACATTAGCCGATCTGATGGAGGCCGAGGTGCAGCATATCGACATCGCTGCCAACGGAGCCGTGGCGCTCGATAAGCTACGCAAAACCTCCTATGATGTCATCGTAAGCGATTTACGCATGCCGGTACTTGATGGCCCCGGTCTGCATGAGGCCCTGGAACGCGAAATGCCATCCTACCTCGGTAAGATCGTTTACGTAACGGGCGATACCCTGTCGACGCATGTTCAGGCCTTTCTCAACGAAAATCCGGTGCCCGTGATCGAAAAGCCCTATCGTCTGGACGATGTGCGTCGAGCAATCATCGCCTTGTTGAAGGAAAACGCAGGCGGGCGCAGTATGCAACCAGCCGAATCGGCTGTGGCCCCTCCTACCTGATCCCCTCCGAACTGCCGCAGCAACAGGATCGTACCCATGCACATGCTGGTCATCGACGATGAAGAAGATATCTGCGAAACCATCGCCGAGATCGCAACTCACTATCATTTCGATGTTTCGACCATCAGCAACCCCGATAACGTCGCGAGCGCCCTGGCTACTGCCAAGCCGGATTTTATCATGCTGGATTTGATGATGCCGGGTACGGACGGCGTCGAGCTTTTGCGTCTGCTCGCCGAGCATGTCAAGGATTCCAAGCTATGCCTCATCAGCGGCAGCGATAGCCGCGTGCTGAACAGCGCCCGGCGTCTCGGCAGCGCGCATGGACTCAACGTCGTCGCGGCGCTCGAGAAACCACTCGATATCGGTGTCTTGCGCTCGCTTTTCAGCCGTATGGCCGCCGGCGGCGCCGATGCCGGCGTCAGCGACATCGCGCAGGCTATAGCCGCCGGTCAAATCGTGATGCACTACCAACCGGTAGTCGAGATCGCCACGCGGCGCGTAAAAGGCGTGGAAGCACTGGCCCGCTGGGCGCATCCCAGCCGCGGTACGTTGCTGCCGGAAGCGTTTCTCGAACAGGTCGTCAACGACGGGCTGATGCAGGCACTCACCGATCTTGCGATTGATACCGCCGTGCGGCAGCTGGCGAAGTGGCGCGAACACGGCGAGGATCTGACTTTGTCGGTTAACGTCACGGCGTCCACCTTACTCGATCTTACTTTGCCCGATCGTATCGCTGAATTGTGCCGCAAGCATAATGCGCCGCCCGAGAAACTGATTCTCGAGGTCACGGAAACCGAAGCTATGCGCGATGTCACGCGCACGATGGACGTTCTCTTACGCATGCGCATCCGTAACATCGGCGTGGCGGTCGACGATTTCGGCACCGGCCATTCCTCGCTACGCGAATTGCAGCGCATGCCGTTCAGCGAAATGAAGATCGATAAAAGTTTTGTGCTTGATTTGGTCGGCAACAAGGATTGCGCTGTGATTGTCAATTCTATCATCGATCTCGGACATAATTTGGGGCTTAAGGTGATCGCCGAGGGCGTCGAGGATATCCGCATCTGGCGCTTGCTGGCCGAAAAGCGTTGCGATTACGCACAGGGTTTTTATATGGCCAGGGCCATGCCGGCCAGCGAACTTGACCGCTGGCTTAAAGACTGGCGGGAAAGGCCGCCGGTCGTCTGAACGCCCTCGCTTTTGTTTATTTTATCCGCTATCACCGTCGCTGCGAGACATAATAACGGCGCAGCGCATGGCAACGAACTCCGAAACTTCCAATGCTTTATCCCTGCTTGGCGATTTAACGCGCAAGGCGCTGGCGGCGGGCGCCGATGCGGCGGACGCAATGCGGGTCGATGCGGCCTCGCTTTCGGTTGCCTGCCGGCTCGGCGAGATCGAGACGCTCGAGCGCGCCGAAATGGGCGTTCTCGACGTGCGCGTTTTTGTCGGCAAGAAGCAGGCCGTCGTCTCCACAACCGATTGCAGCAAGCGGGCGCTCGACGAGCTTATTGCGCGCGCGGTGGCGATGGCAAAAGCAGCGCCCGCGGACGAGTTTTGCGGCCTTGCCGCGCCCGAACTCGTCGCGAAAAACTGGCCTTCGCTTGCGATGGCCGACGAAGGCGTTCTTGACGCCGGACGTCTTATCGCACAAACGCGTGCGGCCGAGGAAACGGCGCGTGCCGTCAAAGGCGTCACCAATTCCGAAGGCGCTGAAGCCGCTGCGCGCGTGACCGATATAGCCTTCGCCGCCAGCAACGGTTTTGCCGGAAGCTATCGCTGCACCGGATATGGGCTTAACGCCACGATGGTGGCGGGCGATGGCACCGGCATGGAACGTGATTATGAATCCGAAAGTCGCGTGTTTGCCGCTGATTTACCATCCGCCGAAACGATCGGCCGTATTGCCGGCGAGCGGACCGTGAAAAAACTCGGCGCCCGGAAAATGCCGACCGCGCAAGTGCCGGTTGTGTTCGACCCGCGCATCTCCGGCACCCTGCTTGGTCACCTCTCGGGTGCTATTTCCGGCGCCGCCATAGCGCGCGGAACCAGCTTTCTTAAAGACCGGCTCGGACAAAAGATTTTCTCCGAGCATATTACGATCGTCGACGATCCCCACCGGGCGCGCGGGTTACGCACCCACCCTTTCGACGGCGAAGGATTACTGCCGGAACGGCGCAAGATTATCGACCGCGGCACGCTAACCACCTGGCTGCTCGATTTGCGATCGGCGCGGCAGCTCAAATTGAAAAGCACCGCGCATGCAAGCCGCGGCCCGGGCAGTCTGCCTTCGCCCGCACCGAGCAATCTTTATCTCGAACCTGGCGTTTTGAATCCTGCCGAGCTTATACGCAATATTGGGCAGGGCTTTTATGTTACAGAATTGATGGGATACGGCGTCAACGGCGTGACCGGCGATTACAGCCGCGCAGCGGCAGGATTTTGGATCGAGAACGGAACAGTCAGTTTTCCGGTTAGCGAGATGACAATCGCCGGCAATCTCAAGGATATGTTTCTCAATCTCGCGCCTGCCAATGATCTGCAGTTTCTTCATGGCATCGATGCGCCGACCATTCGTATCGAAGGAATGACGGTCGCAGGCGTTTAGTGTAAACAATGGGCTGGATGATATAACCGCCGCCATTCTTTAATTTCCGCCCGACCTAAATTGCCGATGCTCATTTATGGTGCGTGTAGTGGTCAGGCGGTCAACATGGGCTTTTTCATACATTCACGGTAGGCATGAAAATCCTGATCGTCTCCGACACCTGGCATCCGCAAGTGAACGGTGTCGTGCGCATACTGGAGATGACCGCGCAGGCGCTGCAAAAGCTTGGGCACGAGACGAGAATCGTCGGACCGGATGCCACGCGCTGGAGTGCAATTGCAGCGCCGACCTATCCAAGCATCACGCTCGAATTCTTCGCCCGCCTGCGCATACGGCGTGTGATCAAGGAGTTCCGGCCCGATTTTATCCATATCGCTACCGAAGGGCCGCTTGGCTGGACGGCGCGCAATTTGTGTCTCCACCGGCATCGGCCTTTTACGACCTCTTATCACACGCGCTTTCCGGAATATCTGGCCGCGCGCGTGCCGCGCTGGCTAATGTCTGGCATGCGTGCGCTGACTTACGCTTATCTCAGGCACTTTCATTTTCCATCAAATGCCGTGATGACGCCGGCATCCTCTATCGAGGACATATTGAGGCGCCGCAAATTCCGGAATTTGACGCAATGGTCATGGGGTGTGGATACGAATTTGTTTCAGCCCTATGGTAAAAATCTCGATACCTATGCTTTCCTGCCCCGGCCGATTTTGCTTTATGTCGGACGGGTGGCGGTTGAAAAAAGCCTGAACACCTTTCTCGCCCTCAAGACGCCCGGCAGCAAGATCGTGATCGGCGACGGGCCGGCTTTGCCGTCGTTGCGTGCGGCCTATCCCGACGCACATTTCCCCGGCTTTATGAAGCTTGAGACTCTGGTGCGTCATTACGCAGCGGCGGATTTGTTCGTTTTCCCTTCGACCACCGATACGTTCGGTCTCGTTCTGCTCGAAGCTTGCGCTTGCGGTTTGCGCATCGCCAGCGTCCCGGCACCGGGACCGGCCGATTTGTTCGCCGGCGAAGCGGCACGCGCCTTTGCCGTACTCGATGACGACCTCGGCCGCGCGGTCGAATGTGCGTTGGCGCTGCCCGACGATCCTTCCGCACCACGCCGCTTCGCCGAAAAATTTTCGTGGGCCGCCAGCACGCGGCAATTTCTCGGTAATTTACAAGCAGGGGCACCAAAAATCGATCGGCAAAATCGTCCGACGGCGGCGTGACGGGCTTGAAGGTTGACGGCACGATTTCTGTTCATGTTTTCGGGACCAAGACAGGCCCTTGCGGGATGGGTTATGGGAGGGGTACAAAAACAGGCGCTCGTAAAACGATGTCAGGCCCGCTTTCATGTTCTCTTTCGCATACCGCACGCTTACCGGTCTCGGCGCGCCGCTCATCGCCCTTTATCTTTTAAAGCGCCGTGTTGGGGGCCGCGAGGATGAAGCACGGTTTCCCGAACGTCTCGGCTATGCCTCGCGCGGCCGTCCTTTGGGGCGGCTCATCTGGTGCCACGCGGCAAGTGTGGGCGAGGCGGCTTCGATCCTCGCGCTGATCGAAAAGCTCCGCACGCTTTATCCCGCCACGCACATTCTGGTGACGACCGGCACCGTAACATCCGCCCGCATGCTGGGGGAGCGCCTGCCAAAGGGCGCGATCCATCAATATGTGCCGGTCGACCGCGCGCCTTATGTTGAACGTTTTCTCAGTCACTGGAAACCCGATCTCGCCATACTGATCGAATCTGAATTATGGCCCAACATGCTCAATTCGCTGCGTGGACGATTGATCCCGACGGCGCTCGTCAACGGCCGCATGTCGGACAAAAGTTTCCGCCGCTGGTACCGCTTCAGAGGCTGGGCGAAAGAATTGATGAGCACGTTCGTTGTGTGCCTCGTGCAGACCGAAGACGACCGCGGCCGTTTTGTGGCGCTCGGCGCGAGGCCGGTGCGTTGCTTCGGCAATCTCAAATACGCCGCCAACCCGCTTCCGATCGATGAACAGGAGCTAGCGCGCCTGCGCGATGAAGTCGGCAACCGGCCTCTGTGGCTGATGGCGTCTTCCCACCGCGGCGAGGAAGATATGGCGCTTGCCGCCCATCGGGCATTGCGCAAAAAATACCCCGAACTTTTAACCGTCATTGTGCCGCGTCACGCCGTGCGCGGCAGCGAAATCGCGGAGATGGTCGAAGAACGCGGCATTGCTTTCGCGCGGCGTTCGATAAAAGAAGCCATCACGCCACAAACGGAAATATATCTCGCCGATACAATGGGCGAATTGGGGCTGTTCTATCGCCTCAGCTCTATGGCGGCGATTGGCGGTTCCTTCGTGGCCGTGGGCGGCCATAACCCGATTGAACCGGCGCAGCTCGACTGCGCGATTATTTTCGGTCCCCATATGCGAAATTTTTCCGCGATCGCCCGCGAGTTCACCCGCCGGCAGGCGGCGCTTCAGCTGCAAAATGCGAACGAACTTGTTTTCGCGATCGAACGTTTGCTCGAAGCGCCGCACGAACGGCTTCTCTATGCCACTGCGGCACGGGCGCTGGCGGATGAAAAGCGCAACGTGCTCGACCGGGTGCTGGAAGCGCTTGCGTCATGGCTGGAACGCAAACCGCAAACCAAAAACCAAATTCCAGAAGACTCGCATACCAGCCGAAAACGATCGCTTTCTCTCCCCCTTACCGAAGGGATGTAAATGCGCGCCCCAGATTTCTGGTACCGGCCGCGTGGAGTAGCCGCATCGGCGCTGCTGCCGTTGAGCCTTTTCTGGAGTGCGGGCGGCGCTGTGCAACGCCTGTTGGCCAAGCCTTATCGTGCGCAAAAACCGGTGATTTGCATCGGCAATATCGTGGCGGGCGGGGCCGGAAAAACGCCGACGGCTTTAGCGGCGGGGCGTTTGCTTCAGCAAAACGGGCATCAGCCCGTTTTCGTCACGCGCGGCTACGGCGGAAGCGAGCGTGGACCGTTGCGTGTCGATTCGGACCGCCATTCGGCGCGTGAGGTCGGCGACGAGGCGTTGTTGCTTGCACGCGTGGCTCCAACCTGGATCGGCTGTGATCGTGCCGCAGCAATCAAGGAAGCCGAGCAGCACGGTTCGCATATCGTACTCGATGATGGTTTGCAAAATGCGCATCTGCAGCCTGATATTTCTTTTCTTGTCATCGACGGTGAAAGCGGTTTCGGCAATGGTTGTCTCATTCCGGCCGGGCCTTTGCGCGAAACGCTGGAGAACGCGCTACCGCGTGTTGCCGCGGTGATTTTGATTGGCGAACGCGATGCACATGGCATCGCTGCACGCATACGATGCCAACTGATACGCGCGCGTTTGCAGCCCGATTTGTCAGATCGGTTTCCCCGTGCGGAAAAGTTTTTTGCTTTCGCCGGCATTGGTCAGCCGCAAAAATTCTACACCACCTGCCGCGCAGCCGGCCTAACGCTTGCCGGTAGCGAGGATTTCCCCGATCATCATGTTTTCAACGCTGGCGACCTCGCCCGCTTACGGCAAAAATCCGTGGCGCTTGGCGCACGTCTTTTAACGACCGAAAAAGACTGGGTTCGCTTGCCGCTTGATGTCCGCACCGAGGTCACGGCGCTGCCGGTCAAGCTGACGTTCGAGGATAGCGAGACGGTCAGGCGCCTGTTGAAGATTTAAACGGAGGAATTTATTTCTTCGGCACGCCCGCGTGGCGCATAATGAACCACTGCTGGGCGATCGACAGCAGATTGCTCCAGGTCCAGTAAATCACGAGGCCCGCCGGCATCTGAGCGAACATAAAAGTGAAAACAACGGGCATGAGCATAAACATGCGCGCCTGCGTCTTATCGGGCGGTTGTGGCGACATCCGCTGTTGCAAAAGCATGCTGATGCCCATCAGAAGCGGCCATACACCGATGTGAAGCGAGACCGGCGGCGTCCACGGAACGAGGCCGAAGAGGTTGAACGCGGATGTAGGATCTGGCATCGAAAGATCCTTGATCCAGCCGTAGAAAGGCGCTTCGCGCATTTCGATGCCGACATAGAGAACCTTATAAAGCGCGAAAAAAATAGGAATTTGAATCAATGTCGGTAAGCAGCCGGAAGCCGGGTTCGCTTTCTCGCGCCGGTAAAGCTCCATCATCTCCGCGCCCTGGCGCGCCTTGTCGTCCTTGAAGCGTTCCTGAATGCGTTTCATCTCCGGTTGCAGCGCTTTCATTCTTGCCATCGCGCGGTAGGATTTAACCGACAACGGCAACGTAAGAATCTTCAGCATTACCGTGAAGGCCAAAATCGCGAGGCCAAAATTACCGAACCACTTGCCGAGAAAATCGAGCAGATACAGAAACGGTTTGGTGATGAGATAAAACCAGCCGAAGTCGATTGCGTGATCGAAATGTGTGATCTCAAATTGTTTTTCGTAGTGATCGAGCAGACGCAAACGCTTGGCGCCCGCGAATAAACGCGTGACATGCTCGGTTGTTGCGCCCGGCGTCAGCGTTACCGGACTCCCGCGAAAATCGGTCTGAAATTGTCCCCCGGCAGGGTCGGCGTTTGCGGCGGGGGTAGACGTGAATTCAGCCGTGAGTTTTTCATTCTGCGGCGGCACCAGCGCCACCAGCCAGTATTTGTCGGTGATGCCGATCCAGCCGCCGTTGCTATCCGTGGTTTTTTTCCCGGCCGCGATGAGGTCCTTGTATTTGTATTCCTCGAGCGTGCCGTTCAAAACGCCGAGCGGCCCCTCGTGTAAGATATAAATGTCCTTTGTGAAAGGTTTGCCTTGCCGCCGGACGAGACCGAAGGGATAGAGCGTTGCCGGGGACGCGCCATTATTGTGTACGTCGTCCGTGATCGTAAACAGAAAATGATCGTCGACCGCAATCGTGCGTTCGAACAAAAGGCCCTGGCCATTATCCCACGTTAGCTTGAGCGGGTGAGCAGGCGTCAGTTCCTTGCCGCCGGCCTTCCATTCCGTTTGCGCGGATGGCAGCGGGATCGTGCTGTCGGCGGAGAGCCAGCTGAACTCGGCATAGTAAGCCGGTTGAGGCGGGGCTGAGCCGGCGGGCGACAACAGAATAATTTCGGGCGAATTTGGCGCCACGCTTTCGCGGTAGTTTACCAACGAAAGATCGTCAATGCCCGCGCCCCTGAGATCGATGGAGCCCTGCAATTCCGGCGTTGTTATCCGAATACGCGGATTTTCACCAATGACGGTCGCACGGTTGCGTACGGGCGCATTTTCCGGCGTGTCGTCCGGTTTTGCGGGCTGAACAAGCTTTTCGGCCAAAACCTGCTGGCGGTAATGCTCCTGCTGCGGCCTCACGTATAAAAACTGAAAGCCGGCAAGGATGATGACCGAGATAACGACGGCGAGGATGAGGCGATTGTTGTCCATGATTCAAGTGAGAGTGTGTTCGTGTGCCGGAAGACAGCTATCAGATAAGAACCGTTTACAAAAGCATTCTTGAGTCATTCATGATTTCGCCGATCCCGGTACGGGATCAGCCCCATGTCCGCCCCACGGATGGCAGCGGCCGATACGCCGGGCAGCAAGATGCGTACCTTTCACCGGTCCATGTATGGCGATCGCTTCGAGCGCATAGCCCGAGCAACTTGGCGTGAAGCGGCACTGGCCGCCAAGAATAGAGGCGAGACTGTGGCGGTAAAAAAGAATCAGGCCGCGCAAGAACAAGCCCGTCATTTGCCCCATCAGTTTAATTGGCATTTCCACGCAGAGCTCCCAGTTTTGCAAGGGCGGTCATCAAGTCCAGCCGTAAATCAGTGTAAGCGCGGGCCACGGTCGTTGTCCGCGCGACAAGAACATAATCGCGGCCTTCGGCAGCATGAAACGGCAAAATTTCATTCGCCAGCGCCCGCAATCGTCGCCGTGCGCGATTACGCACAACGGCACCGCCGATCTTGCCACTTGCCGTCAAACCATAGCGCATCGGTGGCGGCGCTTTATTTGTTGACGCCACGCCCATCTGCAAAATCAGTCCAGGTGCCACCCATTTTTTGCCCTGTTGCGCGACGGCAAGAAATTCCCGCCGCCGACGAAGCACGGGGAGCGCTTCTTTGCCGTTCACGCGGTAAGCTTCTTGCGCCCCTGTGCGCGGCGGCGGGCAATCACCCGGCGACCGTTCTTGGTCGCCATGCGTGTGCGAAATCCGTGGCGACGCTTGCGCACAAGCTTGCTCGGCTGATAGGTGCGTTTCATGAAATCAACCCCGATTTTTTCGAAAAAGATGACGGTTTATAGGAACTTAAAGCGGCGGCGTCAATGGAAACGCCGCAAACTGTGCTTGCCAGACGCGCAATCGCTGGTAAAACAGGGCTCTTTGATACTTGAACAACCCGAGCCGAGGCTGATCCTTTGCCCGATTTTCTTACACTCGACAACCTTATTGTGCGCGGAAAAACGGTTCTGGTGCGCGCCGATCTCAATGCGCCGGTGCAAAAAGGCAAGCTTACGGACATCTCGCGCCTTGAGCGCCTGTTGCCGACATTGAAAGAGCTAAGTGAAAAGGGCGCCAGGATCGTTCTTTTATCGCATTTCGGACGGCCAGCTTCCGGCAAACCCGATCCGCAATACTCGTTAAAGCCGGTGGCGGCGGCTTTGGGTGAGTTATGGGGCCAGCCGGTTGCGTTCGCCGAAGATTGCATCGGCAGCATAGCCGAAAACGCGATCAAGGCGCTCATGCCGGGACAAATCCTTGTGCTTGAAAACACGCGTTTTCACGCGGGTGAAGAAACAAACGATCCGGCTTTCGCGCAGGCGCTGGCGGCGCTTGGCGATATTTATATCAACGACGCCTTTTCGGTTGCGCACCGTGCTCATGCCTCCACCGAAGGCATTGCCCGGCTTCTGCCGGCCGCTGCTGGCCGCGCGATGCAGGAGGAGATCGAAGCGCTGACCAAGGCGCTCGAAAAGCCAGAACGCCCGCTCGCCGCCCTGGTGGGCGGCTCCAAAATATCGACCAAGCTTGCTCTCTTGCAGCATCTGATCGGCAAGGTCGACATCCTTGTGCTGGGCGGCGGCATGGCGAATACGTTTTTTGCCGCCAAGGGTCTTGGCATCGGCACATCGATTTGCGAACCCGATATGTATGTCACGGCGCAGGCCATCGTCGCCAAGGCCGAGCAGCGCGGCTGCCATATCATGCTGCCGAAAGACGTTGTCGTGGCTACAGCGCTCAAGGAAGGCGTGGCGGTAAAGACCGTGCCGGTTACGGCTGTTCCTCCCGATCAGATGATCCTCGATCTTGGCCCGGCTTCGGTGAAAGAAATAAAGGAAAATCTGGCCTTGTGCAAAACCGTCGTCTGGAACGGCCCCCTGGGCGCGTTCGAAACGCCGCCCTTCGACCACGCCACCAACGAGGTCGCCATTTGCGTGGCCGATCTCACCAAGCGCGGCAAGGTGCTGTCGGTTGCCGGCGGAGGCGATACTATGGCGGCGTTATCCCAGGCCGGCGTTACCAACGGCATGAGTTATCTTTCGGCGGCTGGCGGCGCGTTTCTCGAATGGCTCGAAGGCCGCGAATTGCCGGGCGTCGCCGCTCTTAAAAAAGCAGTGCCGAAAGGTAAGGTAGGAAAGGTGATTATGTAGTAGAATGGCTTTTGGAGCGACAATGAAAAAACGCAAACCACAAAAGACAGCCGCCGGCGCCAATCCTCTCTGGGGCGGCCACTATGCCAAAGGCCCGGCCGCGATCATGGCTGCGATCAATGCATCGATCGATTTCGACCAGCGGCTTTACGCCCATGACATCAAGATTTCAAAGGCACACGCGGCGATGCTGGCGGCGACGGGCATCATCACAAAATCGGACGAACGTATACTTCAGGGTGGCCTTGATCGGGTTTTGCGCGAGATCGAAACCGGTAAATTCAAATTCTCGTACGCGCTCGAAGATATCCATATGAATATCGAGACGCGCCTGGCAGAGCTGGTCGGCAAAACCTCGGGACGCTTGCACACCGCGCGCTCGCGCAACGAAGTGACGGCGGACCTTCGCCTCTGGCTGCGCGATACTATTGATAATCTGCAAACCGGATTGCGGGATTTGCAAAAGGCTTTGCTCGGCCAGGCCGAAAGGCACGCCGCGACTTTGATGCCTGGCTTTACTCATCTGCAACCGGCACAGCCGGTAACTTTCGGCCACCATATGCTGGCCTATGTCGAAATGCTGGGCCGTGATCGTGCGCGGTTTGCCGATTGCCGCAAGCGCATCAACGAATCGCCGCTTGGCGCCGCTGCATTGGCCGGAACTTCGTTTCCTATCGATCGCGCGATGACGGCGAAGGCGCTCGGCTTCGACCGGCCGATGGAAAATTCCATCGATGCTGTTTCCTCGCGCGATTTCGCGCTCGAATTTCTAGCGGATGCGGCTATTTGCGGCATGCATCTCTCGCGCCTTGCCGAGGAGATCGTCATCTGGTCGAGTCCCGGTTTTGGTTTCGTGAAACTTTCGGAAGCATTCACGACCGGCAGCTCGATCATGCCGCAGAAACGCAATCCCGACGCGGCGGAGCTCGTGCGCGCGAAAAGCGGAAGATTGCTGGGCGCGTTCAACGCGCTGTTCGTGGTGATGAAGGGCCTCGCACTCGCTTACGGCAAGGACATGCAGGAGGACAAAGAACCCGTGTTTGACGCCGCCGATACGCTACTTCTTTCGCTTGCCGCCATGACCGGCATGATGCGGGATATGAAGGTGAACAAACCGGCGCTTGAGCGGGCGCTTAAGGATGGCTTCATCACGGCAACCGACCTCGCCGACTGGTTAGCGCGTAAGCTCGATATGCCGTTCCGCGAGGCGCATCGCGCGACGGGCCGCATCGTGCGCCTCGCCGAAAAGAAAAAATGCGCGCTGGATGCTCTGTCGCTGAAAGAATTGCGCAGCATCGAGCCGCGCATCACGAAAGATGTCTTTTCCGTACTCGATCCCGCCAAAGCCGCGCGCAGCCGCACCAGTTTTGGCGGCACGGCGCCGTCGCTGGTAAAGAAAGCCGTCAGGAAAGCAAAAAAGCGTCATAATATTTGAAACGGACCACTTACCGGGTTTGATCAACGCATTGACGTTCGGCGGTTGTGGCCCCGCACCGCATCCCGATCGAACAGTCCCGCCAGCTGCTCCATCATCACGCCGCCCAATTGCTCGCTGTCGGTAATGGTGACAGCGCGGCGGTAATAGCGCGTGACATCATGCCCGATGCCGATCGCCGTAAGCTCGACATCGGAATAGGTTTCGATCCAATCGATAACGCTGCGCAAATGCGTTTCCAGATAATTGCCGGGATTGACCGACAGCGTCGAATCGTCGACCGGCGCACCGTCTGAAATGACCATCAAAATACGCCGCTGCTCGGGCCGGGCCAGCATACGTGCATGCGCCCATACCAGCGCTTCGCCGTCGATGTTTTCTTTCAAAAGCCCCTCGCGCAGCATGAGGCCAAGATTGCGCCGCGCACGCCGCCACGGCTCGTCGGCCGATTTATAAATAATATGGCGTAGATCGTTGAGCCGTCCCGGCAAAGCCGGTTTGCCGGCTTTCACCCATTCCTCGCGTGAAACACCGCCTTTCCATGCGCGCGTGGTGAACCCGAGAATCTCGGTTTTCACGCCGCAACGTTCGAGCGTACGGGCGAGAATGTCAGCGCTCATAGAGGCAAGCGTGATGGGGCGTCCGCGCATCGAACCCGAATTATCGAGCAGGAGGGTAATGACGGTATCGCGGAAATCCAGGGCTTTCTCGCGTTTGAAGGACAGCGAATGCGACGGACTGGCGACGATGCGCGCGAGGCGTGAGGTGTCGAGCAATCCTTCCTCGAGATCGAACTCCCAGCCGTGCGTCTGTTGCGCCATCAATTTGCGTTGCAACCGGTTGGCAAGCCGCACGATCACGCTCTGCACATGCCGTACCTGCTGATCGAGCATGAGACGCAGGCGTGTAAGTTCTTCGCCCGGACACAAATCTCCGGCCGGCACGGTCTCATCGTGCCGTGTGCTAAAAACGCGATACGTAGTGCGAGGGCCGCGCTCGAATGTCCATTCCTCGTCGCGGCCGGAAAGGCCGTGATCGGCAGCCGTATCGCCGGCGTCGCCAGGCCGATTCTCGGCTTTCCTTTCATCGTCTTTGGCATTCTCCGCACCGGCGGTCGCGGTTGATGTTTCCGGCAATCCCTGTTCGTTTTCGGCTTCGGATGACAAAGTTTTCTTTTCGTCCTGCTCGGCGGCGGCGGCGCCTTCCTCTTTCTCTTCGCGCTTTTCGCCTTCGTCCTGACCGCCCGGCATCTCCATATCCATCGCCTTTAAAAGACGATGTGCCTCGGCGGCATAGGCCTCCTGATCGAATAAAAGTTCGGGCAAGCGGCCGAGATGAGGTCCGGCATGCTCCTCGATCCATGCGCGCCATAATTCGGCTGCACGCATGGCCGAAGGCGGCAATGCTTGGCCGGAAAACGCTTCATAAGCCAGAAGCCGCAAGACGTCGGCAAGCGGTACTTCGGCCTTGGCGCCGGCGCGCTCGAAGCCTTGTTGTCTGCATTTCTCGTCGAGCAGCGCCTTGAGATTGGCCGCTATGCCTTCCATCGCGCGCGCACCAAGCCCTTCGCAACGCGCCTGTTCGAGCGCTTCGAAAGCGGCGCGCGCAACGGCGGCGGACGGAATGTGCCGGACATGCAATTTGGGGTCGTGATAGCGCAGGCGCAGCGCCACGGCATCCGCTGCGCCGCGTATGAACGCAACTTCGCCCGGCGGCAATCCAGCCGAAGGCAAAGGCACCCGCACGCGCGCTCCCGAGGCGCCCGCCGCAACGCCGGAAAGCTCGGCCGTGAAACCGACCTCGAGCTCCGCCTTGTGGCCAATGGCCTTGATCGCAAGGGCCGTCGCGCGCTTGAAGGTTTCTGCGGAACTTTCCGTCATTAAATTATAATATCACCTTTTCGCGTGAATTGCTTTACCGCCCATAACAAAAAAGAAGATTGTAGCCAAGAACAGTCAGGCTGTTAGCGGCCGAACTCGGTCAAACGCCATCTGAGCAGTACATAATTACCTAAATCGGACGATTCATTTTGCTGTGCTCCGGCGGTAAGGGTCAAATGCCGGTCAAATGAAAAATCGGCGTGCATGTCGATTCCGCGCCCATGATCCATAAGATCCGAGTTGCCGTTATCGTAACGTATAACGACCACGCCCCAGGAATGTCCCGCCGCCGGACCAATATCCAGCGCCATTTCGGTTCCCCAATAGTCCTTTGTGCTATACCAACTTTGTGCGCAAAACGGGTGCACGCTGAATTTCACGCGGTCGTCGAGGATCGCATTACGGTAGTTGAAGCCCAGCGTCAGCGCGTCATCGAATGGCAACATGCCATGCGTGTGATGATAGCCGGGCGTTAGCCATAAGGCCTCGGCTGCGTTTTCGTCCGATGGACTTATCAGCGAGAGCGTTGGCGAGAAGACCGAGGAGGTCGTACCGTTGTCTTCCGTTCCTGCGTTCCCGGAGCCGAACCCATTGGCTGTCGATTTCAGTTCCCCCATTATGAAATTCGCCGGTGTACGCAATGTATCGGGCAAGCCCGAAATCAAGGCCGGTCCTTCGCGGCGCATGTAATCCAGCAAGAGACCAAGGTGATAGTGGCGGTCGGCGTTCGCCAGCGCCGAATCGTCGGGCCGGTTGATGATGAGCGGCATCGGAGTTGGCGCTGTATTATCGTCGGCATAAGCCTGCGAAGGAAAAAACATTGGCATAAAAAACAACAAAACAGCTATCCGCAGCAGTACATCTGTGGTGAAATATCGAATGGCGAACATAGCCTTCATGGCAAGCCACCCACCCCGCCGGACCTGAAAATCACTAGCCCGGCGAAGGGTAAATATAAGTAATTATGGGCTCATCAAGGTTAATCAATGATAAATATGATTAAAAATAACCTAATATGTAAATAATATTGATGTATTATAGAATATTACACTTAATATGTTCAGTTGTATTGCGTTTTTTTATTGTATTTACGATCTTGATCAGAATAAATGCCGAATCGCAGTCGGATGGCGTGCCATATAATTTCGAGTCGGTTGCGTAATAGCCCTTGATTTAACTGAAAAAGACGCTAGATTAGCCTCGTAACAGGGAAGCATGTAGGGGGTGGGCCAAAAGCCCGCCTTTTTTGTTACCTTGCGTGAGCTTGGGCTTATACGGGATGACGAACACCAAGGACATCGAAAGCGCAGTTGCGGATTTGGTCGCGAAAGATGAAGTACGAGCTTGTGCGTGTGCAATTGACGCCGGGCGGCCGCTACCTGACGTTGCAGGTGATGGCCGAACGCTCCGACCGCAAACCGATGACGGTCGAGGATTGCGCCCGGATCAGCCGCGCTCTTTCGTCCAGGCTCGACGGAGCCGAAGCGCTGGCTGGCCGTTACACGCTTGAGATCAGCTCGCCTGGCGTCGAACGGCCGCTGGTTAAGGTGCAGGATTTCGAGCGCTTTACCGGCCACATGGCCCGCATCGAACTCGAAACG